>Ga0207421_10008456_pt1 | contig 10671 bp, 11 predicted proteins | sample SodLakKL_010_SED_4_FD_187542 | JGI IMG/M metagenome (GOLD analysis project Ga0207421, IMG submission 187542) | Alkaline sediment microbial communities from Lake Tanatar, Kulunda Steppe, Russia - 8KL_010_SED (SPAdes) (version 2) | ecosystem: Environmental > Aquatic > Non-marine Saline and...
AAATATCCTGGTTATCAAACCCTTGTATAGGTTTTGATTTACGCTTCCTTGGAGTAAGTTTTTACGTCCTGTTTGCCGAATTTCCGGACCACTGGAACTCATAGCTTTATGGTGAACAGTTACCTATAAAAAGTCTTTTTGCAGATATATCAGGCTTGGCCCTTTTTCTTCTCGCGTACCAGGTTCAGAAGGCCTCCATATTTTATAATCTCCAACTCTGCCGGGGTCAAATCGTTTTCTGCCATGATTTTGTCCCCGCCATTGACATCCAGAGCGATTTTACCTCCCGGGGCAAGTTCTCTGGTATTTATCCCTATTGTCCGGCCCAGATCCAGCCTGTCGTAATCCTCTGCATTGGACAGAATCAGGGGCAGAATTCCGAAATTGACCAGATTGGCCCGGTGGATGCGGGCAAAGGATTTTACCAGGACCACCCGTACTCCGAGATATCTGGGAGCCAGGGCCGCGTGTTCCCGGCTGGATCCCTGACCGTAGTTGTCCCCGCCCAGGATGAGCCCCTGACCGGTCTGGCTGGCTCTGGATACAAAGTCTTTATCCAGGCGCGAAAAAACATATTCGCTTATGGCCGGTATATTGGATCTTAGAGCCGTAACCTCTGCCCCTCCGGGCAGGATATGATCCGTGGAAATATTGTCCCCGCACTTGATGAGTACCGGTAGATCCAGGTTCCTGGGCAGAGGCTGGAAGTCCGGCAGGGGAACAATATTGGGACCACGGTATATTTCCCGGGAGCCGGCGTCTTCAGGAAAGACGAACTGGTCCCTGATGGAAGGCACGTTATCCGGCAGGCCCGGCCTGGGCTGGGGCTCCCCCCATTTCTCCGGGGAGGTGAATGCACCCTCCAGGGCGATATGGGCTGCTGTTACCGGGCTTACCAGGTATACCCCGGCATCCTGGGTTCCGCTTCTGCCCTCGAAATTGCGGTTGAAGGTCCGGGCGCTGACCCCTGCGGAAACAGGAGAGCCGCCCATGCCGATACAGGGTCCGCAAGCGCACTCCAGTATTCTGGCCCCGGAATCCAGCAACGGCTCCAGCAGGCCTTCGGCGGCCAGCATTTTCAGTACCTGCTTGGAACCAGGGGAAATGAGCAGTTCGGTATCCCTGGCCAATTTGCGGCCTGCAAGGATTTTTGCGGTGATCTTCAGATCCGCATACGAGGAATTGGTGCAGGACCCTATGGCCACCTGGTCCACCTTAACCCCGTCCAGCTCCCTGACACTGACGCCCAGATCCGGCATGTGCGGCCTGGCCGCCATGGGCTCTATACTGGAGAGATCCACAAAAAGCTCCTGGTCATAGGATGCTTCCGGATCAGGACCCAGCTGGCGAAAGTCTTTTTCGCGCTGCATGCTGCGCAGAAATTTCCTGGTGGCTTCGTCTGCCGGAAAAAGCGAGGTGGTGGCTCCAAGCTCTGCACCCATATTGGTGATGGTGGCCCTCTCGGGTACGGACAGGTCAGCTGCTCCCGGCCCGGTATATTCCAGGACTCTGCCTGTACCTCCCTTTACGCTCAGCTTCTGCAGGATATGCAAAATGATATCCTTGGCTCCGGCATGGCCTGTCAGCTTTCCTTCCAGATGCACCTTGACCACCCTGGGCATATACAGACTATAGGGTTCTCCGGCCATGGCCAGGGCTACCGAAAGTCCTCCCGCCCCCATGGCCAGGGATCCCACTCCTCCGGCTGTGGGAGTGTGGCTGTCCGACCCGATAAGCGTCTTGCCGGGCACGGCAAAATTCTCCAGGTGCAGTTGATGGCAGATTCCTGTACCAGGAGGGGAAAACACAATTTTGTACCTGGCGGCAACAGTTCGCAGGTATCTGTGATCATCAGGATTTTTAAATCCCATCTGCAGGGTATTGTGATCTACATAGCTTACTGAAAGCTCGGTCTGTACCCTGGGCAGATCCAGTGCTTCCCACTGCAGGTAAGCCATGGTTCCTGTGGCGTCCTGGGTAAGTGTCTGATCAATTTTTATCTGAATTTCCTCCCCCGGGGCCATGCTTCCCGAGACCAGGTGTTCCTCAATGATTTTCCGGGTAAGATTCTTGTGCACGGTTTTGCCTCCTAGGATTCATATCCCAGGCGCAGGCGGTTTATCTTCTTGCGCCTGGTTTCAGCTTCAACCTCCAGTCGCAGAGCTTCCATCTGGAGGGAATGGATTTCCTCGTGAAAAAAAACACCTTCAGTGGGTTTTTCCGTAGCCATGAGTTCCTTTTTGCGCCGAAGGCAGGTGTCCTGTTGCTTCCTTATTCTCTCCACCTCGGCATCCAGGCGGTCAATCTCCCTGGATACGGACTCGTCTTCTGGATTTTTGAAAATGTTCATCGCTATCCTTTGCCTTTTTTGGGGACAAGTTTGTAAATATTTTCCAAAAGCCCGGCCACAGAGAAGACAGATTGCCGGGATTACAAAGACATATCCCGGGAAACCTGAATGACAGCAAACAGTACCCCAGACTCCAGCAGGGACCGGGACTGGTCCATGCCGGGCTCTTATCGTGATGACCATGCCTGCCTGAAATGCTGACCCCCTCTTCATCCAGGCTGAACCGGTATCCAAGAAGGGCCAGCAGATCCACGACCGTTTCCATGTGCATGCTGTCCCGGGACAGAATAAGTCTGACTGGCGTATCATCTTCCCTGGCAAGGGCCAGGGGAAAAATCAGTGGGGTAATTTCCGGAAAAGCTCTCAGATCAAATACTGGATTATGCCCGGGCTCTGTGTCCCTGGCCACAATGCCCTTTTCATCCGGATTAATTTCCAGACCTGATTTGCGCATGAGTTCCAGGATATTATCAGCCCTGGGGCTATCCCCGGGCCATTTCCCTTTCAGCCGCACCCGGCCTTTGCCCATTCTGGCCAGGGCCAGCAAAAAGCCCGAAAGAAGGGGATCCAGAGGTATTCCGGCCAGGTCGTCAAGAACAGACTTCCCCGGGTGCACGGTAATGGATTCTTGCCCGTGATCCTCGGCTCTGATTCTGCATGCTGACAGAACTTTGAGGCAATTCATGACCTGGGGCGCTGCACCCCGGGGATACTTGATCCTCAAGGGGCCGGAATAAGTGCTTGCGGCCAGGATCAAGGCCTGGACAAAATCCGGGTCGACATCACTGGGAATCTCCACTTCCGCCGGAACATTGCCCCCTGCTTCCAGCTTGGCCGGCAGACTGTAGCTCTGGGGCTCTATGGAGCTCAACCTGGCCCCGAGGGCCGGGGCCAGGTCCAGCAGAAAACGAAGGTTCAATGTTTTAAGTGTGGCCGACCCTGAAAACTTTATCCTGCTTGGCCTCCCCAGGCCCAGACAGAAAAAGAAATAAAAATTAAAGGCGCTTTGCCCCAGGAAAAGACTGTGTCCGTCCGGGTCTACAGAACTCATCCCCTGCCCCAGAAGCGTGCTGGATCTCCATGACAGTCCTGCCCCGCATTCGTTGGCCACTTTAACTAGTTCCAGGAGTTCATTATTGACGTTGAGCCCTTCCAGAACACACTGCCTTGGGGTCAAGGCCGCCATGGCCACCAGGCCCCTGACCAGATCCTGGTCCAGTGGCCCCATAAACTCGTGATCCAGTGGTCTCCTGGAGGGATAAAGGCAAAAGGGCTTATCCATGTGCCTTTTTTCAGCCTCAAAATAGCCCATGCTGTTTAAAAGGGTGAAGGTCTGGCGCACCAGGCTTGGATTGCTTGGCTGAAGCTCCTTTTTCCATATCTGCCAGAGCTGCTTCTCCAGTTCCGGATCGGCCAGGCTCTTGTTCCTGTCCTGCCTGCTCCGGGACAAATCCCCTACAAGCTTACTGCGTCTGGCTATAAGTGAGGCCAGCTTTCTATCCAGGGTCTTAAGCTCCTGGATGGTTTCCATAGGCCTTTGCTTCATTAGTCTCTACCTGCTGTTGATGATCACCACGTCTGCGATGCAGGCCTGTTTAATACTATTTATATCCTTAAGCAATAGTTGAACCCTGGGTTAAAAATGCTTTTGACATATCCTGCCCCTTGACCCTGAGGCAGGGTTTGCATTACCCGGGATAAAATTTATCAAGGGAGCATAACGTGAAATTACTGGAAGCCCGGAAAATCGACCCCCAGGTATCATTTGACCTGCCCACATACATGGCTCTGGCCCAGACCGGGGACCTGGAAGGAGCGGAAGTGTCGGAAATACTTAACTACTGGGAAAAGTGGCTTCCCATGCTCAGCATCTATATCCTGGGCAAAAAAAAGGGCTACCTGGCTGCGTTCATGGACAGGCCGGTGGAGGAAAAAATCGATGAAATCTGGCCGGACTCGCCTTCAAAGGGGTTCAAGCTCCAGGCCCTGGTACAGACCATGATCACCTGCGCCCTGCAGGAACTGATCCCCAGCATCGGCCGGGATCAGTGCGCACCAGTGCCCAAGCCCAACAGGATTTTAAAAAGATCCCTGGCCCGGGTAGGGCTGGAGTTTTCCAACCAGGGGACTTTAAATTACAAGTATTCCACCCTGACTTTTTATCCCTACAAAAACGGATGCCAGGTCTGCTACCTTGCCCCGACCTGCCCCAAACTCAATCTCCCGCGCATGGAAGGGCTTTTCAACCCCCCATCATAGTTGTTTCGCCGGAGCAGGCCTTCACGGGACAAGTGATTAAATGCCCGGTCTAATCCAGGACCTTGAACTCTGCACGGCGATTTTGAGCCCAGGCGGACTCATTGGACTCATCCACAAGGGGGTTTTCCTCGCCGTAGCTGATAATCTGCAGCCGGTCCGAAGAAACTCCCAGCAGCACCAGGAATTCATAAGCCGCCCTGGCCCTTCTCTCACCCAGTGCCAGGTTGTATTCCGCGGTGCCTCTTTCGTCGGTATGGCCTTCAATAACCAGGCTCAGCTCATCAAACCTGTTCAGGTGCTCGGAAATCTTCTGCAGCTTGGAACGGGCATCGGCATCCAGTTCGTAGGAATCAAAGGCAAAATGAATGCGGTTGGCGGTGATTTCATCCATTGCCTCCTGTATTCTGGCTTCAGCATCCAATGCATCTCTTTCCCGTTCCATGCGCTCTTCCTGGAGCCTGCGCTCCTCCAGGGCCTGCCTTCTCATTTCTTCCTGGAGCCTTTCCTCTGCTAACCTGGCCCTTTCCTCTTCTGTAAGCTCTTCAGCAGCAGGGTCCGCAGGCGCATCAACTACCCGCTTGCCGCATCCGGTACCGGCAAACATGATAAGGCCCAGAACCAGAGCCAGCAGCACGACTGTCCTGTTTTTCATGCACTTCTCCCTGTAAAACAAGTTGAGGTTTAATATCCTAAAAATCCCTTTCCATTCCCCATGCCGGAGCCTTGGCGTTGCCTTCCCCGGTGGGTATCTCCCTGGACCCGTCACCATTGCGGGTGGTCAGGTACAGCCTGTATTCCCCGCTGCGGTTGGAGGAATAGGCCACAAAGTACCCATCAGGGGCAAAAGCCGGGTCCTCATCATTTCCCGGTCCGAAGGAGATCTGCTTCTCGTTCCCGGTCTCCAGGTCGACGACAAAGATACGGTGTCCGTCCGGTGTCTGCCGGGTAAAGGCCACGAAATCGCCTTCCGGGCTTATGCTGGGGTTGGTATTGTAGCGACCCTCGTAGGAAACCCGCTGCACCCGGCCCGTTTCAAAATCATGGACAAAGATATGCGGGTTGCCCAGCCTGCCGGAAGCAAAGGCCATCTTTGTGCCGCTGGCATCAAAGCTGGGCGAAACATCAATGGCCCAGTGCTCCATTATCGCTTCATCTACACCGTAAACCTCGTCAAGCCAGTATATGTCCGGACGTCCCATGGGGTCCAGGCTGAGAGCCAGTCTGCCCTCGGGGGAAAAAGCCGGAGAAATGACCGTATTGCCAGGCAGGGAAAAAGCTTCTGCCTCACCCTTTTCCAGGTCCCATAACCCCAGGTGGTGGCGATTATCCCGCATCAGGGTGAAAGCGATCCTGCTGCCGTCGGGAGACCAGGCGGGGCTGAGGGTGATGCCTCTTAAATCGGTCAATCGTGTAAGATCAGTGCCCTGGGGGGTTACAGCCCAGATATCCTTGTTTCCGTTCTGTTTGCGCTCAAATGCAAGCCTTGATCGAAAGAAATCTCCGTTGCCGGTCAGGTACTCCATTAGTTCTGCACAAAAGCGCCTGAGCATCAAAGGCACCTGATCCATGTCCTGCAGTTCATAGGCCCGCCCCAGGATCATCCTCTGGTCAAACACTTCGAAGGCCCTGATCTCCACCGACCCCGGCCCCCGGGCCTGCTGCTCCAGGCCGATGGTCAACAAAAGATCCACCCTGGACAGGTTGAACTTGCGGAAATCGATATCCCGGCCACGCACACCCTCTACATCGGGACCTCCCAGGATATGGCCCGGCTCCACCTGCATAAGAAAAGGCAAAAGATTCAGGTTGTTCTGCAGGCCGTCATAAATTCGGCTGCCAAGCTTAGGATCGAACAGGACCTCTGACCTTAGATCCCTGGGAGGGGCGATAAAGACGTTAATTCTCTCCTCCCCGGGCCCGAATATATCTATGCGCAGGGCATCCTGGGCCCCGGCCTTAAGGGGCTGCAGGCTCACCAACATGATTGCCGCCAGTAAAAAAAAGTAAAAGCTTATTCTGGTCATATAATTTCTGATTGACTGGTTAAGGTTATAATGCAACCGAGTTTCACTCGTCCCCTCATTCTTCTCCCCCATGCCCCATGCTCCCTGCTCCATGCCTCTTCCATTCACAGCATATCCTGCAGGTTGAAATCAATTTCCAGGGTCCTGATATCCCCGGGGGGCGCGGGCAATCTGGATGTGTCCTCGATGGCCCTCAGGGCTGAATTGTCAAAATCGCTCCTGCCTGAACTCTCGACCACGCTGTAATCCAGAATGCGGCCACCGGCATCGATCTCCACCCTCACCCTGACCACCAGGTCCTGTTCACGTCCTATTCTGGGGAATCTCCAGTTTCTCTTGATATGCTCGGCAGCTATTGCCTGGTAAACCTCCAAAGCCCCGCTCGGCTCCCGGGCCGGGCGCTGGCTTCGTCTCTGCTCCGCCTCTTCCTGCAGTTCCGCCAGGGCCTGTTGCCTGATCTCCTCCGGAGTGGGTTCCGGGTCAGGTTCAGGTTCCGGCTCAGGCTCAGGATCCGGCTCCGGATCGGGCCTGGGTACCGGCTCGGGGTCCGGTTCGGGTTCAGGTTCAGGTTCAGGCTCCGGCTCCGGCTCCGGCTCAGGATCGGGCTCCGGCTCAGGATCGGGCTCAGGCTCTGGTTCCGGTTCCGGATCGGGCTCGGGCCTGGGTTCCGGCTCCGGGGCCTGCCTGGCGAAATGCGCAAGCTCTACCTCGTATGCGTGCCGGGTCAGATCTTCTGGAAATTCCTGGGGACGTTTACTGAAGGTGATAAAAGTTACCAGAATCAGGGCCACATGCATGAGAAAGGAAACCAGGAAAGATACTATCTGCATGGAATCAGTCTGTGTCCAGTTCGGCCAGTACTCCCAGACGCTCAACACCGGCTTCCCTGATTGCGGACATGATCCGGACCACCCGGCCATAATGCACATCCTGATCAGCCCTCAGGTAAACCGGCCTGTCCCTTTCCTGGATCATTCTCTGCAGATGCCCGGCCAGTTCATTGAGCTCCACCTCGTATTCATCCAGATAAATTACGCCCTCTTTGTCCACATGAACCACCAGGGTGTCTTCATCATGGGGAAGGGTCTCCACCATGGTGGTACGGGGAAGTTGAACCTCCAGCCCCTGGCTGAGCATGGGAGCCGTAATCATGAAAATTATAAGCAGTACCAGCATCACGTCCACTATGGGAGTAACATTGGTCTGCGTGATATATCCTTTGCCCAGGGGATCGAAATCCATGCCTTATCTTTCTCTCTTTTCCATCCAGGGCAGTTCTCTCTGGGCCCGGTTCAGAAAAGCACCGGCAAAATAAATAAGATCCGACTGGATGCTGTTCAGGCGTTCCCAGAGTATGTTGTAGAAAATGGTGGCCGGAATGGCCACCACCAGCCCGAAAGCCGTGGTGATAAGGGCCTCGGAAATGCCCGGAGCCACAGTGGCCAGGGAAGCCCCCCTCTGTACGCCGATGGCGTGAAAGGCATTCATGATGCCCCATACAGTGCCCAGTAGCCCGATGAGCAGGGAAGAGTTGGCGCAGATAGCCAGAAAAGGCAGAGAAGAGGAGAGTTTTTTCAGATGGGTGCTTACCCCCTGTCTCAGTACCCGGCGCACGTTGTCTTCGGCGATGCGAAACTTGACACTGGAGGAAAGATGACTCTGTTCCAGCTTCTGTATCTCCTTGAGGGCGGAGAAACCTATACGGTACAGGGGTGAATCAGCATCCTGACGGACCTTTTTCATGGCCTCGGCCAGGTCCGATGCCCTGTCGAAAATCTGCAGCTGGTTGCCTACATTCTGTGTAAACCTTTTGTAGGAAATGAACTTGTAGATTATAATTGTCCAGCTGGACACAGACATTACCAGAAGCACCAGCATGATGAACTGGATGAGCAGAGAGGCCTGGGCCAGCATGCTCCAGAGTCCCTGCTCGGGAAGAAAGATATCCATAAAAAACCTCAAAGGGTATTGTGCGCGTAATTTCTCAGGCTGGTTTCAGGGCTTCCACTATGCGGGGCAAAGCGGTTTCTGCCGGTTCATCCAGCCTGATGTCCGAAATATTCTGGAAACTGGTCCGGCCCAGGTTGACCTCGATAACCCTGCCTCCCTGCTCCTTGACCCACCGCGGAAGAGTTCCGGCAGGCGCCACGTCCCCGGAAGTGCCGGCCACAAGCACCAGGTCCGCTGCCAGCACCAGGCGTCTGGTCTCTCGCAAGGCCTGTTCCGGAATCTGCTCCCCGAAAAAGACCACCCCCGGCCTGATCACCCCGTAACACTGGCTGCAAAGCCAGGGTATGTCATTTGTGGTTAATTCCAGCGCTTTTTGCTGATTATACTTTTTTTTGCATTTGTGGCAATAGAAAGTACCGGCCCCGCCGTGAAATTCTATAACTTGCCTGGAGCCTGCTCTCTGGTGCAGGTTGTCTATGTTCTGAGTAATGACGGCCTTTAAGTAGCCCATTTCTTCCATGCGGGCCAGGCTTTCATGGGCTGGATTGGGTTTTGCAGCGGAAATAACGCCGATGGCTTCCAGCAGAAATTCCCAGACCTGCAGCGGATTATTCTCCAGGGCCCAGTCCGAGGCCACTGCCTGGGGATCGTATCTGGACCACAGTCCTCCCGGACTTCTAAAATCCGGAATACCGCTGGCCACTGATATGCCGGCCCCGGTTAAAGCCAGCATGCACTCAGAACTGCGGATGGCTCCAGCTGCTTCCTGGTAGAGTTTTGCTCTGTTGGACATATGTTATTTTATTTCTTCCATGGTGCTAAAGGCTGTGAACCCTGCCTGGTAATCCTTTGCGCCCGTTTTGTGCATAAAACCGCTCAATCCTGATTACCGCCTTTTTTTTCGGATTTTCTAAGCCTGAACAAGAGATCCAGGGAATTCTGTTCCGCCTGTTCATATTCCTGCAGATCCATGCCGGCACCCAGGGCGATTTTGCGGCGCATCTCCCTGTCTACCAGGTCTTCAGGGGCATGGGCGTCATTATTTATAACCAGCTTTGCTCCGTAGGTCCTGGACAGGTTGACCACGTGGCCGTTGGTGAGGCTGTGCCCTTTCCTGGTGGTGATTTCCAGGTACACCCCTTTTTCCGCCGCCAGTCTGACATCTTCCGGGGGTATAAGGCCCGGGTGAGCCAGTACATCAGCCCCGGCCCGGATGGCTGCATGATTGGTACCCGGTACCACCGGCTCCACGATGGTCTCCCCGTGGACCAGGACTATTTCGGCCCCCAGGTCTCGAGCTCTTTTAATTACGTTTTCCATCAAGGGAGGAGGCACATGGGTCAGTTCCACTCCCCCGAGAAGTTCTATCCCGGCATAAAGGGAGTAGTCTTTGACCACCTTTTGCTGGCTCTCAAGGATGTGCCGCAGATTGGAATCATCCACGTGATCGGTAAAGGCCAGACCGCGGTATCCGGCCGCTTTGGCCCGCCTTGCAAGTTCCGCTGGTATCAGTCCGCCGTCGCTGTAGACTGTATGGGTATGAAGATCTATCATTACTTACTCTTATATGACTTGTCCAGCCTGACTCACATCTTGTATTTTGTATCATCCAGGTTGAATTTCTCCAGTATCTCGGCCCACTTCTTGCTCTCTTCATCGTTCAGCACCACCTGGTAGTCGCCCTGATGCTCCTTCATGATGTCTTCAAGTATCTGCTGGCGAACCATGATGGGAACCTTGGCCCTCACCGCCATGGCAATGGCGTCCGACGGCCGGCTGTCTATGCGCAGGAGGTTTTCCTCCTGCTGCAGAACAAGCACTGCATAGTAGGTGGATTCCTTGATCTCGGTCACCTCCACGTGCAGCAGATGGACACCCAGATTATTCAATGTATCCAGGAAAAGATCGTGGGTCATGGGCCTGGGCATGCTCATGCCCTTGAGGGGTATTGATATGGCCATGGCTTCCAGGGCCCCGATCCAGATGGGTAGAATATACTTGTCCTCTTCATCCTTTAATATGACCAGGGGCATGTTGGTCTTTTCGTCCATGGCCAGTCCGAATATTTCCATTTTGATAAGCATTAGA
>Ga0207421_10008457_pt1 | contig 10670 bp, 9 predicted proteins | sample SodLakKL_010_SED_4_FD_187542 | JGI IMG/M metagenome (GOLD analysis project Ga0207421, IMG submission 187542) | Alkaline sediment microbial communities from Lake Tanatar, Kulunda Steppe, Russia - 8KL_010_SED (SPAdes) (version 2) | ecosystem: Environmental > Aquatic > Non-marine Saline and...
GGATTATAACGGCACTGCCCGCAGGCGTTACTCATGCGATGGATGTACGCGCCACTGGCGCAGTAGGGCTTGGTGCCCACCACGCCGCCGTCTCCATACTGACTCATGCCCAGTGCGTTGGGCAGGCTGACCCAGTCCACCGCATCCAGGTACATGGCCAGGTGCCATTCATGGAACCGGTAGGGATTGGTCCCGTACAGCTGGGCAAAGAGCCCGAGCACCATCAGCCGCTGGATGTGATGGGCGTAGCCATGCCGCAAAAGCCCCTGCATGGCATCGGCGACGCAGACCATGTCGGTATCGCCATCCCAGAAAAATGACGGCAACGCCTCATGATGCGCCAGCGCGTTGCCGTGGGCGTACTCCGGCATGCTGAACCAGTACACCCCGCGCACGAACTCCCGCCATCCCAGCACTTGCCGCACAAATCCTTCCACCGCGTTGATGGGCGCTCGCTGGTCCTGCCAGGCCTGCTCGGCGGCCGCAATGCAGTCCCGGGGATTGAGCAGATGAAGATTGAGGGCGGCAGAAAGACGCGCGTGGTACAGCAGCGGCTCGCCGGTCCAAATGGCGTCCTGATGACTGCCAAAATGGCTGAGACGGTGGGTGATGAAGTCCGACAGAGCGGCGCCGGCCTGCTCAGGGGTCACCGGCTGATCAAACTCCCGGGCGTCACCGGGATGATCCGGGAAGAGCGCCCGAACCGTCTCGATGACTTCGCAGGTCAGCGGGTCGGGGCTGAAAACCGGATGCCGCGGCAGGTCACCCGGACCCTCGGCACCGAATGCCTGGCGGTTATCGCGATCAAAGTTCCACGCGCCTCCGGCGGGTTTGCCCCCTTCCATCAACACGTCGTAGCGCTTGCGCATGTTTCGATAGAAGTATTCAAGAGTGAGGCTCTTGCGACCCTCGGCCCAGGACGCAAAGTCCCCGCGGCTTGCCAGGAAATGATCATCTTCGAACCAGTCAAGCGGAACACTGGCGGCTTTAATCGCCGCGAGGCAGTCCTGCTCCACCTGCCAGTGCCCGGTCTCCATCATCGCCACCCGCCTCGGGGTGAGACGCGCCAGATCCTCTGCGAGCAGTTCGGCCAGCCCCGGGCCGGGTTCCGCGGCCGTACCGGATCCCGGCGATTCGTCAATCCGGCGATAATGAACGGTGACCCCGGCCTCCCGCAGCTCGTCGCGCAAATGACGCATGGCCGAGAAGAACAGCACCAGGCGCTGCTGGTGGTTCCAGCCCCGTCGGGCCTCACCGGGGGCTTCCGCCATCCAGACTTCGTCCTGGCGGGCGTCCAGATCCCGCAGCAACGGTCCCCGGCGATCCAGCTGATCCCCGAGCACCACGATCAGGCGCTTTTGACTCATTCGCTGCTCAATACCTCTTCCATGGGGGGAACCAGGGTCTCCGGGTCGATCCGCTGGTCAAACCAGTTCATCCGCCAGTCGAGATGAGCCCCGGTAACGCGACCGGTTGCCCCCACGCGGGCGATGTCATCGCCCACCTGCACCTGGTCCCCCACCTCCACCAGAATCTCGGAGAGATGAAGAAAACTGGAGGAGAGACCCTGGCCATGGTCGATGATCAGGGTGCCGCCGGAGAAAAACAGATCCCGCTCGGTCAGCGTAACCACGCCGCTGGCCGGCGCCTGAACGAGGGTGCCGGTGGGGGCAACGATGTCCACGCCATAGTGGGGTTGCCGCGGCTCCCCATTAAGAATCCGCTGGCTGCCGTAAACGCCGGAAATCGGACCGGTCAAAGGCCAGATCCAGCCGCTGTCAAAGTGGCTCTCCTCAAGCCTCACGGCGCGGGCCTCCCGGACCCGCGCCGCCTCGTCACGAATACGCCGGATCAACGATTCATCCGGCGTCACCTGTCGATCCGGCAGTCCGTCGATACGCTGGATGTTGTAACGGCGCTGGGTCACCGTGATGGGATGCCGGGTCACGTCGCCCTCGGGACTCGTGACCGTCAGGAAAACTTCTGCCGGTGCTTCACGCCCCAGCCCAACCTGAAAATGACCCTGCGGACCCACCGGCACCTGATGGCCCAGCCACTCCACTTGGCTATCGGGCTCCACCTGCCCCGCCAGCAGACCGCCCTGGGTTGGCTGGCCCTCCAGCACCAGGGCGCTGGCGGCGTGGGTGGTCAGGACCCCGATCAGCAGGATCGTCATCAACCACCGGCTCATGAGCCGGTGCCCTCGGCGCGGGAGGGGCGCACCGCGGTCATCATGTAATTCACGGCCAGGCTTCGGGTATATCGAAAGCGGCGGGTCAGCGGACTGACCGCCACACCGGTCCAGTGAACGCATCGCAGGTCAGCCCGCTCCAGTGGCTCACGAACTTCCGCCGGCCGCCGCAGCTTCCGGTATTGATGGGTGCCCCGGGGTAGCCAGCGCAGCACGTATTCAGCCCCGAAGATGGCGGTAAAGCCGGCGAGGGGCGTGCGATTGATGGTGGCCACGAACATCATCCCGCCGGGACGAACCAGGCTGGCACAGTGGGTCAGGAATGCCTCCAGCCCCTCCACGTGCTCCACCACTTCCATGTTGAGCACCACGTCATAGGGCTCATTGGCCGGGGCATGGGCCTCGACGGTCTCACAGCGATAACCGATATCAAGGCCGGAGGCGGCCGCGTGATCCTCGGCAATGGCAATATTGCGCTCCACGGGGTCAATGCCGGTCACCGTGGCGCCGAGACGGGCCATGGACTCACTCAGAATCCCGCCGCCGCAGCCGATATCGAGCATCCGCAACCCCTCCAGGGGCCTCGAGGATTCCGGCCGCGCGAAATGCTGGCGCAGACGCTCCTGAAGGTAGCCCACCCGAAAGGCATTCAACCCGTGTAACGGCCAGAACGGGCCCTCCGGGTCCCACCAGGTTTCTGCCAACCGGTGGTAGTGGGCCATTTCCCGGGGATCGACGCTGTCACTCACCCAGCTGCTCCTGACACCGCGTGCAGACTCCTTCCAACTCAATCGTCTGACCTTCCAGCGTGAATCCCACCGCGGTCGCCTGCTGCTCCAGGAGATCGTTGAGTGCCGGGTCATCCAGCTCGGCCACCATGTCGCAGTGCCGGCAGATTAAAAACTGCCCGGAATGGCAGTCCGTGGGCCGAGCACAGCCAACAAAGGCGTTCATGGACGCCAGCCGATGCACCAGATGCTCGGCCAGCAGAAAATCCAGGGCCCGGTAGACCGTCGGCGGCGCCGCGCTGCCGGATTCCTCCCGCAACCGGGCCAGGAGGTCGTAGGCCTTCACCGGCTGGTGGCTCTCCCAGACCAACTCCAGTACCCGCCGGCGCAGTGGGGTCAGCCGCCGGCCGCGACTGGCACAGAGCTGTTCGGCTCTCTCCAGAGCCTCACGGGCGCATTGCTGGTGGTCATGACCCTCCGCCGGAAAGGGGCTGACGATGAAATCCTGATTATCCGCCTCGGAAAAGGCTCTTTTCGCCATGATGAGTCCCTCGTGCCTTGGCTGCCAGACTAAGGGCAGCGGCGGCCGGGTGAAAGTCCGGGCTGATCCGCTAAGCCGGACGTCGGGCTACTCGATCGCGCAAATAACGTGGCTGCAGGGATTTGGCGTCCACCAGTGCGCCGGCCTCGAAGCGAGCCTGAACCAGTGCCATGGCCGCGGCGATGTCCGGGATGGCGTCCGGCACCCATTGTCCGCCAAGACGGGCCGGCGCCTGCGGGTAGGCGCCGAGGCCGCTGCCCCCCATCCACCAGTGACGCGGCAGTGCCATGAGTGAATCCGGTGACTGCAGCCTCTCCTCTCCCACGGCCACCGTGCGATACCGATGGTCCGGCTGAAAGGCGAAACCGGCGGTGTAGACCTCGCCCATGCGAGCATCGAGAACGGCACAGAACCCTGCCGGTGGAGCACTGTCCGCCGCGGGATCAGCCGCCATGGTTTCGGCCAGAATATGCAGGGTGGAGACGGGAATGGCCGGCCGGTCCAGCCCGAGGGCGATGCCCTGTGCCACCCCGATGGCCACGCGAACCCCCGTAAACCCGCCAGGACCCCGCCCGACAGCCACGGCGTCGAGGGCACTTCGCGGGACTCCCGAATCGGCGAGGACGGCATTCACCATTTCCAGCAACTCGCCGCTGCTGGCCCGGACGGGGCGCCGCTGGTGGGCGAGTAACGATGCGCCGCGCGACACGGCCACGCTGCAAACGCCGGTGGCGGCTTCCAGGCCCAGAATCAGGGGACCGTCACTCACGGCTCCACCTCCGGCTCTTCGGGTGGTGGCTCCACTTCACCGAAATCGAACTCAAGCTGCATCTCCTCATAGCGGGGGTCGAGGCCACCGGCATAAACGCCCTCTCGCGGCACCACACGATAAGTGGAGGGCTCGCCCACCGGAATCGGCGGGCCCACCTGCTGGCGCAGCCACGAGAACCCGCCCAGCAGCAGACCGGCGCCCGCCAGTGTCCAGAAAAGTCCCACCGGGCCGAGCAGCGCCATTAGCTGAGAGGCCACCAGCGGGCCGGCGATCATACCAACGCCATGGACAAGGAGGAGCGCTGCGCTGGCCGCCAGCACCTGACTGGCGTCCAGAAAATCATTGGTCAGCGATACCGCGATGGGATAAATGGTGAAAGCCAGCCCTCCCCAGAGGATGGCCAGCACCACCACGGCGGCGTCACTGCGCGCCACGGCAAACACGATGGCCATGCTGGCCGCGCTCATGGCAAAGCTGACTCCCATCAACACGTAACGCCGGTCGTATCGATCGGACAGACGACCAATGGGCCATTGCAGCAGGAATCCACCCAGAATGCTCAGGCCCATCAAAAAGGCGATCCCGGTGTCGGTAAACCCGGAGTCCCTGGCAAACACCGGCGCCAGCCCCAGAAAGGCGCCGTTAACCGCGCCGGCCAGCGCCGAACCCACCAGCCCCAGGGGCGAGGCGGCCAGCAGATCGCGCAGACTGATGCGCTCGAACACCGGCAGCGTCGGCGAGGTGATGCGCATGAGTGTTACCGGGACCACCGCAGCGGCAATCAGGATCGCGGCCAGACTGAACAGCTCGAAGCCGCCGGTGCGCCCGGTGAGCAGCAGGAACTGCCCACCACCGAGCGCCACATAGGCGACAATGCTGTAGACCCCCAGCACCTGCCCCCGCCGGTCGCTGGGAGTGCGGTCGTTAAGCCAGCTCTCGGTCACCATGAACAGGCCGGCGAGGCTGAACCCGTAAGCCAGCCGCATCCCCGCCCAGAGCCACGGATCGATGAGCAGCGGATAGACCAGGGTGCTCATGGCCGCCAGGGCGGTAAAGGCGGCAAAACTCCGGATATGTCCAACCCGGGCGATGATCGCCCCGCAGATCCGGGTAGCCACCACAAAGCCGAGGGAGTAGCAGGCGGTGATCACACCGATGATTTCGGTGGGGAACGCCTCTTCGGACATCCGGACACCCACCAGCGTGGTCAGCAGACCGCCACCGGTCAGCAGTAGGCCGAACGACAGAAACAGCGCAATGAATGGCGAGACGGTGTGTTGCATGGATGTATCCGGACCGGGAGCGGAACCGGCGGTTCCCTCGCGCCGGGCAGAATAAGCCAAGCCGTGGCGTGCACCAAGGATTGATTGGCAGAAAAACCGATCCCGTTGCTACTATTCGGGCATTCGCCACAGGCCCCGTCCAGGAGTTCGGATTGATTGAAGAAGAAATCCCCGACCAGGGAATTCGCCTGCGTTCGCCCGACGCCGCCGAAGGCGGTGCCATCTGGTCGGTGGCCCGGGACACCGGCACGCTGGATCTGAACTCCAGCTATCTCTACATGCTGCTGGCCCGGGACTTTGCCGACACCTGCGTGGTGGCCGAGCAGGACGGTCAACTGGTGGGCTTTGTCACTGGCTACCGCCGGCCGCGTCAGCCGGAAGTGCTGTTCCTCTGGCAGATCGGCATCCATCCCGATTTTCAGGGCAAGGGACTGGGCAAGCGACTGGTGGGCGCATTTCTCAGGCAGCCCGGTGCGGACCGGGCCAGCGTGCTGGAGACCACCGTCAGCCCCGACAATGCCGGCTCCCGGGCCCTTTTCGAGTCCATTGCCAGGGATCTGGGGACCCGCTGCGACGTCAATCCCTGCTTCGCCGCCGAGGATTTCCCGGAAGCGGGCCATGAAGCCGAAGACCTTTTCACCATCGGCCCCTTCCGGCCGGCGGCCCTCAATCGCCTGGTTTCGTGAGTGCCAGGCTCCAGCAAACCACCATCGGGACACTGCTACCCATGAAAATCGTCGACCGCGATCAAATCATCGGCTCGGAACGCGAAGTGGAGGGACCGGGCTGGACTAGCCGCCGGCTGCTCCTCAAAAAGGATGGAATGGGTTTTTCATTTCACGAAACCATTATTCCGGCGGGTGCCGAGCTTTCGCTGTGGTACAAGCACCACCTGGAGGCCGTCTACTGTGTGGCCGGCAATGGCAGCATCGAGGACCTTGCCACCGGCGAGGTTCACGACATTCGTGACGGAATCCTGTACGCGCTGGATCAGCATGACCGCCACGTTTTGCGCGGCGGGACCGAGGACATGCGGCTCATCTGTGCTTTCAATCCCCCGGTGACCGGCCGTGAGACCCACGACGCCGACGGGTCCTACGAACTGGTCGAGGACTGAGGGGCGAAAAACGCCTCCACGTGATCCATCGTTCGAACCACCGGCATGGGCGGCAGGCTCTGTAGAAACTGCCGCCCGTAGCCACGCCGGGTGACCCGGGTGTCACCGAGCACCAGAACCCCGCGATCCTCGGCGCCGCGAATCAGTCGACCCACCCCCTGACGCAGCCCGATAACCGCCTCGGGGACCTGGTGCCGGGTGAAGGGGTTGATCCCCTGCTCGGTCAGCCATTCGCTGCGCGCCTGCAGCACCGGATCCGCCGGGGACGCAAACGGCAGCCGGTCAATCATGACGCAGGACAGGGCCGGCCCCCGCACATCAACGCCCTCCCAGAAAGACTGTGTCCCCAGGAGCACGGCATCGCCAGCGCTTCGAAATCGCTCCAGCAGGCGCTGCTGGGACGCCTCGCCCTGCACCAGCAGATCGCGCCAGCCCGCGGCTCGGAGCCGTTGGGCCGCCCGCTGCAGGGCGCGATGACTGGTGAATAGCAGGAATGCCCGACCCTGGCTGGCGGCGAGGACCGCCTCGACCTCATCCAGATACGCCTCGGCAAATTCGGGGTGTGACGGCAAGGGCAGGTCCGCCGGGAGATAGAGCAACGTGTTGTTCTCAAAATCAAATGGACTGTCCAGTGCCAGGGTGTCGGCACCATCCAGTCCCAACCGCCCCAGAAAGTGATCGAATCGGCCATTCACGGCCAGCGTCGCAGAGGTCAGGATCCAGCTCTGGCCATGCCGGGACCGATGGCTGGCGATTTGCTCCGAGACGTCCAGCGGCGTTAACCGGAGCACGAACCCCTGGGCACGGGTTTCCACCCAGCCGATCTGTCCGGTCTCCTGGCTGTCCGCCAGAAATCGCCGCAAGCTCGAATGCAGGTTATCGGCCCGGCGGTGGCAACTTTCGAGCCCTCGGCCCCGGGCGGCCTGGGGGGCCAGATCCGCAACCAGTGATGCCAGTGCTTCCGCCAATGGCGCGGCCTGCTGGCGGGCGGCCCCCTCGACACCAGCCCACGCCACTCGAAGCCCGTCGCCCAGCGCCAGGCGCAGGTCACCGGTGGCCCGCTCCAGGGCCATGGCGGACAGCGCAAGATGCTCGGAGTCGCCGGCCTCACGCTGCTGCTCCAGGCGCACATCCCGGGCCAGGTCCTGCAACTGGCGACTGGACACGGACAACCCCAGAAAACGGGCGGCCGTCTCGGGCAGCTGGTGGGCCTCATCCAGAACGTAGACATCCGCCGGGGGAAGGACTTCGCCATGCCCCCCCTCGCGAAGGGACCAGTCGGCCATCAGAAGATGGTGGTTGATGACCACCACGTCCGCCTCCTGCGCCTGTCGCCGGGCTTCCATGAGAAAGCAACTGGCGTAGAGGGGGCACTCCTGACCCAGACAATTGTCCGCCGTGGAAGTGATCCGGGGCAGCAGCGCTGGCATCTGGGCGTCATCCGGCCCTTCCGCCAGATCGCCACTGGACGTCCGCCCGGACCAGGCGCGAACGCTCTGCAGGGCATGGGCGACCCGGGGACTTTCGAAGCGGCCTTCCTCATGGGCCCGCTCCATGCGGTACAGACACAGGTAGTTGCCCCGGCCTTTCAGCAGGGCCGCCTGAACCGGTTGCCCGGTTATCTCCCGGGCGAGGGGCAGATCACGATGGAAAAGCTGGTCCTGCAGGGTTCGGGTGCCGGTGGAGACGATCACCCGTTTGCCGGCCATGAGCGCCGGGAGCAGGTAGGCCAGTGTCTTGCCGGTGCCGGTGCCCGCCTCGACCACCAGAGTCTGCGATTGCTCGATGGCTTCGGCCACGGCGTCGGCCATCTGCCGCTGCTCCGACCGCGGCTCGTAATCCGGCAGCACCCGCGCCAGCGGCCCGTCGCACTCCAACAACCGGGCGGTTTGCTCCCGCAGCGTCGTCATGGGTGTCGCGACGGTCGCGCGCTCCAGTTGAAAACCAGAAAGAAAAGGCCCAGCACCAGAAAGCCCAGCAGGGTCCAGGCCGGGATGGTCACGCCGAGCACCCGGTGGACTTCAGCACACTCGCCGGAGCCCGAGAGCACCATGGCGATGACATCAGTCAGTGGAAAGACACCCAGCAGGTAATCCAGCCCCGGTCCGCAAGCGGGGATCTGATCCTCCGGCAGCGTCTGCAGCCACAAATGGCGACCCGCCAGCGACAGACCGCCGACGCCCGCCGCCGCCGTGAGCAGGCCGGCAACCCGTCCGGGCATCACAACACCCACCAGCAGGGTGGCTGACATGGCCAGAAACGCCACGCGTTGAAAAACACAAAGCGGACAGGGTGGCATGTCGGCGAATACCTCAATGGCCACTGCGACGCCAACCAGACCCGAGCAAATCACCGCCCCGGCCAGATTAACCCGCCGGGGACGGGCCAGAAGCCCCGCCCAAATCCGTTTTATCGCCTGCATGATCCCTGCAGTCTGCCTGCCGCGACAGGTCTCCGCCAGTCCGGACAGATCAATGGAAGAAACCCCACATCAGGTGGTCTCGTTCCGGTGGCGTGAGCGGATAACGTGTCGATTATGGAAAACCGTCTGTTTTACGCCCGTCACCTTGAGGATCTGCCGGAAACCGGGTGGCGTCGTGTCGCTCCGGAGCCGGTTTCCGCCCCCGCCATGCTGCTGTTCAACCGGGAGCTGGCCGCCGACTTCGACCTGCCCCGTGATTGGCAGTCCGGACCGTTGGCGGCGGATCGGTGGTCCGGCAATGCCCTCCCCGACACCATTGAGCCAACCGCTCTGGCCTACGCGGGTCATCAGTTCGGGCAGCCGGTCCCCCAACTCGGCGATGGGCGGGCGCTGTTGCTGGGGCAGCTCAGGCATCGTGACGGCCGACTTCGGGACGTGCAGCTGAAGGGCAGCGGCCGGACGCCGTTCTCGCGGATGGGCGATGGCCGAGCGGGCATCGGCCCGGTGCTGCGGGAGTTCCTGGTGAGCGAGGCCATGGCAGCCCTCGGCATCCCCACCACCCGCGCCCTGGCCGCGCTATCGACCGGCGACACCATTCAGCGCCAGTTCGGCCCGGAGCCCGGCGCCATTCTGGTGCGGGTGGCATCCAGTCATCTGCGCTTTGGTAGCTTCGAATATTTTGCCCACCGGGGTGACCGGGAGGGCCTGCAGCGGCTGGCGGATGCGGCAGTGGCCTGGCACTACCCTGACCTGCTGAGCCATGACCCGCGGGAACGCTGCCTGGCGCTGCTCGAGCGGGTGATGGAACAGACCGCCTCGCTGGTCAGTGAGTGGATGCGGGTCGGATTCATTCATGGCGTGATGAACACCGACAACATGACGCTCTCCGGGGAAACCCTCGACTACGGGCCCTGTGCCTTCATGGACGAGTTTCGCGCTGGCCAGGTGCTGAGCTCCGTGGACCGGGGTGGTCGGTATGCGTTTGACCAACAACCCTACATGGCCCAGTGGAATCTGACACGTCTGGCCGAGTGTCTGCTTCCATTGCTCGATGAGGACACGGACACCGCGGTGGACCGTGCAGAAGCTGTACTGGCCCGGTTTCCTGAATGTTTCCGGCAGTTCTACCACCCCATGCTGGCGGCGAAAATCGGCCTGCCACCCACCCCTCGGGTTGAGGAGGACGCGGCGTTGACGGAGCGGCTACTCGGATTGATAGAGCAGGCCGGCGCCGATTTCACCAATACCTTTCGTGAACTGGGCCGGGCCGCCCCGACCGAAGCAGCCGGGCAACAGCCACTGGTGGAAATACTCGGTGATCGACCGGACACCCGGACCTGGTTGAAAGCGTACGCTCAACGATGCGGAGGGGATGAAGGGGCGCCGGGGATTGCCGAAGCCGACCGCCGGGCACGAATGGCAGCAACCAATCCCGTTCACATCCCCCGTAACCATTTGGTGGAAGCAGCGCTGGTGGCCGCCGAGGGCGGTGATCTGCGGCCTGCCGAGGACCTGCTGAAAGTGGTGCGATCTCCGTACACTGCCAACGGGCTCCCCGCCATCTACCGGCAACCTCCCGAGCCGGAGGAGCGGGTCCATGCCACTTTCTGCGGCAC
>Ga0207421_10008459_pt1 | contig 10669 bp, 12 predicted proteins | sample SodLakKL_010_SED_4_FD_187542 | JGI IMG/M metagenome (GOLD analysis project Ga0207421, IMG submission 187542) | Alkaline sediment microbial communities from Lake Tanatar, Kulunda Steppe, Russia - 8KL_010_SED (SPAdes) (version 2) | ecosystem: Environmental > Aquatic > Non-marine Saline and...
CAAAATATTAAACATTTGAAAAATTTTAAAGTAATAACATAAAACATGAAAGATTTAGATTTTATTGAAATAGGTACCTCCAATTTTGATACATTGATACAAACTTGTGAAGATGATTCGGTTGGAATATGTGTTGAACCAATAAAGCACTATTTAGACCAATTACCTAATAAAAAGAACATATTAAAGGTAAATGTGGCAATAACCGGGGATTTGGTACATAATAAAAAAATAAAAATATATTATATTCCTGAAGAAGTAATAATGAAAGAAAAGTTGAAAGTTTTTTTTAGGGGGTGTAATAAAATTGGAGATTTCCATCCCTTACATATAAAACATAAACTTACGCATTTAGTTAAAATAGATGATGTTGACTTAATCAACATTGGTGATTTTTTAAAAAACAACAACATAAGAAAAATAAAATATCTACAAATAGACACTGAGGGTCACGACATTAATATTATGAATGGTTTGTATCGTTATATACATAAATTACCTAAAGAATATCACCCAACTGAGATAAAATTTGAAACAAATTCGAACAGTTCAACAAATGAGGTGGATGGTGTTATAGAAAAATATTCCAGATTAAAATATACGGTAGTATCAAGAAATTTAAATACCCTTATAAGAAAAATCGATTAGAAAAATTTTTTTAACAAATAAAAACACATACCTTTACGGCATGAAAGTAGCAAACATTGTTTATGAAAATGAACTTGTTAACCACAAACAAGTATCCTATATAAACTACGTGAAACATGGTTCGGATGATTATTTTGATGTAACACTTCCCACACTGTACGTGGGTTGGGTTTTTTTAAAAAAACAATATTCACATCTTGAAGTATTTAAAGATCTTGATATTTTGAATAAAACGATTCTCAAAGATGAATTATATTGGGAATTTTCGTTCGAAGAAAATAAATCGGAGCATATAAACGGGGTTGAAGATTTTGTGAATTGGATACCGTTTGTTTATTTTTCATCAAACTATAGATACGAAAATATTAATCCCATATATCACAAAATATACAACATCCAGGATTTACTCAGTGAATTACCTTCAGATTTGGGAATAATCTACAATCTGAAGGATGAATTTCTTTATATTACCCATAAAAAGACAATTATTGGTATTGATTTAACACTTTTTAGGTTTTTTGATTTTGATGTGTCAGAAATAATCTTCGAATTAGAAAAAAAATCAAAACACGTGTTTAATGATTTAGACGAAAAAAAGTCAAAAGAACTCTTAAAACCATTTAACCAGTCATTTCATCTGAAAAAATATCTTCCAATTCTTTTGAACAAATAATAAAATTTTACTATTTATGTGAAAACACCATAGATATGAAAAAAGAAAAAGTATTTGATGACTTTTTGGAGGGTGATGAAGAACAAGTAAACCAAACCCAAAAAAAAGAAAACAAAAAGAAAAAAATTCAAGAGAAAACCGGTTTAATCGAAAGAATTGATAAGGTTTTAGTAACTAATGATGGTAGACAATTATTAAGAGAAAGATATTAATAATTGGATTAATTTGTTAAATTAGGGAACAAAATGGGAAATATAAAAAATGCTGACGGTAAAAAACTGAACGAAACAGCAACATATAATAAATTGGCTGAAGATGAACAGGATTTTGATAATGTTCCTGATAATTTCTATGCAACCAAAAGTGGGTATCCTATACCTCAAAATCAGAACTTAACGATGGAGGAAGAGGAAGTAAACCCAGAAGAAGAAGATGAAATCCCAGGTGATGAACCACCACCGCCACCCCCAGAAGGTGAGGAAGGTATGGGAGAACCCGAAGCGGATGTGGAGGAGGAAAAAACGGTAAACGAGTTGCAAAATGAAATTATTAAGTATAACACGGAAACATTAAAATCAATTCATACTGAAATAGAGAGACTTAATTCAACAATCACGTCTCTTAATTCAAAGGTTGATAATTTAAATGCAGATGTTGAGGAAGTCAGAGAACCAACAAATGTTGAAAAACTTGTTCAGCAAAAGGATGTATCCTATCCTTATTATTTCCATTTAAATGATTTTTGGAAAAAAGATAATAAGTGGTTTGATAACTATGGGGCAGATGAAACCGAAAATAAAATAAAGGGAGAATTTGCTGATTCGGGAATTAAAAAACTTCCTGATGGTAGTTATGTTGCCGATTTTGATGATTTGCCTAAAGATTCATTTATAGATATTGAAAAAAGTTTTCATGATGTAGTATAATAAAAACAAATAAATAAAACAAAAAAACAAACTACCCAAAGAGGTATATATAATAAAAAAATGGGTGTCGAAGATAGGGTTATCGTATTTGAGAAATTCATAACATTTAAGTAACGGTCCAATTTGGGTGGTTTGTTTGGGCTTAAATTAAGAACAAATATTAATGAAAATACGTCAACCACATGGTTCAAAAGAAAGACTTTTTGAGGTTTTTCAAAAGGTGAACGGTGTTTTATTAAAAGAAGAAAATCTTCCAATTGACCAAAAAGAACTCGTTGTTAATGATTTTATTAGTTATGTATCGGAAGAAATAGGAATTAATGAAACACCACCAGATGTTTCTGTTGTTTTTGAAGAAAACGAATTGGCTGAAAACCAAAAATCGTTTGGTGGTTATAATCCAGGTACATATGAAATTGTTATTGTTGGATATAATCGTAACTTAGCTGATGTATTAAGAACCCTGGCTCACGAATTAATACACCACAAACAAAATTTGGATGGTGTACTGGATGAAAATTCGGGTGAAACAGGAAGTGAGCATGAAAACCAGGCAAACGCAAAAGCTGGTATATTAATGAGAAATTATGGTCGAAAGAATCCCAAAATTTTTGAATAGATGGATATAAGAAAAAAAATAAATGCAAAGATTAAGTTATTTGAGGTAATGGGTAAACTTAATAATTTAAGTATTACCGAAAAATTCAGTATGGATGAGTCAATGTATGCCACTCTTATGACTGGTGTTGAAGCCCTTAAAAATGGTGAATTATTAAGAGAAAGAGGGGGTCGTAGTGAAGTTAAATCCCAAACAACGGATGAAGGGGTGTATGTTGAGATTGACGGTGAGGATAGTGAAGGAAATCAATATGGTTTTAAATTTAATCTTCAGGTTGAAGAAGGTATTGATGATGATGTGGTTCATGTAAGTAGTGTTGATGTTGTTGAGTTTTTCTTTGATTCATCTGATGATAGCGAAGCTTTAAGATTGGGAGAAAATGATTTAATTGAATTCAATAAACAAAAAAATGTTGACTATTATGACATAATAACCAAATACGTTGATTTAGATTTGGAAAGTGATGTAACAAAACAAAAAAGATAAAATGTGTAGATTCAGGTCCTATTTTAGTAAAAATAACACGATTGTTAAAAATAGTTCATTAAATTCATCACAAAACCCCGTTACTGAATTGGTTTATGGTGGAAAAGAAAATGAAAAAGCTTTAACCAGATTTATTTTTGATATCGATCTGCAACCCCTTATTGATAAAATCAACAAAGGATACATTAATAAAGACAATATAGTTAAACATGTTCTTCATTTAACAAACACAATAAGATACAGACCAGAAAATTTAGGTCGGACAACATATAATAGAAATGTTGACAGGGCAACCAGTTTTGGTTTGGATTTATTTTCTTTTGATGAGGATTGGCACGAAGGGACGGGATATGATTTAGTCTACACAAATGAATTTCAAGTACAACCAAATGAAACCCCATCCAATTGGTTTTACAAAAAAACCGATCAGGAGTGGAATACCGAGGGTGTTTATGAAAGCGGAACCACATTAACTGTTGGTTCTCAAAATTTTGATAAAGGAAATGAGAATATTGAAATTGATATAACCGATTATATTAATGATAGAATAAATGGTGTATCGGATTCAAAGGGTTTGGGTTTAAAATTTATCAACGATTTAGAAGAAAAAATAACAGATCGTCTTCAATCGGTTGGTTTTCATACTAAATACACCCACACTTTCTTTCAACCTTTTGTTGAAACAATAATGGACGATAGAATTGTTGATGATAGATATGATTTTTATTTTGATAGAGAAAATACGCTTTGTTTTTATGCGGGTGGATTAAATGAAGACGATACGGTTGAAATTGATTCTGTTGAGATTTATGATCACTTAAATAAAGAATACCGGGTTTTTGATACAAGTGAAGTTCATCACATTGCACATAAGATATATTGTGTTAAGTTAACGATTGGTGGTGAGGAATACCCAGATGCAGTTATTTTCAATGATGTTTGGAATGTGAGAATTAATGGTGTTTCACGTGTTCATAAAGATAGATTTTATGTTGTTCCTTCAAGTGAAGAATTTGGAAAACACACCGATCTTAATTTTGGAAACTATCATTTTTATTTTACAGGAATTGTTCAAAACGAAAAAATAAAAAAAGGGGAAATTAGAAAAATATATTTAACCATTAAAGAACTTTATGCTCAAACTGGTTCAATTTCACCATCAAATATTGAATATAGAATAATGGCAAATGTGGATAATATGAATGAGATTGAAATAGTTCCATTTACCCCAATGAATAGAATTAGAGCCAGTTATGAATTCTTTTTAGATACCTCATGGTTAATACCAAATGATTATTTTATTGAGGTGAGGATTAGGGAAAACCAACTAGCAGAAACTAAAGAAACCTTATCTTTCACCGTAACCTAAAAATTTGACATTTACTTTTTTTGAATTATCTTTGTAAACGAAAACTAAAGTTTTTTTTACTTAAACTTTCTAACTATAATAACTAACTAATTACTAAACTAAACTTTAAACTATGACTAATTATGAATCAAACGTAGATGAATTGAAAAAACAATTCGAAGACTACGAAAAACAAAAAGAACAAAAATCGGGACAACAAAAACGAGAAGAAATTCTTGAAAAAATTTACGTTCCAAGAAAATCAAAGGAGATTTTTAGAATTTTACCCCCCAAAAAGGGTAGATTTTATTCGGTTGCTTATTTTCACCAAGTAGAAGTAAATTCAAGTGGTGGGAATAAAAGGTGGGCTAAAATTTACTGCCCCGCTCATAACGACCCAAAGGTTCCGTTAACGAAAAACGGAAAAAAGGTGGTTCAGGAAAACGGACAACCAATTATGGTACCAGCACCTTGCGCATTGTGCGAAAAACATGAACAAATCTTATCTCAACAAGATGACAGTGTTAAGTTTAAGAAAAGAGATGAACTTAACGATGAACAGAAAAAAATATTTGATAGAAATAAGAAGATTTTCATGAATGCTAAACAGTATGAAGCCAGAAAGTTTTATATTGTTAAAGGCATTAACAGGTGGGCACCAGAAGATGGACCCAAATTCTGGAGATTTAAGGATAGTTTCACCAATAGAGGTGTAATGGATAAACTTAAATCAGTTTTAGAGGATTATATGGACAGGAAACAGGCGGATTTCATGTCTCCAAAGGAAGGAACCGATTTGGCAATCATTGTTGGGGACGCTAAAACACCCGCAGGAAAACCATATAAAGATATTTCTGCGATTCAGACAAGGGACCCCTCACCACTTCATGAGGATGAATATGTTGCAAAATCTTGGTTGGAAGACAAATCAACCTGGAGGGATGTGTTTAAACCCAAAAAAGCACCAAACATTACACCTGAAGAATATCTCGAAATGTTAAGTCAGGGGAATGATCCTTATTATGATGAAGTTGAGAAAAAATGGGTGTTTCCAGGCAATCCTGAATTGGAAGAAAAGGCAAACACAAGAACCCCATCTGAAACCCAAAGTAAAAAGTTTGAACAAGCTTCTGATTTGGAAGATGATGACGAATCCGATGATAATGTCACAATTTCAAATGTAACGGAAAAAGATGTCGGTAAATTTGAAGATGATTCAGTTGATGTTGGCGAAGAAGTTAAAAACAGCACGGTTGATGATGATGAACCCAAAAAAGAACCAACACCTAAAAAAGAGGATGGAAATAAGCAGGTGACTGATGATGATATGGTGGATGATGATTGGGATGAAGATGATTTACCATTTTAATGAAATAAAATATTAACCAATAAAAGGGGGAATTAAGTTTCCCCCTTTTTTAAAAAAAATATAATTATATGGCAAAAGTACCTCAAAACAATAAAACTAGAAAACCAACACAAAAAAAAGAATTTTCTCTTGACGACTTTAAAAAAAGAGAACAATTAAATGATGTTGCGGATAAACCACTCAAATGGATTGAGATTTCTTCAGCAATGAAAAAAGCAACAGGTTTGCTTGGGTTTCCAATTGGGTATGTTAGTCTAGTTAGGGGGTTTACCAACACAGGAAAATCAACTGCACTTTGTGAGGGAATTGTAAGTGCACAAACCAATGGAATATTACCAATTATTATCGATACGGAAAATAATATCGGTAAAGACAGATTAGCTAAAATGGGTTTTGATTGGGAAGGTGAACACATTTTAATTAATAATGAATATCTTTTAGATAATTTTGGAAAAGTAAAAGATAAGGATAGAAAAGAGGCAGCAATTGAGGATTTGGCAGACTGCATTTATTATTTTTTAGATAAACAGGAAACGGGTGAGTTACCAAGGGATTTACTTTTTGCAATTGATTCAATTGGAACCCTAGATTGTATCAGAACAATTAATGCTGCAGAAAAAAATAGTGAAAATAACAACATGTGGAATGCAGGTGCTTTTGAAAAAACTTTCAAATATTTGTTAAATAATACCATACCTAGTAGTAGAAAAGAAAATAAACCATACACCAATACAATCGTTGGTGTTCAGAAAATTTGGATTGATTCAATGGGTCAGGGTGTTGTTAAACATAAAGGGGGTGAAACTTTTTATTATGGTTCAAGATTGATTTATCATTTTGGTGGTATAGCTTCCCATGGAACAAAAAAAGTAACTGCAGTTAGTAATAAGAAAAAAATATCGTATGGTATTGAAACCAAAATTGGGGTTGAAAAAAATCAGGTTGATGATACAATTGGTGGAATTTCTAAATTAGATGAAATAATTTCGGTTCCACATGGTTTTATCCATAAAGACGGTATTGATGATTATAAAAAAGAAAACATCAATTATTTTAGAAAAATTCTTGAAGATGACACCTTAAGTGCAGATGAGATTGATGATGAATATGTTGTTGTTGATGCTAAAATACCTGATGATAATAATGGAGGACTTGAAAATGTATAAATTTTTTAAAAAAATAATGGAGGACTTGAAAATGTATAAATTTTTTAAAAAAATAAAGGAACATATTCTTTATATTTTTTATTATAAACCAATAATAAAAAAAATGTTAAAGAATAGAACTGGACTTAGAAAAAACAAAAGAAAATTTAATAATTTGAATTTTTTGAACCCACCCACATTTGATGAAAAAATATGGACCAAAATAATCTATAGATCGGTTCTTTTAAATAAAAGAATGATGGAAAATGATGAAAAAATTAAAAATTCAAAAAGTAATGATTTTTTGATTCAACATTCTAAAGATCAGATGGAGGGTTTAAAGGATCAGATGGAGGGTTTTAAAGATCAGAGGAAGGATGAGAGGCGAAATAACGAAAAAGAATAGAATATTCCTCAATGAAAATAAGAACCCTGGTTGTAGATGGTAGTTACCTATTAAAAAGGTCGGTATTTGGTGCAAAAAACACAAATACTACAAAATTTGGTCATATTGGGGGCTTATATTCTTTCATGACAACACTTAGAAAATTAATAAAGGAACACTCAATAAATAAGGTTGTTATATGTTGGGACGGTGAAAACGGTGGGATATATAGGTATAGAATTGATAGGCAATATAAGGCAAATAGAAAATCAAAAGAATGGCACAAAAAAATTGTTTTAAGTGAACAGGAAATAAAAAAAGAAAAAGAAAAAGAGGAGTCCGTTCTTAAACAAAAAAAAAGAATACAGGCGTATGCTGAAGAACTGTTTCTAAGGCAAATAGAGGTTGATGAAGTTGAGGCAGATGATTTAATTGCTGCTTATTGTTTAAAACATAATAATAAAGAAGAACTTATTATTTATAGCAACGACAGGGATTTTGCCCAACTATTAGATTTGAATATTACAATTATTTTTCCTAATATTGCAATTCCAATAACGAAAAGAAATTTTTACACTGAATTTGGGTACCATTATGCGAATTCATTACCATTTAAAATAATTTGCGGGGATTCGTCAGACAACATTAAGGGTGTGGGTGGGATTCAAGAAGCAACATTATTAAAGTATTTTCCAGAATTAAGAGCAAAGGAAAGTTCGGTGAGAGAAATACGTAAAAAGGCAAAAGCTTTAAATGAGGCACGTAAAAAAGAAAAAAAACAACCAATAAAAGCATTATTGAATCTTTTAAATGGGGGTGAGAGATTAATAACAAATTACAAATTAATTAATCTTCGTTCACCATTGCTCAATAGCCAGGCAGAAGATGAGTTAGAACAGCTTGAAATGCCGTTATCACCAAAGGGGAGGGGAAGTAAATACTTATATAGAATGATGAATGAAGATGATTTTTTAAGTGTATATGGGAGTAATTTTGTTAATTACGTAGAACCCTTTTATTCGGTCATTACGGCAGAAAATAATTTATATGAAAAATATAAAAGATCAAATCAATGAGTTATGTTTAATAATTAAAAATTAATTACTATGGAAGAGATGGATTATAGAAAAACGTTTAAATTTGTACTCTATCAGGGGGATGTTGTTCTTTATGAGAAGGTATTTGAGGGAGAAAATATTAGTCCCTTTACTAGAAACTCAATAGATATCAGAAAAAGATCATACAGAATTATTAGAGAATTACAGAGTTTTTTATCATCAAAACAGCCCAATACAATTTATTCTGTTGGTGATAAAAATTACGATTTTTATAAATATAGAACAAGCATTATCAACTCATATAGGAGTAAATATGGGTGGGATGTTGCTACATTTGATTATAAACCCGAAATCGACACAAAAAAGGTGGGTGATAAAGAATTTGGGGGTGTACCTTGTATGTTTGGGTTATATATTAATGACAACCCCATAATCGAAAGAAAATTTTATGTAGAAGGGTTTAACCCCACTGTGCGTTGGTCGGTTGATTTGGTTGAAACTTTAAATTCTATTGTTGATGGAATTGAAAGAGAAATAATTGAAACAGATGTTGGTAATATGTGGGACGACAACGACATCATAACCCGAACAGGGATGACAATCAATCAAGTAAGAGAGTTATCAAATTGGGATAGAAAACGTTGGTTAAACAGGTGTAGGGGTTAATATTATATGAGCGAAAAAACTAGCAACATAAAAAACACTATTTCTGGGTATTTGGGTCCTGAATTTCAGTTAAAATTGATGTGGCAGTTATTGGTTGAACCCGATTATGCCGAAAAAACCATTGAAAATCTTTCTGTTGACTATTTTGACGATCCGATTTTAAAAAGGCTTTTCATTATTCTTTTGGAATATTTCAAAGAACATGAAAAAATGCCAAACCTGCAAAATCAAAGTGTTTATCAAGCCATAAATCTATACAAAACACCCAATAATCCGATAGAGGAAGAATCTTTATACGCAGCATTGAACAGGGTTAAACTCTGGAACGAAAGGGCGTTGAACAAGGAAATGCAATATGATGGGGACATTGTTCAAAAAACAACCAATATTTTCATCAAACAGCAGGAATATAGGAAGTTGGGTGAATATATTCTCTCAATAACCAGAAGTGGTAAGATAAAGGAGAAAACAACCATTGGTGAAATTGAGGAAAAAATCAATAAAATCAATGAAATTGGTGAGGATGAAGATTATGGTATTGATGCTTCGGAGGGAATTGAAGAAGCTCTCAAACCCGATTTCAGAGAAACAATACCAACAGGTATTACTGTGTTGGATGAAATTACTGGTGGTGGATTAGGAAAGGGTGAAGTTGGGTTAATTTTAAGTCCATCTGGGGTTGGTAAAAGCACCATTTTAAGTAAGATAGCCAATACAGCCCATGGTTTGGGAAATAATGTACTTCAAATAATTTTCGAGGATACTCGTGGGTCCATTATTCAAAAACATTGTACCATTTGGTCTGGGGTTCCACTTACTGAACTCAAATACAAACCAGATGAAGTAAGGGATAAAGTCAGAGAGGAATTAAAAGATAATAATGCAAAATTAATCATAAAAAGATTCAGTTCTGATGATGTTACAATTCCAGACATAAAGAATTTTATAGATCGATATCAGAAAAAGTTTGGTATTAAGTTCAATATGGTTGTTTTGGATTATTTGGATTGTGTTGAAACACATAAAAACACAAAAGAAAGGACCGAAGCAGAATTTGAAATAATTAAATCCTTCTTAAACATGGGTGCTGATCTTGATATTCCTCTTTGGTCGGCAACACAAGGAAACAGGGATAGTTTTGGAAGTGAATTGGTTAATGCGACACATCAGGGAGGTAGTATTAAAAGAATACAAAAGTCACATTTTGTTATGTCTATTGGAAAAACAGACACCATGAAAGAATCTCACCTGGCAAACATTAAAATATTAAAGGCACGTTTTGCTCAGGATGGACAAACATTTAAAGACTGTATTTTTAACAATGACACAATGGAGATTAGAATAAC
>Ga0207421_10008460_pt1 | contig 10668 bp, 7 predicted proteins | sample SodLakKL_010_SED_4_FD_187542 | JGI IMG/M metagenome (GOLD analysis project Ga0207421, IMG submission 187542) | Alkaline sediment microbial communities from Lake Tanatar, Kulunda Steppe, Russia - 8KL_010_SED (SPAdes) (version 2) | ecosystem: Environmental > Aquatic > Non-marine Saline and...
AAATATAAAGAAGAAATCCAGGAAATCATTGACGAGGGGTTGGAGTCGGATACCGGGGCCATGGTGATCAAAGCTTATGGAGAAAAAGACGGTGAAAAAGTGCTGGTTGAAACATATGTTGATGCGCCGGGATTTGTAGATTCATTCGAGAGATCAGGACTTACGGCAGAAATGTACCTAACCGGTCAGGGAGGAGCTCTTTTCACCAAAATGTTTGCCGATGACAGGATCGATCAAAAAGGGCTTATCTCATCTGACATGCTGACCATGGAGCAGGTAGACTACTATTTTGAACATGCTGCCAATCTTGACATATCATTAGATACCGAAGTCAAGAAAATCTAGCGTTAAAGTACAATCAATATCAAATTGCCCGGCAGGCTGAAAAGCTGGCTTGCCGGGTCTCATTTTAGATATTTTACTAACCAGGCAACTTTGTCCTTGAAATATCAGCAGCACTTCTCAAGCTTGCTAAGATGAACCATTTATTATATATGGAATTAAATAGGGAAAAAGCATTCAGGCTGGTTTTTACCGGAAGTGCAAATGATTTGCTAGAATTTCCGATGGTTTTCTTTTATTTTCTGGCCCAATAATTGCAATGTATTATTTGAGTCGATTGAAATACTGGCAGGAAAGGGTCTGTCAGATCTTACGAAAGGGCTTCGCGAGCTGATGTTTGACTTCCAAGTTAAGTTGATTAAGATTGGTGCCTGTGAAAACCATATAACACACAGCCACCACTGCTAATCTTTTAAAATTTAAAGAAATCAGCAGGAATTGGAAGCATGATAACACAAAAATGAGATAGGAGGTATAGTTATGAAAGCACTTGTAGTGGGAGCCGGAGCGCAGGGAGGGCCGTGTGCATCAATCTTGAGCCGGGACGCTGAAACAACCGGAGTGGTATTGGCCGATATCGACAGTGGAATGTTAAAGCAGGTGGAGCAGAGAATTGGCAGCAGCAAGATCAGTACTATTAAGGCCGATGCCTCAAAAGTCAATGAAATCGCAGCAGCAGGCAGGGGTTGTGACCTGGTACTGGATTTCATGCCCCCATGGCTGGCATTAAATGTAATGAAGGCGGCACTCGAGATCGGTGCCAATTATGTAAATACGGCTTTTGACCAGCCGTTTTGGACCCAGCAGGTGGCAGGAGAGCCGCTTGAATTGGATGCTGATTTTAAAAAAAGTAATTTGACTGCGCTTTTGGGCTGTGGTGTTACTCCCGGCTTATTGAATGTGATGGTTCGACATTACACCGACAGGCTTGATACTGTTAACAGTATCAGGTTACGGGTTGGCGGCAGAAATATAAACCAGGGTCCCTATGACCATATGTTTAAGCCCTGGAATCCCGGATGGTCGCCAAAACAGGCTCTTATCGATTGTGCAGAACCTCCACATGTTTTTAGTAAGGCTAATTACTCGCAGCTGGAGCCATACAGTGAGCTTGAAGATTGGGAATTTCCTGAACCGATTGGGAAAATTTTAGTGTCGCACCATTCCCACGAAGAAGTTTATTCCCTGCCCCGGACTATCGGCAAAGGCATTACTTACTGTGATTTTAAGTATGAAGTATCCTACCAGCCGGCAGTGCTGGTCACCCTGGGATTGGCTTCGCGGGAACCGCTGGAATTGAACGGGGTAAAAGTAAAGCCGATTGATCTTGTGACTAAATTGTTGCCCAGGCCGGGAAACATGTTCATCGAGGAAACCGAGCAAGAGGCTGACGAAGCAAGCAAGGATTCATATTTTTCAATGATGTTTTGTATTGAAGGAGAAAAGAATGGGAGCAGGGTTGAGTATAAGGTAAACTGTCCCAAATTTGATAATTCGGGTGCTGAGCTGTTTAACTTGTTCGGTACTGCAGTAGTTTATGTTGCCTTGCCGGCTGTAATCGGAGGCCAGATGATATCCTCAGGCGGTCCTAGAGGTATTATTTTCCCAGAACAACTAGATCCAAATAAATTTTTAGGAGGTTTAAGGAGGTTAGGGGTGAATTTTAACTGGGAGGAGCTTTAAACCGCGTTTATACTTCACGGGAGCACTCAGTTTATACTAACGTATATGGTATAAAGATATTTTAAGCTATAATAAAGCGGATCATGATTAAGCCAAGCTTAGAATATAGAGCAGCTTCGGTATACAGGCAAAGTTAAAAGAGGTCATTGAAAAAGGGTAAATTCTTCGAGAGAAATAATAGCTTGAAAGAGGGATAATATGAGTGACTACAATCATGCTGAACTGGTTTTAAAAAATGGAGTTATTTATACTGCAGATGCAGTTGAGAGCAAGGCAGAAGCAGTAGCAGTGAAAAATGGCCTGATCCAGGCTGTGGGCAGTACTGAAATAATAAATAAACATATAGGTCCGAATACAAGGGTGATAAATTTAAAAGACAGGATGGTGCTGCCGGGCATGATCGATTCTCACCTCCATCCTCCCGGCATAGCAATACTTGAGCTCTATAGTATCAACCTGTCCTGGATCGCTTCCAAAGATAAGCTTTTGGAAGACATTGCCGATTTTGTCCGAAACAATCCCAATCTTGAAGCCTATTATGGCCGTGGTTGGGCTGTAAGTGTTTTTGAGGGCGAGGAGAGAAAACTGGGCCCGGGGAAAGAAAGCCTGGATCAAGTTTGTCCCGATGCCCCGGTAGCGCTGAAATCTTATGACGGACACAGTATGTGGGTTAATAGCAAAGCTTTAGATCTTGCCGGGATAACCGATACAACACCCGATCCGGAAGGCGGAAGTATTGTCAGGGATCCTTCTACAGGAGAAGCCTGGGGAACTTTAAAAGGATCAGCATGCAATATGCTGCCACCCCAGGATTTTACCCCTGAACAGCTGAGGGAAGGGCTCAAGGCTTTTCAAAGCTTTATGCATAGCCTGGGTTATACCGGGATTTTTTCTGCCGGCTGGGACCATGATCTTTACGAGGCATTTAGTACCATGGAAGCAGATAATGAATTGAAATTATGGGTGCGTGATTCGAAGCGCATCGACATTCGAAAAGATGAATCACTGCAGGATCAGCTTGAGCAGCTTTTTAACCTGAATCGCACCTACCGGTCGGAGCTGTACAGTGTTACTGCTGCCAAGATATTTATTGATGGTGTGGTTGAATCGGGAACTGCCAGGCTTATAGAGCCATATACAGAAGCATTAGGTAAAGGTTCTGATTACAGGGGAACTTATTACTGGGAAGATATGGATGCACTGAAAGATACAATAGTACAAGTAAACCAGGCTGAAATACAGGTACACTTTCACTCTATAGGTGATCAGGCTACCCGGGACGCGCTCGACGCCCTGGAAGAGGCATTAAAAATAGCCCCCGGTGAGCATCGTAATGCAATTACCCACCTGCAGCTTGTATCGCCGCAGGATTTACCACGGTTTAAGGAACTCGGTGTGATTGCCAATGTTCAACCGTACTGGCACATTAAAGAGCCGGGATGGTGGCACGAAGTTGATTATGCATTCCTCGGTGAAAGAGCGGAAAAAGAGTATCCGCTTCGCTCATTATTGATCAATGGTGCAATCATCGCTTCTTCTTCGGATTATCCCGTGGTAGATATCCCGAATCCACTGTGGGCAATTCAAGCCGGAGTTACCCGGAATTTATACCAGGCAGACTATTTTGAAACAGAACCGGTTATTGACCAGGATGATCAAAAATGGCTTTTAAATCGTGAGGAAAGAATCAGCTTGAATGAGATGATCAAGAGTTTTACAGTCAATAATGCTTATGCCCTGTTCATCGAAGAGAGTACAGGAAGCATAGAACCCGGCAAGTACGCAGATCTGGTAGTTTTAAGCGAAAACCTTTTCCAGCTCGATCCTGTTAAAATTGACAGGGCAAAGGTTTGCCAGACCATTTTCCACGGTGAAGTAGTTTATGATGCAGAAGACGAGAAAGGCTCAGCCCGGTAACTGGCAGAAGGGAAGGTTAATTCTGAGCGTAGTGAATAACTTTGCCGGCAGTGTAGCTTTAAACTGTAATGCAAGTTTCATTTCCACAGGATAATAAACTTTAAATGCACTATTAGCTAAACAGCGGAAAAGGGTGATCGAGATGCACGCAGAAAACAAGTTTGCCGATATGGTTATGCTCAATGGTTTTGTTTATACGGTAGATCAAGAGGATAACATTGCTGAAGCGCTGGCGATCAAAGACGGGTTTATTGAAGCGGTGGGTAGTCAAGAAATGATTAAGCCCTTGATTGGACCTGGCACCAGTGTTCTTAATCTCGAAGGGAAAATGGTACTTCCTGGCATGATCGATTCTCATCTTCATCCTCCTGCTGCCAAAATGATGCAGTCGTCAGTTATCTATCTTTCCAATATCGATTCCAGGGAAGAAGTATTGGCGGTCATAGAAAAGTTTATCAAACAGAATCCGGGCTTTCAGGCATACTACGGGTGGGGCTGGACGATAAGTCTCTTTGATGAAGAGGAAAGGAGGCTGGGCCCGAAGAAAGAAACCCTGGACCACATCTGCGCTGACCGGCCGGTAATTCTGCAGTCTAATGACGGGCATAGTATGTGGGCTAACAGCAAGGCCCTGGAAGTGGCTGGCTTAACAGAGTCAACTCCCGATCCTGAAGGCGGAATAATTGTCAGGAACCCTTCGACTGGTGAACTGTGGGGCACCTTGACCGGTGCTGCACGTAATTTGCTGCCCCCGCAAGTTTTTACCAACGAACAACTCCTGGAAGCAGTTAAATTATTCCAGTCTTTCATGCATGGCCTCGGCTATACCGGCTTTTTTTCTGCCGGCTCGAAACCCGAAAATCTGCAGAAAATATTCCGCACTCTCGAAAACAGGGGCGAGCTGAAAATGTGGGCCAGGGACTCGAAGCGAATTGACATCAGCAGGCAAGAATCACCGGCAGAGCAACTTCAGGAGTTAAGCAGGCTAAGGAGCGAATATGATACTGACTTATACCGGATTAACACGGCTAAAATATTTATCGATGGTGTGGTCGAAGCCGGTACGGCCAGGCTGCTTGATCCCTATGAAGAAACCCTGGGCAGGGGTCCTGATTATTACGGTATTTATTACTGGGGTGATATGGCTGCTTTAGTTGAGACTATTGTTGAAGCGAACCAGGCGGGAATCCAGGTTCACATACATTCTATCGGCGACCGGGCGACCCGGGATGCCCTGGATGCGTTCGAGCAAGCCCTGGAAAAAGTCCCCGGGGAACACCGCAATGTAATTACTCACCTGCAACTTGTTCACCCGGAAGATCTGAAGCGCTTCAAAGAGCTTGGAGTAATTGCAAATGTGCAGCCTTACTGGCATATCAAAAGACCTGGATGGTGGCATGAGGTTGAATACGCCAATATCGGTCAGCGTGCAGAACATGAATATCCTTTGCGTTCCCTGGTTGATGCCGGGGCACTAATTGCAACTTCATCGGATTATCCTGTGGTAGAGACCCCTGATCCACTCTGGGCAATTAAAACGGGAATAACCCGCAACATTTGTCATCCTGAGCGCAATAATTTTGAAGCAATAAATAACATTGACGATGAGACCTGTCTCCTGAATAAAAATGAAAGGGTAAGTTTAAAAGAAATGATCAGAAGCCTGACCTTTAATAATGCCTATGCCTTATTTCTTGAAAATGAGACCGGCTCCATCGAGCCCGGCAAATACGCTGATCTTGCAGTTTTAAGCGAAAACCTTTTTGAACTTAATTCCATTGATATTGACAGGGCCAGGGTCTGCATGACATTATTTCACGGTGATATTGTTTATGAAGCTTAAGACTTTGGTAAAATATATTCAGTTTAACGCTTTAAAATGGATTTTCCCGGCAGTCCGGTTAGATATAGGCCGCCGATGATCAGCGCGCCTCCCCCGACTATAATGGGGCTGATTACCTCGTCTAGAAAAATAACTGCTGTAATTAAAGTTACCAGCGGGCAGAGGTTAATAAAAGCGCCGGCCTGGGTTGCACTTAAATGCTTGACGCTGTAATTCCAAAAGAAATAAGCAATTCCCGATGAAGTTAGCGCCAGGAAGACAATTGCCAGGATATTGCCCGCCGATACGGGATTATAGCTAAAGTATATTGATTCAAACACACCAAAAGGAATGAGGAAAATAAACCCGAAAAAAATGTGACAGGCAGTTACTACCTGTTGGGGATAATTGCTGACCAGTGATTTGCTGGTGATAACATAGATTGCCCAGGCCACGGTGCTGCCAATTATGAACAGGTGCCCGATTATACTTTGTGTGTCGTTTTGACTTCCTTCCGAGATAAGGACGATTATAAAAATACCTGATACAGACAAAATAACCCCGCTAAGTTTCGGGATATTCAGGTTTTCTCTTAAAATCATTACAGACAGGACCAGGGTTATGATCGGGGCCGCTCCCTGGATCAGTCCGGCGCTTGCCGCAGTAGAAAAAAGTAGTCCGATATTGAGCAGGGCGTAGAATACAGTTATGCCGAAAAAGCTGGATATAAAAAGCGGCTTGAGGGGTAGCTGCCGCAGGGGAAATTTCCTCAAGCCGTATGGAGTAAAGATTGCGGCCGCAATGGCAAACCTGATAGTTGCCAGCACCAACGGTCCGACATCTTCAACCACACTTTTTGAAATCACAATGGCGCTGCCCCAGATAAGCATAGTCAGGGTTATGGCAATTATTGCCAGTGTTTTGTTGGAAGGCTTTTTAAGCATTAAAAGGCACCCTCAGCTTCATAATTCCTCCCACTGGTACGGGATGCCTGTTTTACTAAACCTGTTTAAAAAATCTTCCGGGTCCAGCTGTTCCGGGAATATCACCCCGCTCTGCCTTTTTTCAAAGATCATTTTAGCCCCGATGACGGCCGGCAGGGAAACATTGACCAGGGTGGTGCCAAAGAGGTTAAGCAGTTCTTTGGCCGGGCTTGTAAAGCGGGGACAATTTATCTTGTAGGTTATTGCCTGGCCATTTTTGCTGCCGGTCATTTCAATCATCATTGACATAAACGCATTTTGTTCATTTTTGAGGGCACTTTCTTCAGTTTCTTCCAGGAAAGCGCTGAGCGGTTTTGGCATTAGTTCGGCAACAAAATCGATTGGTTTAATGTCCACCCCGTTTACATTGATCGGTTCCTGCGAAGCCAGGCCCAGAGTTACCAGGGCTGCCGGCTGAGGTGCGACATAATACTTAAAATCGCAATATTTAATTTCTTTTCCGATAAAAAATGGCAGGGTATATACTTCTTCATGAGAGTGATGGGATACCGCCATCTTGCCGACCGGCTCAGGAAAGTCCCATTCTTCGATTTCACCGTATGGTTCCATTTCTTCGTGGCTTCCGTTCCTGTATTTGTGTGGAGGGACGGCACAATCGATCAAAGCTTGCTTGGGCGACCAGCCCGGGTGCCAGGGTTTAATTAAGTCATCGTACGGACCGTAATCCACTCTTTTCTTGCCCAGGCGTAGCTTAATGCTTTCAACTGTATCAAGCTTGTCGGCATAATAACGGGCCATGACATTTAAAAAGCCCGGAGTCATTCCACAGCCAAGCAGAGCTGTAAGCCCATCAGATTTAAATTCTTGATCCAGTTCAAGCGGTTTACCTTCAACAAGCTGCTCCCAGAAGGGGCTGTCAAATGCGGTGTTTACATAACCGGCATTAACTTCAAGGGCAGCCTTCATAACGTTTAAAGCTACCCATGGTGGTGCCAGGTCAATTATAACGTCACACCCTTCTGCGGCTGTGGTTACCTGATCGATAGAGTTGGCATCGACTTTAGCCGTGCTAAGCTTGGAGCTATTGAGTTTTGCCTCTACTTTTTCCAGCATTTTGGCATCGATGTCGGCCAGAACAATCTTTGAGCATTCAACATCGTGCGCCAGGATTGAAGCACAGGGTCCTCCCTGCCCGCCTGCTCCCATTACAAAAATTTTCACTATAAAACACCTTCCTTCAAATGATTTAAATTAGATTGAGTCAATTTTCCACATGTAATCTCTTTTAATATAAGATAAAACAATAGAGGTTTCTGTTTTTTTAATACCGTCTATTTTCCAGATAACGTCGGTCAGAAGATTTTTTAGGTCCTGCATGCTGGGGACGTAAACTTCGATATCGAAGGTGGCGTCTCCTGTATGGAGAGCTATATACCATACTTCATCAATATTTTTTAATTCATTGCTGATCGACTCTATTTTATCTATGGCGGCATCAACTTTGATAATAGCCGCTACTTCTAATCCTAACTTAAAAGGATCGGCGACGGCAACTATCTGAATTACTCCTTCGTCTTTTAGCTTGTTCAACCGGTTACGCACCGTTGCTTCCGAAGTGCCATGTTTATTGGCGATATTTGTTAATGACGCCCTGCCGTCTTGTTGTAACTCCCTGATGATGTTAAGATCTAATTGGTCTAATTGTTTGGAATTCTTCAAATTAAGCTCTCCCCTTTCGAGTATATTTTTTTATGCTTATACCGTGTTTTTTGATCATAAGCATCTTGCGCGCAAAGAGTAGAATTGACGCATTTAATAAATAATGCTATTGTTGCTATGGAAAATACATTTCCAGGCAAGTTAAATAACGAAATACGTATTTAACATAGCTTTATTCTATCAGAATACGCAGCAATAAACAACGTGGTGGCTGGTAAAAAAGCCTGCATTGTTATATGGAAAATATCTTTCATTGACAATATTTTGCTTATAAGTATAGACTAAAGGAAGCTGGTATTAATCGTCTTAAATCTTGCAAGTAATGACGAGCAATATATCTGGCTATGGCTTTTTTGTTTATAGGAATAATTATCATAACGTGCCAGGCAGTACCAGTTTACTATTACAAAGTATAAAGGAGAGGACAGCGTGGGTTATAACAGGAAAAGAAATGAGTTGCTCCGGGAGCTGCGCTACAGGGCACCGGAATCAGGGCGGTGCTGGGAAGAATCGAAAAATTTTGTTCCTGGAGGGCTTTTGAGCGGTGCTCGAAAAATGGAACCCTACCCTATATATATAGATCACGGTAAGGGCCCTTATGTGTGGGATATTGATGGTAACCGCTATATTGACAATGTTATGTCTTTTGGTGTGCATCTTTTTGGCCATAATCCTGGTCCGATTATTAAAGCTGCACGTGATCAGACAGAGCGAGGAGTCAGTTACGGTGCGCCACATGTTGCCGAAGTGGAATATACCCGTAAGCTAATCGAATGCATTCCCTGTGCCGAGCAGGTTATGTTATGCAATTCGGGTACTGAAGCGACTCTCCTGGCCTGGCGCTTGATGAGGGCTGCTACGAACAAACCAAAAATAGCCAAGTTTGAAGGTTGTTATCATGGATGGCATGATTATGCCCAGTGGAGTGTTAGTATTGACAGGGAGAATATGGGTCCGCCGGAGCAGCCGAATATGACCCCGGATTCTGCCGGTATGCCTGATGCAGTACGTGATACAATGCTGATTCTCCCATTTCATGAGGCGGCATTCAGCCTGATTGAAGAAAATGCCTCGGATCTGGCAGGAGTAGCGATTGAACCGTTTGTTGGCACCGGGACAATCCCTGTAAGTATCGAGTTTCTACAGCGCCTGAGAGAGATAACCGAAAAACATGGTTTGCTCCTGCACTTCGATGAAGTAATAACCGGCTTCAGAGTTGCCCTCGGTGGTTACCAGGAATACACCGGGATAGTGCCGGATGTGGCTACATACGGAAAGGCTATAGGCGGAGGGTTCCCCGTTGGGGCTGTTGCCTGCTCCAGAAAGTTAAGTGAAGAAGCAAGAAAGGCTGATGAAGGTTTTTTCGCTGCCGGCACCTTTAGCGGAAACCCGATGACCCTTGCCGCAGGTGGAGCGGCGATTGATTACATGATTAAAGAGCGCCATATCTATCAAGATATGATGCAAAACGGTGAATATTTAAGGGATGAGTTTAACCTTTATGCGCAATCGAAAGGTTATCCACTATCAATGACAGGTCTTGGCTCTATGTTTTGTGTTCATGCATTGAGTGAGACGCCTAAAGTGCCACGGGACATTCTCAATGAGAAAAGGGAAATAACCATAGACTTGCAGCTGCATTATCGTAATAATAACCTGCTTATTCCCTGGATGCACCTGGCATTTTTCTCTTCGGCGCACACCAGGGAAGTGATCGACCAAATGCTTGAAGGAATGAAGGCATCGCTGGACGGAGTAATGGATTGGTATAATTGATGCAGTACAATTAATATTGATTGAGGTAAATGGATAAATTTATTACCGGTTCCTGGTAATTGTTTGCCGCCAAAAATACGCCCCTGCACCTTCCGGTGCAGGGTTTTTTATATTATTTAGCAAAATATACTATGAAAGTATTATCAGCCACCGAGGCAGCTGTGCCTTGGGAAAATTGCAGAAAGGATGTGTTGTTTTAATGAACAGTGATGATCGCTTTTACGTTGCTGCAGTTCAAATGAACTCACAGGATGATGTGGAGAAAAATCTTAAAAATGCGGGTAAGTTGATCGATTCTGCTGTTGCAGAAGGCGCCGCGCTGGTTGCGTTGCCCGAATATTCAAGTTACCTTTCAGACCACAAGGTAGTGGAGCATGCGGAAAGCCTTGAAGGTGAAATTGTAACTTTTTTTAGGAAAAAGGCTAAAGAAACCGGTGTTTACCTGCACTGCGGCAGTTTCATCGA
>Ga0207421_10008461_pt1 | contig 10667 bp, 12 predicted proteins | sample SodLakKL_010_SED_4_FD_187542 | JGI IMG/M metagenome (GOLD analysis project Ga0207421, IMG submission 187542) | Alkaline sediment microbial communities from Lake Tanatar, Kulunda Steppe, Russia - 8KL_010_SED (SPAdes) (version 2) | ecosystem: Environmental > Aquatic > Non-marine Saline and...
CACCGGCCCATCGCACCCGCCCCGACGATCAGTACCTCCATCGGGAACCCGTACCCGGCGGCGTTCTAAAAGGTGTTCGGTCGCCAACGCCGGAGTCCGGGCGACAACCGTTTTCCGCCACCCGGACGTAGGGGGACCGATGTGTCCTCGAGCCGTCGCCGGCCCCCGTACGATCCTCGCTGGCCTCGTCGTCCTCGCTTTCTACGCGGGCCTGGCGGTCGCGGGTTTTTCCGCGCTGACGTGGGTCTGGCGACCAGCGTGGGAGCCGGGGGCGACGCTCGCGGCCGTCGGGACGGCCACCCTCGTCGTCGGCTACCTGAGCTACCGCCTCGGAACGGCCCGGCTGCTTGCCGACCTCGAGGCCACCGAACTCCCCCACTCGCGAGCACCCGGGTTCTACCGGCGGTTCGAGACGCTCACAGACCGGATGGACGTCACCCGACCGCGGGTGCTTGTCACACGGCTGTCGACCCCGAACGCCTTCGCGCTGGGGAGCCCGAGAAACGGCGTAGTCGTCCTCGATCGCTCGCTTTTCGGGGTGCTCTCGGCGGCGGAACTCGAGGCCATCGTCGCCCACGAACTCGCCCACCTCGAGGGCCACGACGCACTCGTCCGCACGCTCGCTTACACCGCGGTCCGGACGCTCACCAGTCTCGTCGTCCTCGTGTTCTTTCCGGGTGTGCTTCTGGCGGTGGGAGTCACTCGAGGCGTCGCCCGGCTCCACGGGCGGCCGGCGACCGGGACACAGCGGCTCTGGGGCCGGTTCGTCGGGGTCGTCGAGCGGGGCGTCATGGCGGTGTTCGTGCTCGTGACCGTGATCGTCCTCGCCCACTCGAGACGCCGGGAGTACGCCGCGGATGACCGCGCAGTCGAGGTGACGGGCGACCCGTTCGCACTCGCCAGGGCTCTCCAGAAGGTAGAACGCGTCGCGAACCCACGGAAAGGGCAGTTCTCACCGCTTTACGTCCAACCCGACGAGGACGGCTCGCGGCTGTTCTCGACACACCCGTCGACCGAGCAACGGGTCGAGCGGTTGCTCGAGCGCGCTCGAGGGGAACGGACGCGGATTTCGGTCGGGTAGGGGTCCGACGAGGGGCCAAAGACGTATACCACGCCACGGCCAACGGGGACCGTGTCGTCACTCGAAGGGACCGAAACCCGGTTCTACGAACTCCTCGTCGTCGCGATCCCGCTCTCGTTCGTCGCGGCCCTCTTTGGCTTGCGCTGGCTCTCGGAGTACGTCCGGGCACTCCCGCTCGCGAGCCCGTCGTTCGCCCTCGCCGTCACCGGTGGCACAGTCGTCACCATCGCCCTGTTGATCCGGCAGGCGGGTCGGTACAATCGGCCCTGATCGACTCGAGGCCGGCTCACCGACCTGACACGGGCTCTATGCTCACCGGATACTCGGTGAGGTTCTCGTAACCGCCCTCACGAACCACGACCAGATCCTCGATCCGGACGCCGCCGATCGCGGGGTCGTAGAGGCCGGGTTCGATCGAGATCACGTGGCCGTCCTCGAGTTGCCCACCCGCCGGCGAGACGCTCGGGGACTCGTGGATCGCCAGCCCGACGCCGTGGCCCGTGCTGTGGATGAAGCCCGTCTCGGCGTTCGGGTTGTTCCGGAGGGTGTCGTACCCCGCCGCCTCGATCACGTCACACGCCGCGTCGTGGACGTCAGCGCCGGTGACCCCCGCCTCGACGGCCTCGAGGGCGGCCTCGTACGCATTACGGGTCACCTCGTACCGGCGGCGCATTTCGTCGGTGGGTGCACCACGGCAAAAGGTCCGGGTCATGTCCGCGAAGTACTTGCTCTCTGTATCCTGTGGGAAGATGTCGACGACGATGAGTTCGCCGGCCTCGAGGGGGCCACTGCCCCGGTCGTGGGGGTCCGCACCGTCGGCTCCGCAGGCGACGATGGTGTCGTCGAGCCCACAGCCGTGTCGGAGGAGTTCGATCTCGATCTCCCGCTTGACGACCTCGCTCGTCAGGGGCTCGTCGTCGTGGTAGAGGGTCCCGTCCTCGATCGTTGCCCCGGCGATCAGCCCCTCGGCGACGGCCATCGCGGCCTCGTTGGCCCGCTGGGTCTCCCGGATGTACTCGATCTCCTCGGCGCCCTTTCGCGCACGGCTCTCCTCGACGATCCCCTCGGATTCGACGGTCACCGAGACGCCCTGTTCGCGCAGGCCGTCGGCCGTCCCCGTCGGGAAGCCGTGAGGGACCGACACCGACTCGACGCCGTGGTCGTCGAGAAACGCCGCGATCGTCCTGATCCCTGCCTCTCGAGGGCCGTACTCCGCTACGTACTCGCGGTAGCCGTACTCGACCCTGCGGGAGACAGTCTCGGCATCGGCCTCGGTTTTCGCGCGGCCGTACTCGAGGCCGGAGACGAGCAGGTGGACCGTCCCGTCGGCCACCAGCGTCTGGAACGGATCGGGGGCGTCAAAGCCCGAGACGTACCGCTGGTCGGGATCGGCCGAGTCGTCGTCGATGAGGTAGCCGTCGACACCGCCCGACTCGAGGTGGTCCTGAAGTGCCCTGAGAGCGTCGGTCATGCCAGCAGGTGTGTGTTCCGGGCTCATAATTTCGCGGGTCCGACCTCGGGACGGGGCGGGGACGTCCGGGACGGCCAGAGATAAGGGCCACGGCGGGCATTCCCAGGGTATGCACGTCGAGAACGACGACGGAATCTTGCGGATCACCTTCGACCGGCCGGACTCGATGAACGCCTTCTCGACCGAGACCGCCCTCGAGTTCGCCGATCAGATCGCCAGTGTGGACCCCGACGAACACAACGCGGTCGTCCTCACCGGGGAGGGGGCGGCATTCAGCGCCGGCGGGGACATCGAGGCGATGGCAGAACGCATAGAGAGTCCACGGGACTCCTACGAGCGCGTCACCGGGACTTTCGGACGGGTCTTCGAGGAGATGTTCGGGTGTCCCGTCCCCATCGTCGCGAAGATTAACGGCGACGCCGTCGGGGCGGGGCTGGCGATCGTCGCCCTCTCTGATTTCGCCTACGCCGTCGAGGACGCGACGTTCTCGTGTGCGTTCGTCCACGTCGGGCTCATCCCCGACACCGGCGGGAGTTTCCTCCTCCCGAAACTGGTTGGCCTCCGAACCGCCAAGGAACTCGCCTTTACCGGCGAGTTCTTCGGTGCCGAACGGGCGGCCGAACTGGATCTCATAAACGAGGTCGTCGCCGACGGGGACGAACTCGACTCCGTCGTCGCCGACACCGTCGGCACCCTCGAGGATCGTCCGACCCACACCCTCGGCGTGATGAAACAGGCGATACACGAGAACCTCGGGCGTCACTGGTCTGAGGCCTCCGATTACGAGAACCTCATGCAGGTCCAGGCCTACCACGGCGAGGCCCACGAGGAGGGCGTCGAGGCGTTCCTCGAGGATCGAAAACCCGACTTCAAGTAGCGAGGCCGGTTCCCCGGCTCACCGCGGGCGGGGTTGAACTGACCCGGCGGGCGTTCCAACGGTGCACCTGCAGGCAGCAGGCGCTTGTGTCGCCTCCGAGACGTTCGAAGTGCTATGTGCGCTCAGTTTACCGACGACGACATCGGCAAAACGGTCGTCAACGCGAACGGTGAGGACGTGGGTATCGTCGCGGCCGTCGAACACGGCACGGCACACGTCGAACCGAACCCGGGGATCACCGACACGATCAAGGCCAAACTCGGCTGGAGCGGCCGGGACACCGAGACCTACCCCCTTCAGGAAAACGCGGTCGCGGAAGTGACCGACGACACGGTGAGACTCGAGGGAGCTCTCTCCGAGACCGGGTCGGCCGGCACGGAAACGTCCGAAGCCACCGACACTGGCGGAACACATACGGCCACCACGGATACCGACCGGGGAACGTCAGACGAAGGGATCACCGACGACGACCGCGATGACGACGACCTCGTCTGACCCCCGATCCCCGTTGCTCACCCGGTGACGGGCTCGCGACGACGGACCCGTAACGTCCAAACGACCGGACTGCGTCACTCCGGGCATGAAGTTCGCTCCCGGAACGTGGCGCTACGCCCTTCCCCCGCTGGTCGTTGCACCCTTCGCGTTGATCGTAAGCGCCACGCTCGGCGCACTCGCTTTCGCCGCCGGGGTGTTCACGCTCGTTTTCTTCCGGGACCCAGACCGGACCCCACCGCTCGCGGGTGTCGTCTCCCCAGCCGACGGGAAAGTTTCCGTCCTCCGGGAGGAAGGCGACCGCGTCCGGCTCGGCGTGTTCATGAACGTCTGGAACGTCCACGTCGTCCGTTCCCCCTTCGGGGGCCACGTCGTCGACGTAGAGCACGTCCCCGGCGCGAACAGACCCGCCTTCTCGAAGGAATCCGATCGGAACGAACGGGTCCACGTCGGGATCGAGCACGAGGAGGACGTCGAGGAGGCCGTCCCGGAGGTAACCCTCATCGCCGGCGCGTTCGCCCGTCGAATCCACCCGTACGTCGACCCCGGCGACGACGTCGGTCGGGGCGAACGGATCGGCCACATCGCGTTCGGGAGCCGCGTCGACGTCCTCTTTCCACCCGACGTCGACCTCGAGGACGTTACGGTCTCCCCCGGCGAGACGGTAACCGCCGGCGAGACGGTGCTCCTCGAGTCCGGACCGGACGCGTTCGACGGAACGGTTCGTTGACCGTCCCGGCGACGCCAGGGCGTCGGCGGGGGGCGATCCGTCCGCCCCTACAGCGCCGCCACGTTGACCCCGACAGCCACGACGACCCCCATGAGGACGTGGATACCGTCCCAGCCGACACAGATCGGCCCGCGAAGCGAGGGGCGCTCGAGTGCGTACGTAAACCCGATCGAGAGCCCGAGGAACGGAAGCATGAGTGCCACGGGGAGACGGCCACTCACCGGCAGAACGAACGCGAGCAGGAGAGAGAGCGCGAGGAGGTCTCCGGCATAGAGCAGTTTCCGCGTCGTGTCGATCCCGTAGTTCGTGGGGAGGGTCGCGACGCCCCCCCGGCGATCGTCCTCGAGGTCGGGGACGTTGCAGGTCTCGACGCCGACGACGTAGCGGACGAACCAAAAGAGCGTGAGCGCGGCGGTCGCCGTGACCGGGACCGGTTCGGAGGCGAACGCGACGGGCAGGAGGGTCCCGGGGATCGCGATCGCCCCCGCGATCAGCGCCGTGTTGAGCAAGAAGACGTCTTTGACCCGTGTTGCTCGGGCGGCGAAGAGCCACGGCAGCGAGTAGAGGGCCCCGGAGACGCCGGGGACGAGCGTCAGCGCGACCGCGAGGGGACCGCCCCGGGTCGCGGCGATCACGAGGGCGAGGACGTACGCTCCGACCGCGACCGCGCCGACGAGCAGCGGACTCGAGTAAAACGCCTCCCGGCTCTTCGGTTCGAACTCGTCGTCGCCGCCCTCCAAACGGTCGATCACGTCGTCGAGGACGTAGACGGCGACCGCGACGAGCGGGACGACGAGCACGGAGGCGTTCGGAGAGAGGCCGAGAAGGACTGTCGTGATGTAGACGTTCGCCAGCGCGGAGGCCCCCAAAAGCGCGGGGCTGTTCTTGAACGCGACGAACACCTCGGTAAATGTACGTTCGGACGTCTCCCCGATCATAGCCGGCCCTCGAGTCCGACGCCCATCCCTGTCACGTATCGAACACACCGACGCGAAGCCCCGTTACTGTTCTGGTCGGGGCGGGAAACCTACGAGCGGTCGGCGACGCCGTCGCCACTCGGCGAGACGTCCGTCGGGGCGGCCTCGAGGTGGCGTCGTTCGATCAGGACCTCCTCGGCGCGGTCGTTCGCCTCCTCGGGGCCGTACTCCTCGGCGACCTCGTGGATCGCCCGCATCGAGGCGTCCCGGACGAGCGCGCCGAGATCCGCGCCGGTGTACCCCTCGAGTTCCGCCGCCAGTTCGGCCAGATCGACGTCCTCGGCGAGTGGCTTCCCGCGGGTGTGGACCTCGAGGATCTTCGCTCTGGCCTCGAGGTCGGGTTCGGGGACGAGGACGTGGGTGTCGAGTCGCCCCGGCCGGAGGAGTGCGGGATCGAGGTCGTCTTTCCGGTTGGTCGCGGCGAGGACGACGAGGTTCGGGTTCTCGCTCATCCCGTCGAGTTCCGTAAGCAGTTGGGAGACGACCCGTTCGGTCACCTCGTGGCTCTCCCCGCGTGTGGCGGCGATGGCGTCGATCTCGTCGAAAAAGACGATCGACGGGGCGGCCTGGCGGGCGCGTTCGAACACCTTGCGGATCGCCTTCTCGCTTTCCCCGACGTAGCGGTCGATGATCTCGGGGCCGTCGACGCGGACGAAGTTGACGTCCGTCTCGCCGGCGAGCGCTCGAGCGAGCAGGGTCTTGCCCGTCCCGGGGGGACCATAGAGGAGTACGCCGGATGGCGGGTCGGTGTTCGTCTCCTCGAACAGCCGATCGTAGACCAGCGGCCACTCGACTGACTCCCGGAGGACCTGTTTGGCGTCCTCGAGGCCGCCGACGTTCGCAAAGTCCGTCTCGGGTGATTCGGCGACGTACTCACGCATCGCGGAGGGTTCGACGGAGGCGAGTGCGGCGTCGAAGTCCCGTTTTCGCACCGCCGGGTCACGGTTCCACTCCCGGCGTTCCTCGGGGTCGGCCGGCCGCCGTCGGATCGCGGCCATCGCGGCCTCGCTGACGACCGAATCGAGGTCCGCGCCGACGAAGCCGTGGGTGCGGGATGCGAGTTTCGGGATCGAGACCTCCTCGGCCAGTGGCATCCCACGGGTGTGGACCTCCAGTATTTCCGTGCGTCCACCCTCGTCGGGGACGCCGATCTGGATCTCCCGATCGAACCGGCCACCCCGACGGAGGGCGACATCGAGGGAATCGACGCGGTTTGTCGCTCCGATGACGATCACCTCTCCGCGGGCGTCGAGTCCGTCCATGAGCGTCAACAGCTGGCCGACGACGCGGCTCTCGGCGTCGGCCTCGTCGTCGCGGGCGCTGGCGATCGAGTCGATCTCGTCGAAAAAGAGGATCGAGGGTGCGTTCTCCCGGGCTTCCTCGAAGCGATCGCGCAGACGCTCTTCGGACTCGCCTTTGTACTTCGACATGATCTCCGGGCCCGAGACGGAGACGAAGTGGGCGTCGACCTCGTTGGCCACCGCACGGGCGATCAGCGTCTTGCCGGTTCCCGGCGGCCCGTAGAGCAAGACCCCGGAGGGGGGTTCGATGCCGAGACGCTGGAACAGTTCGGGTTCCGAAAGCGGGAGTTCGATCATCTCCCGAACGAGCTCGAGTTCCTCGTCTAGCCCGCCGATGTCCTCGTAGGTCACCCCGGACGCGGGCTCGACGTCCTCGTCCCCACCCGGGGTTGGGTCGATAGCGCCGCCGTCGGCGTCGCCGTCGACGGTGATCGACGTCGTGGTCGTGATCCGGACGTCCCCCGCAGGCTCGGTCTCGAGGACGGTAAAGGGCTCGCCGGCGACGCCCTCGAGGTGGATCTGTTCGCCCGTCCGGATCGGACGGCCACGGAGTTTCCCGTTCGCGACTCGTTCGGCGAGCTGTCGTTCCGATTCCGAGAGCGACGCCGGCGGGGCGAAGGTGACCGCGTCGGCCTCCCGGATCGTCGACTCGGATTTCGTCCGGACGACGACTTCGTCGCCGACGTGGACGCCGGCGTTTGCCCGCGTGTCGGCGTCGACCTGGACGACGGTCTCCGGGACGGCGGGATCGGCCGGCCACATCTTGGCGACGGTCCGCTCGTCGCCCTCGATGACGACGGTGTCGCCGCTCAGTACCCCCAGCTGTCGCCGCGCCATCTCGGGGATCCGGGCGACGCCACGGCCCGCGTCGCGCTTTTCGGCGGCGCGGACGGTGAGCGTGACTCCGGTGGCGTCGGTGTCTGTCATGGTCTCCCCTTTCGGCCCTGCGGTCTTGAGAATTGCCCCGTCACGCCTCCGTTCGACCCGTGGCGACGAAACCGGTATGGGACGCCGCCAACTAGAGGGGGTATGCCGGAGACGAGAGAAGTCAGCTGTACCGCCGAGGACTGCTTTCTGGATATGTTCGAGAACCACTACACCTACGACGTCCCCGACGACCACGACGTCTCGGCTCTGTCCTGTCCCGTCTGTGGCGGGACGACGTGTCTCGAGGTGCTCGACGTCTGATGGTGGCAAAGGACCTCGAGGCCGGCCGGCTGGGCTCGTCTGACGTTTATTTTGAGATATGAAAACCAATAAGAAGGCGTCGGTCGTAGTGGGTCACGTGCACATGGAGTACGCCACTCCCCGGCCCCCCCGTTCGCCCCCGTGTCAGGGTGAGACTCCGTGAGACTCGCCGACGTCCGTGACTCCCTCGGGAGTACGCTCTACCGGGGGGTCGGGAAAGCGAAGGCACAGGTTCAAGAACAACGATCGCTCCCCGTCGACGTCTTGGAGAACGACGACGCCTACCTCGTCGTCTTCGACGCCCCGGGGGCAGAAAAAGAGGACGTCCAGGTCAGGTACGTCCACGGCACGGTAAAGATCCGGATCGACCGCTTCCGGGAGTTTCGCGAGGGGTACGAGATGCGCTTTCCCGGCCGCGGGATGGGGCTCGACGGCGAGGTCGACCTCCCCGAGGACGCCCTCGTCGACCCCGAAACCGGCACCGCACGGCTCACCGAACGGGGCACGCTGAGCGTCGAGATCCCGAAAGAGGCGTCGATCGCTGACGGGGAGGACGCCGACCCCGAACGGATCGAGATCGACGACTGATCACTCGATCGCCCGCCCATCCCCGATCGCGACGGTCTCCTCGCCGGTAAACCGGGTCGGATCGAAAGCGTCGATCCCCACCCCGCCGAGAACCGTTTTCGCGAGTCGGTCGCCGATCGCCGGCCCGCACATGACCCCCTCGCCGTGAAACCCCGTCGCGACGTAGACGCCGTCCCGGATCTCCCCGACCAGCGGCTTCCGGTCGGGCGTCGCCGTACACAGCCCCGCCCACGCCCGATCGACCTCGAGGTCACCCCCGATCCCCGAAAAGCGCTGTTTTACCCGCTCGAGGAGGCCCGCCGCAAAGTCCGGCGAGGCCGCTCGCTCGTAGTCGTCGGGATCGGCCTCGACGGTCTCCGTGCCGTCGCCGGCCAGCAATCCCTCGGGATGGGGACGCACGTAGAAACCGTCGCTCGCGTCGTAGAACATCGGTTCCTCGAGGTCGCCGTCGGCGACGAGCGCCTGCACCCGGTAGGGTTTCATCGCGAGCGGGACGCCCGCATCGGCGAGCACCCGTTTCGTGTGGGCACCCGCGGCGACGACGACGGCGTCGACCTCGCGTTCGTCTCCCTCGATGAGGAGCCGCGGCGGCTCGGTACGGACGCCGACCCCGGTACCGATCTCGAGGGCCGCCCCCATCCCCTCGGCTCCGGCGGCCAGGCAGGCGGTGTAGCGTTCAGGGTCGGTGTCCCCCGCCGCGCCGGCGATCCCGGCGACCGCGACGTCCCCGGTTCGAAGGGCCGGGAACCGCTCGGCTAGGGCCTCGGCGTCGGCCTCGAGGGCGACGACGCCGTTGGCTTGCATCCGTTCGATCCCCGCGGAGATCGCCGCGGCGCGGTCGTCGTCGCCCTCCCGGGCCAGCCAGACGTACGGACACTCGACGAACGGGAACGTCTCGTCGCCCGACAGGGTCCGGAGGCGTTCGATCGCCTCGCCCGCGATCTCGGCGTCGACGCGGTCGGCGAAGGCGTCGTAACAGATCCCCGCCGCCCGGCCGCTCGAGCCGGCCGCGACGGGGCCACGGTCATAAAGGGTGACGTCCGCACCCCGTCTCGCGAGGTCGTAGGCCGTCGTCGCGCCGACGGCCCCCGCGCCGACGACGGCGACCTCGAGGTCGACCGTCTCACGATCGACGGCGTCCGCGTCGGCGAGTTCGGGTTCGTCGCTCATGGCCGACAGTGGGTGGGCGGGTTACTTACCGGTTGGGCTCTGCCCCGACTCGAGTTCCGAACCGATATCGATGAGACGCCGGATTATTAGCCCACTCTAATCCACTTATTTCTCTCGACAACGTTATCATGTAGCCATAGTGAAGGTAGGGTGAATGGAGCTCAGCCCGGTTGCACAGGACTACCTGGCGGCGATCCGTCTCGAGTGCGAACTCGAGCCGGGGACGGGACTCTTCCTCGAGGCGGTGACGCCGGTCGGGGTCGTCGAAGTCGTCCCCGACGACGCCGACGACTCGGTGGCGACCTCGACGCAGATCGCACGGCGGATCGGCGCTCGAGCGACATTGCGGTAATAGAGAGTAGAATTAGATGTATCTAATCTATAGTTTAGATACGAAAAACTCAAATGGTGGCCTCCCGAACGGGGACGTAATGAGATCCGACGAAAACGGTTCACGTGTCGTTTCGCGCAGGAACTTCACCGCGCTCACCGGGAGTGTCCTCACCGCCGGGTTGGCCGGCTGTTTCGGCGACGACCCACAGAACGATGGAGACAACGGCGACGCGGAGTTCACCGTCTTCGCGTCGATGCCTGCCGTCTGGGACTTCGTGCGCCAGGTCGCCGGCGATCACATGGAGGCGATCGACCTCGTTCCAATCGGCGAACACGGCCACGACTGGACGCCCGAACCCGGGATGGTCGAGGAACTCGACGAGGCCGACGGCTTCGTCTACCTCCGTGACTTCGCGAGCTGGCAGGACGACGCCGCCGACCAGCTCGAAGAGCGCGACG
>Ga0207421_10008462_pt1 | contig 10667 bp, 7 predicted proteins | sample SodLakKL_010_SED_4_FD_187542 | JGI IMG/M metagenome (GOLD analysis project Ga0207421, IMG submission 187542) | Alkaline sediment microbial communities from Lake Tanatar, Kulunda Steppe, Russia - 8KL_010_SED (SPAdes) (version 2) | ecosystem: Environmental > Aquatic > Non-marine Saline and...
GGCCCTACATAACCTGATATGGGAAAAATGCGCCAGGTAACGGAAAAAAGAACGATGAGAAGTATCCCCAGCCAGAACGGCGGCACCGATCGCAGAGCAGTGGAACTGACCACGAGAATCCGGTCCATCCACGAGCCCCGCCCAATGGCCACAGCGAGACCGAGGGCAATGCCGATTATGTAGCGGAGCACCAGTGCACTGACCGCGAGCACCAGAGTATACGGCAGCCGGGTGGAAACCAGGTACATCACGGGCTGGCGGGTGGTTATGGAGGTTCCAAAATCCCCGCGCACAATGCGAAAAAGCCAGGTGAAATACTGCACGTAAAGCGGTTGATCCAGGCCCCAGCGCGCCCTGAGAATATCTATCTGCTCCTGCGGCATGCGGGGGTCGGCAATCATCCGGATCGGATCACCTGGCATCGAGTGCATGATCAGAAACAGCACCACCGTCACCGTCAAAACCGTCAGGATTCCGATCCCCAGTTTCTGCAACGCGTAAGCAGCCATATCAACTCACCCTAAGCCCTCACAAAATTGTAAACTGATCCGTTAGCGCAGTAGCGCATGCGCTCTATTGCTCCTGAGCTGTCTCCGCGGGAAAAATACATGTAGTGATCAGAGCTGTTATCTGCCCGGAAGGCATCTTCAGAAATTGATACCAGCGATAAGCCCGGGAAGAAATCCGACCCTTCTGTTACCCGTAGTCGACTATCTCCAACAGCCTGCAGCACCACTTCAGCCTGCTGCCGAGCCGTCGCCAGGGCGGGAATGTATCTGCCCGCCGCTTCCTCAACAGCACAGGCACCGACACGGATCTCTGCCGGAACGGGAATCATCTCATCGCCCAGAAGCAGCTCGGTCAGGGCGCCGACCAGGTCACGGTGCGGATCCAACCTATCGGCGTTGCTCAACACAGCGATGAGTGCACGCTGCTCCAAAAAGCTAGAGAGCCAGGCATTGTAACCAAGAGTGCTTCCCGCATGCCAGATCTCCGGCACTCCCCGGCGGTCATGCACTATCCAGCCAAATCCATAACGGGGAAACGCGGGATCCCCGGCGTTGAACGGGGTAAAAGCCTCATTCAGCATGCTATGCGGCAGCACCTCTTCACCGTACAGTGCCTGATCCCAGCGATACAGATCACCCACAGTCGATATTATGTTCCCGTCCGCCCAGCCCACAACCGAGAGGTTGTAGGGAGCCCGCCCGAATTCCTCGCTCCCCTCTCTGCGGAAATAGCCGACCGCCTGGCCCGGATAATGAGTCGATCTCTCGCCGACCAGGGTATCCCGCATGCCCAGCGGGCGGAAAATTCTGTCCCGCATAAAGGCAGAGAAGGTCTTCCCGGAGGCAACTTCAACAATTCGGCCCAGGATAACGTAACCCGAGTTAGAATAGCTGAAATGGGCACCGGGGGTAAACTCGAGAGCTTCATACCCACAGATCCGCTGCAGGACATCATCCAGGGTAAAGTCGCCGCCTGTGGCTTCATCCCAGAACTCACTCGTAAGATAGTCCGGGATACCTGATGTATGTGTCAGCATATGCCGAATGGTGATGCGATCCTTCCAGGAAGGAAAACCAGGGAAAAAGCGCGAGATAGGCTCATCATATTCCAGTTTCCCCTCCAGCCGCAGAAGCATCACCGCCGCAGCTGTGAACTGCTTGGATACCGAAGCGATTATGAAGCAGGTACCGGCAGTCACCGGCACCCGCTCCTCAACATCGGCCAGGCCATATCCACGCTGCACCAGGATCTCGTCGTCGCGCGCGAGGAGCAGGGCCAGGCCCGGCGACCCTGATGACACATATTCGCCAACGATGGCGTCGACTTCACTATGCAGATGTTCGGCCCAACCAGTGTACCGCACGGTGATCAGTCCTCGAAGTCGAGATCATGCAGGAACATGGAACCGCTGACGCTCATGTGCAGTCCGCTTACGTTGGACCGGGTAGCAACAAACAACCGATCACTCCACAGCGGCACGAAGGGAACATCCTCCCATATGCGTTCAGAGAGTTCTCCCCAGATTCGCGCGCCCTCATCATCATCCGGCTCAAACACGGCCCGGTCAAGAATCTCTTCGACTTCCGGGTGCGACCATGGAGCCAGGGCCGCTCCCTCCCGCAAACTGGCCGGCCATACTCCACCTGGATCGAGCCAGGACCAGTTGCTGAGTATCATATCGAAGTCACGTTCTTCCACCAGGTCCCGCAGGTAACGGCCGTCATATTCGCGCAGCTGCAGGTCCACGCCGATTCTGTCCAGCTGGCTCTGAATTATTGGAGCGGCGCGCACATCTATAGGGTTGTCTCCGCTGAAGGCAAACTCAAAGGTCAGCTCCTCGCCATCCTTCACCCGCACACCGTCCGGGCCTTCCTCCCAGCCCGCATTCTCGAGAAGCTGCTTGGCTCTGTCGAGGTCGTGAGCATACTCCTCCTGCAGCTGCAGCTCGGTCTCCTCATGATGCCTGACCATCGCCGGCCCCACGAGGCCGAACACCGGTTGAATCACGTCATCCACACCGTCTTTCAGCTCATCGCGGTCAAGCGCCAGAGCAATGGCCATCCTGACACTGTAGTCTTCCGTCGGGAATCTTTTCGTGTTCATCTGGGTATAGCGCACATTCGAGTTCAAGTAATCGTGTACCTGTACATCGGGATCTTCCTCCAGCACCTCGAGAGATTCACTGGGTACACCAGTAATGAGGTCGACGTTTCCGGCGCGAATCTCGCTGACCCGCGTGAAACCTTCGGGGATAAAACGAACGGTGATCTTGTCGAAGGCAAAAGCCTCGTTATTATCAACAAAGGGGAGATAATCGAAATAGTCATCATTACGAACCATGGTTATGTGTGAACCATCTACCCATTCATCTACCTTATAGGGCCCGCATCCTATGGTCGCCCTGTCGAACTCCTCTTCGCCCATCTCCTCGGCAGCCATGGCCTCAACTGCACCAGCATATGAGCTGGACAGCACTACCAGCATACCAGGGCCGGGCTCAGACAGGGTGACAACAGCGGTATCATCTTCTATGGTGATTTCTTCAACCGGATCGTAGTCAAAAGCGTATGGGCTTATATCAATATAGCGTTCAACGGAGGCCTCCCAGGCTTCAGCGGTCGCAGGCACACCGTTGTGGAAGGTACGCTCGGGGTCGAAGGTGATTCGCATCTTTAGGCCGTCATCCGATATTTCGACGTCCTGACCTCCGAACGGCAGCAGCTCATCGTTGTTCAGCCCCATGCTTACGGGAGGAGTGGTGATCAATGTGTGCACCAGATCCACCGTCGTTGTAACCTGCTGCGGGTCCGTTCCCTGGATCTCTCCGGCAATAGCTACGACCAGCTCCGGGTGATCAACCACGTCAGGTTCATCCGGGTCAGCATCCTCTGCACAGGCCGCTCCCAGAGCCAGCAGGGTAAGCACAGCCAAAAGCAGCGCCATGCCCTGCCAGGATACTCCAGCAATCTTTGACATAATTTCGCCCCCTCCTGGGTATTTGAGTCTCTTCGCTTTTCTGTCGGATCTTCTTGCCGGGAAGCCAGTAGCTTCATCTCGCCCGAAAATGGCTCTCAGAACTTGAGGTACTCTCCGGCAACGAACCGAATCTTCCCCTTATTCGCTGCAGAAAAGACTAACTCCTGCGCCATCTGCATCCAGAAATAAGTCATCTTTGCATGATTATGCATCATGCATGCCTTGTATGGTGCCGATGAATTGAGGGCAGGACTGGTCTGTTGCAGTGGGGGACTGCGGCTTTCTGCGCAGACCGTGCTGCAGGATGCAATCTCCAGGGCAGAGAAACTGCAAAGACACACTTACACACACTTTGTTGTCAATCACGGTGAAGTCAACTCAACAAACAGCATCCACTTCCAACTTCGATCGATACACTGTCATATTTGCACTAAGCAAATATTTGCTGGCCGCCACTAAGGTCAGTGACATGTTCATCTGGGGTGACCCGATAGGAATGCACAATAACCGGGGCTCCTGACAATGACCGGGAAAAGTGCGCAGGCATGGAGGAGCCAGACGGGAATCACGATCCGGGTTCAGTAGATGCTTATCCTGCCCGGGGCCGGGATATACTTGGCCCCGGGCAGCCGCTCTTTACAACCTGCGATCATATGCCTTGCCAGCTCATTCGAATTCTACGACCATCTCCACCTCAACGGCTGCATCGAGCGGAAGACCCGACATGCCGACGGCGGCCCGGGCATGCTTTCCTGCCTCGCCAAAGACCTCAACCAGCAGATCGGAAGCCCCGTTTACCACCTTGGGGTGTTCGGCAAAACCCGGAGCCGCATTGACATAACCTGTCACCTTGGCAATGCGCTTGACCCGTGACAGGTCTCCCAACTCATCCTGCATTATCGATATACATTTCAGAGCACAGGTGCGTGCCGCGTCATGAGCCTCTTCAACCGTCACATCACGTCCCACCTGACCGGAGCACAACACACGGACAGGTCTTCGAACCCAGGGAAACTGTTCCGGGCCAGCACTCTGCTCTGTGTTATCCTGAGAGTTAACTTCATCATCAGTCAGGGGGATCTGGCCGGAAATGAACAGGTAGCTGCCGCTCTTGACGCCCGGCTGGTATGAGGCTATCGGTGGTGGCACACTGGGTATCTCCAGCCCCATCTCTTCGAGTTTCTCTTCTGGCCGCAAGAATACTCCCTCCTCTTTCTTGGACTCGATCCCGGCCCGGCCCACTGCACGGGGCCGCCAAATCAACACCGGGATGGCTGAACCGAACCAACCTGGTCTCAGACATTCGATCTATGATCCATCATCCGGCCGGGAGGCACCTGCCCCCGACCGGGACCAGCCTCAACCTAGCAGTGCCTCGAGGTCCTCCTCAGGGGTTGTCGTTGGCTGGACATCGAAGTTCTCTACCAGGGCATCCAGCACCCCGGGGGACACAAATGCCGGGAGAGTCGGCCCAAGGCGGATTCCCCGAATGTCCAGCGCAAACAGCGAGAGGAGTATGCTGACGGCCTTCTGCTCGTACCATGACAAAACCAGGGAAAGGGGAAGCTCATTCACGTCACAATCGAAGGCCTCAGCCAGTGCAGAGGCAACGCGTATCGCACTGTGGGCATCATTGCACTGCCCGACATCCAGCAGCCTGGACAGGCCAGCTACGGTCCCAAAATCCTTCTTGTTGAAACGGTACTTCCCGCAGGCCAGGGTAAGAATAATGGCGTCGCCCGGAACTGTATCGGCCAGTTCCTCGTAGTAGCTCCGTCTACCCCGCGCCCCATCACAGCCACCTATGAGGAAGAAGTGGCTTATCTTACCCTCCTGCACCGCCTCGACTATGCGATCGGCCTCCGCTAGGACCGCATTGTGGCCAAAACCTATAGTGATGCGCTTCTCTTTTTCATCCTCGCTCCATCCGCCCAGTTCGCGTGCTCGGGCAATTACTTCGCTGAAGTCCTTGTCGCTGCCCTCACCGGAGATGTGCGATACTTCCGGCCACCCCGCCGGTCCGGTGGTGAAAATCCTGTCGCTGTAGGATTCGCGGGGCTTCTGGATGCAGTTTGTGGTCATCACAACACAGCCAGGAATCTCGTCGAATTCCTTCTGCTGGTCCTGCCAGGCTCCCCCGTAGTTTCCTATGAGGTGATTATACCTTTTGAGCTCCGGATAGGCGTTGGCGGGCAGGAGTTCTCCGTGCGTGTATACATTGATCCCCGTTCCCTCTGTCTGCTCCAAAATGGTCGTCAGATCATACAGATCGTGCCCGGAAACTACGATGAACGGACCTTTCTTGCGGGTGACAAGCACCTCAGTGGGCTCCGGGTTCCCGAACCTGTCAGTATTGGCCCGGTCCAGAAGTTCCATACACCGGAGGTTCTGCCTTCCCACTTCCAGGGCCATATCCACGTAGGCTGCCACTGAATGATCATCACCGAGGGTAAAGTCAAGAGCGCGATAGAAAAACTCATTCAGGCTGCGGTCAGTGTAGCCCAGAACCTCCGCGTGGTGCGCGTATGCAGCCAGTCCCTTCAGACCGTACAGCACTAGCTCTCGCAGGGAAAGGATATCCTCCGGGAGATCATCTGACAGGACCCCCAGCTCTCTCCCCTCATCTATCATCCGGTCCTTCTCTGCCGGCGGCTGGTACCCGGCCGCCGCCGGAATATTTGAAGACACCGAGCGAGACCTTTCGGCCAGCTCCCGCTTGAGCTGCGCAGAGCGATCAATCATACGCACAAACCGGTCGGCATCGAAGTTCACATTCGTCAGGGTGTGAAATAGACTCTGCGCAACAAAAGAATGTACCGAATCATCGATATTTCCACCCTCGGACAGTATGCGCTGACCGTAAAACCCAATACCTTTCAGCTGATAAATGAGTAGATCCTGCAGCGCAGCGACCTCGGGATCCTTCCCACACACACCCATCCTCGTGCATCCTTTGCCGCCCGCCGTCTGCTCGCACTGATAGCAAAACATTGCCATTTCGTTTTTCACGGTTTTATCCCTCCCAAGTGGTCTGTCACACTCATCTCGTTCCGGGTAGGCTTCCTGACAGTTCAATCTAGACCGCCCGCAGCAGCTCCCCGTTGACAGTGACAACCATTTCCTCGCACTGCACCGGAAGATCGGCCTCAGAGAGCGCCAGTTTCACAATTTGAACCATTTGTGAGCAGCATGGAACCTCCATACGGGCCACCACAACACGGCTCGGTTGGGCGCGAGCAAAAATCCGACCCAACTTCTGGCGGTACATCTGCGCATCGCCCAGCTTTGGGCAGCCGATCAGAGTGACGCGATCCCGCATAAGATCACGATGAAAGGCGGGCTGAGCGTAAGCGGTGCAATCCGCCGCAATCAGAATTTCGGCCCCACGCAAAAACTCCGCTGCCGGATTGATCAGGGCCAACTTTACCGGCCAGTGTCGATTGACGCTGCCATCATTTTCTGAGTCAACACCCGAATCTGCCGTAAACTGAACACCGGGGCAGATACCAGCAGCTGCACACAGCTCATTCTGCCGTTTCTTCGAGGTGGCGATGCGCTGCTGCACAGCCTCCTCATCAAAGGGCTCGGCCTCTCGCTCGACGATCCTTATCGCCCCGGTCGGGCACGCGGGCAGGCAGTCGCCCAGCCCGTCACAGTACACATCGCTGACCAGACGGGCCTTTCCGTCCACCACCTCGAGGGCGCGTTCGTGACAGGCATCGGTGCAGAGGCCGCAACCATTGCATTTATCTTCATCAATCTCAATGATTTTCCGTTTCACCAACATCAACTCCCCTTTTCGTCTTGCTTTTGAGTATAATGGCACGTAGCAGGCAGATCCGTAACAAATGTTACGAAACGCAAAGAGAGTTTTGGAGGGGACATGCGCCACATCCGTCACCACCTGAAGAAATGCAGGTTGTTCAGCGACATGGATGACCGTCAGATTCATCAGGTACTGCAGGGACTGCATTACCGGGTTTCAGCTTTTTCCCGCGAGCAGATGGTGGCCTCAGAGGGTGCGACGTGTATGCATTTGGGCATCATAATGACCGGGGAGGTAAGCATTCAGCGCATATACCAGTCGGGGAAGACCTTGACTGTGGATCGTCTCCGGGCAGGAGACATCTTCGGAGAGGTCATAATCTTCTCCGGGCATCGTCGGTACCCGGCCACAATTACAGCTGCAGATGATACCCGGATCATGTTCATCGACAGAGATGAAGTCATCAAACTGTGTTATTCGCACCCGCGTTTTCTCGATAATTTCCTGGGAATGCTCTCGGAGAAAATCCTGACCCTGAATCGCCGCGTCAAGTTCCTGTCTCAACCGACCATCAGGAGCAAGGTGATCAGCTACCTCCTGCACGAGGCGCAGCAGCAGGAGACACCGGAACTCCAGCTTGCGGGGTCACGCAGTGATTTGGCCAGTGAGCTCGGAATACCGCGACCCTCGCTGTCGCGGGAGCTCGGCAAGATGAAAAAAGAGGGACTCATCGATTTTGACCGGCATTGGGTGCTGATCCTGGATCTGGAGGCCATGGAGCAATCGCAAAAAGAATAGAGGACAATCCACCTGCGCCGTCAATGTTGATGGATGGCGATGGGAGACAGCTGTCCACCCCATCGCCATCCACGCCGCACCTGTGATTCTGTCGAGTACTGGATCATCCCTATCTCATGGAACCCCGAGAAGATGAAGCTGCATCTCTCCGTCTTCACTGGGCCCAATCATCAACACTGAATCGTCCAGGAGAATTTCCGCCCTACCTTCCGCCTGGAACAGAACCTCGCCGTCTTCGCGATCTATCACCCTGACCCTATAGGGTTCCAGGCCCACCGCCGAATCGGCCACCTTCAGGGGCGCGTACTCGACGGCCACAGAAGTCTCACTCTCGAGCAGTGGGGAGATGCTTATCGATCTCTCTCGATCAATCAGGGCCTGGGGTGTTCGGCCGACTGCACCACCGGACCCCAGGACAGTCTGCCACATCTTCTCACCCATTGAAGCACATACCGAGGTAACTCCGTAAGGATCGAGAAGATAGGTTCGGGTACCTGTGTCCATGCGGGGCCCAGCGCGCATTTCGACGGCCGCGTGGTGGCCTACGTCTGCACCATCCTCGCGGCTGAGGATTGCACAGTCCATAAAATGGGGACTGCGCGGCATGAACAGCCTGGGTGGTCCGTCCGTAACTATCCCATGCGGACGGATTTTTGCAAACAGCACCTCATCCGCATGGTGCTCCCGCACCACGATGGCCATTTTCCCATCCTGCTCTGTAAAACCCCACTGGATCTCACCTTCTGCAACATCTACAGAAACCAGATGTGGACCCGCGTGGATATACATCACGTCATCACTGATTCTTACCGATCCACGCTCAACGTCCAAGGTAAATTGAACTTGCCCCTCCGGATGCACACCCGTTACGGAATCCTCACAGATCATAACCAGCAGATCATCGCGGATGAAATACGCCGATCGGGGTGTGCTAACCAGTATCTCCGAGTGCAGCTCACCGCTTGGCACATGCACTACCTGCAGGGCATCGTCCACACTGATTGCCGCCATTTCACCATATACATGCTCGAGGTACCCATCTCGCTCAAATAGTCTATCTCCTTCGCGGCTGAAAGCCAGCACTGTGTCACATGACCCGTCATGGCAAAAACCGGTAGTGCCCAGAAGAAGCTTATCTTCCACGAGCTCAAACGACATGATCATCTGCTCCTCACTGCGATCCCAGTAGGAAGTTTCCCACAGCAGCTGCCCGGAGCGCAGACAGTGCCGGCGCACAGCAAGCGGAGAATCGATGGAAGAAGCGACAGCCTCATAGAGGTTCATCCCGTCAAACAGCAGGTGTAATGCGGTCGTTGTCACCGACGAAGCCCCATTACCCCACAAGTGGGCGGCTGTACCGTACTCATATTGGCCGGGCACATCGGGACAGGAAAATGTACCGTGAAGAAGCAGCAGCGCCCCGGACCGCCCGATTGAACGCAGTATCCCTACATCCCGGTCTCCGGCCGCTGGCTCCGCCCAACTGGTGCGGCCGTCCGTCAGGCTTACCCGCCTCAGGTACAGTCTCCCATCAGCACCCTCGTGCGAATAGACAGCAAAATCCCCCTCCACGCTCCACGCGTGCAGTCCTGGATCCCGGATCTCATCATCCCTGCTCCACAGGACCTCCCCATTGTGGGGATCAATGAGTCCTATCTGTTCAGATGTTCGATACAGTACGCCCTCACCGGTCTGGAGGACGCCCCGCTCCGGCAGGCCATCGCCCGGCAGGGTCGCTTTCCATATGGGCTCGGCGGAATCCACCGTAGATGGTTCCGGTGCCTCGTCCGGCAGCTTCCTGCCGGCCACAGCAAATATCTCGGCCAGCGCCTCCTCGGCCTCCCGTCTCAGCCGCTGCAGGGAGGCGCCAAGTTCCAGCGGCACAGTTGGGCGCCGAAGCCGCCACCCGTCACCTTCGTCCACCAGCTCCACGCGGTGAACAACCTCCTTGCGAGGCAACGCGCCCGCCAGGGATCGGGCCACTTCCCCTGCCAGTACAGCAAAATCCTCCTCAGTCATCCCCAGCAGAGCGGCATTATAACCATTATCCAGAAGCCACTGCACAACAGTATCGCGGTACTGCTCATCCACAAGTAGGATCTCAAGTCTCACTTTCACGCGCTGTTCATTGTCGCCTCCGCCCAGCCGCTCTGCGCTGAGGATCTCCATTTCGGCCAGGGGGGCAGACAGCACGGCCCGCACAGGTGCAGCTGCACCCACCCATCGACCCAGGATACTGGCTTCTACCGCCGGAAAATGCAGGTCTGAATCAACCCAATCGATAAGCTGGGCCCGCCGGAGGGCATGCAGCTGTTCACCGTCCAGATCCGACGCCGGGCCCGCCCACCCCGCGCTTCCGAGCAGGGCTACCAGAACCAGGGCCAGCGCTATATGGAACTGCCCATGATACTTCATGTCCCCCTCCTCCCTCATGACCAAGCCTCACATCAATGCCAACTTCTTCATTGAAAAATCAGTTCCTGCCATTCCGAGCCCAATGAGAACAGATGACGCCCGAAGAATTGCCAGCTGCATTCGGGTTGGATCGGCGCAAATGAGAAGGAATATCAGCTCCCGCGGCAAAGTTATTAACAATGGATGGCCTCAACAACCTGGG
>Ga0207421_10008463_pt1 | contig 10667 bp, 5 predicted proteins | sample SodLakKL_010_SED_4_FD_187542 | JGI IMG/M metagenome (GOLD analysis project Ga0207421, IMG submission 187542) | Alkaline sediment microbial communities from Lake Tanatar, Kulunda Steppe, Russia - 8KL_010_SED (SPAdes) (version 2) | ecosystem: Environmental > Aquatic > Non-marine Saline and...
CCATGCCCAGGGTCTATGCAAATGTCCATTTAATCACCTTCCGGTATGTCATATTCTTTACGGTCAGACCATTCTTCTCGCTTGCCTTGATTCCAATTGCTCACAGGGCTCATATAGCCCACTACTCGGCTATATACTTCGCACTTCTGTTTTTTACCCATTATCGTTCCCCCTATCTCCACGCCTTCTCATGTCTATTACGCTGGTTATGTCAGAAACTTCATTATCCAGCTCTTCTAAATCTTCCTGCACCTCGTCCAGCTTGCAATCATGCGACTGGAGTTTCATATCAATATGGTGCAGTTTCTCCAGTTTTTCATCGTAATGTTTGAGGGTTTCCTCAAAGCCTTCAAGTGTAGAAACAAACTGCCTGTTAGTTTGGAGCATTTCTTGGTTGGCCTCTCTGAGCTCTTGATTGATTTCTTTGAGCTCCTTTTCCCGTCTTTCATTTTCTATTTTCATTTGTTTGTTCCGCTCTTTCGCATCTTTTCGGTGCAAACTCCATAGCTTAATGTATAGCCCAAAAAGACTTATAAAAAGCACACCAAATGTTATCTCGGATACTGCGTTCATTGCTGTCCCATTCATATTGTGCCCCCTTAATTACACCCTGGAATTACAGATTATTTAGTATATAATCTATACGCTGTAATTCCTCCTCGGTGAAATATCTCTCTATATCGAGGCCCTCTTTGCCCAGATACCGTCTTGCCATGTCCACCTGCATCATGTTCAGATAGCTGGCTACATCGTCCTGGACTGCGTTATCAAGATCATCCTGTCTCATAACAACATCAATGGCCTGGTTAATTTGTGAAAAGTCTCTGGTTAGACTTGTTAGGTCGCTGCGAATATTATCTGCCGCCTGTGCTTCAGCCTCTGTGTGGGCCGGTTCATCGCCGCGCTCCAATGCTTCTTGATAGTTTCTGACTATAGCTTCGGCCTCATCTCTGGCCTGATATATTTCGTCCACAGACTTAGGCACCATGTATGGTTCTCTGTATGCTCCGAGTATAGCGCCTATGGTTTCCTGGAAGTCCTGGGCGCCTGCGAGATAATCTCCGAGGTCAAGAACATTCTGTCCTAATCTACTGAACTGGCCTCTTACGAGATGATCTATGATGTATGGAGACATGCCCAGCCTTTCACCGAGGTATTTCGCCGTCTCAGAAGTGTAGTGCGAGTATTGGTATTGAGGTTCAAGATGTTGTTCTCCCATCGGGACTATGTCTGTGCCTCTATCCAGCCTCCTGTTGGCCATTGCTTCTATATAAGCAGTTACATGAGGAAGCTGAACATTGGGCATCCCCAGTCTAAACGCCTGCTGCAGACCTTCAACAACCCTGTCCGGGTCTTCGTGATACATGGCATCCAACATAATTTCCGGCAAACCGCCGAAGAAATAACCAGGGGCAAAAGGTTTGGCTGGCGCCAGTCTCCCGCCTTCTTCTGTGATTACATTCCAGAAGTATATTTTTTCCATAGGGTCGAGCTCCTGATAAGTCGGATCATCTCTATTTCTATACCAGTTTGCAATGGCAGGTATAGTTATAAATGCTATTGTTTTCAGCCAGGTCATTGGGTCCTGGTATTTCTTATACATGTGTCTTACAGCCGTAAATCCAGCCGAGGTAAATGGTATTATCCTTTCGGCGGCACGAGGCAATTTGCCTTTTACGCCGTAATCTTCCATTATGTCCGAACGGGCGTCATACCCTGCGTCTAATGTTTTACGATAAAATTCTTTCGGTGTCATCTGGCTTAAATCTTCGTCCTCTAGTTTTTCTACAAAGAAACCTTTATATCGAGTCTCCTGTGTAAATTTCATGGCGTTGGCCAGCCATTTAATTGGATTTTTGCTGACATTATTATGGCCGAGTAATTGTTTGACCTTCTGAGGATCATCGCTATCATAAAGCAGGCTAATCATGCTGGCACGAGTTACTCCCGAAGCGTCAATTATAGCCTGGGTTTCCTCATCGGTAAATCCGGTTAGCCCCTTTACACCATCCAGCGTGCTCTTGAAAAACTTAGCTTTGTCTGCCAGGTCATTGTCTCTGTATATAAGCTCCCTAAATTCGTCTCGTATTGGGTTGTTTACCAGCCAGAAGCCTGGGCTGTAAACAGCGCCTCTGGCGAAAAAGCTGGCGGACATTTGCAAAGGTTTCAAGAACATATTAAGCCCTTCGGCTATTTGTGGATTAATTTGCTCCATGAACTCGTGCAATTCAGGGCTTAATCTCCAGGGTTGAATTTCGCCATCACGCCTTATCATCACCACATGCTCCATGTCTTCCTTCATGGTCGTATAATTTCTAGTCTCGAATACTGTGGCCATCTGGTCTAAGTCTAGCTCGGATATTTTCTCCGGTTCAAGCCCGGCGTCTTCGAGTGCACCCTCCAGCTGGTTTAAGGCTACCTGATGGGGGTCCATTCGGTCTGTGAGCTGTTCAGCGTGTTGTCCGGCCCCCTCTATTTCTTCCAGGGTTTCTATGAGTTTTACGCCCACATGATTGGCGTCAGCATTGCGAATTATATACTGTGTATTCTTGATCATATTCTTTATTGGGTCATCTATAATTCTGCGGGAACCATAGGCCCTCTGGACAGCTTCAGGCAAGTTAGCAAACTTGTTATAGCTGGGGCTGGGGAATATGTCGTCCCCTTCTCCAAATACCCTGTGCAGGGGCAGATACCAGTTATAGGCGTCTTTTATATTCTCGGCCTGCTCTTCAGAAAACATTCCTCGGTCCTGTGCATAATCGATCAGGTTATCCCAATAAGCGTCCAGCTTTTCTCCTGTCTCAATAAATTCTGGCTTTTCCAGCTCGTTTATTGTCTCTACTATATCATCCGGCCTCAGACCTGTGGCTTCTCCCACTTTGGGCGAGTGCTCTCTTATGACGCTGGCCATAAAGTCTTCATCGCCGGCTTCTACAGCATTTATTATTCTATCACGCATACCCTCATCTTCTATGACATTGTTGGCTACCCATCTGGCCTCTCGTTCAAGGGCGTGTTTGGCCAAAGCCCAGGCTTCAAAATCTCCGACCTCTATATCAGGATCGTCCATAAAGGGCATCTTCATCCTTATTTCATCCCAGGCTGTTGGCAGCCCTATATCATCTTCTACAGGCTTGAGAATATCATGGAGCGGCGGCCCTGCAGGCTGATGCTTTGGCGATAATTGCTGTTCAGTAAGGAAGGATTTCACCTTGTCATCAACGCTCTGGAACAGCCTGTATAGCTTAATCGGGTTTTCAGCAGCTTCTACCTCAGTCCAATCATATCCTAAATCTTTGAGTATTGATCTAACTTTGGCGTCATCAGCGAATAAGTGATACTCTATTTTGTCTAAAAGACCGACATGTTCAGGGTCTCTGGTTTCTCTCTTTGCTATAGACTGTCTGGTTCTCTCTGTGCCGCCCTGGCTTTGCCAGGTTATGAGAGCTTTCTGTAGTTTATCAGCCGCCTCGTGAACTTCTGGGTTGGCCTCCAATCTAGCCTGAACTCTTTTGGCAAATCTAGGGGCTCTTCTTACAGCTTCTGATGGCTTGTTAAACCAGAACCTGAAAAACTCTGCAGCACCCTCATGTGGCCAGATGGCTTCATCATAATGCTGTTTGAGTCCGAAGTCTTCAAGTATTTGTTCTAAGTTATCAGCGTGAGCATGAATGGGGAGGTCCAATTTTTTTACAAGATGATGGCCGATCTCGTGGGCAAGTATTTCCATGTTGCCATAGTCCCTCATCTGTATTACTTCCTGGAATTGCTTATATGCACCGCCGGCCCTTCCGACATCTATTTCACCTATATCAAAGCCCACATCAAAGTCCAGCTTAATTATTTCTTCTATCTCCTGTCTGGAAACCGGCCGCTCATAGGGCTGGACATTCATTATGTCGTGGAACATTCCCATAGGGTCAATATCTTCGGGGTCAACATCTCCTAAGTCTCCCAATCCTTCGCCATCGGAATTGGACAGCTGATACAGAACGGCCTGAGCTCCCGGGTCCTCTACCTCGTCATACATTGATTTACTGCTGTCAGCAAACTCGTAAGTTATTTCGGGGGTGGTTACTTCCGTTATATCGCTGTATCGTGGCGAGCTTTCCATAGCGGTCTTTTCAATATTTTCTTCTATTTTGGACACGCCCTGCTCGTTAACCAGCTCTTTTAAGTTCTGGGCAGCTTCATCAATAGTTCGGCCGGTGGCCAGCTGCACACCGCTTTCGGCTTCTATTATATGCCACTCTCTGTAATTTTGGACATCTTCAAAGCCTCCGGGTTCTTTGGAGGGCTTATATCTGAACAGGTCGAGGTGAGAAAGTTCCTCTATGGCAAAGGGCTTGGCGCTCATGGCGGGATACCAGTCGCCTCGTATTCTGGCATAATAGCCATCATCGACAAGCTCGCCTTCCGGTATGGTTGGATCGACAACCTCGACATCAACTGCCGCTTCATCAAGCGGAGACTCAGGCATCTTGGCGCCGAACTCTTTGGCTACATAGGTCAGGACTTCCGGGTCATTCTTCAGTTTCGCATAACCGAGTGGTGTATCAAAGTGAACCCATTCATCGCCATCGGCAGCGGAGCGGAACATATCTTCTATCATCTGCTTTCTTTCTTCATAGCTGCCATATTCATTGCGGACCGGGCTGTCTATAACGCCCAGCCTTTCTATAATTTCTTCGGGTTCAAACTCTCCCAATTCAGCCTTAGCAAAATCATACTGTAACTTATATTTTTTAGAGCTCAGCTGTTCTGTCTCTATCTTTTCTATTGTGCTTTGAGCTGCTTCCCTAACCTGTTCGTGTATAGTTTCGTCAATTATTGTGTCTATATCTTCTTTTATCTGAACATTAGCCTCTGCGAAGGCCCGGCCAATATCATCTGTAGTCTCTCTGATACCTGGCAGCTGGTAATCTTCCATGTCTAGCTGGTCAATCACACCTTCTTCGTGAGCTCTTTGCAGTTGATTGATGAACTTTTGAGCATTGCGCAGATACATGGCATTTTTGCTGTCAGGAGCGAGCGTATCGGTGGGAGGTTCTTCGCCGGTCTCATCATAATATATTTTATATTCCTGGGATAAGTCTTCGGCTGTTTGCTTTAATTCATTTTTAAGGTTTTCCCCCAGCGAGAGCGGAAATTTCCCGTCCTCAAAAGCGTCTTCAAGGTGGCTCTGGAAGCGTTTTTCTACTCTGCCCTGAATATTGGCCAATTTGTGCTCAAGCTGGTTTATGGCTGATGTAGCCCGGGGTTCTCTGCCCATGAGCTGAGCTCTTTCTTCTATTTCATCGAGCTCTCCCGTTCCCATCGTAGTCTGGACTTCTGTTCCCTGCAGCTGCTTTTCAAATTCATCTATACCAATTACAGCTGTATCGCCATCGGCATACTGCAGCTCTATTGCTCCATCCCATTGTTCGCTTATACCTGAAACTGTAATATTGTCAGGATAGCCCTCCAGGTTAGCGATCTGCTGTCCTACTTGGATACCGAGTCTATCAATGGCTTCTTCTGCATAATCTGGATAAACCTCTTGCTGCAATTGCCCCCACAGCCATTGCCGGCGCTCATGCGTGTCTCGGCTATAGTTTTCCAGCAAACGCTCCGGCACATCCTCAAGAGTATTGGCTATCTGCCAGACTTCGGCATTGGATAACTGGAATACAACCTCATCGGCATAATCTTCCGGCAGCATGCTCCCCGGATCATAGTCGGGAAATACTGTCATGAGCTCTGCTCTATCCATGCTGTCAGGCAGATCATCTATTTCTATCGTATCTCCCGGGCCTAAAGCTATAGGTTCTTCCGGCGCCTTTTCCCCGGGCAGAGGCAGGGCTTCTGGATGCTCGCTAGCCAGCGCCTCGCCGAACTCGTCTATATCGGCTTCATCCATGCCGGGCAGCGCCAGTATTTCTTCTACCCTTTCAACGCCTCCCAAAGAAGCTCTGTAGTCTATAATATTGTCATTCCTCGACTTACCGAAGCCTGTCAGTTTCTGCAGCTGTATTTTTTCGCCGCCGGTCAGGTCAGTTTTGGCCATATCCTCGATCACTTTGGCCCCCTGGACCAAAGCGGGTCTGTCTGTTACATCCTTAGCAGGCTTGACATCTCCGGTGATAGCGTCAAATGTAAGGTTATTCATGCCTATGGCGGTAAAGGAGTCAGACACAGAGTTTTCAAATACATCTCTTATTCTTTTCATAATGCCATCTTTAAACTTCATAGGTATGCTCAGCTGCTCAAGATGTTTTAAAGCTGATCTATAACCCAGATAATTAGCAGTTACCTGGTCTATGAGAAACTGTCTCTGCTCAGAAGTGAGATCAGTAAACTTTTTGCCTTGTTGCATCTGTTCGTATTTTATGGGGTAATCGCCATAAGGATCAGTCTCAAATTTAGCCGGATTTTCCTTATACATGTCCAGGGTTTTTTGCTGGACAATGTTTTCATGATATTGCGCCTTTCGGCCTATATCCCAGAGCTGATCTTTGAAGTTTGTTATCTCCTCTTTGGCAATATTCAACTGCGTCATATTCTCTGGATACTTGCTCAAACCGGCGTCTTTATAAGACCTCTGTATAAAATCAACAGTTTGCCTCATTTCGTCCCACTTGCCGGCTGTGCCCAAAGCTCCGAGCGAACCGAGCATAAGCACATTTAAGCCTAAGTCTTTGGCCGTAGTGTCATCAGGATGGAATAGCTTGTCCACGCCTGTAAAAGCGACACCACGAGCGGCGCCGGTTCCAAAACCCTGGGTTAAAGGATATATGCTGTCAGGTATATAATCTCTAACTGCCATTTCTCTTATGACGGGACTTACTACTTCGCCTGCTGCACCTGCAGCAAAACCGCTGGCAAAGGTCTGCACATAATCCGGTATAGTTTGTTCGGCAAACTCTCGGAAGGCCGGCATCTCTTCTTCTGTCGGTATTTCGCTTTGATCTATAAGTCCTAGCGCAGCCATCTGCTGCATATTTCGATACTCGGCCTGCATTTCTTCAAACTCTTCTCTTTGAGCTTCTTCCCATACAGCGTCCTGCATTATATCCCGGCCTAAAAGGTAGCTACCCCATTCGGCGCCGGCCTGAACTATTGTCGGCAGGCTTCTAAAGGCTTCAGCTGCCTGTGGCAATGCACCGCCTATAGCAGAACCTGCTGCTCCTAAGCCAGCTTTGGCCATAGTAAGATGCCCCAGAGAACCCACTATATTTCCGACCATATCAGCGCTTACTGACTCGTAATCCAATATATCTTCTCTGTCATTAACAGCAGCCACATCTTCAAGAGGGACTCCAGAGAATGTGCTCAGGCCAACAGATGACGCCCTGTGAAACCAGGAGGGGATTGCTTCCCCGGCGTCTTCAAGAGTTTCTATAAGGGGAGCTGCGACCTCAAACAGGCCCTCCGGGTCTTCCTGGTATCCTTCTTCAATTCTTTCCTCCCAGGAAAGGTCTTCTTGTCTGGCAGGAGTTATAACCTCCCTGCCAGTATGCGGAGCTTCATCTGGCACCAGATTGGATATATCAAATCCGCTGGCTGCCTCCATAATTCTATCCGAAAAGTCGTTGATCTGAACCTCTATCTGATGTATGGGGTCTTGAAGCCTTTCAAAAACATTGTCTATTAATGCGTCATCATCCAATTCTTCTCGGGTGTCTGCTCGGCCGGGTATTTCTGGGCGTTCAAATGGTCTGCCATGATAGCGGCGAGTCTCTCGTTCTGCTCCGAAATCCTGCATGAACTCTGGAATATCAGGGGCTTCAAATTCGCTTGCCCTTTGTGATATATTCAGTAATGCTTCAGCCCCTCTGTCAGCTATGCGAGTGGCCAAATTCCTGTCATAATCCAGTCTTTCTTCGAGCGGCTGATCTATTCGCTCAAACAATTCTCGCCTTTGCTGCTGTTGCTCAAAAAGGTCCTCTCGTTGCTGTTGCTGTTCACGCAATCTGTCTGCAGCATCTATTATGTCTTCTCTTGTTCTGCGACCAAATGGGTTCGGCATAAAGTTACCTCCTTCCTCCTATACCGGGAATATCTAAATCAACTTCTTCATTTTCGTTGTCATTTGCTTCCAGCAATTGTTCCAGTTCCGATCTATGGACTATTGCCTGTTCCGGTGCCAATTGCCCCATAGCTACATCCTGCATATACTGCGGGGGTATCCATAAAGTTCCTCGTTCAGGGTCCTGTATATACCCTTCGGGACCGGTGATGGCGTCCAGAAATCTATCCGGGTCAAGGTCAGGACCTGCGTCCAAACCTATACCTTCAGCGTAGTCTCCTAAATACTCCTGCAGGTAATCCATGCCGGCACCTGCTTGCAGCCCCATCATTGCTCTGTCAAAGTCGGTGGCAGCAAAGTCTTCGGGGGTAAAGGCGTCATCAACTCCAGCGTCCGGTCCGCTCGGGAGCAGCGTTTCTCTCAAAAGACCTTCCCGGGCTAAAGCCTCCATCTCTTCGGCTTCAAGCTCGTCTATTGTGGCCTGCGCCAGAGCTGATCGGGCCCTGCCTCTTTCAGCTTCAAGCTGAGTAAGTGTTAAGTCCCTTTCTATAGGGTTCATTCTTTCATCATGTCTGACCCTTTGCTCTAAACCGGCCAGTTCAAGATCATATTCTCTCAGCTGTCTGGGCGCCAGCTCTTCCATTTCAAACTGTTGCTGCCATTCCTGGAATTGATTTTGCAGCTCCTGAGCTTCGACACTTAAAGCAGCCTGATCGGCCTCTGCTTGAGCTTGTCTTAGCCTATCTTCAAAAGTTTCTTGAGCAAACTCCAGGTCAGTTCTTATAGACTCAAGCTGCAGTTCTGCCTCATCTCTTTCAAACTGCATCATTTCCGCTGCATGAGGCAGCTCTTCCTGTATAAGATGATCTGTTTGCTCTCTCAACTGTCTAAGCTCGTGATAACGAGGCGTATCCTCGGCCGGCTGAAAAGCCTGCTGTTGAAATTCCTCAAAATCTCTGTGCGGCAAACCCTCGCCATATCTACGCCATACAGCTTCCTGTGCTTCGGGAGTCTGCATATCCATAGCCACGCCTAAATGCTCCCAATACTGCGGGTCCTCTTCGGCCCGGTAGGTTCCGGCCTCCATAGCCCTCTGCCGGCCATACTGCAAAGGTGCTTCTGTTTGGGCAGCTGTTTGGAAAGCTGTCCCTCGGGCCATTTGTTCAAAAGTTTCTTCTCTATCTATAACCATAAATTACACCACCTTAATATGGACTATATTGCCGGAGAAGATCATCCAAATTCTGCGGTTGGAAGCCTGGGGCCTGCATAGCAGCACCGCCAAACTGCCCCAATCCTTCGGCCAGCTGCTGTTCTCCCATGAGACCGTATTCCTGCAGCATCATCTGTTCCTCATGTGTCTGCTGCATAGCCTGCTGAGCTAGTTGAGTAGCATGATCTCTCCTCTGCATGTGTCTTTCGTGCTGCATTTGCTCTTCCTGCAGTAATTGTTCAAGGTCAGCTTCTTCTCGGAACATGTGCTCCTGCTGCTGTAATTGAGTTACATCCATGTGTCGGCCCCAGTCGAACTGAGCAGCTGCCAGCTGTTGTTCAAAGCCGGCCATGCCCATCTGATGTTCCGTCTGAGCTCTTTCCATTTCCGCCTGGAATGGTGTCATTCTTTCCTGCATCTCCATCTCCCATTCCTGAGCTCTGGCCTGTTGCTCTAATTGAGCTGCATCTAACACTCCGCCAAGGTGCTGCATCTGTGCCTGGGTTTCCTGCAGGGCAGTTTGAGCTTCAGCCTGCTGCGCTGCTAAATCGCCTTCAAATTGTTGCATGGCCATCTGAAATTCATCCTGCCTCAGCCCGAGAGCTGTTTCAAGCTCTGTTGCTGCTCTCTCGTCTGCCAGCTCTCTCTGCATAACATCGGCAGCCGGCATACCTGCCATGCCTCTTCTGGCCTGCTGGGCGGCCATAGTTTCCTGGGCGTCCTGAAATTCTGGGGCCAATAGTGTTTCAGCCTGTTCTCTAAACTGGTCCAGCCCTCCAACCTCTGGAGTTTCTGGAGTTTCAAAGTCAATGTCAGGCTGATCGGAAAACTGAAGCTCATCAGGCAAAGCGTCCGTCCCTGCTAATACAGCGTCTATTCCCATATCGGGCCTGTCAGGCATATCCGGGACATCTGGAAGGTCAACTTCTGGGGTCTCAAAGTCTGGAACTTGAAATTGTCTGTCATCAACTCTTTGTGCAAGCTGATCAGCTGGACTTTCGGGCATTTCGAGCTCATCGAGAGCTCTCTGATAATCCCGGGGGCTATGATCCCTCATAGTCATTGTAGCCTGGTCAGCCCATCTCTGCTGTTGTTGTAATTGTTCTCTAGTCTGCTGATAATCTGTATATGTCTGCGGCTGCGTGTAACCTACTTGTTCAAGAAAAGTAGCCACATTTACACCTCCTAATACTTTTCGTGGCTGTCCATGACGGGCCAGTAATTGAAGCCAATCCCCAGAACAGCCGGCGTCTGCTCTTCAGTCTCCAGCCCGGCCACATGCACTTCTATATTGTCTTCATAAGTCATTGTAGGGCTGTAATTGAAGCCTATACCCATGAAACTCTGCTTAGGTATAAAGTGCGGGACTGTGCTCCAGAATACAGCCGAGGCTGGCTCAAACAGTTCTACAGGTATATCTGGTATATCTTCATCCCAGACACC
>Ga0207421_10008464_pt1 | contig 10667 bp, 10 predicted proteins | sample SodLakKL_010_SED_4_FD_187542 | JGI IMG/M metagenome (GOLD analysis project Ga0207421, IMG submission 187542) | Alkaline sediment microbial communities from Lake Tanatar, Kulunda Steppe, Russia - 8KL_010_SED (SPAdes) (version 2) | ecosystem: Environmental > Aquatic > Non-marine Saline and...
ATCGCCTGTTCTGGTTAAGAGTATCTTCGCATCATAGTCCTTGAGCCTATCTTTTAGTGCGAGTGCTAATTCTAAAACCACGTGCTTTTCTATAAGCCCGTTGCCTGTCGCGCCCGGGTCCGCTCCCCCGTGCCCGGGGTCAATCACAATAGTTTTCACGGTTGCTCCCCCCTCCCCTCTTTTTAAAGTAGCCGCTGGGATAGCGTTTCTATGATGCCCGGCACTTCTCCGTTTCGGATGATAAGAATGTTTAGCGCCATCAGGATTGAGGCGGTCGCTAACGCCACCAAAATCCCTACCAGAAGCTTCGTTTGGTCCGCCAGTTTTTTCTCGACGGTGTCCTTGAAATCATAAATAATTTTGGTCTGCTCCACCCTCCAGCCCTCCAATGCTTCTACCCTATTTTCCAAAATACCCATGGTTTTCGATCCTTTCGCGAGCCGGTCGTCTATTTTGCTGTGGGCACTGCTGCAGTTGTCGGAATGCTTTTTTTGTCTATCCACAACCTCGTCTATCTGTCTCTGTGTATGTCCGTTTTCCCTTGCCATAGTTGGCCCCCTTTCGGCTTCCGTGCTGCCTCTATTATATCATGGTCCCGCCTCCTTTGTTTTACGACACGATTTGCCTCCAGACCCCGCCTTCCTTGCACCAGCCTTCTGTTACAAGCCGCCAGTTGCCGCCTATTTTGGCGTAACTATCTGATCTCTTCCAGATCCCTTCCACCTTCGGCCATATCGTCATAAAGCGGTAGCCGCCGTAGAAAAAGCCTAAATCTGGGCGGGCATCGGTAAATCCCCACGTCGTTGTGCTGGGTGAAGCCCCTAAAATTGCGCTCGGATCACCATTCCTTGACCAGCCGAACATCTGATACGTGCCTGCCTTATCTACTCCCGGCTCCCAAGCGGCGAAAATCTCTTCTTCTTCCAACATTGCACTAACGTCCCAATACCCCACAGGGGCCATCTGTCTGCCTGAGTCTGATGCGCCTTGAGCAATCATATACCAGTTCCCGGGCATAACTGTAACGGGGTCAATGTCGAACGTTTGTCGTCTCCCAATTTCCGTAATTTCTGCGGAACCTAAAATTGACTGCGGCGTTCCATTTTCTAGGCATGTGTAAAAAGCTACATATCCTCGATCAAACGTTTTTTCAATTATCCCGCCAATAATACTCGTTATTTCCAGTTCCATAGAAAACTGAAACGCATAACCACGCCAATAGTTCGCACTTCCTGAGGGCGTCGTGTCTGAAGCGTGGTCCGCGGTCAAAAATCTTCCTACTGTTCCGGGCATATTTTATTCACCTTCCTGGTATTTAAGCCAGACGTCTCCGTTAGCCCCGATCGCCGGGTCCGGGTCCTCGGGGCTGATAAAAATGCACCTCGTCCGGCACGCTTCAACTCCCCACTTTACCGTAGCAAGATATTCCAAGCCCTCCTCTTCGCCGTCGAAATAAAACTGCCGGGTGGTTTCGGTATCCGGGCCGCTGCCGTCACCTATCCATTCTTTAAACTCTGTTTCAGGGTCGGGAACCGCCGTGGCCATAACCGTGTTACTATACCGGCCTTCGTGCGGCAGCCTGTGTTTTTCTCCTGCTTCCCCGGCCCCTATCTGCTCTATAATAACCGCTCCTGCTCCTATCCCGTCCTGCTCGATGCGGAGCAGCATTTCTTTCTTCGTAATAACCGCCGCGATCCAGTAATCTTTCTCCACGCTGTCGATGGTCATGGGGTTGTCTGCTACCAGATCACTCAGCGAAAACTTGGTTGGCCCGGGTGGCTCGTCAACAGCCCAGCCCGCAAACTCGTATCCCGTCGGCAAGGTGCTTTCGTCAATCTCCGCTACCAGCTCTGCGCCGTCCACGATGTAGTCTACTCCTATATGTGGGGTCACCACCACTTCGTCCTCGTCCAGTTCTACCATTTCTGTAACCATAAACGTAATTGTTACCTGCCAGTCTTCGTAGGCGTAGGTGTAGCTCCTAACCCTTCCTATCCGGAGAATTTCCCTGTCGCATTCTTGGTCCTGCGCTCTGGCGAACGCCCGGTAATAATATTTCTGGTCAAGTGGCAGCTCGGTATCCCTGTCGACGGTGGCTTCAAATTCCCCGTCGCTGCTGCCCGCGCTGATTTCCCCTTCGTGGTGGCTGATGTTTATCCCGTCGTCAAAACCCCAGAAAAACCCGACTTCCAGGGCATCAAATTTACCCGTCCGGGTAACCTCCCCGTGAAGGACTATGCTGTCTGCCTCTACGTCCGAGGGTGATTTAGTCTCCACCTTCGGGCTGGGCCCCGTTGTGGCAAACCAGACCGTCGCGCTGCGGTTCGCTGTCATCGTAAATTCGCGCTCGGGCCAGTCCTTGTCTGTCCCGTCACCTTCCCATTTTACCATTGAATAATATTCGCTGTCCTGGGGAATAACCTCTACCACGTCCCCCTCGGCAAAGTCTATCTCGAGAGGCACGGATTCGTTTTGCCAGTCGCTTGTTTCCTGTTCTTTCCGGCCCTTGATTGTCTTGAAATTACCCGTCGCGCCGGTCAGGCCGAAGCGGTAATCCGCGCTGTATTTCTTGGCCCCGTATGCTGTGGCCGTAAATATAATCACGTTTTCGGTGCGGCTCACGGTCCAGCCCGGGTAATTCTTGCCGGCAATTTTTTCGGCTACCTGGGCCGGGGTGTCTCCTGTCGCTACCTCCGTGCTGTAAAGCCGCGCCTCCAAAATTACGGTAACGCCCCCTGTGGCCTCCGCCCCGGAATTGATAGTCAGCGTGGATTTTTCGTAGGCATTCGTGCCGGTGGTATAGCGGTATTTCACCTCGGCAGGTCCGCAGCTTTCGTCGTGTTCCGTTATGGCCAGGGTGTAATCCTCCCCCACCTCGTCGTCCTCATGGTCCGGTTCGTCGGGGAACCAAATCCACTCCCCGGTCTCTTCGTCGTAGCGCCATTCGCCTTCTTCTCCGCCTACCGTGCCCTCCCGGGAAACTTCTTCGAAAGTTATATCAGGAGGCTTATCCCCTACGGTAACGCTGGATAGGCTGTCCTTTTCCAGCGGCTTGTAGCTGTAGCGCTGGATCAGCTCGTTGTCTTCGATGCCTATTTCCGTGTCCTTCACCTGCACTACCTTGCCAACCCGGATATCAAAGTCCCGCCCCGGGTATAGGTTCTCTATGCCCGCGACCCGCTTGAGCTCCGCAACGGTCAGGCTGTAGGAGGTCCTGGGAAGCTGTCTTTTCTCCAGGTATTGGTCCGTTACGTAGACAAAATTATTATAAACTCTTATATCGCCGAAGTCGACAAATTCTACCCGGTCCCGCCTGTAAAGCGCTCTTATCTCTGCCGATGCTTTAACGGTCCGCTTAAGCCCCTCGGCGGTCGCGTGCAAAATCGTGATCACGTCGGTGTCGTCCTCTTCTTTGTCTATGCTTTCGTTCGTTACCGCGTATTCCAGCGCTACGGCGCTGGTTACGGGTTGCGGTTTTGGTGGCACCACTTCTACGGTAAACTCGTCCAGCCGGTAGTGCCCTCCGAAAATCTGAAAAACCTTTTGAAAGCCGTCCAGCCGGGTTTCGGTCCTCTCGTAACCTATAACCCGTTCTATATCGTAGAATAGGTTGTTTTTATCGGTGCCTACCACGATGATCCCGGTCCCCCGCAGCACGTAGGAAAGGTGCTCCAATATGCTTGCCCTGGCGCTGGTGTCATGCGGCATATTATCGCGTTCAATCTCGAAAAATATATGAGTGCAGCTAACGCTGATTTGCGGGTTCCCGTCGGCGCCGCGTGCGGGTGTGATCGTCTCGATATAATATTTTTGGTTTTCCGTTTTAATGTAGCGGCCCCGCTTAAGCTCGTCCCAGCCTGTTGCTCCCACGGGCAGCGTAAATTCTGTCCCGTGGTGCCCGGATAGCTCTTTGCTTATGGTCAGGTCCATTATCTCTATGTTGTCCAGCGTGGCCACTTCTGCAAAATTTGGCTTCAAAATTTTCAGCGCCTCGTATGCCGGGATAACCTTTTCCTCCACCGTTACCGCGGTGGTGGCTGTAAGACCGCCGTCCATTGTGGCTGCGGTTATGGTGGCGCTGCCTTCCAGGTTGCCCCGTATTATCGCGTCCTGCCCGTCGCCAATAACCGAGGCCACGGCATAATCGCTGGTGGTCCAAATGATGCTTTTATCCCGGGCATCTCTGGGCATAATTGTTGCCCTTACAGCCACCATGCTGCCTTCCTCTATGCTGACCGCTGCTGGGTATATGCTTATGCTGTCTACCCGGTTGCCCCGGTAAATATATAGCGCGCCGAACGCCTCTGCCGATGTGATCCCCGTTGGTGTGATTGGGATAGCTTCCAGCCGAATGTGGGGCTCTCCGAAAGCCTCTTCGCTGTCTATCCCTGTCGGCCTTACCGAAGTTATTTCACGGATAACGGGCTCTCCGAACGCTTCTTCGCTGGCTATCCCGCTTGGCGCTATAAACTGCCTTATAACAATGCCTGGTTCTCCGAACGCCTCTTCGCTCGCTACCCCGCTCGGCGCGATAATTTGTAGCATAAGGGTTGTTTCCGCTGTGCCGAAGGCTTCCTCGCTCGGTATGCCTGCGGGTTTAATTGCCTCCCCGCTCCTGATGACCGGCGTGCCGAACGCCTCCGCTGAAGGTATGCCGCTTGGCTCTATTATTAGCAGGGATATCTGCACGGCCGGTTGCCCGAAGGCTTCTGCCGATGCGATTCCGCTTGGCGCGATAACTTGCAAAAATATCTTGAGCTCTGCCGTCCCGAAGGCTTCTTCGCTGGCTATGCCCACTGGTTCTATAAACTGTACCTCCGCCCCCAGCTCGAAGTTCGCCTCGTCTCCTGCCGGTGCGGTATATAGTTTTAGCTCGAAACTCGCTTCGTCGCCTTTCGGGGGTGCGTAGGGCATCTATCTCACCGCCTTAGTCTTCCTTCTCGTTTTCGTATCTTTCCGTATCCAGGTATATTTCTCCGTTCTTATCTAACGAAAGGTATTTATATTTATTTCGCCATGTTTCGCCTTCTTCGAGTATGTCGGAAAGCATGTCGGTTAGTTCTTTTTCGTTTTTTTTCACTATAGTTTGATTCTCATTAGAATAGGGTAGCGTGGCGTAAGCACCAAAGGTTTTACCATTATTAGATATTAAATAAATCATATTTGCGTTTTACCTCCCCTTACCCAAAATAAATTCCTGTGAAACCTATCCAACGGTCTACGTCATCATGGTCTAATCCATCCCCAAAGCCAAGTTCAAGTTTAACCTCTCCAGACATAGCGCTTACATCAATATCTGATTTAGTCCAATCTTGGTCAACTTCGCAATTAAAAACTACTTCATCATCAATTATTATCTCTTGAGGTCGAGAACTGTGCCCCATTTTATGCGTATGTTCAAAATGTATTTTACTCACGTCTGTCAAGTCAACTTTCCAGCCTATAGTGTGCCTTCCTTGATATGAACCTTGCGGAGAAAAAGCTAATATAATATCAGAACTTTCAGGCTCACTTCCTTCATATTCAAATGAACCCCATTCATATTCTATCTCTGACACTGTTCCATATCTAATCTTAACCTCACCATCTGTGCTATCCCAACCATTTTCTACTTCTTCATATTCGCCAGTAAAGCTATCTACGCTTTTAAATACCTTACTACTCGCCATTTCTTTACTCCATATTTTACAATCTTCATCAGCAGTTACATACTCTGATAAAAGCATTTTAGTTCTCGGCATTACATCAGCCATTACTTTATCCATTGCTACTTCGCTATCTGTTACTTTATCCATATTCATTTCACTATCTGTTACTTTATCCATATCAGTTTCATTATCCGCCAAACCTTCCATAAAACCTGCGCTCGCCGCCGCCGTCGCCATCGAAGCCGAGTCCGCATAATGCACCGAGTTCGCTATCGCCCGGAAAAAGTATTCGGTGTCTTCGCTCAACCCGTCGAGGAAGTAGGATTTTGTTACCCCTACGTCGGCTGCAAAAATAGCGTGATCATCCGCGTCGGGTATCCTTGCCCCGTCGCTCAGGTCCGCCATCTGTCCCCATTCCCAATAAAGGATAGCCGCGTCGAATGCGTTCACCTCTTCTACGCTCATGTATAGGCTGGGCACGTTGCCGTTCAAGGTAATATCGCTTGGGTTAATATTCGTAGCTGCTTCCGTCTGAACATTAAACTCTCCGGTTCCTGCCATTTACAAACACTCCCTTCCTATGATATTCCGGTCGTCGCTGATAAAATATCGCCTTCTAATAACGTTTAACCTTTTAGCGTTGTCGCTGATAAAATGCTGCCCTCTACCACCTGGTCCATATCGGTAATAATCGTCATCGCTGATAAAATATCGCCTTCCAGTAACGTTTCGCCTCGGATTGTATTCCCTGATAAAATGCTGCCTGTAACCACTCCTACCGTCTCCAAAAACGGTAGGCTCTCCGCATGGTACTGGTCGGTCCCGTCATCGTGTTCTACCGTTACATGATACAAGAAATCGGGGTAAAGGTCTTTAAGCAGGTATTTCCCATCGGAGCCTGTAACGGCTGTAAAAACTCTATCCAGTTCATGGCTGTACGCCCTGACCGTCGCGCCTTCTACTGGGTTGCCGTCCTTTGTCACCTGGCCGGCAAACCTTCCGCCAAGTTTTATGGTTTTATTTTCTTTGGCCATGTCCTTGCCCCCTACAGCTTAAATATCTTATTGGCCCCGTCGTCCCACTCGATGGTAATATCCCCGCCGTTCGGTGTTACCGGCAGCCCTGTCGCGTTGTCGATGTAGGCGATCAGCCTGCTGGTGGTTTCGGTGTCCGTTTCCTGCCGTTCGTAAATAACGATGGCCCCGACCTCGTCTCCGGTTACTTCATCGAAAACCGCGTCGTCAGCGTCGGCTACCCCGTCTGCTGCGGTTTTATTCTGCAGCTCGGTTGGTGAAGTCGCGTTGCCGGATAATTTGGCGACCCGGGCATCTGCTGGTATGTCCTGCAGGAATTCGTGTGTTGCCAGGTTCACCTCGTATTCGCCTGTCCCGGTGCCAACCTTGACCAAAATAACGTCGATTTCTCCTGTCAGCCAGGGAATCTCGCCTTTCAGGAAGCTTTCCCGCCCCTTGTCGTATAGTGCGTTTGCCATTCTGCTTCACGCTCCTTTTCAAATAATGTATGTTACTTGTGAACCTTTTCTTTGCTTTCGATCCCTTCGGGCCGCAGGACTTGCGGCTCCGGCTTGCCCTTTTCTTCTTTCCCCGCAGCTTGGTTTTTGCTCTGGTCGTCTTTCATTTTGTCGGGCCCTCCTTCCCTGGTTAAGCGTCGCAATCGAAAATAATGGTGGCCTGCACATGGTTCGCTACCTGCTGGGCCTCCATCCCGATCATTTCATAAACCTGGGCCGTGTAGGATTCGGTCGGGTCGTCATCGAATATCAGCAATTCCTTCCCGTCCAGGTTGCTGGCTACCTGCCTGGCTGCGCTCATCACTTTATCGTAAGTGTCGCTGAAAATTGTGATATCTACCTCTACCGGGAAATCCTGGGCCACTTCTCCGCCGAAATCCCAGCTACCGGCCCTGCCCGGGATTGCTACTTTATGTCTGGTTTTGGGCTTCTTTAGAGGCCGCCGTACTTCCCGGACTATCAGCTCGGTCCCTTCCGGCAGGTTGTTCTTCACATCGACCCCTCCAAAAGTAAAAGTCTCGATTGCCATTAGGACGACCTCCCCCGTTTGCGCTGCAGCTGGAATAGCCGCTCTGCTATTTCTTCAATGTCGCGCTCGTCTCTTACCACGAGCTCCCCTATCCTGAAATAATTGGTAACCGTGTCTCCGCCTCCTGCCGCTCCCCCGCCGCCGCCTGCTGTTCCGCCCATTGCCAAATTCGGCATACCGCCTCGTAATGGTCCTGCCGCCCGGGCTATCCCCTGCTCCATGATGCGCTTTAATTCGCCGAGGGCTTCTTCCGCCGGGGTAATCAGGTGGTCCGTGAAGTCCGGTATATGCCGCAGCGGGCCTTCTTTTGCGGGCGAAAATGGTAGGAAATTTCTTATCCCGCCAGCCACGTCCCCGATTGCTCCGGTGACCCGGCCTATCCTATCCGTTATGCCTTTGGCCAGGTTGGAAATCATATTCCTGCCGATATCTAAAAGTTCACCCGGCAGCCCTTTTATGCCTTCGACCACCGCGTCGAACATATCGCTTGCGGCTGATTTGGCCTCGCTAACCATATCGGTTCCCCAGCTGATAATATTGCTTAGGCCGGTGGCCAAAAACTCTGCTATTTTGCCTGGTAGCTGGCTGAAAAATTCTACGATAGCCGAAAGGACTTCCGCCCCTGCTTCCTTCGCTGTTTGATACATATCATTCCGCCACGTGACCCAGCTATTCCAAATGTCCGTTATATATTCTAATATGCGGCCTGGTAGCTGGCTGAAAAAATCCGTGATCGTCTCTAAAACCTCTGCCCCAAACTCGGTTGCGGCTGCTATCATGTCGCTTACAAATGCGCTGAAATTCTCCCATAATTGTGCTAAAAATTCCCCCACTTTTCCGGGCAGCTCCGAAAAATATTCTACCACGGTTTCTAAAACATTGCTGGCGCCCTCTTTGGCCTGCTCGTAAATGTCCCCGGCCCACTCGGTGACCCGGTCTATAATCTGCAGCATGATCTCCCAAACCCGGCCGGGCAGCCCGCCTAAAAATTCCATAATTTCGTCCCAATTCTTGATCACGATCCCCAGCGGGTGATACTTCTCAAAAAGCTCTAATATGCCCTCTCCCAGGTCGGTAAAAATTTCCCATGCCTTTTCCGGTAGTTCTTTGAAAAACTCGATAACGGCCCCAAACGCCTTGACCGCTGCCTCCTTCACCCACTCCCAACTTTCCACTAAAAACGCGGATACCTCGTCCCAATTCTTCCATAAAAGGTAAATCGCTGCGATCAGCCCTATGACGGCCGCTACGATCCAGACGATCGGGTTGGCCAAAAGCGCGGCGGTGAATCCCCAGGCCGATTTGGTCGCGGCCACTAAAGACGGGATAAGGCCGCCTTTTGTTATGGCTGCCAGCCCGGCTTTCGCTGCGCTAACTCCTTTAATGATGGGCCCCAGACCCATCATTACCGGCGCTAACGAGCTGGCCGCCCCGAGCAGGTCCCCGTAGCTGTACATAAGGTCCGCTGCCCATGCCTGCGCGTCTTCCAAAACCGTTTTCGTGTCTTCGTGTGCCTTGGCATTGTCTTCGATTACATCGCTGGATTCTTCTACCTTGCCCCGGTATTCGTCAAATTTGTCTCCAGAAACGCCCAGGGTATCGAGCATCTCGTCCATGTCCCCGTCCGCCTCGTTTACCGCTGTCTGGAATTCCTGCCGCGCGGTCCGGGCCGTCATGCCAAATTCATGTTCTAAAACTCCCATGACGGCCGCGGCGTCGTCTACGTCAGCTCCCATTTCCCTTAGCTCGGGGCCTGACCGCTCGACGAAATGCAAAAAATCACCTATGTCCCCGGTTGTTTCCTGGGCTATATAGCCGAAAGCGTCAAGTGCTTCCTTTTCCTCGCCGGCCGCAATCCCGACCGCCCTTAGGGCTCCGCCGGCCTTGCCCAGCTCGACCGCGTTCTCCCCTGTGGCGTCCCCGACCATATCCCAATAACTGGCGTAGTCTTTTAGCCCCTCTGCGCTCTCGATCCCCTGCTGACGCCCGGCCTCCATAAGTCCTAAAACGTCATCGAGGGGAAAGGTGGCGTCCGATAAATCAGTGGCCATACCTCGAACCTCATCGCTGCTCATTTCCATCGCGTTCGCGAGCTTATTGGTTTGTTCTGTAAGCGGTGCCTGGCTCCTGGCTACGCCTTCGATCGCTGTCCCGGCCACGGCAGCGCCGGCTCCGATCGCCATCCAGTTTTCTTCCATAAACTTTCCGGCGCTGGCTGTTTTTTCGCCGATGCCGTCCACCACGCCGCTTACCTGATCTACCGCTTTTAGAATTACCTCCATAACGGCCATTGTCTACCGGGCCTCCTTCCGCTCCTGGGCCTTCTGCCGCAGGATATTGCGGTGGTCCTCTGGTGTTTCTGCTTGGCCGGATTGTCCTCCGGCTCCGCTCTTTTGCATTGCCTCGGATATGCTAATTTGCAGGAATATCGCTTGTAACGGTGTCAGCTCCGCCTGGCTCTTCCCCAGCGGAATCCCTGTCAGGTGTAGGTTCGTGATCGCTGTCCCCTCCGCGCTTTTCGCGAAACGAGCGCACCTGCTCAATCTGCTCAGGTGTTACCTCGCTGATTTCCATCACCCTTTTGGCAATTTTTTTGATGATCCCTGGTGGCCTCAGTTGCTTAACCTCCCGGTCGGTCCAGGTCTCGTTGCGGTCGGATAGTGAATAGGCAATCGCCAAAACGTCCGATTCAAATTCCATTTCCTGCGCTTTTTGCAGATCTATGGTGATTTCCATGTTCTGGCTGGTTGCCGCCTTGTCTACCTCTCCCCGGCTATTCATTACCGCCTTGCCGCTCATTTTGCTGCCAGCCGCTTTGATGGCGGCCACCTGGGAAAACTGCCCCTCCGTTAAGGGGTGTAGGGCCAGCTCTCCGCCGAGCTCGTCAAAGTATTCATAATATACCTGGTCCCGGCCGTTTAATATGGCCGCTTTATTTAATCGCTGGGTTTCGGTCATT
>Ga0207421_10008466_pt1 | contig 10665 bp, 11 predicted proteins | sample SodLakKL_010_SED_4_FD_187542 | JGI IMG/M metagenome (GOLD analysis project Ga0207421, IMG submission 187542) | Alkaline sediment microbial communities from Lake Tanatar, Kulunda Steppe, Russia - 8KL_010_SED (SPAdes) (version 2) | ecosystem: Environmental > Aquatic > Non-marine Saline and...
TCGTGATCTCATCGGCCGCTTGCTTGTATTCTTCGATGTTTGTTTCCAGTCGGTCAACCCGTTTTTGCAGGTTCCGCTTCTGCTCTTTTATGGAGTTGTTGATGAGCCGCCAGAGTTTGCGGACATTCTTCGCCCGGAGTAGAGTTTTCACCAAGCGTTTCGCATAGTCATCCATGTAGACGAGGTTGATGGGCTTGGTTCGGCAGGGAATGTCATCCCTTTTCTTGTTGCAGGCATAGATGAGTCTTGTGTCGCGGTTTCTTCCGGTGTATTCACTCTGACCGCAGACACTGTAGCCGCAATCCGCACATACCAATAGTCCTGAAAGCAGCCGTTTCCTTGTGGGTGCCTTCCTCCGGTCCATCTTTTTCTTGTCGGATAGTATCTTTTGCGCTCTCTCGAAAGTCTTTTCATCGATGATCTTCGGTAGCGCATCCGGAATCCGGACAATCTCGTTTTTCGGTTTCGACGCGTGATGGTTCCTGGTGCCATCGGGGTTCTTCTTCGCGGAGCGGTTGTAGACATACTCCCCGATGTACTTCCGGTTTTTCAGGAGGTCCGTGAAATAGCCTTTGAACACTTCTCCCCTTTTGGTGCGGTACCCCTTTTCATTCAGACGCTTGGCGATTGCACGATAGCTCTTCCCTTCCAAAAACATCCGGAAAATGATGCGGACGGCTTGGGCCTCTTTTTCATTGATGACGAATTTCTTGTCTTTGTTGATGTCGAAGCCCAAGGGAGCGTTACCTCCGGTCGCCATCGCCCGCTTGGCATTCTGCATGAGCCCCGCGAAAGCCTCCCGGGCCAGGTTCTTGGAGTAGAACTCGCTGATGCCCATGGTGATGAGATTGAAAAAGCCTCCCTCGGGGGTGGCTTCGTCGAAATCCTCGATCACACTGAGAATCCGGATGCCCAACTTGGCGAGCATCTTCTTGTAATGCATGGCATCGGCGACGTTGCGGCTGAGTCTATCGTTCTTGTAGACGACGATGAAATCCCAATCCCCATGATGAGCGTCCTCGATCATCCGCTGGAAGTCTTCGCGGAGATCGTTTGTCGCACTCTGCGCTTCATCGATGTATTCATCCACCAGATCGAGCTTGTTCTTGAGAGAGAATTCCCGGATCGCCTCCAGCTGCCTGGCAATGCTTTCTTCCCGCTGGTTGGTGCTCGAGAAACGCGCATACGCTACCGCTTTCTTTTTCAACATGCTCTTCACCTCCAAAATTATAATATATGTTCCATTATCTTGCGTTCACAGAGAAAAACCGACAAGACCTTTCAGTCTTGCCGGTTTGCGATGGAACGACCGAACCTCTAGTCCGAGACTTCCTTGAAATGGATCTCGATGTCGCCGTTGGCGATGACGACCTTGTCGATGAACGCTTGGAACAGGCGACGGGTGATTTCCTTGTTCGGGAAGAGCTCATCGATGGCGATGGTGCCTTGGGTCAGCCTTTCGAGCTTGTCGGAGACGACCTCGCGTTTGTCGGTCAGCTCATCGAGTCTCTTCTGGGTGGTCTGAACGAGGCCATCGACCTTTTCGATCTTCTTTTCGGTCTGCTTTTTCACTGCGGCCGAGGATGTGGTGTATAGACCTTCGGTGAGTTTGCTGAGCAGGTTGTCGTGATCGGTCTTCTCCCTTTTCAGGCGCTTGGTGGTGTGATCTTCGTGCTGGAAATAGGCCTTGCGGGTGTCCTCGTCCACGCCGTGTTTGGTGTAGTGGGCTTGGATGAGCGCATGGAGCGCCTTCTTGAGATAGCCTTCGAGGTATTGGGTGCGGACCATCTTCGTCGAACAATGGCCGCCGTGCTTCTTCTTGTGGTTCTTGCATTCGTAGCCCTGATAGAGCGTCTTGTTGCGGCCGCTGCGCATGGAGGTGCCGGTGATGGCGCCCCCGCAATCACCACAGACAAGGAGTCCGCTCAAGGGGTATCGCAAGCCTTTCTTCTGCACTTTCGTCCGGGGGCGTCGCTCGAGAATCTCTTGGACGCGGTTGAACTTCTCCTTGTCGATGATGGGGTCGGGGACGACATCTTCACTCACGACCTCGTCGAAGACCTCTTTGACGACACGCTTGCGCTGCTTGCGCTTTTCTTTGCTGTTCCAGACGCTGATGCCGCAGTTGCGCTTGTTGGTGAGTATCGCGTGAATGGTCGAGTGCGAGAAGCGGGAGGAAAAACGCGGCTTGAATCCGCGCTCTTCCAGTCCTTTGATGATCTCACTGTAGGACTTGCCTTCCAGGAACCAATCGAAGATGAGTCCCACGGCGAGCGCTTCTTCGGGCTTGATGACGTATTTGCGACCCACGACGTCATAGCCGTAGTTGCCGGGACCGCCGACGGTCTTTCCGTCTTCGACCAGACTGCTGTGGACTTTCATGAGGTCTTCAGCGCTTCTACGGACTTGGAACTCGTTCGTCGCCCAGAAGATCTGCTTGAGTAGGATGCCCGCGGCACTATCGTCCGCAAAATCGTCGAGTGCGACGAGATAGACACCCTGCTTTTCGAGGCGGCTCAAGAGTTCGCCCATCAAGGACGCATCACGGGAGAGACGGTCGCTCTTGGAGACAAGGACGAGGTCGTAACGGTCCTTCTCGACCGCTTCAAGCATCGCCTTGAGCTCCTTGCGCTCCTCTATGTACATGCCGGAGGCGTTGTCTTCCTTGTAGATGGCATCGTCCGCAACCGCAAAGAGATTATCGTACTCTTCAGCGAACCGTTGACAGGCCTCTGTCTGGACAGAAAGAGACATGCCGCTATGGTCCTCACGCGATTTGCGGGCATAGATGCAAGCGCGGAGCTTTTCCAGACCTTTCTCTGCCGCACGCAGGTGTATGCGTTTGATTTCTTCTTTTCGAAGTTTTCTCACAGCCCTCTATCCTCCTTTCCTAAAATTTTTGGTTCAAGAGGGGCGAAGAGCCCTACTTTGAGGGCTCTTCTGGGTTGTTCGCTAGTGCTTCGAAGACCGCATGGTGCATGGTCTTCTTGAGTTGCTCCGGATCCAATGGGCTGCTTAGCTCTTCGGGAAGGGCTACTTCACCCTTCTTCTTCACGAGTTCGTCGCGAGAGATGCGGATGATCATGACGCATCCCCCTGCCCGAAGATCTCCTTGACCTGACTCTCATCATCCTGATGATGATCGTCTTCGACGGTCGGGGGTTCCTCATTGGTCCAGAGGGTGTTGCCTGCTTGGTCTTCCGGTGCTGAGAACCAGGGCATGATCGTCTCTGATGTCCTTTCGAAGCTAAACCTGACCACCCGGGAATCGAGGGCGTTGATGTTGACGGTGTTGCGCCCTGATTGTTGGATGATATGGCCATTCTCCGCCCAGGATTTGAGTACGACTCTGTACTCGAAGATCCGATAGTCGCGAAGAATGTCCTTCACGTTCTCAGCGGGTATGCAGACCTTGACGTTGTCTTTCGACTCAAAGGTCATAGTACCCAACAAGGTTCCGGTCTCTCTATCATGCATGGTTCCGTTGGAATCGTACTTGCGAAAGTGACGGTTGTTGGTCTCGATGTAGTGTTTGATGGCTTCCATGCCTTGGAAGGCGAGGTCGCGCTCTTCAATGTCCGCTTGGTCGATTTCGACCAGCTTGGCCTTGAGAGCATCGAGATCCAAGGAAAGATCGAGCAGTTCCTTGGTGAGCTTCGCCGTCTGCCAAAGGATGGCGAGCTTGGCGAGTCTGCGCTCACTAAGGTCGTCCGTCTTTTCCATGGACGCTTGGAGTTCATCCTTGGCTTCCGCGAACATCGCTTTGATCCGTTCGTCGGGAAGCTGCATGAACTCTTCGACAAACGCCATACCAAGATGTCCGTAGCAGCTGTTGATATGTTGGCTGATACGGGAGGCATGGGCGCCATCTTCGGTCCAGACGATCTCTTGGATGTCGAGGACGCGGGCCAAGAGCCCCTTCCTCGTTTCCGCTTCGCTGAGCAAGGGCAGTTCGCTGGTGATAACAGCGAGACCGCTCCACCCACGGGATTGCTTGATGCTTCGCCCGTAGTTGCTCATGCGGGAGCGGGCCACGCCCTGGGCCAGTTGATACGCCAGGTCGGTCTTGTTGAGGCCCGGGGCCGTGGTGAGATCGTCCAGCACGATGGGCACACCGTTGATGTTTTCAATCTGGCTGAACAGTGCGTTCAACGTGCTGTTGAAGGTTTGGACCATTCCACCCTTTTCCATGCTGGGATTGCCCCAGAGGGAGGCGATGAACTTCGCGGTGGTCGTCTTGCCCGTACTGGATGGACCACAGAGGTTGACGATGATCGTCTGAATATCCTCTTGTCGTTTCAAGTACGAAGACAAAACGCTTCCCAAGCCCAAGACCAATGCCAGCTGCATGTTTTCGTGTGGCATGATCTCGGTCTCGAGGAAGGCTAAGTAGTCATCGCGGCTCCCTGCTTCGAAGCTGGATAAGGGAAGCACATGTTTCGATGTGCTGTTGCCTACGCGTGTACGCGCGTGCATATAATATAAATGCTTTCCCTTATCCAAAAAGCCGAGTGAACGGTGCTTGTACTCGACTTGTCCTGCGGTTTGCAGGGCTTGCGCACGAATCGTGATGAACTCGCGCAGGGGGTTCACCATCTTATAGTTGATGAAGTAGTCGTTTCTGAAGAGCTCCTGGTGAAAACCCTCCATGCTGGCGAGTGCATCCGTGCGCATGGAAAAGTGACGGGTTCCGCCGCTTTCGAAGACTTCCATCTGTATGAGACCCGGTTCCTTGTCGTCGAACCAGCGGACGATCTTTCTGGGCTCGAGCAAATCACCTACGTTGGTGACTGCTCTACCTTTGCTGTCGACAAAGTCGAACGTCCGATTCGTCGTGTTCGGAACGAGTTTACCCATACAGGGTCCTCCTTTCTTAGTATTCAGGCCCTTTTCTATGCTTTCTGCTTCGTCGTGATGTCGATTTTTTTCGTGCTGTTTTTTTTGAGGTCCCATGTTAGATTGTCCCTTCAAATATAGGGAAAAATGATGTATCATGGTTTTGATGGCCTTCGAAAGGAGGCGGATGCATGTGAATTACAGTAATCTGATACCCGGCAAACCAAAAACTTCTGGGTCTATTGGGAAAACCACGGCCCATCAGAAGCGCTGGCGCAAGAAAGCTCAAAAAAAGTATCACATTAACCGCTCTTTGGAAGAAAAGGGCCTGAGTCTACACGCAGCCAAGAAAAGATTTGGCAAGGAGGAGAAATACTACAGCGGACCGCGTATCCAATACGATTTGTCCACCATTAAAAAAGCTGTGATGCTTTGGGAAATCCATTATGACCCGAAAACGCATCACTACAATCGTGCCGAGGTCATGGCAAATGACAGGTTTAAGTACATATATTCAAAACGGCCTTATCATAGTCAAAGAGAAGGCTTTTATTACTTGCAGGAAAAACTTCTCGGTCTTGTGGAAAAAGCCATTCACACCGTCATGCAAGAGAATCAGTTGGCCAACCGCAGCCAGGTGCAGCAAAAAGATCTCATGGACGCCTTGTTGGACATGGTGCCTGACAGAGTGTATTCGGACAAAGAGATAGACTTTCTCACAACACTTCGTGACCATGCGATAACCCATCAAAGAACCTTCACTCTCACGGACAAAAGGAACCGCGCTAACCCCCAAAAGGTTATCAACACAACTCTATTGGGTCTTCATTCTTACCTCGAAGCCAATCAACACTTCAGTTGCCAGGATCGTTTTTTTCTTAGCACCTTCTTGAAGAAACACCCTTTGCTTTCCTATCAGAAGGCTTATGACCTCTTACATTATGGCTACCGGTTGGAATGGATCCATCACACTGATGAAGACTTGATTATCGCAAAATCTCAAGCCACATCACTGACCGAGTTCGATGCAACCCTCCAAAAGTTGCGCAAATTGATGAAAAAATGAACCAAAAAAAGACACCGGCAATCGCAAAAGCACTACCGCGTGTCTTTTCCTTCGATAATCCCCTGACCGTTTCAGCCGGTTGGGGGTTTTTCTATGTCCCTTGGGCTTTGCAACGGGTTTTCAGACTTCCATTCATGTTTTAGATAGTCTTTGAAGTGTTGGCCGAGGCGAATGGAAAGCCTCTTTCGTGTTTCGACGTGGCGGGGTTTTCCATCCAGACCCGAGATGAACGTGTAGGCGGGAAAAATTTTGGGTTCCAAGGTCAGATAACCCCGTTTTTCCACCCGGTAGCCCCTACGGACATAGGACATTGTCATCCGCTGTTCTTCTTCGATGATGGCGAGGATTTCCTCCGGTTCCCTTCCCATTCTGGCGGCCACGACCTTGGCCAGGGACTTTTGGTCGATGGTGCGGGTTTCCTCGTTTTTTCTCAAGTCAGTATTCGCTCGCCAGAAGCATCGTCGAATGCGTCAGATCGTCAATGACGAAGATTTTGGCCTCGGGAAGGGGCAAGAAGGATTCTTGCGCTTTGATGTGGATGGTGTTTTCGAAGGGTGGTTGTTCCTGGGTGTGTTTGATCTTGATGTGGTTTTTCTCCTCATCCAGCGAAAGTTCGAAGACTTGTAGATAGTCCGTTTCGGTTTCACTCTTGACGAGCTCCTCCACACTCTGCCACATGAGGATTTGCAGTTCCTTGGACACTTGGGCATCGATTCCCCGGGTGAGATAGCGCTTCTCCGGGCTGAATGTGTAGCGCGGTTTCTTCATGTTGTTCTCTCCTCCTTCTTCTTGGTGATGAATGTGATCTTCTCTCCCAAGAGAGCCATCGATTCTTCTTCCATTGTCAGTCTTCCCTTGATGCCGATTGTGATATCCTTTTCCAAGTGTTCGAAAAAGCCTTCCGCATCACTCATCAAGATGCAGGGGATGAGTACGGTCTCTTGGTTTTGGTTGTCGTTGGGGTATTCTTTCACACTTATCTGGAGTGTTCTCTCGTTTTCCGACCAATCGATGAGTCTTCCCACGAGGATGCACTGGTTGACCATCATTCTTCCTCCTCTTCTTTCTTGGCGTCAGCATAGCGAATAGTGAAAAGCACCACTTGCATGTCCTCGATCAACCCGGCGGTGATGGTCATCTCCGGGATGCTCGGCTCGTGGTGCGTCTGGATGAGGATGGGCATCTTCTCTTCAGCCGAGACTTTGGAGAGGAAGGGGATGGCATCGTTGAGCACCGCATCCGCCATCCGTTTCAAGAGATGGGGTTCCAACCGTTTCGTCATGATCTTTTTGTCGGTCGCTTGATAGACATCGGAGTTGATGACAGAGCGGTGTTTGCCGCGGAAGGGTGCCAGGACAACCTCGATCTCCCCGGGTTCCTTTTTCGGTCGGAAGGGCATTCTCGTGTAGGGTCTGTAGGCCTTGATGCAGATTTCCTCCTTGTCCACTTCTAAAACCATGTTACGGTTCAAGCCGTTGATTTCCTCGAATGTTCTCATTCATACCTCCTCCAATCGGTATTCGGCTGCGAAGAGGCCGGGATTCTGCTCGCGCATGGAGACGCCTTCGGTCGGGGAGACGATGATGTGATCGAAAAGCTCGATGCCGAGGATCTTTCCGGACTGGATCAGTTTCTTGGTGATGTTGATGTCTTGCGGCGAAGGGGTGAGATTCCCGCTCGGGTGGTTGTGTCCCACGATGATGGCGTGGCTGTTGGAAAGAATCGCCGCTTTGAAGATCTCGCGGGGATGGGTGACGGATTGGTTCAAGGAGCCCACATGAACAACCTGGAAGTGAGTGGGCACACCTTTGGTACCAAGACAGAGGAGAGCCATCGTCTCCCTGTCGCGCTTGCCGATGAACTCTTTGAAGATGCGGATGGCTGTGGTGTGCCTGTCGACCGGCTCCAGGGGGAGTTTCGTCTGCTTCTTCTCTTTCATCTCGATATGGATGTGGGAGAGAACGAAATCAGAATTCACTTTCATCGTCTTTCACCGTCACCTTCTTGATTTTCTTCCCGGCGTTGAAGAACTGTTTCTCCCGGGCGATCTGTTTGTTGCCTTTGTTGTCGGTGATGATGAGTTCCCGCTTGACGAAGCCGGAGAGTTCGTGGTCGTCGCCGCCGAAATCCATGTTCTGGACCAGGTTGCCGTTGAAGAAATTGCCGTGGATTGCGGGTTGTTGGGGTTTTTGGGGGCTCTGGGCCGGAGGGCTCCCCTTGTGGTGTTTCTTGGGATAGTGCTTCTTTTTTTGCGACATGCTTCACTTCCTTTCCATAGTCAGGATCTTTGTGGATCCGGTTCGTTTCAAGATGATGGGATAGTCCACTCGCATCTCGTTCTGGATGGCCGCTTCTACAGCCATCTTGATTCTTTCCTCGATACCACACTCCCTCGCGCTACGAAAAAGGGACATGGCTTCCGCCGCCCCGGTCCCGATCGCGAACAGTTCATCGATTTCCAGCACCGCCCCATCCTCCGCAATAAAGTAGAGAGTGTCTTCCACACCCAGAAGATAATGGTTCTCCAGCCTTTCGACGGTCTCTTCTTTGTTGCCTTGGACGACTTTGAACATCTTGGGGATTAACGCATTGACGAGATAGGCATGGTCGATCTCATGCTTGCGGCACTTCATGTCATCGAAAAGATCGCTGCGGGTCATCATGAGATTCTTCTCCCGCACTCTTCCCACACTCCCCATCAAGAGGTTCTCTCGTCCGTTCACATGCCAAATCTTGTGGTTGACAGGGAGGCGACTTACAATTTTCCTGTCTCCGAGTGTGGTCAAAGAATCCGTTCCCATCCATACGCTGCCTTGGTGTTTCACCGCGATGATGACACTGATTCGCAAAACCTCCTTTCCTAGAGAAAAAGGGAACCAACTTTTTTTTACAAGTCGACTCCCTGGGTTTCATATTAATAATATACGTTTGACAACTCTCCGTTATCAACGGTCAAAGAGTGGTGAAGTCGGTGTGATTTTTGGTAAGTGTTCCCAACAAGGGAAAGCAAATCGCCTAAAGGTTTAGATTTAAACCTTTATGGTTCAGTTCGTTGTATCGTTTTTACTGGGAACTTTGAGCGAAAAACTATACCAAAGGAAAAGGGTAGGCAATCACTCGTTGCCTACCCTTGGGTCATGTCAGTCTTTTTCATATCCCCAGTTCACGGGTCTATTATCCGGATTCCAATTCCAATGCCATCCTTCCGGTTTCTCAGTGGCTTGCACGTTGATTATGATGTTGTCCGAATCTCGGAAAGCGTGTTCACCTATGATTTCAACGCTATCCGGTATGTAGATGCTTGTGAGATGATCGTTGTTTTGGAAAGCATAGGCTTGTATGGTCGTCACAGGCAGTCCTTCGATGATCTCGGGAATAATCAAGTCAGTCGCGTCACTATCATTACTTTGACCTCTGATGATTACTTCATCATCTTGGGTAATCGCGTAAGCCCAGTCGCTTTTTTCACTGTATGCTTGTACAGCCCAATAAATGGGCCTATCATCAGAATTCCAATCATCGTGCCAATCTGTCGGCTCACTTTCATGTTCAGTGTATATTGTTAAGGAGTCAGCGTTCAGGAATGCATTTACTCCAATTTCGGTGACACTGGCGGGGATGTGAATATCTGTTAAAGCAGTGTTGTAGAAGGACCAACCTCCTAGAGTTTCCAGCTGACTGTCTTCTGCAAAGGTCACTGTCGTCAAAGAAACAGCATCCCTGAATGCATTGTGTCCTATGTATTTAACACTGGAAGGGATGTGAATGCTTGATAAAGATAATGTGCCATGGAATGATGAAGTTTCTATGACTTCTAAATTGCTTTCCTCTCCAAAAGTGACTGTCGCCAAAGAAACAGCATTCCTGAATGCATGGTGTCCTATGTATTCAACACTGGAAGGGATGTGAATCTCGGTTAAGGAGGTGGCACCTTCGAAAGCGCCATCCACCAAAGTATGAGCACCTTCTATTGTTTTTAATTCGCTACCTTGTTCAAATATCACAGCACTTAAAGATTCAGCGGCAAAAAACGCTGATTCTCCTATTCTTGTAACACTAGCGGGGATGTAGACACTTGCTATTGAGGAATTTCTAAATGTGTCTGTTTGGATCTCAAGAATGGTATTAGGAATATTGATACTTATTAGATTGGATTCATTTTCAAAGGCATTGTTGACAATCTGTATTACTTCTTGACCATCTATATGTGAGGGAATAGTCAAATCCACGTTTTTTATATCTTCCGAAAGTCCTAAAATGCTGATAGTGTCATTACTGCTAACAGCATAAACCATCTCACCGTCATCGACAGTCTCCTCATAACCCCAGATGACTGACCTGTTGTCAGTGTTCCAATCACTATGCCAGTCTTCAGGTTTTTTTTCTTGTTCCGCGAAAATTGTTACAGCTGTTTTCCAGAAGGCTGATGCACCTATGCTTGTGACACTGGCAGGTATATATATTTGATGTAATGAAGTTGCACGAGAAAAAGCACTATTTCCAATGTTATCTAATTGGCTATCCTCTTCAAAGATTACTATAGTTAATGAAGACGCACCATAGAAGGCATGATCTTCAATACTAATAACACTAGCGGGTATGCATATTTCAGTTAAGGAAGATGCACTAGCAAAAGCACCAGAATCACTCCACCCTTGACCTCCGATAACCTCTAGTTGGCTACCCTCTTCAAAGGTTACCGATGTTAAGGAAGTGGCATTATGGAATGCCCTGCTGTTTATAATTTTTACGCTGGCAGGAAT
>Ga0207421_10008467_pt1 | contig 10665 bp, 14 predicted proteins | sample SodLakKL_010_SED_4_FD_187542 | JGI IMG/M metagenome (GOLD analysis project Ga0207421, IMG submission 187542) | Alkaline sediment microbial communities from Lake Tanatar, Kulunda Steppe, Russia - 8KL_010_SED (SPAdes) (version 2) | ecosystem: Environmental > Aquatic > Non-marine Saline and...
TCGTCGAGCTAACCGACGAGCGACGCGCCGACATCGAGGCCCGCACCGAAGCGTTCGCCGAGGATGCCCTGCGGGTGATGGCGTTCGCCTTCCGTCCCGACGCGCCCGCCGAGCTCTCCGAAGCCGACGAACAGGAGCTCGTCTATCTCGGACTGCAGGGCATGCTCGACCCACCCCGACCCGAAGTCGCTGGGGCGATTCGGGGCTGTCTCGACGCCGGCATCGCTGTCGTCATGATCACCGGCGACAACGCGACCACCGCGCGAGCGGTCGGCACAGAGATCGGCCTTGCGTCGACCCAGGTGGTGACGGGACCGGCGCTCGAATCGATGAGCGACGAGCAACTGGACGAGGTTCTCGAAACCGTCGACGTCTTTGCCCGAACCGCACCGGACCACAAAACGCGGATCCTCAAAACGCTCCAGGCACAGGGCCATACGGTCGCGATGACCGGTGACGGCGTCAACGACGCACCGGCGGTCAAAAACGCCGATGTCGGCGTCGCCATGGGGGTTCGTGGAACGGACGTCACCGAGCAGGCCTCCGATATCGTGTTGCTCGACGACAACTTCGCGACGATTCGGGACGCCGTCCGCCAGGGTCGGCGGATCTTCGACAACGTCCGGAAGTTCGTCAACTACTTTCTGTCGGCCAACGGCGCGCACGTCCTGCTGCTGTTTACCGGGATCATGTCCGGTGCGGGCTTGGTGATGACGCCGATCATGTTCCTGTGGATCAACGTCGTCACCGACGGTATTCCGGCCCTGACGCTTGGCGTCGACCCCGAAGCCGACGACGTCATGGAGCGGCCACCGCGACCGCCGGGCGAGGGCGTCATCACCGAGCGGATCACCTCCTCGATCGGCGGTATCGCCGTGTTGATCACGGCCACGCTGTTGCCGCTGTTTTATTATTACAATCAGGTCGTCGGCGATCTCGTGCTTGCCCAGACGATGGTGTTTACGGCGTTCGTGTTCATGGCGATCGCCCGCATCGGCGCGATCCGAACGCGGTACGGTCTCGGCCTGTTTGGGAACAACCGGTGGCTGGTTGGCGCGATTGCGATCACGCTCACACTCCAGTTGCTGGTGCTGTACACGCCGTTGCGTGTATTCTTCGGCGTCACGCCGCTTGCGGTCGACCACTGGCTGCAGATCGCCGTCGTCGTCGCTGCGTTTTCGCTCCTGATGGCTGGGTTCGTCAGACTGCAGGATCGATACTTCGATCGATACTGAGGCGAGTTCAACCGATCGATTACAGCCACTGCATAAACCGCTGGACGACCCCACCATCATTCGCCGTCTGTTCGGCGTCCGTAGCCGAAGTCGACCCAGTGGTTGCCGCTGCCGTTTCGAGCTCCGCAATCAGCTGTTCGTATCGGTCGACGATGGTCTGTTTGGCGGCCTGCTGGCTCCGTAGCTCTGATTCGAGCGATTCGATGCGGGAATCGAGCCGTCTGATCTCGGCCCGTGCCCGTTGGTTTTCCGTACTGAGCCGCTTGATTTCGACGTTCGCTGCCGCCAGCCGTTGGTTCTCGGCCGTCGACGCGGCAACGTTCGGTAGCTGTGTCGACTGCGGAAACGTTCGGCTGGCCAGTTGCTCGTCAGAAACTGTTCCGGTCGGGAGCTGCGATGACCACATACGCAACCGTTGTCTCTCAGCGTCAAAAAAAGCGCGTCAGACCGCCGCAAGACGCCGTTATTGCGTGTTTAGGCCCAGTTAGTTACGGGCTACTGATCGTCGAACTTCGACCGAAGCTTCTGATAGCCGAGGTAGGCGGCTGCAACAGCCCCGCCAACAAGGGCCGGAAACAGCGGCGAGTCGACCGTCTTTGAGAGCCGGTTCGACACACGGTCGACGGCGGACGATCCCGAATTAATGTGCTCCAAGACGGCTTCGGTGTCGTTCGGCACCGGCTCGGGGTTGCCGCCGGCCGCAAAGGCGGCGTCGGGATCCTTCAGCAGATGGCCGGTCGTCAGACAGACCACCGACTCGTCAGCACTGATTTCGCCTGCTTCTCGAAGCTTGCGGAGACCAGCGACGGAGGCCGCTGAGGCAGGTTCGACGCCCACGCCCTCGCCCGCAAGGTCGCGCTGGGCGGCGGTGATCTCTTCGTCGGTAACCGAGATGGCAGTGCCGCCCGTATTTCGGATGCCGGGGAGGGCTTTCGGCGCGTTGACTGGGTTGCCGATTCGGATTGCGGTTGCGATCGTCTCGACCTCATCCCAGCGGCGGACTTCGTCGTTGCCGTTGCGGACGGCCTCGACCATTGGGGCGGCTCCTTCGGCCTGTACACCGGTGAGTTTTGGGACCTCGCTTTCGTCCAGCGCGCCGCTTTGGACCAACTCGCGGAACGCCTTGTAGAGCGCGGAGGTGTTGCCCGCATTCCCGACGGGGAGGATGATTCGGTCGGGATACTCGCCGTAGTCTTCGTAGTGTTCTTCGAGAATCTCGAAGCCAATCGTTTTCTGGCCTTCGAGGCGGAACGGATTGAGGGAGTTCAGCAGGTAGACTTCGCCTTTGGCGGCGAGATCCTGAACGATGTCGAGACAGCTATCGAAGTTGCCGTCGACCTCCAGAATCCGGGCGTTGTGCAGGCTTGCCTGGGCGATCTTGCCCGCTGCGACCTTGCCGGAGGGCAGCAACACCAGGGTTTCCATGCCGCCGCGGGCCCCGTAGGCGGCGAGTGCCGCCGAGGTGTTTCCGGTCGACGCACACGCGAGTCGACCGACACCCAACTCTTTGGCCACACGGACGCCGACAGTCATGCCGCGGTCCTTAAAGGAGCCAGTGGGGTTCATCCCCTCGTGTTTGATGCGGAGATTTTTGACACCGATATCCTCGCGGAGTCGCGGCATCTCGTGCAGCGGGGTATCGCCCTCCGGGAGGGTGACGCCAACTTCGAACGGGAGGCCAGCGTTGTATCGCCAGACGCCACGACCCTCGAAATCTTCGAACGTTGGTGGGTCGTCGTAGCGGACTTCAAGGAGGCCGTCGCACTCATCACAGGTGTAGCGAATGTCGTCGAACGGTGCAAACTGCTCGCCGCATTCGATACACTCCAGCCAGACGCCGTCGTCGGCACACTCCGGTGCGGGCTGGGTCGGCGCAGAAAGCTCAAGACTCATTACTGTATCCTGACGCGGCGGCCTCAAAAACGGGTCGGTTGTCGACAGGATCGCCGACCGCCTCGCCTGCTCAGCCGCCGAACTCCTCGATCGAGTCGTGGACCGCATCGGCCCACTCGTCGAGCGAGTCGTGCAGCATCCGTTTGGCAGTCTCCAGTTCGACGGCAGTGTACTGATAGACGTAGCCGCCCGAATCCAGCAGTCGACGCTCGCGGTCGACCAGTCCCTTTTCGCGCAAGGTCGACAGCGAGCGGTTGACGTTGCTCCGGTCGCGTTCGAGGCTGGCGGCGAGTTCCTCAACGGTGCTGCCCGGATACTTACCTAATACCAGATACGTCCGGCTTTCGTGGTCCTGAATCCCGAACACACACGACAGAATATGGGTAAACTCCGGGTCGGTCGTCCCGACGAGAGTTTCGATCTCGGGTGGGTCGCTCATGTGCTGTGGTATAACCGAGCGTCTCTAAAAGTATCCCGCTACTCGCCGTAGCCCATCTCTTGGATACACGCCTGCATCTCGTCTCTGTCGCGGTGTTTGTGGAGCCGCGTCGGCGTATCGCAGTAGTAGATCTCACCGTCGTATCTGAGGCTGATCTGTTTGGATTGGCCGAGCATCTCGACTGTCACGAGTATCCGACGGCCCGCTGTAAGCTCATCGAGAATCTCTGTCGCGCTCAACTCACCCGGTTCGATGTGTAGTGGCTCAGCCATTGGGTCGCCTTTGACCGCGAATGATTTAGGCTTTGGTTAGTTTCGCGTCGACCGCGTATCGTCGCGTTCGGAACTCGGCGGCTCAACACCCTCTGCAGCCTCGACGCTGGCCGTCTCTTTTTCAGTAGTGACGTGCCAGCGGTCGATGGTGTCTTCGTACTCACCGAGCTGCGTCGAGACACGTTCTTTGAGCTCGTCGTCGTTGACGTTGACCTCGAAAATGAACTCCGGGTCGCCGTTCGAGTGAGTTGTTTTCTGGATGTTTGCGCTGATTAGCTCGTTGTCGAAATAGTAAGGAGCCAGCTGTGTCATCACTTTCTGATACACCGTGTTTTCGACCGTCCGGATCGCCTTTCGGCCGACCGAATCTGCCGCCCGGGTGACGTACTCGATAGAGTCATGCCAGCGTTCGACGGCTCCTTCGTCGTCGCCGTCTTCGATTTTGCCGTACGATTCTGAGAGCTTCTCGCCGGCGGTCCGCACGTCGTCGGTTGCGGCTTTGCCCGCCTTTTCGCCTGCGCCCTCGTCGACGCTCGCCTGATCGGCGGTCTTTTTGCTGACATCCTTGCTGAGCCGTTCGTGGGCTTTCGGCCGCCACTCGTTCCACTCATCGAAGGCAGCGACGAACCCTTCGCCGTTGTCGGCACCGATTTCCCGGAGCGCCTGCGTGATGCGTTCGCCGTGTTCGACGACATCGCCCCACTCACCGCGGACTTTGAATCCGGAGATGCTCTCTTCCATCGCGTTGAAGGCCCCCTATGGAGGCTGAATATATAAACTCTCCCGGGCCGTGACACCACGGCACTCGACTACAGTCCAAGCAGGCTCTGGAGGTCGACGCCGACACCGGCGTACTGAACCAGCCGGTAGCCTACGAATATCCCCACAATGCCGAGTACACCGGCCAACTCCGGCGGAGCTGGAATCGGCACGCCCAACAGCCCAAAGACGACGCCAGCGATCAACCCGGTCACCAATGCTAACAGCGCGATGATAACACTCATACTGAGCGGTTTCACCCGGGACGTATCAACTCTCACGAATCGCGTCGGCACCGTATTGTTGGACTGGCATCTCGAGTTGTCGCCCCCGAGACACCACTGTTTTGTCCGTCCCGCCCAGTCGACCCATATGGCAAACCCAACCGCGACGCTGCATACGAACCACGGTGAGATCACAGTCGAACTGTTCGAAGAGCGTGCTCCCAACACCGTCGGCAACTTTATCGGTCTGGCAACCGGTTCGAAAGAGTGGACCGACCCCGAAACCGGCGACACGGTCGAAAACCAGCCACTGTACGAGGACGTCATCTTCCACCGCATTATTGAGGGCTTTATGATCCAAGGTGGAGACCCAACCGGGACGGGTCGCGGCGGCCCCGGCTACCAGTTCGACGACGAGTTCCACGACGAACTCACCCACGACAGCGCGGGCACGCTGAGTATGGCAAACGCCGGTCCAAACACTAACGGCTCGCAGTTCTTTATTACGCTCGGTGCAACCCCACATCTCGACGGCAAACACTCGGTGTTCGGTGAGGTCATCGAGGGCATGGACGTTGTCGAAGAAATCGGTTCGGTTCGAACCGATGGCCAAGACAAACCGTACGACGACGTCGTCCTTGAGTCGGTCGACGTCGAGTGGTCCTAACGACCCCGTTCGTGCTGTCGGCGTATTTCTGGTCGTTCGTCGACCGTCTGTCAGTGATCAATTGACTGTTACCAACGAAACAGACTGATTGCGGTCGCATATAAATATATTCGGCAACGCTTATTAGGTGCTATGTCATGCCATGACATGGATAGCATGTTCGAGCAATTCTCCGGCGGCTACTACCTCGGGAAACTGTACGTTGAACCACACGACGGCGAGCAGGCGGTCATTCACCGCGAAGACCACAAGCTGATGAACGAACAACTGTATGCCTCAGGCGAGTCCATCGAGCGGCTCGATGCGCCGTTGGTGATGAAAGTCGACGCCACACATTTCCCGGTACTCGGCGACGAAAGCGTGCCCTCTGGGACGTTAGCCGTTCCTGCGGAGGTACTCGGTGAATCGCGCGCGAGCCAGCGCGAGGTGCTGTTGGCCAAACGCGAACGAGCCATGGAGCTGCTTCGGTATGCGGGCTGGCAGCCTGCGGCGGGCACCTGAGGCTGTCGACCTACCATTTCAAGTTTCCAGACCGTCGTGTTGCGGTATGATCGACGAGCTGCTCGGCCGAGCCGAGCTTAAAAACAGAATCGAGGAGTTGGAAGACGAGAAACACCACCTCCAGCGACAGCTCGAAGCCGAATCCGAGCGCCGAGCCGATGCGGTCAGCGACCGGCAGACAGCCGAAAAGCGAGTCAACCAGCTCGAAGACAAGATCACTGAACTCGAAGACCGACTCGACCGCCAACAGGCAGCCGACAACGCCGGAACGGACCGAACACCGCGTGGCACCGACACCGTTCGCGGCGACCGACTGGCCGAGATTCTCCAGCGGCTTCGATCAGTCGAAACCGGCCCGGAGGGTGCGCTCACCGCCGTCATCGAAGACGAAGACCTACCTCTCTCGCGGACCGTTCAGTCGACCGCAGCCGACTGTGGTCCACTCATCCGACAGGCCGCCCCGGCGATCTACTACACCGACGACGCGGGGCTTGTCTCGGTTGCACTGCGGCCACCGATCATGCCCGAGGCGTTTTCCGAGTGGGCCGACAGTTTCCGCGTCGACGAGTCGTGGTTCCGGCCGACCGGTCGGCTCGTCTTCGCGGTCGTTCGGGCCGACGTGTTCGCTGTCGGCGTCTACGAAAACGGCACGCGCCGCAGCGACAACGGCTTTAAAAGCGACGTCAAATCCGACCACTCGAAAGGGGGCTTCTCACAGGGTCGGTTCGAACGGATCAGAAACGAACAGATCGACAACCATCTTGATGACGCTCGCGAGCTCCTCACAGCGACCGTCGACGACGTCGATCCCGACCGCGTGATTCTGACCGGAGGCAAATCCGTTCTCCCCGAACTTGCCGATCTCGCCGAGCACACCGCCACTACGGATGCGGGCGGCAAACCGGTTGAGGCGCTTGAACATGCGTTTGCAGACTTCTGGTCGACCCGCGTTGTCACTCTCTAAGGAGTGGCTAGTCAGTGGTAGTCGACGCCTACCGATTGACAGCGTTTGGGCCAGATGTCGGACGACTGACAGCGTTGCCAGTTATCAGACGACCAACAGCGTTCGGATCAGTTATCGGACGACTGTCACCGGTACGGGCGAGCGCCGGACGACCGTTTCGGAAACACTGCCCAACAGGAGTCTGGCCGCACCGTCGCGGCCGTGGCTGCCCATCACGATGGCGTCGATACGGTTATTATCGACGTAGTTGACGATCTCGTTTGCGGCCCGGCCGGCTATGATCTCGCTGTCGACGATCCGCTCGCCAGCGGTCTTGCGGGCCTGCTCGAACAACTCTTCGCCGAACTGTTGTCGTTCGTCGACGACGCCTGCCGTATCGGCCATGATCCCCTCGATATCCGTCGCTCCGGCAACCGGGTTCACGACGTGGACGACGACGATCTCCGCGTCGGGAAACGTTTCGGTCGCGTAGGTGAGCGCTTCGTGAGCCTGTGGTGAGCCGTCCAGTGGGACGAGCACGCGTTGCGGCATCATACTCTCGTGTTACAACCGAGACACCTACAACCTACCGCCGTTCAAGCGGCCTTGTCGACTACTCACCAACTGCCTCCCGGTCGGTCTCCTGTAGAATGAACGGCCCCATTGCGAGTGTCCGCTTGGCGACTGATGCGATCCGAACAATAAACACCGTAAAGACGACAAACGGTGCGATGCCGACTGTAAAGCCGCCGGCTGCAACCCACACGAGGCTGTCGACGCCCAGCACCGTCCCCGTTAGTGCGGCACCATCGATATACATGATAAGGCTGCCCATCACTGCCAGCGCAGGGACCGAGATGTAGAGCAACGCCCGCGAGAGGTTGATCAGCTCCCACTGGAAGTACAGCGTCTTGAAATGCTCACGGGCTGGACCGAACAGACCCAGCAGTTCCGAGACATCCTCGATAGCGTCGTCCGTTTCGACCGAACAGTCGGTGGCGTGTTCGTTCCGAATCCGTTTGAGTTCGTAAATCTGCTCCGAATAGTTAAAATCTAACACCGCCCAGAGTACGTCGAACGTACCGAATGTCGCCGATGACAGGTTTGTTGTCACCTTGTCGGTAGTTGCTTGCAGACCGTCGACGTAGCTGTCGAGCGCGACGGCCAGTTCAGTATCGTCGTCGACCGTCTGCCGAAGGTCTTCGGAGCGCGCCCGAATCCCCGCGGTGAGTTCGGACAGAAACGCCGCGGGCTCTGGAGAGACGGTGGATGTCGACAGTTTGTCTTCGATGTCGGCCCGAAAGGCGACTGACTCGTCCATCCGGCTTCGCTGGTCGCCAACTGCACCGAGTTCCTGTGACAATACGAGCTGGTTGATCGTCACCACAATCGAGGTCCCAGTGATAATCGCGCCAATAAAGGACGTAAACAGCAGCTGAAAGCCATCGCGCTCGACGGCAATCTCCCGAAACGGTGTCAACGCCAGTTGGCTGGCACCAACGAGTAGTCCGAAGACGCCCAGAAGAATCACCACAGAGACGAGCCACCGGTTCGCCCGGAGAACGACTGCACTCCGGTAGCGGTGACCGCTAATCCGGCTTCCGACGCTGTCGGTGCTGTCACCCATGCTTCAAATAACGGCCGGCCGCTTCAAAACAGTCCGGAGCGTCGTGATAGGCTGACCGTTTCGCTCGGTGTCGACGCCTTATTTGTCGTCTTTGAGTTCGTCCAACTCGGCTTCGATCTCGCTGTCGTCGAGTTCGGCATCAATGTCGACCTCACCGTCGGCGTTCACCGCTTCGTCGAGATCGGCTGACTCTGTGGATTCTTCGGCTGGTTCAGGGTCTGCTTTGCCCATTTCGGCTTTCAGCGTATCGAGTTCGGAGTCGACTTCACGGTTCGAAGAGAGCTCATCGAGTTCGCGGTCGATGCTGTCTTTGTCCGACAGTGCATCCTCGAACGCACCGCTTTCTTGGAGTTCGTCCATCGCTTCCGAGCGGGCCTCCATCTCGTCGGTTCGTTCTTCAGCGCGTTCGATCGAGCGGGCGACGTCTTCCATCTCGTCGCCGACACCCGTCATCGCCTCAGAAACCCGCGAAGAGGCTTCGGCGGCTTCGTATCGGGCTTTCATGGTCTCTTTTTTGGTTTTGAACTCGTCAATGCGGCCCTGCAATTCGTTTTTCTTTTCGACGAGCTGTTCTTGTGTGTTTTCGAGATCGGCGATCTGGCCCTCCAACTCTTCGATCTGGGCCATTTTTGATTTCTTCTTTTCGAGAGCCTTGCGAGCCAAGTCGTCGCGGTCTTGCTGGACAGCTTCGCGCGCTTGGCTGTTGTGTTTTTCGACGTTCTCTTCGAGTCGACGCTTCTGGATCTCTAAGCGTTTTTTCTGGGTCGTGAGATCGGCGATTCCCTGTTTGACGTCCTGGAGTTCGTCCCGCATTTTCTCATAGGAGTACTCCAGGGTCTCGGTTGGATCCTCCGAGCGATTGAGGATCGCGTTGATTTTCGACCGGATAATGTACGACGTGCGCGAAAGGATTCCCATAGCCGTCTTTGGGACACGCCGGGCTTAAAACCTCATACAGTCGACGCGTCCAGCCGCGCAGTCGACCGCGCTGTAAAAACTAACTACTTCAGTACTCATTTATTTGTGGACGCCTACCAACTAGGTAGCCAATGAGTGACACAGACCAGCACGAAACCACCGAAAAACAGTCGGAGACGCAAGCTCCGCCGAGCACCGGCCGCTACGGCGACGAGGGAGTGGTCTCCGAATCCGATACCGACGACAACGCCACCCCGAACATCCATTACGGCGACGAGGGTGTCGTCTCAGAGCCCGACACTGACGACAACGCCAACCCAAGCAAGCCGTATGGCGGTGACGGCATCGTCTCCGAACCCGATACCGACGACAACGCCACTCCGAACGTCCATTACGGCGACGAAGGTGTGGTCGCCGAACCCGATACTGATGACAACGCCAACCCAAGCAGCCCGTACGGCGGTGACGGCGTTGTCTCCGAACCCGATACTGACGACAACGGCAAATCGAACGCTCCGTAGTGACTACAGTGCCATCAGTAATGCAGGCGACGGCGACCCACTCTTCTCGCTTCGTTGTGGTGGCCGTCGATTAGTTGTACCCTCGCCAGCGGTAGCCACACTCCTTGCACTTGAAAAAGCGAGTCGGCGGCTCATCCGCAGAAGCGGTCTGTTTGATCGTATACCACGCTTCGCCGTGGCCACACTCATCGCAGACGATATCGGTTGCGGTCGGTTTCCCCTCGAACTCTGCGCCTTCTTCGGTTTCGATTAGCTCGTCGCCGCTCTGGGCTTCCGTTGAGGTGAACTGGGCGGCGCGTTCGGCGTCCTGTTCGGCAGTCTCACCACAGTCGTCGTTCGAACAGACCATTCGGTCGCCATCGCTGCGCATCATCGAGCCACAGCTATCGCAAAACTGCATACCATCTGTCGACCCGTCGGTCACTAAGAGCCATCGTTCAGCAGCGTCCGATCCGGCCCCGAGTCGGTGACAACTGGACAGCCACGGAGTCGGAACTGCCCGTCAATGAGCACCTCGACAATGCTGGTTCCCTCGTGTTGACAGGCAACCTCGGGCGGCTTGCTGAAGTGCGGACACTGCTGGCAGTACTGCCGTTTGTCGACCACGGTTTCGGCCGCCGTAGGATCCGCTGGCGCGGTATCGTGATCGACCTGTCCCACTGGCTC
>Ga0207421_10008468_pt1 | contig 10664 bp, 14 predicted proteins | sample SodLakKL_010_SED_4_FD_187542 | JGI IMG/M metagenome (GOLD analysis project Ga0207421, IMG submission 187542) | Alkaline sediment microbial communities from Lake Tanatar, Kulunda Steppe, Russia - 8KL_010_SED (SPAdes) (version 2) | ecosystem: Environmental > Aquatic > Non-marine Saline and...
GGTCAGCACGTCCTCCGTGGCCGTGGATCACAGCGCCTCGTTCGCCTCCGCGAGCGTGAATCGACCCTCGTAGAGGGCGCTCCCGACGACGACCGCCGCCGCGCCTGCGTCCCGAAGCGCCAGGACGTCCTCGACAGACGCCACCCCGCCGCTCGCGACGACGGGGAGGGTCGTCTCGCCGACCAGCTCGCCGACCGGGCCGGCCCTGATCCCGTCCAGACGACCCTCGACGTCGACGTCCGTATAGAGGATCGCCGCCGCACCGAGACGCTCGTACCGTCTGGCTGCCTCGGCGGGGGCGATGCCGGCTCCCTCGGTCCAGCCCTCGACGACGACCTCGCCGTCGCTGGCGTCGAGGCCCACGATGACGCTACCCGGGTGGGCCTCGCTTATCCGTTCGACGATCGAGGGCTCTGCCACCGCCGCCGTTCCGAGGATGACTCGATCGACCCCGCTGTCGAGCAGCTCGATCGCCTCGCTCGCGGAGCGGATCCCGCCGCCCAGCTGGACCGGTACCTCGACGGCCTCGACGACCGCCTGGATGGCCTCGGCGTTGTGGCGCTCGCCCTCGAACGCTCCGTCGAGGTCGACCAGGTGGAGCGTCTCCGCCCCCGCCTCCACCCAGCGCTCGGCCGCCTCGACCGGGTCGCCGTACTCCGTCGCGGTTCCTCGCTCGCCTCCGACCAGCTGGACGACGGCACCGTCCTCGACGTCGACCGCCGGCACCACCTCGAACGATGGAAACGGGCTCATGGCAGTCCGGCCGGCCGCCGGGGCAATAATCCTCTCGGTGGAGCCGTGCCGATCGGACGGCCCGAAACGGCGTGTTTATTATCGCACGCTCGCCAGGACACACCGTGCCCGAGCCCGTCGAAACGACCGAGCCCGAGGGCGTCGACTACGGCTGGGTGATGCAGACGACGTTTCTCGTGACGATCCTCCTCGGTGCGCCGCTCGTCGCTGTGCTCTCGACGGGCGTCGACCTACCGACCTGGGGCGCGCGGGCGGGCTTTGCGATCCGGGTCGGCGCAGTCGTCTGGTTTCTGACGGCGATCGGCGTCTTCGTGTACGCCAAACGCGCACGGACGTGAACCGGCGATACGTCGCCGTCGATCGACGTCCACTGGTGGCGAGTCGCCGTCGACCGAGTCCGCGTCGCCGCCGGGTCGAAACCACTACTGGCCGAGTCATCCGACTGCCATCGGCCGAGTCGTTCGACCACACCAGCCGAATCACCCGACCACCACCGACCCTAACGTACGGTTCGAGTGACACTCTCGACGACGATAGTTTATTTGTTTCGAGTACGTTCAGCCGCACATGGTCGACCTGATCACGATCGGACTCGTCCTCGGTGGGGCAGTGTTGCTGTTCGCCGGGGCTGCCCTCTCGGTGTACGGCGTCGTCGTTCTGGGTGGCATCGTCGGCGGCGGCGCGGGCTACCTGCTGGCGCCGACGATCGGCTCCGTGCTGGGGCTAGAGGGCGCTCTCGCGAGTGCGGGCGCGATGGTCGTCGGTGGGCTCGTCGGGATCGGGCTCGGCTACGCGTTGCTCTCGGCGGCCGTCGCAGCGATCAGCTTCGTCGTCGGCTCCTTCGTCGGGGCGACCGCCATCGCGCCGGTGATCGTCGACGGTGCGTGGTATCTCGAGATCGGGTTCGCGCTGGCGGTCGGGATCGCTGCGGCGTTTTTCGGCCTCTTGCTCACGCGGACGGCGATGGTCGTCGTGACGGCGATCGTCGGCGCCGCCTTCGCGTCGACGTCGCTGACGGTCGCGGAGTTCCAGGCCGCACAGGCGTCGGTCAGCGTCGAGCCGCTGCTTTTCGACCTCTACTCGCCCGTCTACCTGGGGCTCGTCGTACTCGGGATCCTCGCGCAGTTCGGGCTCGTCAAACTCGGCTACGTCCGCCGGATCGCGGCGATCCTCCCCGGCGGCCGGATGCTACCCGAGCGGGGCGGGGAGTCGACCTGACCGACACCTCGTCCGCGCGGGTCGGCCCCTCGGCGAAGCGGGCCACCGTTATATGAATCCGGCCCGAACCGCCCATCCGTATGTCCGAGGAGACTGTTCACGAATCCGAGGAGAAGCGGAGCCGACGGGGGCTCGCGACGTTCTTCCGGCGGATCGCCCGCCGGCTGGACCGCGGCGAGAACGTCCCGCTGAACGACGAACAGACCGTGGCGTTCGACCCTCCAACGGAGGCCGAACTGGAGGTCGACGTGGTTCGGGAGGGCGGAACGGTCAGCCTCGATATCGGGATGGAGTGGCCCGAGGAGGAGGGGGAAGTCGACACCGACGCCACGGAGAGCAAGGCGACCTTCCAGCTGTACGAGGACGCCGCCGAACAGTACCGCTGGCGGCTCCGCCACGACAACGGCAACATCATCGCCGACGGAGGGGAGGGATACTCCTCGAAACAGAAGGCACGGCAGGGTCTCGAGAGCGTCAAAGAGAACGCGGCGGGCGGTCACGTCGTCGACCAGTCGAGAGACGAGACGGTCGACTCAGAGGAAAGTGGGAGCAAGGCGACGTTCGAAATCTTCCGTGACGCCGAAGAGAAGTGGCGCTGGCGGCTCCGCCACGACAACGGCAACATCATCGCCGACTGTGGCAGCGGCTACTCCTCGAAGCAGAAGGCGAAACAGGGGCTGCGAAGCGTCAAGACGAACGCGGCCGGCGCCGCAGTCGAAGAGGAGTAGCCGTCACCCGGGATCGGGCGTCGAAGCCGTCACGCCGCTGGCACGGGGACGATCGTTCGTTCGGCTGGTGTGGGGATGGTCGTTCGTTCGGCTGGTGTGGGGATGGTCGTTCGTTCGGCTGGTGTGGGGATGGTCGTTCGTTCGGGAACACTATGGGCGTGTGGTGGCTACCGTACCGGTACCATGCCGAAGATCAGCGTCGAGATTCCCCAGGAGTTGCTCGACGACCTGGACGAGCACGTCGGCGACGACGGCAAGTTCGTGAACCGAAGCGACGCGATCCGTGCCTCGATTCGCAAGAGCCTCGACATCTTCGACGAGATCGACGCCAGACACGGCCGTCTGGAAGAGGACGAATCATGAGAGGCGAGGATCCGGTCGACCGCGCGGCGAGGCTCCGGGAGGAGGCCGCCCAACTCGACACTCGGGCCGAGGCTCTCAAGGGGCTACGCGAGGAGCTCGCGAACGAGCCCGTCCCCGAGACGCGGCTGGCGGGGCTGTTCGAGGAGGCGGCGGGGAGCGATCCGCGGATCTGGAACACCGTCACCGCGTTCATCGACGTCGAGGACGGCGAGGCGGTCGTCACCGACGAGTCGAAGCTCGCGGCGGGCAAGTGGGCCCCGGAGATCGTCGAGGGCTGTGACGCGATGATCACCGTGGAGATCGGCACGGGCTGGACCCACGAGCGGTTCGTCGAGGTCACACGCGGGAAGCTCGCCGAGCGGATCGCCGAGGCCCGCGAGCGGGCACACGATCGCCGGGCCGAGGCCGACGAACTCGTAGACGAGGGGTGAGCCCCGTTCACCCTCCGGCGGCCGGCCGACGTCCGGCTAGCCGACGACGCGACCGACGCGCTCGAGTCCCTCCTCGAGTTCCGCCGTCGGGAGCCCGAAGCCGATCCGGAACCGGTCGTCGTGGCCGAAGAACTCGCCGGGTGCGAGCACCACACCCTCCTCGAGGACGGCCCGGCAGAACTCGACGCCGTCGGCGAAGCCGTCGGGGACGGTCACGAAGCCGTTGACCCCGACGGGCTCGTGCCACTCGAGGCCGTGGGCGTCGAGAAATCGTGACACCCGCTCGCGGTGGTCGGCGGCCAGCCGGCGGCTCTCCTCGAGGATCGACGCCTCGCGGTCGCCGAGGGCCTGTCTCGCGACGTGCTGGCCGAAAATCGACGGCGAGATGGTCGTGTAATCCTTCCACCGCCAGGCGGCGTCGACGACCTCCCGGTCGCCGACGAGCCAGCCGAACCGGAGCCCGGCGAGCCCGTAGGCTTTCGTCAGGCTCGCCGTCGAGAGACCGTGTGGTCCGAGGCTCGCGACCGGCGGGAGCGGCTCCTCGGCGAGCAGCCGGTAGACCTCGTCACAGAGCAGGTAGGCGTCGTTCTCGGCGGCGAGGTCGTACAGCGCCCGGACCGTCTCGATGGAGTGGTACCGTCCGGTCGGGTTGTTCGGGTTGACGAGGACGACGACGCGGGTCTCCGGACGGACGGCGTCGGCGACCGCGTCGACGTCGAGCTCCCAGTTCGGGGGTTCGAGGCCGATCCGGGTGACCTCACAGAGCGCCTCGGGGACGGCCGAGAGCGCCTGGTAGGTCGGCGTGACGACGACGGCGTGTCCGGGACCGTCCCCCGCGAGCACGGCGAGAAAGGCGAGGAAGTTCGCCTCCTGGGTGCCACAGGTAAAAAGCACCTCGTCGGGGCCGCGGTCGTACCGTCGGCCGACGTCCGCCCGGAGCTCCGGATCGCCGTTCGTGGGTATGACGTAGCCCAGCTCGCCCGGATCCGTGTCGAACTCGGCGGCGTCCAGGCTCCTGATCCCGCTCTCTGCGAGCATGACGTCGGCCCCGTGTTCGTGCTCGGCGAACCACCGTTCGAGGCCGAAGGGTTCGATCTCCATGGCTACCGTGGGTGTGGCCGGAGACAAATAGCTTCCCCGGACGGCGGGAGGTCGGACATTTCACCCGTCCCCGGACGGCGGGAGGTCCTGCCGTCCAGTTCGGTTTCGTGGCGGCAGGTTCGGCTGTCGTCGGCTCCGGACGCTGACTCTTCAGGTCGCCCCTAGACGCTGACTCTTCAGGTCGCCCCTAGACGCTGACTCTTCAGGTCGCCCCTAGACGCTGACTTTCCAGGCCACCCCCAGACCCTGAACCGCCAGTCGCCCCTAGACGCTGACTTTCCAGGTCGTACTAGAGGAGTAGCCCCACTTTTCGATGTCGACGTCGTAGTCGCCCTCCTGGAGGGCACGGATGTTCGAGCCGACCTCCTTCGCGGTCATTCCGAGCTCCTCGCCGATGAGCCGGGATTTGAAGTAGGTCTTCGTCGGGGCCTTTCTCCGCAGGTACTGGAGGATCCGCCGCTGTTTGCCGTTGAGGTCGGCGGTGGTCATCGCGCTGCTCATACTCTCCAGGAGGGTCGAGACCCTCTTAGGGGGTTTGGTACACGTGGTTAAGCCGCCTCCCTCCCCCGGTTTCCTCCCGGAGAGCCGCGTCGGTACGCCGGTGGAGCCGAGGGGTTGGTACGGCCGGTTAATCGTCTCTTTCAAGTGACAGTCGTCGAACTGTGAGTATCACCGGATGGCAGCGGGGCCGGCGAACGGGGATAATACCCCCTTACCGATCGGGCGTGGTTCCGTCCGTGGATCGATCGGGCGTGGTTCCGGTGGCGTAGTGTGGCGTGAGAAACGGGCCGAACGCGACGGCGACGGCGCTCTCCAAGGCCCGCGTCCGATCGATCAAGTCGTCGGTCAGGACGCCGATGGCCCCCTCGTGGCGGGCGAGACCGTCGGCGTCGACCAGCCCGTCCATCACCGGCCCGAGCTCCGCTCCGTCCTCCAGGCGGGCCACGACCGGATCCGGCAGGGGGACGGTGGGACCGCCGCCGCGGCCGATCGACTCGCCGTCGGTGACCGCCGCCCACATGATCAACGACGGCTCCGGAGCGCCGTCGATCCGGGCCACGCCACCCTCCAGGCCGACGCCGTAGTCGGCGCCGGTCGCGGCGTGGGCCCGCCGGGCACGGTTCTCGGCGCCGGTGACGGTTTCGGCGACCGAGCGCGGCTGTTCGGCCACCCCGGAGTCGACGCCGACGGCCGTGACGGTCGGCCCGTACCGCTCGAGGGCTCGGGACACCGCCGTCGCCTTCGCCGGGTTTTCGCTACCGACTGTGACTTCCATGGTCGCCCGTTAGGACGGGTGGAACTTGCCTTTCGGGGCCGGACGAGTGGTCCTATTTCAACCTGTCGGTAGTCAACTCTGTCACCGACGAATATACGGGTTTTCGGCGGTGTATCGCCACAATACCGGAACCTTTATCAATGTGGTGACTGAACGTGGCGGGTGACGAACCCGTCCGACCTTCTCCGATAGGTTCGGCCGGACAGCACACGCCCTCGTATGCCACACACGACATCCACAAGAGTACGACGTAGCGATCGACGAACGACCGAACGAGAGACCGAGACCACCGACAGCGGGCTGAACTGCCCCGAGTGTGACGGCCAGCTCGTCAGCGACGACGAACACGGCGAGACCGTCTGTGCGGACTGTGGGCTGGTCGTCGCCGAGGACTCCGTCGACCGCGGTCCTGAGTGGCGAGCGTTCGACGCCGCCGAGAAGAACAAAAAGTCCCGCGTCGGCGCGCCCACCACTAACACGATGCACGACAAGGGGCTGTCGACGAACATCGACTGGCGCAACAAAGACGCCTACGGCAACTCCCTCGGATCGCGCCAGCGCGAGAAGATGCAGCGCCTGCGCAAGTGGAACGAACGGTTTCGCACCCGCGACAGCAAAGAGCGCAACCTCAAACAGGCGTTGGGCGAGATCGACCGGATGGCCAGCGCGCTCGGCCTGCCGAACAACGTCCGGGAGACCGCGTCGGTCATCTACCGACGAGCTTTGGAAGAGGATCTCCTTCCCGGGCGGTCGATCGAGGGGGTCTCGACGTCCTGTGTGTACGCCGCCGCCCGCCAGGCAGGCGTCCCGCGCAGCTTAGACGAGATCGCCGACGTGAGTCGCGTCGAGAAAAACGAGATCGCCCGCACCTACCGGTACGTCGTCCGGGAGCTGGGACTGGAGGTCCAGCCGGCCGATCCGGAGAGCTACGTCCCCCGCTTCGCCTCGGGACTCGAGCTCTCCGACGAGGCCGAACACCGCGCCCGCGGGCTGCTCCGGAACGCGAAGGAGAAGGGCGTCCACTCGGGGAAATCGCCCGTCGGTCTCGCCGCCGCCGCGGTGTACGCCGCCGCCCTCCTCACCAACGAGAAGACGACCCAGGCCGCGGTCAGCGACGTCGCCGACATCTCCGAGGTGACGATCCGGAACCGGTACCACGAACTCCTCGAGGCCGAGGAGTCGATCGGCATCGCCTAGACTTTTTTCCCACGGCGCCGTCCCCACTGCATGGAGTTCGACGCGTTTACCCTCGCGGCCAGCACCGCCGACCTCGGAGACGAGCCGGCCGCACGCGGGGTGGCCGACTGCCTCGAGTTTCGGATGGATCTCACGGACGACCCGCTCGCGGCCCTCGCGGGCTACGACGGCGAGTTGCCGATCCTGGCGACGAACCGGGCCGCCTGGGAGGGCGGGGAATGGGCGGGGACCGATGCGGAGCGTCTCGAGATGCTGGCGGCAGCGACTCGGTTCGAGGCCGTGGGGGCGATCGACGTGGAACTGCAGGCGATCGTAGACGACGGGATCGATACTGACGAGACCCTCGAAACTGCGCGGGAACGTGACGTTTCAGTGGTGGCGTCGGCACACGACTTCGAGGGGACACCCCCTCGCGGCGAGATGGTCGCGACGCTGACCGAGGCGATCGAGTACGCCGACGTGGCGAAGCTGGCCGTGACTGCGGAGTCGAAGGCGGATACGATCGCGTTGCTCTCGGCGACCGAGCAACTGACCCACCACGGGGATCGGGTGGCGACGATGGCGATGGGTGCGGTCGGACGTCACACGCGTGCCGTGGCGCCGGTGTACGGGTCGAAAATCGGCTACGCACCCGTCGATCCCGCCGAGGCGACCGCGCCGGGGCAGTACGATCTCGAGACGCTCTCGAGACTGGTCACACAGCTGGACGGCGAGTGATCGTCGGGATCGAGGGGTCTAACTGTAGCCGATACAGACTCAGCCAGGGCCACTCCGGGCCGCGATCAGCCGGGTACCGGAGCCGCGTTCGAGAAGACGAACTCCCGGACCAGCTTGCCCGCCAGCGTCGCGGCCTGTCCGTCGTCCCTGTCGTTCACCTCGACGACGTCGAAGCCGGTCGCGTGGGGGGCGACCTCGCGGACGACGTCACGCAGCTCCCGGGGCTCGAGGCCGAACGGCTCCATGGTCCCCGTCCCGGGCGCGTACGCCGGATCGGCGGCGTCGACGTCCACGCTCAGATAGACCTCCCGGCCCGCGAGACGGTCGGCGATCTCGGCGTCGGCGACCGCCTCGGGGGGGACGACGGTGACGTCGTCCTCGGCCGCCCGCCCCCACTCGGCCTCGCTGCCCGTCCGGGCGCCCACCACGATCGCCTCCTCGACGCCTCCCTCGAGGATCCGCCGGGTCACACAGGCGTGGCTCAGCGGGTTGCCGTCGTACGCCTCCCGGAGGTCGAGGTGGGCGTCGAGACAGACGAGGACGTCGGGTTCGACCGCCCGCACGCCGGCGAGGCTGACGGTGTGTTCCCCACCGAGGACGACCGGGACGGCGCCGTCCCAGACGGCCCCGCGGAGCTCCCCCTCGAGGTACTCGAGGTACTCGGGGGCGTCGTCCCAGGCGCGGACGTCGCCGGCGTCGCGGACCCCGAGCTCGCTAAAGGAGAGTCCAGTCCGGGCGTCGTAGTCGTCGAACGCCTCCGCGAAGGTCCGGATCCGTCGGGGCCCGAAACGGGTGCCGGGCCGGAACGTCGTCGAGACGTCGAGGGGGGCGCCGACGATCACGAACTCCGCACGGTCGCTCTCCTCGGCCGCGATCGGCCGGTCGCCGCGGTAGCCGTCCGCCCCCGGAAACATCAGACGATCTTTCGCTGGCCGTCCATCTCGAGGTACTCGATGTTGTCGTCCGGCGAGACGTCGACGTCGTCGGGGATCCGCATCGTGATCGTCTCGTAGCTGCTCAGGTCCATCACCTGCATGTCGTCGCCGCTGACGGAGACGACCTGCCCCTGTTTGCGCTCGATGATCGGCACCCAGATCTTCGCGTCGACGGGCTGGGAGAGCGAGCGTTTCTTGCCGTCGAAGACGCCGCGTGCCTCGATCCGGGCCTTCGCGCTGCCGTGTTTGCCCGGTTTCGCGGTCGAGTAGGCGTTGATCTTGCAGGCGGCGTCGTCGATCATTACGTAGCCACCCTCCTGGAGATCACGGACTTCCTTTTGCTCTTTGGGCATACACCCGGCTACTCAACCGACGGTCATAAACCGTTTGAAACGGCCTCGTCCGCTCGCATACCCTTTTGTCGGTCGACGTCCAGCCCTCGACGGTGGAGCCGACGACCGCACTCGCCCTCGGCGTCATCGCGATCGTCGGGGGCTACGGCCTCCGCTGTGTCCGCAAGCGTGGCCTCCTCCGACTACGTGGGAGCGACCGTGGCCTCCTCCGGCCACGTGTGGAGTCGTTCGACCGCATGGGCGTCCGACCGCGTGGAGGCGGTCTTGGAGGCGTTCGACCGCGTGAGGGTGAGGATCCGGCGCTCGCCGACCGACTCGACGACCGGCTCGCGGCGACCCACTCCGAAGCGCGGACCCACCTCGAACGGCCACCGCGGATCCGTCGGCTGGCCGTCGTCGACCGACGCGACGGCGAGCCGGTCTATCGTCCGGTCGTCCGCGTCGATCTCGGAACGACGGACGCGCCCCGACCGGCGATGGCCGTCGAGTTCGTCGCGGGTGTCCTCGAAGCGATCGTCCCGGAACTCGAGACAGTACACGTCGATCGGTACGACGTCGAGCTCACGTTCGGCCCCGACGGGTTGCTCGTCGACGGGGAGCGTCGACGTCTCTCGGTTCCGCCGGAGCTGGCGACACGGCTCGTCGAAGAGCCACGATATCGCGCCCACGACCTCCGACGGGACCTCGAGGCCGCGGACGTCGACCGGACGTGAGTCGGGTCCGCGGCCCGAACTGTCCGCTACGGCTACTCGACGGCAACAGCTATCCGACGGCTACGCCTGCTCGACGACCACAGCTATCCGACGGCTACGCCTGCTCGACGACCACAGCTACTCCACGCGCTCGGCGAACCCGAAGCGGGGTTTGACGTCCTCGACGCGGACCTCAAGGACCTCGCCGACCTCGACGTCGGGGACGAACAGCCGGAACCCGTCGACGCTCGCGACGCCGTCGCCCTCCCGGCCGCGGTCGACGATTTCGACCTCGAGCGTCTCGCCTTGGCTCACGGGTGCGGTGAGCCGACCCTTGCCGATCAGGTAGATCTCCGAGGAGCTCTTCCGGCTCGCGTCCGGGCTCGTCGCCCGGACGTAGTCGAACGCTTCCCCGAGCTCCTCGCGGAACGCCTCGACGTCGGGCCCCTGGAACACCTTCACGACGAGGTCACCGCCGGGACCGAGCAGCTCGCGGGCGGTCTCGAACGCCTGTCTGGCGAGGTGGAGCGATCGGGCCTGGTCGAGGGAGTACTCCCCGGACATGTTCGGTGCCATATCGGAGACGACGGCGTCGACCTCTCCGCCGGCGAGCTCGCGGATCCGCTCGCGGGTGCGCTCGTCGGTCATGTCCCCGCGGATCGTCTCGACGCGGTTCGCTGCGTCCTCGAGCTCGTCGATCCGCTGGAGGTCGACGCCGATCACCCGGCCTTCGGGGCCGACGGCCTCGGCGGCGACCTGCAACCAGCCACCGGGTGCGGCTCCGAGGTCGACGACGGTGTCGCCCGTCGAGAGGACGTCCTCGAGCTCGTCGAGCTGTTTGAGCTTGTAGGCCGCCCGGCTCCGGTAGCCTTGCTGTTTCGCTCTGTTGTAGTAGTCGTC
>Ga0207421_10008469_pt1 | contig 10664 bp, 3 predicted proteins | sample SodLakKL_010_SED_4_FD_187542 | JGI IMG/M metagenome (GOLD analysis project Ga0207421, IMG submission 187542) | Alkaline sediment microbial communities from Lake Tanatar, Kulunda Steppe, Russia - 8KL_010_SED (SPAdes) (version 2) | ecosystem: Environmental > Aquatic > Non-marine Saline and...
GGAGTTCTTGTTTGTTTAACAGCCTTAATATTAACCCTGGCAGGATGCGGCCTCTTCAGTGACCTTGATTCCGACTCTGACACCGACCCTCATGGTTTGATAATTACTGTTACCGTACCTGATGGCTTACTGGGAGCCCAGGGAGAAGCTGGTATTCTGACGATTGAAGAGCATATAACCGCTGAAAAAGTAAAGGTTACCCTCACCGGCCAGAACACAGAAAAAGAGAAGACTGAAGAAATATCAATCAATAATAACGGTATTTCTGAAAGTTATGAAGTGGCCTTTGGTGATATGCCTGCTGATACTTATGACATTAAGGCGAAATTGGAAGGATATATCAGGGATAATCAAAATGATTCTAAGGTTTTATATGAAGGTGAAAAAGAAGAGGTTAAGGTTGGGCCTGATGAACTTGTTGAGGCCATTATAAAGGTTAACCCCAAAAACGCTGTTAGCCTAAAGGTTACATTAGAGGACTCTAAAGATAGTGGTATTTTAGATAGCCTTGAAACAGTCTCACTTAAACATCCTTCCGAAGGTGATGAGGATAAAGCATGGTCAAATGCTGATGGAAACAGTGTTAAATTTGAAAAAACTGAGGGTTATGCTCCCGGAAGATGGCAACTCCATTTTGAATTTGACAATACAATGTGGGTTGCTCCCTTAGAACTTCTTTTGCTTCCCACAGAGGAAAGGGAAATAACCCTAGATATTGGGGTTACCTTTGATCTTACCTTCGATGTAAAAGATGGGGACAATAACCCAATTGAAGGGGCAGATGTAGAATTAACCAACATTGAATTTGCCAAACTAACAGATGTAAATGGCGAGGTAGTATTCGAAAATCTGCTCCCAACAAAATACGACTATAAGGTGAGTAAAGAAGGCTATGAGACTAAAATTGGTAGCTTGGACATAGTTGATAAAGATAAGACGGTTGAAATAACTTTAGGGCTTGTTAGTAATGCCAGCATTAGTCCTGAGGAAGTAGATTTCAACCTCGAAGCTCCTGCGGATGTAGAAACCACCATCACCTGGAACGCTGCTAGTGAGGTTGTTAGTGTTGAATACGAGGGAACTAACCTTGATGAAGGTAATGACTACACCGTGAAGGATATTGATGGTGATACAGCGAGGCTGACCATCCTGAAAGCTTTCTTTGACCAGGATCCGGAATTAGAAGAAGACGATGAACTGGATTTCACCATCGAGTTTGATGAAGGTGAGGATGCGGTATTGACAGTTAAAATAATTGATACTGATTTTGCAGGCGGTTCTGGCACAGAGGGTGATCCCTACAAAATAGAAGACTGGAACCATTTGAATAATGTCCGCAATAGCCTGGGCAGCCATTTTGAACTGGTGGGTAATTTGGACGAAACTTCTGCTGGGTATGAAAAACTGGCTGGTAAGGATGCTAACAATGAAAAAGGCTGGGAGCCAATCGGAGATGCAGTTAATAGGTTTCATGGCTTCTTCGATGGCAATCGTCATACCATAAAAGACCTTTATATCTACCGCCCTGATGAAAGCAACATCGGCCTCTTCGGTCATGTCGGTGATGATGAAGATGACACCATTATCAAGAATGTCTGTGTGAAAGATGCTGATATAACTGGAGGCCGTGGTGTTGGAGCTTTGATTGGGCGAGTTACTGGAAATGAAAATACCCAGATAGAAAAATGCTGTGCAACAGGTACGGTAAAAGGGACTGGAGCAGTAGGCGGCCTTATAGGTTCCCATAACAGCCATAGAGAAACTGACGGGGGTTTTGATAACCCGGTATTGAGAAGAAGCTTTGCCGATGTCGAGGTTAGTGAGTACGTAAATACTACTGAACCTGACAAATTTGGGGGTCTTGTGGGTTGTTCTCAGAAAGGGACTATTGAAAATTCTTATGCACGGGGCCCGGTAACGGTTCAAGGTAGCGGAGAGAGAATAGGAGGCCTGGTTGGGTGTGTTGATTTGCGGGGAGAATTGAAAATGAGTTACAGCACAGGATTGGTTACAGCAGCAGAGGGATCAAGTGAAGTAGGAGCTCTGGTAGGTGGCATTGAGGGACAGGGTCGAAATGCGGGAAGAGTAGAGTCTTCTTATTCAAATGAGGAAGATTCTGGTCAGGATGTGCTTATTGGTGACCCAGGCGTGGGAATAATAGATGATGATTCGGAGTTATTTGATAATGCTGCTGATATGAAGGGTGAAGAGGCAGCAAATAACATGGATGGTTTTGATTTTGTTGATATATGGGAAACTGTTACCGATCCAAATGATGATTATCCAGTATTGCAGTGGCAAAACGAGAGCTAATAGATATCAGGCAGGGCAGCGATGGTTTAAATTGTAAGAGGGAGTAAGCTTTAGAGTTTTATATGATGATTATTCCAGCCAGGTGAGGGGTGCTTATGGTTTAAAGGTAAGCAGGTTTAATAAACAGGGGTTTAGATAAGGAGGGGCAGGATTACCTGGGAAAAACTTTGCATTACTTAAACAAATGCCATGAAAGGAGTGGTCAATCAGGAATTGAAAAGTTGTTTTCCTTTTTGAACTTAAGAGTTTCTTAAGAATAAGTGATTTTAAATATTTATGAAAAGGGGGCTTATTGAAAATGCAACTTAGTAAAAGCAAGTTGTTTGGCTTAATGGTAGTATTAATGGCTTTTGGTTTAATCATTGCAGGTTGTGATGGAGCTCTTGATTCCGAAGGTGACGCTCACGGAGTTTCAGTTACTATTAATGTGCCTGATAATATTTTTGAGGCTTCTGGAGAAGTTGGTATACAGGCCATTGAGAATTTTATTACTGTAGAAGAGGTTAAGGTTACCTTATTTAAAGATGGAGAGACTGTCGCAGGAGTTGACCCAGAAACAATAGATAGTCCTGATAATATTAAAGAAGCTGATTATGAATATGAAGTAACCTTTGAAGGAGTTCCTGCAGGTGAAGATTATTATGTTGAAGCTAAGTTAATAGGGGATATCAGGGATGAATCTGGTGAAGAAAGGACTTTATATTATGGCGATACCGATACCGAAGACGATCGCTTTATCGTCTTCCCTGATACGGTATCAAAAGTGGAAGTACAAGTTATGCCCGAAAAATGGGTAAGCTTAGAGGTAACATTAGAAGAAGCTGATGACTTTGATGGTGGATTAGACTTTTTAGATAAAGTTACCCTTGAACACCCCAGCAAAAACATTGCCGCTGAAAAAGACTGGGGTACCAAGGGCGATGGTGATAGTGTTACCTTTCCTGATGGCCAGATAGATGAGGATCACAGGTACCCAGCCAGATGGCATCTAGGTCTTGAATTTAGTAATGAAGATGGTCCCTATACAATTGATAACATAGAAATATTATTGCTGCCGACAGAAGAGAGAGCGATAACCCTGGAAGTAGCCAAAGATGGAACGGTTGAAGTTATAGTCGATGTCCATAAATCCCCAGACACCCCAACAGGCCTTGATGTTGATGAAGGCTACTTAAAGTGGGATCCAGTTACGGATGCTACGCACTATGTGGTTTTGAGAGAGTCCGAATACACGCTTCAAAGTGATGAGACCCTATATGAGCCTGTGGCTACTGTTGAAGCCCCTAAGACCAAATACCTATTATTCGGGGAAGAGACTGGCAATTATTACGTGAGAGCTTATGTAGGTGAATATTCCAGTGATGTTCAGGATGATCCCGCAGTAGTTACAGACGATCATGTAGAAGGGGTTTATAATGAAACTCAAAGCACATTCTATGATTTTATTGAAGAAGCTTTAGCTGATGCTAATGATGATGATACTATCTTTGCTACAGGTGAGTTTCAGGAAGATTTAACAATAAACAAGCCTATTACATTAAAGGGACCTAATGCTGGTATATCTGCCAATCCAGGTGAAAGAGTAGAAGAAGCTATTATTGAGGGTACAGTAGAAATTGAAAGTGGTGCAATAATGGATGGATTTAAGATAGTTAATGCTCCTGGAGGTGAATTTGTGGGTGCCGATGTTGGAATTAGCATTGGAGATGCAACCTTGAAGAATAATATTATTGAGAGAGAAGAAATAACTTTTGAAGGTATAGGAGTAAAAGCTGAGCTCGGAGCTATTTCTATAGTTAAAAATAATATGGTTACCGGATATTCATTTGGTGTTCATGGGAATACTTCTGACGATGAATTAAAAATTAAAGATAATAGGATAGAAAGGAATGGCACTGGAGTTCATTTAAGCGGAGGTATGGGAGGTAGTACAATAGAGCGGAATCATTTTATAAGAAATGGGACTGCAATAGTTCTTGCAAATGATGCTAATGATGTAGTCAACAATACACTTGAGAATGGTCATGAAGGCATTCAACTATATACAATTGGTCACGATATTAGTGACAATGACTTTATATTTACAGAGCCTTCTGATTGGTGGAATATATATGTATTAGCTCGTCTTAATAATATAGAAGATGACGATGAAGATGTTAAAACATATTTAGAAAAGATTTTAAATAATAATAATAATACTTTCGATCCAGAGGGTGAGGTTCTTACTGGTGAAGATACAGCCCATCCAGTAGAATCTAAGACAATTGAGCCCATTGGCGAGATTGATTAATCGGTGTTAACTTCAATAGGACAAATTAATAGTTAAACAGGCAAAATGATAAGCAATTTGGACTGGATTTAAGGTGTTTAAGGAAGTTTCTGTGAACCCCTATCTGGAGACAGGTGGGGAGGGATGCCGGTCTTAGAGAACACTGCATCTCAAGTTAAGAGCCTTAAGTATTGATTATAGGCAAGTTTGTTCTGAATCAATAACCCCCGCCTCCTGTATATTAGCGGGAGGTGGGGGATTAAGAAAAACACTTTAAAAAAAGAGCAGAAGGGGGAAATGAGTAAATGCAAACCAGAAGTTGGAAGTTAATTGGCGTTTTAGCCCTTCTAATGGCGTTTAGTCTGATAATTGCAGGATGCGACAGTGCAACTGATTTTGATGGAGATGCCCATGGTGTTAGAGTTTCACTTAATGTGCCTGAGGACGGCTTTCTCGAGGTCTCAGGGGATGTTGGGATACTTACAATTGAGTCAAAAATTGATGTAACACGGGTTGTGGTTGAATTATTCGATGATGGCGATGACTTAGTAGAAACGAAGGAATTGGATGACCCAGCAGATATTATGGGCGCAGATTATAAGTATGAAGTAACATTTACGGATGTAGATTCGGGAGAGGATTATTATGTTAAAGCTGAAATACATGGAGAAGTTAGAGATGAGGATGAGAAAGTAAGGTATAAAGGTGAGTCTGAAGAGTTTCCTGTTCTCCCTGATGAAATAGTTGAGGTAGAAGTCGATGTTGATCCTCTTTCCTGGGAATCTTTAGAGGTTCAATTATTCGAGGCTGAGGATAATGATGGCATATTGGACAGGGTTAAAGGTCTGGAATTAAAACACCCCAGCAAAGAAACTGAAGCCTATTTAGATTGGAATAAAGACCCTGGTGATACTGTTACTTTTGATGAGGGGCATGATGATTTAGTGAAAGAAGACATGCTTCCCGCCAGGTGGCACTTTGCCATTCAGTTTGATGATACGGTAGGGGAAGTAGATTATGTAGATAGGGATGATGAGTGGATTGAAATACTTCTTCTGCCAAATGAGGACAAGGAACTAGAATTAACAATTTCTGAAATTGGGGGTAAGGTCATTGTCGAAATTAATGTATTTCGGTCACCCGATACTCCTGAAAATCTTAGAGTTGATGAGGGTTATCTGAAATGGGATCCAGTTGATGATGCTGACCACTATCAAGTCCTGATGGATGAATCAGGGTATGAGGGTTACTTTAAGCCAGTTGAAACTATTGATGTAGGTGAAATTGATGCTGAAGACCCCAAGTTTCTCCTCTTTGGGCAAGAACCTGGTAATTACTATGTAAGAGCCTATGAAGACGGATATTCCAGTGATGTTCAGGAAGAGGCCGTAACAGTAGAATTAGATGATACAGAAGGAGTTTATAATGAAACACAAAGCACATTCCATGATACCATTCAAGATGCTATTGATAGTGCAAGTAATAATCCTGGCGATATTATTCTACTTGCTGGAGAGTTTGAGGAACACATTCTCATTGACCGCGGTTTAACCTTAAAAGCAGTGGTAGAGCATGGTGCAAAAATATCCTACCATGAAGATGCAGGTGATGAGAGCTCAGAAAAGACCATTCGAGTTGAAGCAGATAATGTAACAATAAAAGATCTTGTATTAAGTAGAACCAGAGACGAAGATAATGGTGTTGCACAGGCTATTAGGGTTAACGGATCTAACGTTGAAATAAATAACAACATAATACACGGTAATGTTGGCTATGGGATCTCAGTTCAAGCAGAAAATGATGGTTCTAAGACAGATGATGTAACAATAACTGAAAATAAAATTAAGGGTGAATTTACTGCCAGCATTGGAGTCATTGCTATGCTTGGAACCCTAGACGCAGGAGTTACTAATGAAATTGGCACAGTGACAATAGCAGATAACGAATTATTAAATTATACTCGAGAAGGCTTGCAAGTTTCTAAATTTGGGGACCATGGAGGTTCAATAGACGAAATAACAGTTACCAGCAATACTTTTAATTCTGAAGCAGTTAGTTGGCATATATATGAAGTGATATTTGATGGGACTCCCGTATTAGATTGGAAGAATATTATTGAGGGAAACAATTTCATACAGGATGTCGTATTATTTGAAACAGAAGATTATAACTTAGTTTACAATAAAAATTTAGTTAATGTAGTAAACACTGACCAAAACACAGGCTTTTTTGATATCCAAGCAGCAATAGATGATGCAGAAGAAGGAGAGACCATTAAGTTGAATCGTGATATTGAATATACAGCCCCTAATGAAGATGCTAATTTTGTAATCCCCCAAGATAATTTAGTATTAGACGGTAATGACTATTCTTTAAAATATGCAGAAATTGGGGGGGGAAGATCAGTAATTGAGGCAACTGGAGATGGAGTAATTGTTAGGAATTTAACTCTCAAAAATCAAAGTCCTGACAAACAGCCATTTGATCTAAATGCAATAGGAAAGAATGTTTTATTTAAGTATAACGAAATAAGGCGCGGTACAGAACAGGGTAATCCTGCAATAATAATTGGCCCCGATGCAACTGGATCAATTGTTAGAGACAATACTATTGATTATGGAGCAATAGCTGCAGATACCCACGATTGTATAATTGCAGATAACACAATGGAATGGGTTATCAGTGAAGGTATTTGGATGCATCCAACACCTTATACAGCTGAAGAGGCTAAAGACAGAGCCAATGATTTAGCGGAGGATAATACAATTAATGATTATGATGCTGAAGGACCAGTTAAGGTTTTGGATAAAGATGGTGGTTGGCAATTTGCTGATAATGACTAAACAAAAAAAATGAAACCATCCTTACTCACATCTAAACCCAGCGAGTAAGCAATGAACATCCCTACCACCTTTTACAAACAGGTGAAGAGGGATAGCTACAAAACTCACTAAGACACTTACACAACCCAAAAAGACATGCAGTTCCCCCACCTTCTTACACCTCAGAGGGTGGGGAAGGCTGCCAGTCATAGAGCACACTACACATCAGATTGAAATGCTCAAGTATTGACAATTGGCTAGTTTGTTCTGAACCAATAAAAAAAACCCCACCTCCTCTTAGCCTGGGGGAAGTGGGGGCATCAAGAAAAACACTTTTAAAAAAAGAATAGAGGGGGGATTTAATTAATGAAAGCTGGTAATTGGAAGTTACTCGGCATTTTGGCTCTACTGATGGCATTTGCACTCGCCATTAGTGGCTGCGACACTGGAGTTGATGTTGAACCTGACCCGCATGGCCTGAAAATATCAGTTAACCCATCTAATGATTTAGTGGAAATTATGTCCGAAGAAGTTGGGATATTGACTGTTGAGGATAATATTGCTATTGATGATGTTGTTGTGGAATTGTATGCTGAAGGTGATGATCCTGAAGAGGATGAACCTGAACATGCGAAAACAAAAGCTTTTACAGAATTTCATGACACCTACGAGTTTACATTTGAGGATGTAAGTGTTGGCACCTATGATGTTTATGCCAGGTTGGATGGTACTATTAGAGACGAGCCAGAAAAAAAGCCATTGTATAGAGGAGAAGAAACGAGCGTATTAGTTGAAGCTGATACAATTACTGATGATGTTGAAATAACAGTTAAGCCATTGGATTGGAAAAGATTAGAGGTAACTCTACGTGATGATTCTGAAATAGAAGATATAATTAAAAGATTAGATGAAGTAAAACTGGTTCATCCTCTATTAGGGCACTCAGATACTGATGATTCTGCTAATTTTGTAGATGGAGATACCGTAACTTTTGATGTCAATTATCCAGATGATGGGATAGGTGACGGTGATCGTGTGCCTTCCAGATGGCATTTGTTTCTTAAGTTTGACGGTGAAGATATTGCTAATCCTGATGCCATAGAATTGCTGCTTCTCCCTACTGAGGCAAGGGAAATAGAATTAGAGATAAAGTACACCAAAGGCCGTGTAATAGTCGATGTTGATGTCCGCCAGTCACCAAAGGCTCCTAAGAATCTTAGAATTGTTGAGGGCTATCTAAAATGGGATGTTCCTGAAGATACGGATACTAATTTCTACACGATTTTAAGGACAGAAACTGAAGACCCACCAGAAGAAGGTGAATATTTTGAGCCTGTAGGTACTACTGAAGAGGAAGAGTTTCTTATGATTGGTAAAAAGCCTGGCTATTATTGGGTAAGGGGCTATGATGAAGCAGGATATTCCAGTGATGTAGAGGGGCCCGTGCATGTAGAAGATATGATAACAGGTGCTTTTTATGATGGAACATTATATGACACAATTCAGGAAGCTATAGATGCTGCAGCTGGTGCAGAAACGACTGCTACTAGTAATACAGAAGAAGACCCAGTTGTCTTAGTAGGTCCTGGAATTTATGATGAAGATGTTACAGTAAATGTGGAGGGGCTGACACTTCAATCCACTAATGGACGCAATGAAACGACTATTGAAGGCCAAGTTGGTGGAGAAGTTGGAGCATTGTCTATTGAAGCTTCGGATGTAACTGTTGATGGATTTGAAATAAAAGGACAGCAAAAGACAGTTAGAATTCCTGTGCCAACATCAGGCGTATCCTTTATTAACAATAAAGTTGTTACTGGTGATAATGTTAATAAGGAGAATGCTTGGGCAGGATTTGAAGTTCATTGGGACCAAGAGCAGAGCGGTCTTGTCATTGACAACAATATATTTGTAGCTAATACAACTGCCCAGCTAGTCTATGCTAACAAAGCTACTGATGTACAGTTTACAAATAATGAAATTGAAGGTGAGATGTGGGCACCAGGCGTTGTAGTTGCTTTGAGAGAATTAGAAGAAGGTTGGGACATTAGCGGTAACACCTTCGATACCTATAGCGAATATGCACTTCTTGAAGTAGATGAAGGTCTTGACATGGATGCTCTGTTAGCAGCAAACTATTGGCCGCAAGGTGGGGAAATATACGAAAACAAGATAGTTAATGAGATAGTAGATGCAGTATATAACGTAAGGAAAGAAGAATTTTATGATGAAATTCAGACAGCAATTAATGATGCACAGGCTGAAGATACACTTCTGGTTTATCCAGGAAATTATGATGAGAATATTACAATTGAGTTAGCAGGCCTCACGCTGGAAAGTGTTAAAGATCGTGAGGCTGTAATTGAAGACAAAATTTCAATTAAGGCTGCTAATGTTACTTTAACTGGATTTGAATTACAAAGTAGAATAAGTGGTGGTAGTAGTGCTGATGATATCACATTAATTGATAATCTAATAACAGGTTTAAACTTAGCCCCGGCTGACCATGCATTTACCTCAAATCATAGAGCAGATGGAGTCCACACATTTAGAAACAATGTTATTGATCATATGCTAAATGTCGATAATTCATCAGCGAATTATATATTTGAAAATAACACAATCAAGGGTTTTTTAGCTAATGCGAGACCAAAGGAAAATTATACTTTTGAAATAACCGATAATGAATTCATTGATGGCGGAGGAATAGCATTTGGAGAGGCAGATGGTGAACGAATAATTGAAAATAATAATTTCTTAGAAAACTCATTTATTTGGATACTTGAAGGAGTAACTGTAACAACTTCAGATAACTATTGGATAGATGGATTGGAAAATATGGTTTCTGGTGATGGAGATGTTGTTGGTGATCCAGTTGATGATAAAATAGATGGCATTGGGGCCGACTGGTACTAAAGAAACCAATCTCACTAAATTACTCCGTACCATAGGAACCAAGCACCAAAGGCACCCCATCGCATCAGCAGACTTGACCAGATAAGCCATTGAATAAGAACTCTAAAACAGCCCATCTTCCCAGATAAAAGGAGGAAGGTGGGCTGCTCTTTTGTTGGCCTTTTGACTTAACCTGTTCGCAGTGGTATCCCAATATCAACCTTAGAAAAGGAGATTCCTTACTTCTACAACCGCACCTATCCCTCTACCCTGACAAGAACGGATAGCGCTACGACACAAGCAAGACGAGTTGGCTTCACGGAATCGTTTAGGATAGTACGGGGTAACCCGGGTCATGTGGACCG
>Ga0207421_10008470_pt1 | contig 10663 bp, 8 predicted proteins | sample SodLakKL_010_SED_4_FD_187542 | JGI IMG/M metagenome (GOLD analysis project Ga0207421, IMG submission 187542) | Alkaline sediment microbial communities from Lake Tanatar, Kulunda Steppe, Russia - 8KL_010_SED (SPAdes) (version 2) | ecosystem: Environmental > Aquatic > Non-marine Saline and...
TGAAGAACCCTTTGATCCAGGCTTACGCCGCCCTGGCTGCAATCATCAAGCAGAAAAAATATCAGCGGCTGCTGCTAAAGGGCCTTAAGCCTGTAGAAGCATTTGAGGTGATTTCCGGTTCCCGGCAGGCTCCTTTACCTGCACGGGGGCGGTTAAACCAGCCTTCGAGCCGTCCCGGGCGGGCCAGAGTGGCTTTGCTCGGCTACCCTTACGCAATTTACGACCCCTTTATCAGCGCTGGTGTCTACGAGAAGTTGAATAAACTGGGTGTTGAAGTGGTGACTTATGAGCAAATTCCCCTGCGGGCAATGCGCCGCTATGCCAAAGTCTTACCGCAGAACTTTTTCTGGTATTACAGCAACCAGGTATGCTGGGCCGGTTTATATTTGCTAGATCAAAAAAATATTGACGGCATCATCCATGTAACCGCCTTTGGGTGCGGGCCAGATTCTATGGTAGACAAGACCCTGGAGCTGGAAGCGAAAGCTGCCGCTGTCCCTTTTCTCAGCCTGACTATTGATGAACATACCGGCGAAGGAGGTGTCCAGACCCGCCTGGAAGCTTTTGTGGATATGCTCTGGGCTAAAAACAATAAGTTCAGGGCGGGTTAAGCGATGATGAAAATATATCTCGGCCTAGATGTTGGCTCTGTTAGCACCAACCTGGCCCTGGTGGATAAAGATAACCGCGTACTTTTCTCTGAATACCTGCGCACCAGGGGACAGCCAATCAAGGTGGTCCAGGAAGGACTGGGCATAATGGCTTCAAAAATGCCAGCCGGATCAGTTATCGCCGGTGTGGGGGTGACGGGAAGTGCCCGCAACCTGGTCGGGGTGGCCGTTGGAGCCGATGTAATCAAAAATGAGATTACCGCCCATGCTATGGCGGCGGACCTGTTCGTGCCCGGAGTCCAGACTGTCCTGGAAGTAGGGGGGCAGGATTCAAAAATTATTGTTCTCCGCCACGGCGTGGTGGTCGATTTTGCCATGAATACGGTATGTGCCGCCGGGACGGGTTCTTTTCTGGATCATCAGGCGGCAAGGCTTGGCATACCGATCGAAGAATTTGGGGCCCTGGCTTTAAAAAGCAAGCACCCGGTCCATATAGCGGGGCGCTGCTCCGTTTTTGCCGAATCCGATATGGTTCATAAGCAGCAGATGGGTCACGGGATAGAGGATATTATCAGCGGGTTGTGTGACGCCCTGGTCCGCAACTACCTCAATAATGTGGGCAAAGGCAAGGAAATCCTGGCCCCGGTCGCTTTCCAGGGCGGAGTAGCCGCCAATGCGGGAATCAGGGCCGCATTCGAAAAAGCCCTCGATCTAGAGGTTGTCGTTACTGAATATTACCATGTTATGGGCGCGATTGGCGCGGCGATCCTGGCCCGCCTGGCTGTAGAGGATAAAGCCGCCACATCGTTTAGGGGGTTTGCCCTCAGCGAGCTTGAGTACCAGACCGGCACTTTTGAGTGTGATGGTTGTCCCAACATTTGCGAGGTTGTCAATTTGTCTTTGGACGGTAAGCTCCTGGCCCGGTGGGGCGGCAGGTGCGGAAGGTGGGATCAGCTGCCTGCCGGACCCGGGATTGTTGTGAAATAAACAGCGAAAAATAGCTGTAAGAAGGTTTTACAGATCAAGAATAATTTATTTGCAGATTGTTGACAAATGGCGCTATTAATGGCTAGTATATAATAACTGGATTAACTTTTTGCGTTTTTAGAAAAGATAACCCAACCTTATCCCGCTTCGGGAGGTGGTAAATGAGCCAAAAATGACAAGTGCATACCAATAATTATCGTAAAAAAACATTTTAAGGGGGTTTTTAGAAGTGAAGAAGTGGTTGATTGGCTTGTTAGTTTTATCTTTGCTGGCCGGGTTTGTTGTGGCCGGCTGTGAAGAACCGGTTGAAGAGCCGGTTGATGATCCGGATGAGCCTGTAGAAGAGGTTCATCCGTTTGAAGACAAAAGGGTCAGACAGGCCCTAAACTACGCCGTGGATAAAGAAGCGATTATTGAAACAATATTCCAGGGTGTAGGTTCTCCTTCATCGGCTCCGATTGTGCCCGCTATTTTTGGCTATACTGAAGTTGGACCCTATGAGTACAATCCCGAAAAAGCCATGGAACTGTTAGAAGAAGCTGGTTTTGGCGACGGTTTTGAAATCGAACTATACCACCCGACCGGCCGTTATCCGCAGGATGACACCGTGGCCGAAGCAGTCCAGGCCATGCTGGCCGAAGTTGGCGTTACCGCCAACCTGACCACCTATGACTGGGGCACCTATTTAGAAACCGTCCTGGTCCCGCCTGAAATGGCCGAACATGATGCATACATGCTGGGCTGGGGAACGGTAACCCTTGATGCCGACTACGGCACTTATGCCCTGTTCCATTCCACCCAGTGGCCGACTGCAGAAGTATGGTACAACAACGCTTCCTACTATGCCAACGAGGAAGTAGATGAACTGCTCGCAGAAGCCCGCGTTACCCCGGACCGGGATGTCCGTGAAGGGCTTTATGAAGAGGCCATCGAACTGATCTGGGAAGATGCTCCCTGGCTGTTCCTGCACAATGAAGGTCAGGTTAACGCCGTCCGTTCAAACGTTGAAGGTCTGATTCACCACCCGCTGGAAAACATTCTGGCCTGGGATGCTAAGATTGTCGATGAAGATGAGCAGGATCTGATCATCGCTATCGGGGCGGAAGCTGAAAGCCTCGATCCGCTGAAAATGACCTCCGCACCGGCGGCAACCGTGGCCGAGCATATGGTTGAAACCCTGGTTTACCTGGCTGCTGACGGTTCTCTGGAACCGGCCCTGGCTACCTCCTGGGAACCCGATGAAGACGGCGCTTCCTGGATTTTAGAACTTCGTGAAGGTGTTACTTTCCACGACGGTGAGCCTTTCAATGCCGACGCTGTTAAGTATAACCTGGACCGTTTCCTGGCCAAGGGCGATTTCGAAGGCCAAGATGAAGCTGCTTATGCCTTCCTGCTTGAAGAAGTGCAGGAAGTGGAGGTAGTTGATGAATATACCATCAAGCTTCACCTGGAAAGAGAATTCGCGCCGATTATTTCTCACCTGTCCCATTCCTTCATCGGAATGCACAGCCCGGCTGCTCTGGAAGAGCTGGAAGAAGACGAGGTTGTAGAAGCTCCCGTCGGAACCGGAGCATTCAAGTATGTATCCTGGGACCGCGGCGAGGAGATTGTTATGGAACGCAACGAAGACTACTGGGGCGATGTAACTGAACTCGATACCGTAACCTTCAAGTTTGTCCCCGAGGGCGGCTCGAGGGTAGTTATGGTCGAAACCGGCGAAGCCCATGCTATCATGGCTGTTCCGCCGACTGAAATTGAGCGCCTGGAAGGCGAAGAAGATATCGATGTAGTCTTTGAAGACAGCGTCCGCGTTATCTACATCGGTTTCAACCTGCAGCCGCAATAAAGCAGGGTAGATTAAAAGTAGTTGTGAGCTCGGATTTAACTAACTGAACTGAATTATAAAGGGGATCGGGCGGAAGTGTTGCAAAGATACTTTCTGCCGCCCGATCCCCGGTTTATGAGAAGAACTATTTCAGCAGTAATATTTACAGTATTGAGGGAGTTGACCTCAGGTGTATGGTTATGTAATTAGAAGATTATTGCTGGCTATCCCGGTGCTTATCGGTGTGTCGATCCTGGTCTTTTCTATTGTCAGGTTTATTCCTGGCGACCCCGCCAGGGCCATAGCCGGGGTTCATGCCAGCCCCAGGTACGTTGAACAGGTTCGTAGAGAAATGCTGCTGGATGAAGGCCTGCATGTCCAGTATTTTGTTTACATGACTAATTTGGTGCAGGGTGATATGGGGCGTTCAGCCCTGACCCGCCGGCCGGTCACGGTGGAGCTGATGGAGCGGTTTCCCAACACCCTAATGCTTACGGCGGCAGCTATGGCTATAGCTATTGCCTTTGGAATGAGTGCGGGGATTGTTTCGGCTACAAGAAGATATTCCTTATTCGACAATTTTAGTATGCTGGCCGCCTTGATCGGAGTGGCCGCCCCTGTATTCTGGCTGGGGATCATGTTCCAGCTGCTGTTCTCTGTGAACCTGGGATGGCTCCCTTCCGGGGGTATTGGAACCTGGCGCCATTTGGTGCTGCCGGCCCTCACCCTTGGTTTGGCGACAACCGCCCTGATTGCCCGGATTACCCGTTCCAGCATGCTCGATGTGCTGGGCCAGGATTATATAACTACAGCCCGTTCCAAGGGCCTGGTGGAAAGAATTGTTATTTATAAGCATGCCTTGAAGAATGCCCTTATCCCCGTGGTAACAGTCATGGGTCTGCAGTTCGGAACCCTGCTCGGCGGGGCGGTGCTTACAGAAACTGTTTTTTCCTGGCCGGGCATCGGGCGTTTAATGGTTGACTCTATTTTGAACCGGGATTACCCGGTAGTGCAGGGGGCGGTGCTTTTACTGGCTGTATTTTTCGTGCTGATTAACCTCGTTGTTGATGTTATCTATGCCTACCTTGATCCCAGGATTACCTATGGGTCAAAGGAGGTGGACTAGGCCATGGAGAAACAAGAAAACGGAACGGCTAAAATACCGGAAAGAAGAGTAGATCAGATCAGCAAGCTGCCCACTCCCAAACGGGATACCGAACTGCGCCAGGTCTGGCGCCACTTAAAACGCAACCGCCTGGCCATGCTCGGCCTGGGCATATTATTCCTGTTTTTATTGTGTGCTATTTTTGCGCCCTTTTTGACTCCCCACGATCCAATCAGGGCCGATTTTGGCAACACCCTGCAGGCGCCTTCCAGTGAGCACCGGTTGGGGACGGACTGGCTGGGCCGCGATGTTTTGGCCAGGATCATTTTCGGTTCAAGGATTTCCCTGGCTATCGGTTTGATCTCGGTCGGGATCGGGCTTTTGATTGGAGTGCCGATCGGGGCCCTGTCCGGTTATTATGGGGGGAAATTTGACCTTTTTGTCCAGCGTCTCATAGATATTATGATTGCTTTTCCGGGTATTTTGCTTGCCATTGTGATTGTGACCGTGCTGGGGGTGGGTGTTGAAAATGTTATGATTGCCGTCGGGATCGCCTCTATCCCAATCTATACCCGCCTGGTGCGCGGTTCAGTTTTATCTGTTAAAGAACAGGGTTTTGTGGCTGCGGCCAAGAGCCTCGGCATCGGCGATGGCCGGATCATAGTCCGCCATATTATGCCCAACTGTTTGGGCCCGATCCTGGTCCAGTCCACGTTCCAAATTGCCACGGCCATTTTATGGGCGGCCGGTCTGGGCTTTTTGGGCTTAGGCGCCCAACCGCCTGATCCTGAATGGGGCGCGATGCTAAGCCGCGGGCGGGAATATATCCGCACAGCCCATTTTCTGACCACATACCCGGGCCTCTCCATTTTATTCATGGTCCTTGGATTTAACCTGCTCGGCGACGGGCTGCGTGACGCCCTGGATCCAAGATCGAGGCGTTACCGTTAAAGCGGAAACCTGCTATAGCGTTACGAAAGATAGAATTGATAAGGATGGATGGTTATAGATGGATTATTTACTTAAGGTAGAGGATTTAGTAACCACGTTTTATACTGATGATGCAGTTGTCCGGGCTGTGGACGGTGTATCTTTCGAAGTTAAGCCGGGCCAGGTTTTAGGCCTGGTGGGAGAATCAGGTTGCGGGAAGAGTGTGGCTTCTTTGAGCATCATGCGGCTGATTCATTATCCCCCGGGAAAAATTGAAGAAGGCAAGATCTTACTTGAAGATCGCGACCTGCTTACTTTTAGCGAAAAAAATATGCGCCGGATCAGGGGTAACGAGATAGCCATGATCTTCCAGGAACCGATGACTTCCCTGAACCCTGTCTACACCATCGGGAACCAGATCACGGAAGTGATCCATCTCCATCAGGGGATGGATCGTTCAGCAGCCTGGAAAGAGGCGGGTCGGATGCTGGAATTGGTCGGCATTCCCCGGCCCAATGAAGTCCTGGAAAATTACCCCCACCAGCTCAGCGGGGGTATGCGTCAGCGGGCCATGATTGCCATGGCCCTGTCCTGCAATCCAAAGCTGTTGATTGCCGATGAGCCGACCACAGCTTTAGATGTGACCATCCAGGCCCAGATCCTGGAGCTGATGAAAGATATTAAAGACCGGATCAACACTTCTATTATATTTATTACCCATGACCTGGGAGTTATTGCAGAAATGGCCGATCATGTAGTGGTGATGTATTCCGGGAAAGTGGTGGAAAGCAGTGACGTGGAGTCATTGTTTAAAAATCCCCTTCATCCCTATACCAGCGGTTTGATCAGGTCGAAGCCCAGGCTGGAAGAGGAAAAGGAAGTCCTTGATTATATCCCGGGCAATGTGCCCAACCCCAGCGATATGCCTGAAGGCTGCGCTTTTCACCCCCGCTGCTCGGAAGCCATGGATATTTGCAGCCGGGAAGTGCCCGATTTGCTGGAATCCAAACCCCGGCACCTGGTCCGCTGCTGGCTGTACCAGGATCAGAAAACAAGAGGGGTGAAATAAATGGCGGATCCAAAAACTGTGCTCAGTGTTGAAGGATTAAAAAAATACTTCCCGATCACAAGCGGAGTCTTTTCCAGGGTTACCGGCTACGTGAAAGCGGTAGACGGAATCGATCTGGAGGTGCGCTCCGGCGAGGCTTACGGCCTCGTGGGTGAATCGGGCTGTGGTAAATCGACCGCCGGCATGACCATCCTGAGAATGCTTAATCCAAGCGGGGGAAAAGTGTTTTTCAAAGACCGGGATGTTTTCGCTATGAACAAGAACGAACTGCGGAAATTGCGGCAGGAGATGCAGATCATATTTCAAGATCCCTACAGTTCCCTGAATCCGCGGATGAGTATTGGCGAAGCGATCGGTGAAGCTTTGGAAGTGCACGGTATTGCCAGAGGTAATGAGCGCCGTGAACGGGTCATTTCCATATTGAGGGAATGCGGTCTGGATGAGCATCATTATCGCCGCTATCCCCACGAATTTTCGGGCGGGCAGCGCCAGAGAGTTGGTATTGCCAGGGCCCTGATCATGGAGCCGGAATTTATTGTGGCTGATGAACCGATTTCGGCCCTTGATGTTTCTATCCAGTCCCAGATTGTGAACCTGCTGGAGAGCTTACAGGAAAAATTCGGGTTGACCTTTCTCTTCATTTCCCATGATCTGAGTGTGGTTAAGCATATGGCCGACCGGGTTGGGGTGATGTACCTGGGGCGCATAGTCGAAGAAGCAGCCAAGCGGGAATTTTACAGCAACCCGATGCACCCTTATTCACGGGCCCTGCTTTCGGCTGTTCCGGTCATGGACCCGAGCTATAAAAAGGAGCGCATTATCCTTAAAGGGGACGTGCCCAGTCCTTCCAACCCGCCGCCGGGCTGCACTTTCCATACCCGCTGCCCGCTGGCGGAGGATATCTGCAGGCAGGAAATACCAGTTCTGAAAAAGGTCGGGCCAGATCATTATGCTGCCTGCCATCTTCTAAAAGAGGTTCAATAATAAAAAAGGCCATTTACGATTAAACGGATTTAAACAGGGCCATAAAGGGAGGTAACATCATGGACCGCTCACCTGAAAAGATCTTGAGCGACCTGATCCGCATTGACAGCACCAATCCGCCGGGTAATGAGACGGCGGTGGCTCTTTATCTGAAAGATTTATTTCACCAGGCCGGGGTGGAAGGAGAGGTGATTGAGCCCGAGGAGGGTAGAGGCAGCTTTGTAATGCGCATCGGTGCCGGTCCGAAGAAAGTCCTTTATCTATCCCATTCCGATGTGGTTCCGGCCGGTGATGGCTGGGATTTTGAGCCATTTTCAGGGGAGATTAAAGACGGTGTGGTTTATGGCCGCGGCGCCCTCGACTGCAAGGATTTAATGGCCGCCCAGGTTTCGGCGGCCCTGGAATTGCTTGAAGAAAAAGCGCCCCTGAATGGTGAGTTGATCATTGCGGCTACGGCGGATGAGGAGAAGGGCGGGCATCTGGGAGTAAGCTATCTCCTTGAGCATCACCCCGATAAAATAAAAGCGGATTTTGCCGTGAACGAAGGCGCCGATCAGCCGGTGCAAAAAAACGGCAAGATTATTTATTTTCTCCAGGTAGGCGAAAAGGGGACTGCCTGGTGTACTCTCAGGGCAAGGGGCAAGTCCGGGCACGGTTCGATCCCCACTTTAGCCGATAATGCCGTGGTTAAATTGAGCCGGGCTGTAACCCGCTTGCATAATTACTGGCCGGAAACAGTCTTGATCCCCGAGGTGGAAAAACTGTTAAATGACCTGGCCCAGCTCTTTGGCCTCGATAAAAACCTGGTCCGGGCTTCTGAAATTGACAACCTGCTCGCAGAAATGCCCCTGGAAAAAAGTTTTGTCGAAGCCCTGCGCGCCATGACCCGGATGACCGTTTCACCGAATATTATCAAGGGCGGGACCAAGACCAATATCGTCCCCGACTATTGTGAAGCCAGTGTCGATATCAGGATTATGCCCGGCCAGGATTGCGAATACGTGGAAGCCCAGCTGCGCCCGATCATCGGCAAAGATGTGGAAATTGAATTCAGTGAATACCAGCCGCCAAAATTTACCAGCTTTGAGGAGCCGGCTTACCGGCTGATGGAAAAGATTACCCTGGAAATGGCCGGCCCTGATGCCATCTGCCTGCCGGTCGTTTCGACGGGGTCAACTGATTCTAAGTATATACGGACCGCCGGGATACCGGCTTTCGGTATTGGCCATATGGATAAAAATTTTGACGGCGAAGCCAGGACTACCATTCACGGGCGCAATGAAAGGATAGATGTGGCCAGCCTCCATTTTAAGACTGCTTTCCTGAAAGAACTGGCCCGGCGCTACCTGGCCTGAGAAACCGGATAGGGAGGCCTGATGCCTTGAAAGCCACTTATGGACATATGGGGACTTTAACCCCGATCATAGAGTTAATCTTAGAGGACCTGGGCCACGAACCGATTACCCCCCACCGCCCCACCCGTCAGACGCTGTCCAGGGGAGCCAAGTATGCTCCTGAATTTGCCTGCATTCCTTTTAAAATCGTTCTGGGCACTTACCTGGAAGGTTTGGAGCGGGGGGCCGATACCCTGATCAGCGGGGGTGGCTACGGCCCCTGCCGGGCCGGTTTGTACGGCGAACTGCACAGCCGCATCCTGAAGGACCTGGGTTATGATTTCGATTTTATTTTTTTCTGGCCCCCCTTGCGGAAGCCTGCTCATTTCCTGGCCCAGTTGAAAAAATTGAAAGGTCCCCATTCCTGGGCCTACCTCTGGAAGACAATCAGGAGAGCCTATAAAAAACTGGCGGTTTATGATGATCTCGAACTGGCGGCCCAGAAAAAAAGGCCGCGGGAGTTAAAACCCGGTGCGACCAGCCGGGCATTCGACCAGGCCATGGGAATAATGAGCACTGCCCGGATTGAACCTGAGATCGCCACAGCCGGCGAAGAAGCAAGGGATCTGATCCGCAGTGTGCCGGCTGATGATACTGTCCGGCCCCTCAAGGTCGGAGTTATCGGCGAGATTTACGTGCAGCTTGAGCCTTTTGCCAACTTTTTTATTGAAGAACAGCTCGGTCACCTGGGCGTGGAAGTGCAGCGCAGCATTTACCTGACCAGCTATACCCGGCACGATGTATTGTCGACCAGGGGCGACATGGGCAGCCGCAACCTGGCCATGCCCTACCTGGCCCAGAAAATTGGCGGGCACGGCCAGAACAGTGTGGGCGACATTATCCGTTATGCCAGGACCGGCTTTGACGGCGTGGTCCAGCTGGCCCCCTTTTCCTGCATTCCGGAGATCGTGGCCAAAAGCATTGTGCCCCACCTGAGCAAGGAATACGGCATCCCGGTCCTGACCCTGTTTATCGATGAGCATACCGGTTTGGCCGGGGTGCAGACCAGGCTGGAGGCCTTTGTTGACTTAATGGAACAGCGCCGTTCCCGGGGAATAAGCATGGGAGCCTGAAAGCGATATAATGTTACTTTTTTAACCGGAAGGCATTTTATTTGCCTTCGTTTGCTGTACAGGCAGGATAAAGGATGGAGAAACAGGTTATGTCAGAGGAAATGCTTTTAAAAATTGGCCCCATCGAAGTCAACCCCGGCCTGGCCCTGGCCCCGATGGCCGGCATAACCGATCATCCCTTTCGTCTCCTGGCCAAAAGACAGGGCTGCCCGCTGCTCTACTCTGAGATGATCAGCGCCAAGGGACTTCTTTATAACAACCGCCGACATCACCATCTCCTTTATTATAGTGAAGAAGAAAGGCCGATCGGGTTTCAGCTGTTTGGTTCAGACCCGCAAATTTTAGCCCGGGCGGCCATCAGGCTGGAGGAGCACGGCGCCGATTTTATTGACCTGAACCTGGGCTGTCCCACGCCGAAGATCACCCGTAACGGGGAAGGCGGAGCCCTGCTTCGCCAACCCGCTCTGTGCAGTGCGATTTTCGGCGCCGTCTCCGGGGCTGTTTCCTGCCCGGTAACCGTAAAACTGCGCAAAGGCTGGGACCAGGCTTCGGTCAACGCCGTAGAAATTGCCCGCCGGGCGCAGGAGGCCGGGATCAAAGCGGTCGCCGTTCACGGTCGCACGGTCGATCAGGGTTACAGTGGATATGCCGATTGGCATATTATTAAGCAGGTTAAGGAGGCTGT
>Ga0207421_10008473_pt1 | contig 10661 bp, 9 predicted proteins | sample SodLakKL_010_SED_4_FD_187542 | JGI IMG/M metagenome (GOLD analysis project Ga0207421, IMG submission 187542) | Alkaline sediment microbial communities from Lake Tanatar, Kulunda Steppe, Russia - 8KL_010_SED (SPAdes) (version 2) | ecosystem: Environmental > Aquatic > Non-marine Saline and...
GGAGAGGAGGTGAAAGGAAAACATTACCCAAAAAAGAGCTTGTATCCAAGGCTTCGTGCCGGAAAGAGGGGACAAACCGTGTCCGCTCCTTTTTTATTTCAAACAGGGAGGGAATAAAGATGACAGAAGAAAAGGATGTACGGAATGAAAAGAGTAATGAAATCCTCATGATCAAGAATTATTTCCTGCGCAAACTGGAAAAGGCGGAAAAGCTCTTGGAACCGGTGGAGGGCTTTGTTTTTGGCGGCGGGATACCGTCACCAGTGGACACAAAACAGGCCTATGATCTTTTACTTTTCGTTTACCAGAGAATGCCGGGTTTTTTTATGGGGGAAAACGTGTTCCTTTGGGAAAAGCTGGGCTGGGCTTATCACCTGCTCGGTGATATCAAAAAAGCCCGGCAGTGCCTGCTCATCCAGGCCGAACTGCAGCCGGGCTGTGCCGATGCTTACCTGAATCTGGCGGGCTTTTATGATAGCCGTGCGATGTACACCCTGGCGGTAAAAACTTGCCTGGACGGCCTGGCAGGTGGTATTCAGCAGGGCTTGGACTATGATTTGCCTTTATCTTTCAAGCGCTGCAGTTTTTCGGCAATGCGCTTTTCCCTGCTGCTTGTTTCTTCGGGATCCAGCAGCAGGGTGATGTTGAGCCAGCTTCCTTCTCTTGCGCCTTCAGGGAGCAGGCTTTTGGGCAGGTTAACCATGATCTCATCTTCACCGACCAGCAGGACGGCATAGTCCCCTTCGAATCGATCAATAACCGCTTTCATAATGCCCTCCATTTCTTGAGTGTTTTTTTTCTCAGCCCCCAGGATTATTATTTTACTGTGCCATTCCTTTGCTGGGCTGCTTCTACAATGGGGCTGTGTTTTTGCCCACTGTTCAGTGCTCAATATTGTACTCTTCCCCGTCTGTGGTGATCACAATGTCTCCGTGCAGGTCTGTTCTGAAAACCTCAACTTCTCTTGCTTTCAGTCGTGACAAAACTTCATCGTGTGGGTGACCGTAGGGATTGTCTGGCCCGCACATGATCACGGCCACTTCAGGAAACACCTCCCGCAGGAATGACTCTGTAGAACTGGAGTCGCTTCCGTGGTGCGCCACCTTCAAGATTGTGCTATCCAGGTCCTTGCTTCGCTGCAGCATTTCTCTTTCGGCTTCACTCTCTGCGTCTCCGGTAAAAAGAAAGCTGATATCGCCGTAGGTGAGCTTACTGACAATGGAGGCATTGTTCAGATCTTTGCTGGAGGGGAATGAGGGGTGTAGGATTTCCAACTCAACTTTTGTTCCCAATGAGCGCTCCATCCCGGGGCGGGCTTCGGTAAAGGGGATATCCAGCTTTTCAATGGTGTCCAGGTACTCCTCGAACGTCTCTGTCGTGTGCATTATCCCGGGGTCCAGGACTTCCTTTACCGGAAAGGACTTCATGACGTCAATCAGCCCGGCGATATGGTCAGAATGGGGGTGGGTGGCTATAAGCAGATCAAGACGATCAACGCCCTGGTCGTGCAGGTAGTTTACAACCCGGGAACCTGCCCCCTGATCGCCGCCGTCTATCAGGGCGGCTTTTTCACATCCTGACAGGATGAGGATGCTATCGCCATGGCCAACATCGATAAAGTGGACCTCCAGGGGTGCATCTGCCGGCGGAGCGCGTTCTTTTGCTTCTGTGTCATTTTTGGCATTGGCCTTGTCGGTGTCTTCCGGTGTTTCGACATCTTCAGGCTTGGGTGGCACATGCCTGTCCTGCTTTGCCGGGCCTTTATCTTCACTGTATTCGTCTTCCGGGTGTGAGGCTTCTTTCTCTTGTTCTGCAGATGTATGTTCTTCAGCGGCAGGGACGGGTTCTCCATTGTCGTCCAATTCATCTTCCAGAGGGGGCATCAGAGTGCTTCCAAGGATCAGGAGGGTCAGGGAGAAAACGAGGGCTACTGCATATACTTTCAATGGCTTTTTTTTAGGGATACTGGTAAACAAGCCGATACCTCCGGCAACAAGTCCGGCCAGTCCGAGAAAAAAGAAGAAGATATCAAACTCACCTGTTAAAAGGGCAATGATACAGAGCAAACCTGTTCCTGAATAAAACAGTAAAGCCAGTACTTTCTTCCATGGCTTGCCTGTGCGGAAACCGGGGAGTTTGCTCATAAAGGACATCAGCGTCTCCTCCTGTTATCTTGCCAAGCAAAATTGCTCTTATTAGTAGCATAACATTATTGCAGAATATATGCAAAAGTCAATAAAATGCAGCGATATACTGTCTATGTCATTGATTGCGTGTTCCACTGAAATCAACCAGCCATTCCCCTGGTTTCAGTTACGTGTTTATGTTAGGTAAATGGTAATAGCGGCGACTTTTCAGTTGCGGGCCAGGCTTCTTCCTGCTAAAATACCATTGCAGGATTATGGTTTGACCTTGGGAGGGAATTTTGTTGCAGATTGTTCCCGGCAGTAAAACAATTCAAGCAGGTTCAGAAGAAGTTATTGCGCAAAAAATTGCCAGTGATCTGAATGTAAGTGTGAAAAATGTATCCCAGGCTATAGAGCTTTTGGATGCCGGTGATACCATACCTTTTATTGCCCGGTATCGTAAAGAGGTAACTGGCAGCATGTCTGATGAACATTTAAGGCTGTTGGAAGAAAGGTTGTCCCAGTACCGGAACCTGGAAAAACGCCGGGAAGATGTTCTGCGACTGATTCAAGAACAGGAGGCATTGACGCCCGAGCTGGAGCAGGCAATTATCAAAGCGAAAACAGTTTCTGAACTGGATGACCTCTACAGGCCATTCCGTCCGAAGAAAAGAACCCGGGCCACCATAGCTGAGGAAAAAGGGTTAAAACCCTTGGCTTTACAGATAGTTAGGGGAGAAGAGAACATTGACCTGCTGGCAGAACAGTTCATCAGCGAAGAGCACGGGCTGCTTGATCAAAAAAGTGTCATCAGCGGAGCAAAAGATATTATCGCTGAGCTGATCTCCGATAATCCCAAAGTTAGGCGGTTGCTAAAGCGTTTAATTGAAAACGAAGGGGAAGTTGTTGTCACCTCCAAAAAGAAGGAACAAGTGCAAAGCAGCTACGAGATGTATTACAACTACCGGGAACCTTTAAAGGCCATTAAATCACACCGGGTCCTGGCTATCAACAGGGGGGAGAAGGAAGGTTTTTTGAACGTCAGGATCAGTATTCCCGAAGAAAGGGCGATTGCGGTTATTAGTGCTGCCTACGTGCCCGGGGAAATCAGTTCGCAGGCTGGCCAACTGCTCCAGGAGGCGGTTCAAGACAGTTGGAAAAGGCTTATATTCCCATCCCTGGAGCGGGAGTTCCGGAATGAGCTAACGGAAACAGCGGAAGAAAAAGCCCTGGTTGTGTTCAAAGACAACCTTCGAAATCTATTAATGGCTCAGCCGGTTAAGGGAAAACGGTTTTTGGCTATCGACCCGGGGTTGCGTACTGGCTCCAAGGTCGCTGCCGTAGATGAAAACGGCAAACTGCTGCAGACCACCGTAATCTATCCAGCGCCTCCCAAAAATGAGAAAGAAAAATCGGCCTTTGTGTTAAAGAAAATGATCAAAGAGCACGAGGTTAATGCTATTGCCATTGGGAACGGAACCGGCGGCCGGGAGGTGGAGCAGTTTGTTGCTGAGATGCTTAAGTCCGAGAACATGAAGCTCCCCTACATCATTGTCAATGAAGCCGGGGCCAGCGTTTATTCTGCTTCCAAGTTAGGCCAGGAGGAGTTCCCCGGACTGGATGTGGCGGAGAGGAGTGCGGTGTCCATTGCCCGCAGGGTCCAGGATCCCCTGGCTGAGCTGGTAAAAATCGAACCCAAATCCATCGGGGTGGGCCAATACCAGCATGATGTGAACCAGGTCCGGTTAAAAGATACCCTATCGGGTGTTGTCGAATCTTGTGTCAACCTGGTGGGGGTGAACCTGAACACCGCTTCCCCGGCCTTGTTGAGCTATGTCTCTGGAGTGAATAAAATCGTGGCTCAAAATATTATGCATTACCGGGAAAACAACGGCTATTTCCAAAACCGCCTGGAACTGAAAAAAGTGCCCAAATTGGGTCCCCAGGCCTTTAAGCAGTGCGCCGGGTTTTTAAGGGTGCCTGAATCAGACAACTATCTCGACCGCAGTGCGGTGCACCCGGAGTCCTATGAAGCAGCAGAAAAGCTGATGCAGGAACTTGCCATTTCCCCCGAAAGGCTGGGTGATCCGGAGCTTGTTTCTGAAATGGATTTGGAGGAACTGGCCCAAAAAGTAGGTGTTGGAAAGCCAACGGTAGCTGATATCCTGGAAGAATTTAAACGCCCCGGCCGGGATCCCAGGGAAGACCTGCCCGCCCCGGTATTCAGGGAAGGGGTCCTGGAGATGGAAGACTTGAAAGAAGGGATGATTTTAAGCGGTGTAGTCCGCAACGTGGTAGACTTCGGTGCCTTTATTGACATTGGTGTGCACCAGGACGGCCTGGCCCATATATCCGAACTGGCGGATCAATACGTTAAACACCCGGCGGATGTTTTGAAAGTGGGCGATATTGTTGAGGTTAAAGTGCTGGGGGTAGATCTTGGAAGAAAAAGAATTTCGTTAACATTGAAAGTATAAAATGCCCGCCCTTGTTTCCGGCAGGCTTGCCCGAACATAAACATAGCAGGGTTAGTGAATGCTCTGTTAGCCTGTTAGCTTTTTTCTGCGACCACCTTTTCCCCTCCTTTGATTTGTTTCAACGGAGCAAGGGTGCCTGTAATTTTTCCAAACACGTTGACAGGCCCGGCCGCCCTGATTTCATTTCCTGTGCTGGCTGGTGTGGGACCATAAAAGATGCAAAAAGCCTGCATGTTAGGCCAGTAGCCCAGCTCACCTGCTTCTAACACGTCCCTGGCATCTTCCTCTAAAGTTATTGCCAGGGGGATGCTGAAATATATTTCTTCACCCCAGGTGTTTCCGGTCCCCTCCAGGGGGAGAGCTTCAAATATGGTGGAAGCGGTTGCTGTGTCATAAAGCTCGGCGGAGCATTGTATTTCTGTGCCGATTTTAATCAGGATTTCCATAAATATTCCCTCCTTAGCGCAGTTCTAATGATTTGTATTACTCTTCACTGGTCGGGACGGAACTGTCCTCTGTTTTGATCTTTCAACAACCTACTTCACCATAATGACCGCAGCAACTCTTGCCCGTACGTATTTTGGTCAGGTTGTTTTTAGCGGCCATCTTCACTTTTTGCAAGAACGGGGCTTTTGAGCTCTTCCAGTTGCTGAATACAGCTTGTAGGGAAGGCCTTTTGGGGTTGTTGTTCATGTTTTTCCCTGCCTTTCAGTAGATAATCCATTAGTTAACAATAGATCACTTTTTTGAGTCGGTCAAGAAGGAAATGCAGGAGATTTTATGGTTTTTTAATTCTGACAAAAAAAGCCAAGAAGTAGAAATTTTTTTTCCACTAATGCAGGATTTTTGAGACTTTTGAAGAAGTATCTTTTTTAGGTGATACAGGTTTTCCCATAAAAACAACGAGAAGGTGGGCCGAGATGGCTGTTCATTATCTTAACGGTGAAAGAATGTATTATGCTTTTTTAGCCGGGGCCAGGGAGGTTGCCAGGAATAAAACAGTTTTAAACCGCATTAATGTTTTTCCTGTTTTCGATAGCGATACAGGGAATAATTTAACGGCGACACTGAATTATATTGTCGACACGGTTAGTCCCAGTCCATGCGTGGGTGAAACGATTCGTTCTTTGGCTGATGCTTCCTTGAGCGGAGCCCGGGGGAATTCGGGCATTATCCTGGCCCAGTTTATTAATGGGCTTTCCCGGGAAGTAGGGGAAGAAGAAAACCTGTCTACCCGGACTTTTGGAAGTTCTGTGGTCGGTGCGGTGCCCTATGCATATGGCGCAGTTGCCACACCGGTGGAAGGGACCATGCTGACGGTGCTGAAAGAATGGGCTGAGACAGTAAACAAGCTGAGTCAGGAGACCAATGATTTTGTGGAAATGCTGCTGCAGTCCCTGGAACGAGCCAGGCTTTCCCTGAAGGAAACCCCCGGCAAATTAAAAGTTCTTAAAGATGCGGCGGTAGTTGATGCCGGTGCCCAGGGGTTGGTGCTTTTTCTGGAGGGGCTTACCAGCTTTTTGAAGTCCGGGAATCTTGGCGCTCTACTTCAGGACCAGCCTGAAGATGTGGAGCTGCAGGAAGAGATTGTTGGGGTGGATACAGAGATAAATTGCCGCTATTGTTCTGAAGCGCTGTTGGTGGGGTCGGGTATCGATCACCAGCAGGTTAAACAGGCTGTGGAGCATCTGGGGGATTCATTGATCATAGCGGGGACGCCGGAAAAAACCAAGATTCATCTTCATACCAACCGACCGGAAGAATTCTTTTTTACCCTGGTGGAGCATGGACGGATTGTCAGCCAAAAAGTGGATGATATGGCAAAGCAGTACCAGGTTGTCCACCAGCGCCAACATGATATTGCCCTGGTGACCGATTCTATCGCTGATCTGCCCCAGGAAATCATCGACCATCATCAGGTTCACGTGGTACCGATCAACCTGGTGATTGAGGGGTCCAATTTCCTGGACAAAGTCTCCATCCGTCCCGGGCAGATTTTTTCAATCCTGGATCAAGTGAAAGAATACCCGACTTCTTCTCAGCCTTCTTTCACCATGGTTCAGCAGTTGCTGTCTTTTTTAACCAAGCATTACAAATCCGTGATCATGATCTCTGTATCCGGGGAGTTAAGCGGTACTTGTAATGTCTTTAACCGGGCGGCCGAAGCGCTGCAAGAAACAGGGGCCAAGATTTCTGTAGTCGATTCCAAGCTCAACTCGGGGGCCCAGGGTTTACTGGTTTTAAAAGCAGCGGAACTGATCGCTGCTGGGAAAGAGCATGATGATATTGTGCACATCCTTGAAGAGGTAATTCCGGGGACAAAAATATTTGTTAGCGTAGCGACCTTTAAATATATGGTCCGTGGGGGAAGGGTTAGCCCGATGAAAGGGTTCCTGGCAAGTCTCTTGAACCTTAAGCCCATTGTTTCCCTGGACGAACAAGGAAAGGGGATTGCTTTCGCCAATGCATTAACCCGCCGTTCCAACACGAAAAAAATCTTGCAAATTGTTCAGCGGATCCAGGAGCGGCATCCTGTAAGCAAGTACTGTATTGTCCATGCCGGGGCACCGGAAAAAGCGGAGTCATACAAGACACTTTTTACGCAAATTGTCGGGCAGGAGCCGGAATATGTGGTGGAAATTTCACCGATTGTGGCCTTAAGCGCCGGCCTTGGTGCCGTCGCAGTTTGTTTGATGGAGTCACGGGAAGCGGTATAACCCTGGCCCAAGTTGAACCTTTTTCTTTTCAGGGATATCATTCAAGGAGGGAGTGTGAGCATGTCTGAGCTGTTTGTCCAGGCGGCTGTAGTGGTTTTTCTTTATTTTATGGGTTTTTTCCTGGTGGCCCAACTGATTCGGAATAACTCTATCGTAGATATGGGTTGGGGGGCCGGGTTTATTGTTCTAACCATGACGACGCTGCTTCTGCAGGGAACTTACACGGAAAGGAGTTTGCTGGTAGCTGTGTTGGTTTTGGTTTGGGGTGGACGTTTGTCTTATCACATAGTTCGCCGCAACTGGGGCAAGCCCGAGGATTTTCGCTATGCCAACTGGAGGAAAGAATGGGGGCGCTGGCTGGTGCCCCGAGCTTTTTTGCAGGTCTTTATGCTCCAGGGGGCCTTGATGCTGGTAATTGCCTATCCGATCATTTTGATCAATGCCTACCCGGAACCGGGCTTGACGTACTTGGATTTTTTGGGGTTGGCAGTGTGGCTGGTCGGTTTTTATTTTGAAGCGGTAGGGGATAAGCAGCTGGCCCGGTTTAAGCAGGACCCTTCCAACAAGGGACATATTATCAAGACAGGGCTTTGGAAGTACTCCCGGCACCCCAATTATTTTGGCGAGGCGACGATGTGGTGGGGGATCTTTCTGCTGGCGCTGTCTTCGCCTTTTGGGTGGAGTGCCCTGATCAGTCCCCTGGTTATCACTGGATTGCTGCTCTTTGTTTCAGGCGTGCCAATGCTGGAAAAAAAATATAAGGATAACCCGGAGTTTCAAGCCTATGCCCGGGTTACCAGCAAATTTTTCCCCTGGATTCCCAGGAAGGAAGGCCGTTAAGGGTTTGGAGAGCTGTCTTCGAGAATATGAGTTGATTTTAAATAATACCAAACAGCCATGGGATTGGACCGGCAGGGAATGCCGACGAAAGGGGCGGACAAAATGCAGCAGTTTGTAAAGTTGTACCTGGTTACTTTGGGGGCATTTTTTGTCATCGATATGATCTGGCTTGGCCTGGTGGCCAGGAACTTTTACCGCGAGCACCTTGGTTTTTTAATGAAAACAAATATCAACTGGCCTGCAGCGATTATCTTTTACCTGATTTTTGTGGCGGGTCTGGTATATTTTGTCATAAACCCTTCCTTATCCCGGGACAGCTGGACTACTGCACTTCTTAGCGGTGCTTTTTTTGGACTGATTACGTACGCCACGTATGATTTAACCAACCTGGCCACATTAAAAGATTGGCCCTTGAAAGTTACCCTGGTGGACCTGGCCTGGGGAGCAGTACTGTCGGGAAGTCTTTCCACTATCGGCTTTTTTTACGGCAAAAAATTTTTATAGCGGGTCAATGCAGGAAAGTCATTATTCTTCTCCAACCGCTCAGCGCTATTTGTAAGCAAAGCTGTGGGGACGGTTCTGGCGCTTCCGGAGCGTAGCGGAGGACCGGCAGGGAAAGCGCCAGAACCGTCTCCCTGCTTTGCGGCGTGTTGCGCAATCACATAAGAGCTGAGCAGTTACGTTTTTTATTATTTTTGCTTAATAGTTTGCGGGAGAGAAAGGATTTCGTAATTGTTTCAAGAATTATGTAAAGAGTAAAACCTGAACGATGAAGCATTTTTTGAGGCATTTTTTGCCCTGTGATTATTATGGCTCTGCTCTGCGTCTTTCAAAAAGGTACAAGCAAGGCACAAATGGCGGCACCAAACGGAAGTCCGAATTTTCTATTTTAGGCGGTTGTAACATGTATCAAATCAATGCCAAAATACTGCAAATTTTGATTGACAGTGTTTTAGCTGGGTTGGCTTTTTTTTTGGCGTTATTTTTGCTAATAGATGGATCAGTTTCGCAGGTATATCTAGCGCATTTTGAACCCAGGGTTTGGCCGGTGATTGGGTTTAATCTGGTTGCTTTTTCCGTTTTTGGTATTTACAGGCGTATATGGGGGTTTCACTTTCTAAGAGACTATGCCCTGCTGGGCGGTGCTGCCGTGGCCGGGGTTACAGGTGTAACCGCTTATAATGTTTTATTTCAGATATTACCCCTGCACAATGTAATGGCACTTTATGTGGTGCTGGTTTTTGTTTTTACCGCTTGTATCCGTTTTGTTTTGTGCAGGGTGATTGATTAGCAGAGCAGTGGCGCCGGGTAAATCCTAAGGATGGGGATTAAAACGGCTGTAGCTTATTTTTTGCCCCTTTTTATGGGTGTAAAGACGAAATAAATCATGTTTTGGGCGTTGCCAGAAAAGGGATTCTATGAGAAAATATAAATAAAATTGACACAAATATTTGCAAAGCTTATCTTGAAACTCTGCTTGGAAGATTGGCCTTCAAAAGCATTCAACAAATACATATCCAAAGAATGAGGTGAAGGGCCAAAATGTTAGAAAAAACAAAAGAAATGATTTGCAGGATTTTTTCTGGGAGGTGGAGAGGCGCCTGGGTCGCGGTTATTTTAGCGGTGTTTCTTCTTGCAGGATGCGGAGGTTCTTCTAATGATGCTGAGCCTGAACCGGAAGATGTCCCTGCAGAATCCGAAGAATTAGAACCCATCCAGTTCGAGGAAATCCAGGATGTGGAGGCCAGGGTATCTGTGAGTTCGGGCAGCACTTTGGCCATCCGGAGAAGTCCCGGGACAGAAGACCAACCGGAAGATGATGTTGTCGATCGTGTCCCCAGGGGAAGAATACTCAGGGTCATCGACAAACACGGGGACAACCGGGTGGAGGACGGCTATACCTGGTGGGAAGTCGAAGACACGGAGTCCGGTTCGTCTGGATGGACGGCAGCAGAATTTTTGGAAGTTGAAGACGAAGCCGACGACCAGCTGGAAAGAGGGCTTAACGGGATCGAAGAAGAGTTTGAAACTGAAAACGACCAGGAAGAAGACGAAGCCGAATAGCTTTTCGGTCTTCGTCTTTTTTTTCCGGAACAGGCAGGTGTGAGGTCAATTGAACAGGGCTTTTTCGAGAATGATTTTGGTTTTTACAGTACTTCTGTTGCTGGCAATCCCTGCCCGGGATGTTGCTGCGGAAGATCCCGATAGTGCTGCAGGGTCTCCTTCGATGGATCGTATTGAGGCACCTCCTCCCATCGTTAACCCCTACCAGGTGTATACCTATGAAACTATGCTTGCTGATCTGGAAAGGCTTCAAAAAGCATACCCCGGCATTATTGAAACAGACTTAATCGGAAAAACGGAGTTTGGTCGGGCTATTTGGGCCGTACGCCTGGGAACGAGTGATGTCACTGTTTTTCTGAATGGTTCTCATCATGCCCGGGAGTGGATCAGCACCTGTATTACTATGAAAATGCTGGATCGCTATGCCCGGGCGTACT
>Ga0207421_10008474_pt1 | contig 10656 bp, 11 predicted proteins | sample SodLakKL_010_SED_4_FD_187542 | JGI IMG/M metagenome (GOLD analysis project Ga0207421, IMG submission 187542) | Alkaline sediment microbial communities from Lake Tanatar, Kulunda Steppe, Russia - 8KL_010_SED (SPAdes) (version 2) | ecosystem: Environmental > Aquatic > Non-marine Saline and...
ATCCTTGGTGTGATCATGTTCCTTCGTTTGGGATGGGTGGTCGGAAGCGTCGGATTGGTCGGTTCATGGGCGGTAATCGGACTCGCTTTTTTGATAACCGCAACCACTGCTCTCTCGATGTCATCGATAATCACCAATATGAAGATAGGTCCTGGAGGGGTTTATTCTATCATCTCACGATCTCTCGGACTTGAAGCCGGAGGGAGCATAGGGGTCCCGCTTTACATGTCTTTGGCACTCTCCATGGTGATGTATATATTCGGTTTTAGAGAGGGAATTCGCATGGTCTTTCCTCAATTTTCCTCTCTGCTGATCGACCTGGTTGTTTTCGGCATACTTTTCATCATAGTTTTACTCAGCACCAATGTAGCTTTCAAGATACAGTACGTGATCTTGGCCGTACTCGTAGTTTCTATAATCGCTGTGCTTTTAGGAGGACAAACCCAAGAGGTGTCCTACGAATTTACTACGGGGGGACGTAATGGATCCTTTTGGATAGTCTTTGCCGTTTTCTTCCCCGCCGCAACCGGGATCATAGCCGGCGCGAACATGTCCGGAGAGTTAAAAGAGCCGAAAAAGGCGATCCCCTTCGGCACTTTAGCTGCCATCGCAGTAAGTTTTGTCATCTATATGGTCCTTGCCTACTGGCTCGCCCGGTCGGCATCTCCCGATGAATTGGTGACCAATTTCATGGTGATGATCGAGCGATCATATTACGCGCCACTCGTCTTAGCCGGTCTTCTGGCAGCAACCTTCTCGTCCGCCCTGAACTCCATAGTCGGAGCCTCCAGGATACTCCAGGCCATGGGCGAACACAATATTTTACCAGGAAGTGATTGGTACTCAAAGAAGGCGGCAACGGGAGAACCCAGGAACGCGATACTGATAACAGGGGTGATCGTAGTTCTAGGTCTATTCCTTAGAGATCTGAATACCGTCGCTCCTTTGATCACCATGTTTTTTCTTCTAGCTTACGCTATCATCAATGTGATAATCCTGATCGAGCACCAGCTCGAATTGGTCAGCTTCAGGCCACTTTTAAAGATCCCCTTAGCGGTACCCCTTTTGGGTACCTTTGGTTGTTTCTTAGCCATGTTCATAATTAACCCGGCTTTCAGTTTCGTAGCGGTGGTAGTAGTTGGTCTATTTTACTATGTCCTTATCCACAGGCGTCTAGAGTCTAAGTCCCGTTATGGTGATGTTAGAAGCAGCCTTTTCGTTGCCTTGGCTGAATGGGCTGCAAAAAAATCCAATGACCTGCCAAGAGCTCAGAAGAGGGCATGGGTACCGAATATTTTAGTACCCACAAAAAACCCCACCGAGATAAGAGGTATCTCGAGCTTTTTGAGAGATATCGCATATCCACGAGGGTCGGTGAGCATGGTCGGAGTAGGTATGGAAAAGAGGAACTTACGTATAGAGAACCAATTCAAAGATATCTCCAAGACCTTCAAAGAGAATGGGATATATTCCGATTGGACCATAATCGAAGGAAAAGACTTCGAAACAGGTGCAAAGAACAGTATGCAGACCTTGAAGAGATCTCTATTCAGCCCAAATATCGCATTTTTCAGGATGCCTGATATCGTAAACGGAGAAAACGACCTAAAAGAAGTGATGAAAAGTGCTACTGAAAATCGGTTAGGTGTGATACTCTTCGCTGATCATCCAACAGCTGGGCTTGGTCAAGAGAAGAGGGTCAATCTCTGGCTTCCCAAAAGATGTCTGGGCTGGGCACCTCCCGAAAAACCTCCGAATTGCAATCTAGCACTGCTCATGGCCTACAAATTAAAGGTGAACTGGCGTGCTGAATTGAATATCCTTGTACCTACCGAGGATGAAGATATCGTTGAAAACGAAAAGAAGAACATCCATGGATTGCTGGAAGCCGCGAGGATACCCGTTGACAATTTAGAAGTTAAACCTCTTTCAGCGGAAGAATGGATCGACCAGGCTCCTCAAGCCGACGTGAATATTTTCAGTCTTCACTCCAAACCCGATTTTGACATGATAAGGGATAGGGTTCATAAGGCTGAATCCACCTGCATATACTGCAGAGACTCCGCAGTAGAAAGTGTGTTAGCTTAACTCGCTATGATCCACATCATAAATAAGGTCCGCTTCTGATATCATATTCCGTATGTAGAACCAATGATGGGTACAACCACCCAAGACGAGGAAGGAAAAATGATTTATACATCCTCTCTAATTTAGATGGAGTGATAAAAGATGGTAGTTAAGGTAGATGAAGATGCATGCATAGCCTGCGGGTTGTGTGTAGAGGCATGTCCGGTGGATGCTATTACGGTTGGAGATGTGGCAGAGGTAGATGCTTCCAAGTGTGAAGACATCGGTGACTGTGTTGCCGTCTGCCCGGTGGATGCCCTCTCTCTATAGCGGATGCATAAATTCTTTATAGCACTGTAGCATCACAACTTCGTGATATCATGGTAGTAAATGTAGATGAAGATGCATGCATAGCATGTGGACAGTGTGAACCTGAATGCCCTGTAGACGCCATAGCGATGGAAGATGTCGCAGTCGTAGATGAAGATACATGTATAGACTGCGGTAACTGCATCGAAGTGTGTCCTGTGGACGCTCTCAGTCTATAGGCCAAACCTTTTTCTTTTTACCTTTTTGAAAAGTAATCGGAAATGTTGCTCTGATTTCTTTTTTTCCTAGATCTTTCTATGGAGATTCCACTCTGTTTCAACATGTTCTCGGAGAGAGGATCTTTGTACTCGCTATCGTAGATTATCCTTTGTACTTCAGCATTTATCAACATCTTGGTGCAAACCACACAGGGATAAGTGGTACAGTACAACGTACTTCCCCTGATCGAAACGCCGGAGACCGCTGCCTGGATAACGGCGTTCTGTTCCGCGTGGACGGCTCTGCAGAGTTCATGGCGGTATCCCGAAGGAGTAACATCCCCTTTTTTAGGGAAGAAATTGATCTTCTCCACCGCCTCCTCTTTCTTATCGATACCGTATTTATCGGAGAATTCCTCGATGAATATATCTAGATATGGTGGGTGGATCTCTCCCTGTCTGATGCAGCCTCCGAGCTCTTCGCAGTGAGAGAGACCCTTGGGTGCACCATTGTATCCCGTGCTGAGGACCATCTTGTCCTTTACAAGTACCGCACCTACCTTTCTTCGGAGACAGGTGGACCGCTCCGCTACTAATTCAGCCATTGCTATGAAATACTCATCGACGCTTGGTCGGTTCATCAACGCCCAAACATCGAGCACGTTTATCATCTTTTCGTCATATGATGATGAAAAAGCACCGGTAATTTATACGAACCTTTATAAATGGTGAATCGATAGACTGTGCTGTAGATAGATCAAATGGTAACGAGAAATTGATAGATTTCTCGGATAAAAAGTCCCTAATAGGTGGGTATAAAAATGACGGATATAAATGTAGAAAACGTAGTGGCATCGGCCACTCTTGGAGAATCGTTCGATTTGGACGAAGTGCATGAGATACTCGAGGGTTCGGAATATGATCCAGAAAAGTTCAGAGGAGTTATTTATCGGGTAAGAGACCGAGGATTGAAGACCTCTGTTCTCATATTTAGGAGTGGCAAGATGGTATGTACCGGTGCAACAAAAGTTGAGGAGATAGATAGGACAGTCGCTTATTTAAAAGAGGTCCTTTCGAAGGAAGATCAAGCGGTATTAGATGAACCCGAAGTAACGGTTCAAAATATCGTGGCTACCACCGACCTAGGTCACCCTCTCAATCTGAACTCGGTGGCCATCTCTTTAGGTTTGGAAAGGATCGAATATGAGCCAGAACAGTTCCCTGGACTCGTGTTCAGGATGGACGAACCCAGGTTGGTAATGCTGTTCTTTGGCTCAGGAAAAGTCGTCTGTACTGGCGGTAAAAGGATCGAAGATATCCAGAGAGGTATAGAAAAGATATCTCTTGAACTGGTACAGACAGGGTTTTTACCCAAGTAAAGCAGTATAGTCTAACTGTTGAACGACCATGGACGACCTGAAAGGAGAGCTCATAGGTTTTGGCAAAGAGATCGCCATCGCCCTTATCATATTAGGAATCATCCTTGGTTCTCTATATGCCTACAGCGGTAGATGGCCCCCTATGGTGGTCGTCGAGTCGTCCAGTATGAGCCATTCTCCAGAAAGTCAGATCGGGATAATAGATACCGGAGACATCGTACTGGTCAGAGAGAGGGAAAGGACGGACATCAAAACGTATGTGGAGGGTAGGGTAAGCGATCACGAGAAGTATGGGCAGTACGGCGACGTGATCATATACCGTCCCATGGGTGATCCGGATACCACACCGATAATCCACCGAGCGGTCGTATTTTTAGAGTTGAACGAGACCGACGGTGATCATTCATTCGACGCCCCCTCCTTGAGGCATCTAGAGTATGGTGTAGATTGGGAAACCTCTCATGGCGAGAGATGGCTGAATCTAACGGGTACCATCACCATATTTGATTATGGCTTCCGGGATATCGATCTGGAGATAAATCTTAGACCATTGCTGGAAAATGAGGAACGTAGGAATTCCGGCTATATAACGATGGGTGATAAAAACCAGAATTATGACCAAGCGAGTAGGATATGCCCGTCTCCCGTGATGGATGAATGGATCATCGGAAAGGCTAGGGGTCAACTTCCTTGGTTCGGTATCCTGAAATTGATGTATATGAGGAATACTGGTGAGGTACCTACCAACAGCTGGTATAACCTGGGCATATCCATAACTATCTTAGTGGTAGGTCCCTTCGTGGTAGAAGAACTGTATAGAAGGTGGAAGAAAAAGGATGACGATGGAGAGGATGCTGATTTAGAGGATGCTGATGTAGTTAGGAATGATGATTTAGAGGAGTATGATGGTGTAGAGGATGCTGATTTAGAGGATGCTGATTTAGAGGATGCTGATTTAGAGAGGGGTGATGATGGGGGAGAAAGCAAGGATGAAGATAAGCAGAGAAAGAAAAGGATGATGAAGAAGAGGTTTTAGTGGCGGGAAAGTATCCGCCTATCACATGAGTTTCATCTGCTGGTGATCCTCAAAGGTCCTCAGTTTTTTTACAGGAATTATGGTTTCATCCTGTTCGATTATGCTGATAGTATCTACTTCAGGTACGCTGGGTTGTATCTCCTTCGTACGGCCCCTGCGTCCGAACGATTTTACCCTAGCATTCACGAGACCCAGCATGTCCAATTCCGAGATGATATCAGTTATCCTCCTCTGTGTCAGAGGGTCCATCCCGGATACAGTACAGACCTCTTTGTAACCAGCATATACCTCACCGGTAGTCAGTTTGTTGTGTCCGTTAGTCCTGCTGAGAAGGATGGCGTACATGGTAAGTTTAGAATGGGTGGGTAAGGTTATGACAGCTTCTCTAACACAGTCCTGCTCGATCTTGTTCTTGGCTTTGTAAACATGATTTGTATCTACATGTTCACAGTGTTCTCTTTCAGCTATCTCTGTAGCGACCCTTAGTAGGTCCAAAGCTCGTCTTGCATCGCCGTGTTCTTGAGCAGCCAGAGCGGCACAGAGAGCTATCACATCATCGTCCATGATGTTCTCCGCTTCGAAGGCTTTGTTAACCCTCTCGGTGAGTATGTCCTTCAACTGTTCGGCGTTGTATGGTGGAAAGATCAGTTTTTCCTCACCGAGCCTGCTTCTCACTCTTGGATCCAAGAATTCGGTGAACTTGAGATGGTTGGAGATCCCGATCAAACTGACTTTACTCTGCTTCAATTCAGAGTTGATCTTCGAGAGGTGATAAAGAACGGTATCTCCGCTTTTGGAGACCAGTTTATCCAGCTCGTCCAGTATGATCACTACCACCCTGGGCTCTTCATCGATACGCTCTTTCAAAGACTCATAAACCTTCTCCATGGGCCATCCGGTAAAGGGTATCTGTTCGCTCCATTCGCTCATGAATTTGTTGCCGATGTTCTTCATGACCCCGTAATGGGTATCTACGACCTCGCAATTTATGTAAACGTAATTTACTCTATGAACGTTGAATTCCTGAAATTCACCCTGAAATTGGCTGTCCGCGTTCTCTCTTTTCAGCCGTTCCACTTCCCTTTCTAGATATCGAACTACGGCGGTTTTTCCAGTCCCTGTTTTTCCGAATATCAATACGTTGGAAGGACGGTTACCCCGCAGTGCGGTGACCATTATTGAGGCCAACTCATTTATATATTCTTCCCTATGTGGAAGTTGTTCTGGAATATAGCTTGGTCTGAGTATGTCCTTGTTCCCCTTGAAGACCTTTTTCGAGTGCATGTACGTTGTGAATATGTTCGGTTCCATTAATATCTCCCCAGATATTTATTGCGTATACCTCCAAAGACCCCTTCATTTCATGTGGAAATAAATCCACGATAGGCATTTACCTACAAAGGTGATTTAACCTATCTATATCATATCGTCTTTGGGATATCGAAGATTGTAAGTGGTATTAAAAAAGGTTTCGTCAGACGTTCTCTGGTAAACTGATGAACGGAAATATAAACCGGCCGTATGACGCTTTATATAGGTTTGTATCGGATTCCCGATCGACAATATGTATATATCCTTCCGCATAGTTATTTCGGCGGTGTTGTCGGCGGCCGGAAGTCCCGCGAAGTATCAAATTTCATGTGGAGATCATCGGTAGATACCCCAGTCTTCTTTTCTAACTTCTTTCACCCATCCCGGTGGGTACCCTTCCTTCTTTATCTTTCGTTCAAGATGATCGAGTGTATTCAAAGCCATCCGTTTGATACCTGGAGAGAGGTATGTTTCCTGGAATTCGTCTTCATCGAGGACCAGGTATCTGCAGTCAGGATACACCCAAAGATCCAAAAGAAGGTCCATGGCCTCATACCCATCTTCGATCCTGATCGGGGGTGTTCTTATGTCGGAGTAGTACCCCTTCAAACGTCCCTGTTGGTCCATGACCTCGACCACATTGTACCATCTATCGAATGGATCGTACATGACCCCCCTGAAGCCGTTTTCTATGAGGGGTGACCCCATATGTGAGAACGGTTTCTTCAGTTCGAAGATGAATGATGTTACTATGATCCGGCCGGTGTCCAGCAGCAATCTCTGTTCCCATTCCCTGGACTCCTTTCCGGCCCTGAGATACCTGACCAGGGTCATGTTTCACTCCACCGGGCCGATGGGGAATATGGTTTCACCATGTATCTCATTGGTCACCTCTGCCATGGCCAGATAGATGGCGCTGAACCCACACACGATACCTTCATATCCCGCTATTGTCCATACCGTAGGGTTGTGCTCACCTATGGCCAGTAGGAAGAAAAGTATGGTCAGTGTTCCGAATACCACCTGGAGTGCCCTGTTCATCTTCAGAGTGGATAGGAACATCCATCCTGTGAAAAGTCCCCACATGGCAAGATAAACTGACATGGATGTTGCACTAGGTTCAGCTATACCTGGGACGATCTCGGGTATCATGATGATACCTACTAAACTCAACCAGAAAAGACCATATGAACTGAAAGCGGTACCTGCGAAGGTGTTGCCCTGTTTCATCTCCCACCATCCGGCGATCAACTGCGCCATCCCGCCATAGAATATACCCATGGCCAGGATCATACTGCTCATGTCGATTATACCGGCGTTGTGTATGTTTAAAAGTACGGTGGTCATACCGAAACCCATCAATCCCAAGGGAGCAGGGTTTGCCAGTTTTTTCATCTCTGCCATATAGACCATCTAAAGGGGTTGATGTTACTTTTTCTTTGCCTTCTTTTTAGCACGATCTCTACGTTTCTTTGCGTTGAATCCCGTGGCCTCCAGAAGGAACTTATTCCACCTGGAGATGGTGTCCATGGCAACGTCATCGGGGGCATCCTCATTCATCTCTACATCCACCCATAGTCCGGTCTTCCCCTCGGTCCAGACCTCTAAATAGTCTATCGCACCGTACTCCGACTTCAACTTATCCCCTTCCTCTTCAACCGTTTCGAAGTGCTTTTCCATGATCTCCTTCAGTTTACCGCCTTCGATGTTCTTGAAGTGGCCTCTTTTTATGTCGTATTCATTTCGGCCCATGTTATCATTATACCTTAAGTCGAAGACCGATATATGTTTTTTCTCCATGAAAGGCTTTTATAGTATAATATTCAATGTGGTTTGTATGAAACGTATCTATTCGACTGATGTCATGGAACTAGAGGAAGGTGAAAAGTGTAAAGTAGCTGGATGGCTTCAGGAAGTCAAGAACCTAGGGGGAATAGCGTTCTTCAAGGTGAGGGACCGGAAGGGAGTCTTTCAAGTCGTCCTGGTGAAGAAAGAGATAGGCGAAGAATTCAGTGAACTGGTCGATATACCTCGGGAGAGCGTTGTAGAGATAGAGGGTAAGATACAGCATACGGACCAGACGGAACTGGGGTACGAGATACTTCCCACATCCGTCAAGGTCGATAGCACTGCTGGAAAACCGTTACCCCTGGGTGTCATAGACAAAGTCGATGCAGATATGGATACTCGTTTCGATAACAGGTTCATGGACCTGAGAAAGGAAGAGAAGATGGCAATATTCCAGGTTCGAAACCTGCTTCTAAGAGGGATTCGGGATTTTTTCCACAAGGAGGGTTTCATAGAGGTAAATACACCGAAGATCGTGGCTGCCGGAGCCGAAGGTGGAGCCACTTTATTCGATGTGGATTACTATGGTACGGATGCATATCTGGCCCAGAGTCCTCAGTTGTTCAAACAGATGCTCATGGGAGCCGGTCTGGAAAGAGTTTACGAGATCGCACCGGCCTATCGTGCAGAGGACTTCGATACGGTGAGGCACACATCGGAATTCATATCTCTTGATTTTGAGATGTCGTTCATCGAGAGCTCCGACGATGTCATGGACATGACGAGTTATATGATCGAACACTCCTTGAAATATCTCTTAAAGAACGGATCAGATCTTTTAGACAAGCTCGGTGCGGAGGTCAGAGTCCCTGAACATCCGATAAAGAAGATAACACATCACGAGTGCATAGAGATCCTCGAGGACCTCGGTAAGGATTGGGAGGACGAAAAGAAGGTTGACACAGAAGGTGAGAAGATGCTCGGCGAGTATGTCGAGGAGAATTATGATTCAGATTTCTTCTTCATCACCGAGTTCCCAACTCACCTGAAGAAGAACACGTTCTACGCCATGAGGAAGGATTACGATCCCTCCATTACCACTTACTTCGATCTGGAATACAAAGGACAGGAACTGGTATCCGGAGGACAGCGGGAGCATAGATACGACGTACTTATAGCTCAGATGGATGAACTCGGTCTGGACCCGGATGACTTCGAGTCTTACATCAAGACATTCAAGTACGGGATGCCTCCGCATGGTGGCATCGGATTGGGATTGGACCGATTCGTTCAACAGCTCCTTGATCTTGAGAACATACGAGAGGCTATACTGTTCCCCAGGGACACCAGCAGACTGTCACCCTGAATATAGCTACAGTTATAAACAAAGAAGCATATCTGGTTCACGATGGCCACTGGAAAATACGAGAGAGAATTGAGAGGTATCCTTTCCGGAGACATTGAAACCTTGGAAGAGGTCACAAAAACCTGTGATGAGAGGGAGAAAGAGGGGTATATGTCCATACTAGATTTTCCCTTTTTGGTCGTCAGGGCCGGAGGCAGTCTGGGGATGGACTTGATCGCCATAAGGGGAGAGATCTCTTTCCCGGTGGAGGTCAAATCTTCAAAACACGATGTTATCTATTTCAGCGATGAAGAAAGACTCACCGAGCAGGCGGAGTGGATGATAGATGTTTGTAAAGCCAGTAAGGTACTGCCACTCTACGCCTTCAGGATCAAAGGAAGGAGGGGCGACCGTTGGAGGATCTTCACTCTAGATGTTCCGGAACTGAGGAAGAAACAAGGCGTGGTCAAACGCACGGTACCGCCCATCGAAAAAACAGTACATGGAAATTACACTGTCAGGTGGGAAAATGGGATGCCCTTACATCGATTCTTGGCTTTCTTGAGTCATCTCCTTAGTTAGAGGAATATTTTATATGGGTGGACCACATTTCACTGGCCCATGGACGATATTCCCTCGGTATCCTTCAAGGAAGGCTCGGTTGTGGTAACGGAAAACGATGAGTATGTCGAGCATACCATCGACGGAGAGGCCACCGATATCAACACACTGTTCGAGAGTTTGAGCGATTATGAGAGGATATACCTGATTGATCTAGATGGGATCGAAAGGAACCGTCCCCAGTTGGATCTGATAAAGAGGTTGAGCATCCGCAGAGAAGTTTGGGTTGACTGTGGTGTAAGGGACATGAACACTCTGCTAGACCTCTATGTGGCCGGTGCAGATAGGGTGGTCATATCGACTAAAACCCTTCGTGATATGGACTTCGTCGAAAAAGCGGTAGAGATCAGCGATAGCATGGTGTTCAGCATCGATATCTTCCACGGAAAGATCCTCTCCCCCTCCGACGAGATCGGTAACATGAGTCTGATTCAAGTACTGAAAAAGGTCGTAGACATGGGCATCAAAACCGTGATAATTTCAAATCTAGATGATTCCACACTGGACCTATTAGAACTGCGGAACGCACCTCAGGAAGACTATCAGATATTCACGGCCGGTGATGTCAGAAACGATAGCGAT
>Ga0207421_10008475_pt1 | contig 10656 bp, 8 predicted proteins | sample SodLakKL_010_SED_4_FD_187542 | JGI IMG/M metagenome (GOLD analysis project Ga0207421, IMG submission 187542) | Alkaline sediment microbial communities from Lake Tanatar, Kulunda Steppe, Russia - 8KL_010_SED (SPAdes) (version 2) | ecosystem: Environmental > Aquatic > Non-marine Saline and...
GTCCCATGCAGCCTTATAAACAGCCTGACCCGACAGGTAGGTGGTACTGGAAGCGTAAGCACCCACATCAAAAGGGGTCATATCGGTATCAGAAGAGTAAACATGTATTCTGTCCAGAGAACAACCCAGGGTTTCCGCAGCTATTTGAGCCAGTACCGTGTCACTTCCCGTGCCCAGGTCGGTTGCTCCCATCTGCAGATTGAAAGAACCGTCATCGTTGATCTTGAGATAGGCAGAACCCATATCAATCTGGGGGATTGAAGAGCCCTGCATTAAAAGGGACATTCCCACGCCGTATTTATAGCGTTTAGTATCTCTTTCTGTTTTTTCGGCTCTTTTTTTTGCCCATTGAATTTCCCGCATACCGGTATTGATACATTCTTCGATACCGCAACTCTCCACGGTCTGGGGTACGCCTTCTTTTCCTTCACCCAGGGCGGCAAAAATGGGTGAAGTGTCCCCGGATCGAATGTGATTTTTGCGGCGCAGTTCAATGGGATCCATGTCAAGGGTATCGGCAATTTCATCCATGCATGATTCCAGTGCAAAAGCTGCCTGCGTGGCCCCATATCCCCGGTAGGCACCTGCTACGGGTAAATTGGTATATACCGTTCTGCCCCGAAAACGCAAATTCTTAAATGTATACAGCGGCAGGGTCTTGCTTCCGCAATTGGACATAACGGTAAGAGCATGGGAGCCGTAAGCTCCCGTATTACTCAGAACGTCCATAAAAATGCTGTGCACCTTTCCTTCCTCATCAAAGCCGGCTTTCATTTTAATTTGCTGGGGATGACGGGTACGGGAGCTTTCAAATTCCTCTTCCCGGCTGAGAGAAAGGCGTGCCGGTCGCCCGGTAAGAAGACTTATATAAGCAGGAATATATTCCAGGAAAACTTCCTGCTTGGCCCCAAATCCGCCGCCTATGCGAGGTTTAATCACCCGTATCCGTCCGGCAGGAATCTGCAGAAGATTGGCGGTAATACGACGAACATGAAAAGGGACCTGCGTGCTGGTTACAATGATCAGGCGATTATAAGCATCGATATAGGTAAAGGCTTTGTGAGTTTCCAGAGGACAGTGTTGAGCATAATGACTGGAATAGGTTTTTTCAAGGACATAGCGTGCTTTTTCAAAACCGGCTTCAGAATCGCCGGCTTTAACATCAACCTGCGCTGCCAGGTTTTTTTCCGGTTCATAGGGGGCAGGAATAGGCATATAAGCATCTTTTTCATCGTGTATAACCGGAGCCTCTTCGTTCAATGCCCCTTCTGCATCAAATACGGGAGGTAAAGGGGTATATGTAACCTTGATTCTGTTCAGGGCCTGCCGTGCTGCTTCTTCTGTTTCTGCTGCAACAGCGGCGACCCGGTCTCCCACAAAACGGACTTTGGTATCAAACATGCGGGTATCATACGGAGAAGGCTCCGGATATCCCTGACCTGCTGTTGTATGCCTTGTGTGCGGCGTATTCTTATGAGTGAGACATTTCACCACTCCGGGAACCTTCTCTGCTTCAGAGGTGTCAATATCATCTATTGTAGCATGAGCATGAGGACTGTACAAAAACTTGACCTGCAAAATGTCTCTGTGCTGAGAAGTGATATCATCGACATAGACCGGTGTGCCACAGGCAAGGGAAAAGCCGTCGATTTTTCTCGTTGATTGATTGACAATATGAAATTCTTTTTTCATGATTTTTCCTGCAGGAGTTCTGCCGCATACTTTACCGCTTCTATACGCTTAATATAACCCGTACAGCGGCATATATTGCCATCCAGGGCTTTCCTGATGGTCTGTTCATCAGGATGGGGGTTTTTATCCAGCAGGGCTTTGGTGGCTAAAATAGAAGCAGGCACGCAATAACCGCATTGAACAGTCCCTTTTTCTACGTATGCTTTCTGAATGGGATGAGGTCGGGCGGGAGTGCCCAGTCCTTCACTGGTGATAATAATGCTCTTATGAGCGCGGGGTGCCAGGATGAGACAGGAGGTAACCACCTCTCCATCCATTAAAATAGCGCAGGTGCCGCAAGAACCTTCTCTGCAGCCGTCTTTTATACTGAAATAGCCATTTTCCCGCAATGCGTCCATCAGGGTTTGAGTGGGCGAGACTTCCCACTCCACCTGTTTGTTATTTATAGTCAGTTGTATTTTCATTCTAAAACGCCCAGCTCATTTAAATCTTCACATAATTGGTTTTGCAGATGCTCACATCTGTAGGATTTTGAATAGCGGATATCACGACGCATAGCACTGGTGAGTTCCTGGCAGGACTCTTTTACCTGTCTGGCTGTGATCGTGCCTTTTTCCTGAATATGTTGTTCCAGTGAGGAGAGGGAGAAAGGGAAACGACGCACTGCTCCAATTGTGATAGAAGTTTGCTTCTTGTCTTGAGGATTTTGAAGAAGCAAGTAATTGAAAATACTGTAATCGAAACTGGTTTCTTTGAAGTTATAAGAGATGCTATGGTAATCAAGCATTGCGGTAGGTATTTGAACCCTGAAAATAAAAATGTTCTTATATCGTGAGAAATTCTCAAAAAATGTACGGCATCGGATGGTATGTTTCTCAAATTGATGGTCATAGTAATCTATGAGTGCATTCGTGGCGTATAAATATACCGGCAGGTTTGCCCAGTAGGGGCATTGTCCCAGTTCACCGCCGACCGTAATAAGATTACGCAGAGGAGTGGAACCAATCTCAAGGCATATGTCTTTTAATGTATCCGGAACCTCGGGATGTTCGATGATATGGGCCATTGTGACCATGGCATCAAAGATCAGGTAATCTCTACTTTTTATAATGTTCTGACAATTGAGGGATTGCAGGTCAACAATACAATCAAATCTCTGGAGGTTCCGTTTATAGAGACCGGTACCACCGGCATATAAAAGGGACGAAGGTTTTAAGTGTGAAATAACTTCTTCCACGTTTTGAGGGTAAATATATTCCGGCAAAGATAGTTCCCTTTCTATGTCACTTCAGTCCATTTTATTATAATCTTCAAGAAAATCAAAGTCTTTCAGGACATAAGGATCAGGAACAGAGACCGGATGATTATCCTTTTCAAATACCCGAGAGGTAATGGTATCGATAGGCTGTGCCAGTATTGATGGAATAAGCTTAAAAGGAAAGATGACAGGATGTCCGGTTTTCTGTTTGTAAAGGGGTTTAATAATGAGACTGTTTCTGGAGTGAAACACCCGGAGCAGTGTTTGATAGGTTTTTAAAGAAATCATGGGAATATCGACAGGTTGATAAAGAATACCGCTGTATTTTTTTTCGCTGTTTTTGATCTGTTGTACCCCTGCCTGAAGAGACGAGAATTGGCCGGCAGGATAATCGGAATTATAAACCCAGCGAAAAGAACTGTCAGAAACATGCGCCTTTTTTACTTCTTCAGCGCGGTGTCCGATAACCACATAAATATCTTTTATATCTGCACGCTGAAGCTTTTCCCCTATTTCTTCAAGGAAAGTATTGTTTCCCACGTTCAGAAGGGGTTTTAAGCGACCCTTCATCCGGCGGCTGTAACCCGCTGCTAATATCAGAGCACAGCAGTTGTCTTTCTCCTTCATTGCTTTTCTCTCCGGCGTGATAAAAATTGTATTCTCGTTCTGTTTTTTTCTTTCTTTTCCCCAGGATTGTTATCTTCTTCGTAGTCTTTGCCTTCCTGGTATTTTTTTATAATTTTCTCTCTGAAGTATAGTCTGAAAGTTTGCCTCTGGCGGATTGCTGATCGATGGAACTCATGCATGAGATGATCTCAGGCAGGTTCTGCCTTTACCTCCTGTTCATCATGTTGAAAACATCTGTTGTCCGGGTTTCTTTTTTCTTCTCCGGAGTCTCTATCCTCTATGAATCCTGACCATCGAGTCTCTATCAGGAGTCAGAATACAGCATTGAGTATTCAGTCGTAAGAACAAACCAGGCAATTTCTGAATTTACGTTCATTATAAAATGTATTGCAATATCTTTTCCCTTCTGCGCACCTCCCTATCCTGTCCATCCTCTGTACCTCGATGCAAATTTTCTTTTCTGAGCATAATTTTCTCATCTCATTCTGTCAGCCTGTCAATCCTGTAAAAACATCTTTTCAGGATCTGATGAGATTATCTTTTTTCTGATATCCTTTATATCCTGTCCATCCTGTAAAATCTTTTCTTTGTTTCCCGTGCTGACTCCGGTCTTCTGTCTCCTGGCTCCTATTTCCCTTTGCGTGATGCAAATCTTTTTTCTGTTCTTCTTCTCTGTATATTCCCATTCTGAATCATGGTGCTGTATTTCAATCAACTATTACTTATGTACCTCTTACTTAATAAACTTCTGACTTCTGCCTGTCTTCTATTGAGTTTGTTAATATTTATTTTACAATCATATTGATGGAAAACCAACTTTATTTACTCAGAAACGGTCTGATAGTGACGGGAAATCACCCTCCGTTTGAGGGGGATATTCTGTTTGATTCTGAAATACAGCAGATTGTTGATAAACAGCCCGCCGTCCCTGAAAGAGCCCGGGTAGTTGACTGTTCCGGGATGATTATCCGTCCCGGTGGCATTGACGCTCATACTCACTTTGACCTGGAAATATCCTCTACCCTGCGAACTATTGAGAATATTAACAGTGGCACGAGGGGCGCTCTGGCAGGCGGTATTACCACCATCGGCGACTTTGCCACTCAACAACCCGGTCAGTCGCTTATTGAATGTTATGAAACACGTAAAGAAGCGCTTGATAGGGAAAGCAGGTGTTCTTATTTTATTCATCTGGCGGTAACTGACTGGGAGGGGGATGCTTTTCAGCAAATCGACAAGCTTCAAAACACCTATGACCTTCAGAGTATCAAACTCTTTACGACCTATAAAGAACGCGGCTATGATTCTAACAGCGGTGAAATATATACTGCGCTGGGGCAAAGTCGCAAGATGAATTACCTGGTGATGATTCATTGTGAAGATGATGACATTATAGCCTATAACCAGAAAAAGCTTACCCGCCTCTCCCATCTTCCGGAAATGGAAAAGTTTCGCCTTTCACGCCCCTCGATTGCCGAATCTGCCGCCGTTAACCATATCTGTTACCTGAATAAAAAAGCCGGCGGCAATCTTTATGTGGTTCACTGTTCTACGCCGGAAAGTGTGCATTTGCTCAACAGTTATCGTGAAGAAGATGGTGAAGGTCGTTATCTTATTGAAAGCTGTCCTCAGTTTTTTCTGCTTGATGAGCGACAGTTTGCGGAAAAAGATGGGCATCTTTATGCCTCTCAGCCTCAGCTCAAGTCACCACCGGAGTCTGAAAAACTTTATAAGAAAGTACTGCAGGGAATGGTGGATGTCATCGCTACAGACAACTGTGCCTTTGCCAGAAAGGATAAGGAATCCGGTTTGAAAGAGGGTTACCTGAAAGTTCCGGTAGGTATGCCGGGCACCCAATTTCTTCTGCCTGTCACCTATTCCGTCCTGGTGGACAGAGGAAAGCTCTCTCTGGATGATTGGGTGAAAATGACGGCAAAAAGACCGGCACAAATATTTGGACTGAAAGAAGCCGGTGTGCTGGAAAAAGGGAACAGGGCAGATATTACGGTTTTCAACCCGGAGAAAGAATGGGAAATTACAGAAAAAGAACTCTGCTCTGGTGCCGATTGGTCGCCTTATCTCGGTCATAAGGTCAAAGGAAAGGTGGCGGCAACATTTTTGCAGGGAAAACCGGTATTTATCGAAGAGTCGTTAGGGAACCCGGGAGGGGAATAATGCCCGTAATGTGTACAAAAAATAAAGGTAAATCCAATGCATTATAACCTGGCTTTTATTATGTATAATAAGAAAATGATGTTCAGAGTGATAATTCAGCTCATAATAGTTTTGAGCACCTGTTTCTTTCTTTCCTGTGCAGTGAATCCGGTCACGGGTCAGCGCCAGCTGATGCTGGTTTCCGAGAGCCAGGAAAGGGAGATGGGGCGTACGGTTCATAAAGATCTGCAAAATCAGTACGGCGTTTATGAAGATGAAAAGCTCCAGGAGTACGTTGAATCAGCAGGAAGAAAACTGGAGCCCCATGTCCATCGTCCTCACCTGGATTATCACTTTACTGTTCTGGATGCGCCTGTTCCCAATGCATTTGCAGCGCCGGGAGGTTATGTCTATGTGACACGTGGGTTGCTGGCACTGATGAACAGTGAAGCGGAATTAGCGGGAGTGCTGGGACATGAACTCGGGCACATTTCTGCCCGTCATTCTGCTGTTCGGCTCAGTTACGGCACAATAGCCGGTGTTCTGCTTGGAGCAGCCTCCGCTGTGGCTGGGGATTATGAGACTGCCCTGGGAGCTGCCGGGCTGGGCACCCAGCTTGTTTTCCTGCGATACAGCAGGCAGGATGAATATGAAGCGGATGAACTGGGGGTACAGTATGCCCGGGCAGCCGGCTATTCGCCTGAAGAGATGATACAATTCTTCAGGACTCTGCAGCGTATGTCGCCAGATGATGGAATGCGTATGCCTGCTTTTCTTTCTACGCATCCCCTTTCCGAGGACCGGATCCATAGAATACAGAATATGATTCGAGAGGATGACCGCCGTTTGAGAGTAGAAAGGGACGAGTATCTTATGAATATAGACGGATTGGTTTATGGAGACAATCCACGACAGGGAATGATAGAAGACGATGTGTATTACTATCCGGAAATGAACCTGCAGTTACAAATACCCGATGCTGCTTCCTGGAAAAAAGAGTATGGTCGTGGTAGTTTTATGCTGGAGTGCCGTGATGATCAAGCCTTTGCCCTGTGGCAGTTTGATATCGGACCGGGAAGAACAGAGGACATCCATCGGCGTGAAATTGAGGAATTCAGAAATCTGAGAGTAGAAGAGCAGAGGGAAAAATCTATTTCAGGATACACCACCCTCATTACCAGGGGAAAGATTCAGGTGGGTGATGTGCAGGCAGGCGGGCAGGGAGAAAAATATGACTTTCTGGCAGCAACTATTGAAAAAGAAGATAACCTACATCATTTTAACGCCTTTATATCTCCTGGTAAGACCGGGAAAATGGAAGATATAGAAGAACATCTTGCTTCCTTTCGGGATATTGCCGATCCTGATATCAGGGACGTTCAGCCTGCCCGTATCGAAATAAAACAGACTGCCGAACCCCGTCCCTTGCAGGATATTTTTCGTGACCTCAATTATGAGGAAGAACTGTGGGAAAAGACAGCCATTCTCAATGCCATGGAGTTAGAGACTGTACCTGCCCGGAATCAGCGTATCAAACTTATCAGAAAATAGTGGTGCTGGTTACCTGATCTTTGCTGTCTCTAAGAAGAATGCTCCAACTGGCTTTTGAAAGCATATTTCAGAAAGTGCCGGAACTTTCGTCATTTTTATGAATAGTTCTCTGCCAGTCTGACCGAAGAAAAGCCCCCTTTTTTATTTAATTTTGGCACATTCCTCTGAAAATAGATCTATTAAGGGTTATCTGATTCCGTGGTCATATATCTCCTATTGGTCCTATCAGTCATATTTATTCTGAATGTTCACTCTGGCGGATTCATGATTGGTGGCGCTAACTTTTGAGTTGGCGTGAAGAACTTCCATGAAAAGGGCAGAGAAAGTCTTTAAGAAGAACCAACAGCGAACTGCCTGAAATTTTTATTAATTCCTCAACTTTAATTTTTATAGAAAAAGGCAGATTTTGATTTAACTCCTTTTATTGGTTATTATAAGAAAAGAAACTTTTTTATTTTATGGAATCGCGCTAAATTCATTAAAAATACTTGACACGTTTCAAACAATAATATATAATGAGACTAAAGTGTGTTATTAAAAAAATTGGCGTAACAATGTCTGAAAAGCATGTACGTACAAAATAAAAAGGAGGTTTGCTCTATGAAAAGAGGAATCCTATTAATGGGAGCTTTTTTGCTCTGCTTTTCGCTTTTTGCTGACTGGGATGATTTTACACTGTCCCAGGAATTTACTACTCCTGATGAAGCAATAGGCGTTATACGCCTGGCTTTTGATTCTACAGGAAGATTGTATCTAGGCAGGCAAACATATGTGTATTATACGGATAACCCCTTCTCCGAAGAGCCGGATTATGAGGTGTTATTAGAAGATGATTATCTGGAGAATGGAGTACAGGGACTGGCGGTTGATGAAGATGATAATGTATTGATAGTTGGTGACGGTGGCACAGATGATTATGCCAAGATTTATAAGTATGACTCTGAAGGTAACCAACAGTGGGAGGAAGAGCTTGATTATAAGGTCCAATCAGGCGTCCTTCTCAGCACCGGTGAATTACTTGTTACTAATAATGATGGGCTATTTGCTCTGTATGATCCTGAAGATGGATCGGAAATTGAAGGACTGGAAGACATTACTGGTCTTGGTGATGTTACCCGTGGTATAGATGTTACACCGGATGATACAATCTTTGCCAATGTAAGCGGTTCAGTGTATGAGGTATCCGGAGGCGATGCTGAAAACCTGGCAGAATATACTGCCGAACCTTTTGGAGAGGCAGACTATCTTGATGCCAGTTGGTCTATAAGACCTAATGTGGCTTACTGCGCTGAAAATGATGTGGTGATTTCGTCTACCTTTGAGGGTGCTCCCAGTGGAGAAGACAGCACTATCTTTGTGCAGGATGCTGAAACTGGTGAAGTACTCCAGACAATAGATGACATCTCCGATGAATATTCTCCCGGCGGACTTGCTCTTATTGACAATGAAGATACCAGGTATCTTTTTGTTACCGGAAACAGCTCTTACGGGCGTGTCTATGAACAGACGGTTGAAGAAGTCATAGAATTTCCTGACAAAGATCCCGTTGAACCTTTCGAGGAAGAATGGTCAATTCTTGCCGATGAATATGATTGGTTCAGAGCTTTTGATGATGAAGGTGTAACTTATGAAACCCATAGTGCAGCATTGAATCCGGAAACCGGCAATGTGCTAGTGGCTGCCTATGCTGAAGATCCGGGACTTAAAGTGCTGGCAGCTGATGATGGAGAATTTCTTGGCGAATTGAATACTGATGGAAATGTTCCCAGAACAGTAACAGTTATGCCATCCGGCAAAATCATTGCCACGGTGAATGAGGAAGCTGAGATTATGGTCTGGGATGAGGAAGAAATTGACGGTGCAACACCTCAGGTTGTTGAGCATGATGGTGCCTTTGCCCCTCCAAGGGTACTGGCTGCCGTAGAGAATCTTGCTGGTGAAATCATTGTCGTAACTTCGGATGTTGGAGGCACTGATTTGCTCAAATATGAGTTTGACGGAAGCACCTGGAGTGCTACAGAAGAAATTACTACTGAATATGGAGCTTCTTCAATCGCATTAATGAAAGATGGTTCTATGATTGCCAAATGGGTCTGGGAATATGCTGAAGGCACTGAAGCCGAAGAAGATGGAGAATCCTTTGTCTACCTGGATGCTGAAGGTAATGTAGTTGATGAAGTAACTGGTTTCTTTGATTATGAATATGACGGGGAAGACGCAAGCCTGGATAATCTGTTTATGAGTAATATAGTTATTACTGATGAAGGTAATGAATATATTGCAGTGGCAAACTACACACCTGACTTTTCTGATGAGATTACGTGGGTTGACTTTCCTCTGAATGTGCATGACTATGTTGGTATTTATGATCTAAATACCGGTGAAGAAGTAGCATCGGGTATTTTCCCGGATCTCTACCTGCATGATGCCATTCAGGCAGATGGCTCAGTCAATCTGAACATCGCAGATTTTGGAGATAGTAATAAATTCTATGTAACAACCTGCATTCAGAGAAACCACATAGCTGTATTCTCCTCTGAGACTGAAGAACTTGAAGTTGGCGATTGGCAGCTCTTCGATTATTAATCTGAACTGACCTATAGATAACTGAAAGGACCGCCGGTTCCTGAAAGGGAGCCGGCGGTTTTTTTATGGCACAATGAAGCTTTCCATCATTATTGAAACAATATTTCTGGTCCAGGAGAAAAAAGTGCCCTGATGCCCTTTTTCATTAAGTGTTTCGCTGGACTTGATGACTTGCAGGGTCTTTTATATATTTTGTGGAATATTTCCAGGATAAAGTGAGCACAAGTGCCTTATTGAGCCTGCTTCTATAGCATGTTCTTTCTGAAAATGACATTCAGCACTCAGGAGCCGGCTCCCAGAAGTTAGCAAGAAATGGCATTTCCTCTGCTTATTGCAGAACCGTCTGATTTATCCGGATCCGATCGGTCCTATTGTTTATTATGTCTGTTTTTGTCTCTGTCAGTCCACTTGGTTTCTTCCATGGTGGCACCGATATCTGCGCTGGCATGAAGAACTCCTCTGAAAATAAAACCTTTTTGAGACGCAAAATATTGCGTGGCTACCATGAGATAATTTGACGTTTCTTTCAAAATGTTTGTCAGGGTCTTTTTAAAAGTCCGCCAAAGGCGTATTTGTGAGCTTTTTTGACTTTGCGTGCTTGTCCGGATTCTGTGTATTTCCTGTTCCATCCCGCCTATCCTTGTTTCATCTTTTTTCCGGGTTCTTTGTTTCTTCTGCAAGTTTGCCGCTGGCGGGTCTGTTTTCCTGGCGTCTTTTCTTTGCGTGATGCAATCTGCAACGATTTTTTTCATATTTCTAAAGTACCGCCATATATATCTTCACCGATT
>Ga0207421_10008477_pt1 | contig 10655 bp, 11 predicted proteins | sample SodLakKL_010_SED_4_FD_187542 | JGI IMG/M metagenome (GOLD analysis project Ga0207421, IMG submission 187542) | Alkaline sediment microbial communities from Lake Tanatar, Kulunda Steppe, Russia - 8KL_010_SED (SPAdes) (version 2) | ecosystem: Environmental > Aquatic > Non-marine Saline and...
GGGGTGAGTCCGTCACCGAAACCGATTCTTCAACTCATCCATCGGCATATAAATCAATGTCGGTTTTTGAAGGGGATCAACATAGGGTTCATCGCAGGCAAAAAGCTGATCGATGAGCATCTCCATTTCTGGTTCCAGGAGGCGTTTGCCTCGGGGGATTGCCGTACGGGACGCAAATGCGATGGCGACCTTCTCGCGGGCTTCCAGCTTTAATTTTTGGTTCAGGTCTCTGTATTGCTGAAGCATATCTCTTAAAACAGCCCGCTCATCTCCGATGTCAATATCGGCAGGTACGCCGTTAATGATGGCGGTGTTGCCGCTGAGCAGCTGAATACTGAATCCCATTCGCTGGATTATGGGAAGCAACTCTTTGAGAAGTGAAAATTCTGAAGCACCCAGCTCAACGGTTTGTGCAAAGAGCAGTTGCTGTGTTCCCGGAAGCGACTCTTCCGTGGCGCTGATGGCCTTCTCATAGATAATGCGCTTATGTGCCGCGTGCTGATCAATAACGCAAAGCCCGGTTCGGGTTTGAGTTAAAATATAGCTGTTGTGAAGCTGCCAGAAATCCTTGGCCGAAGCCTCTGTTGTTCTTCCCGATTCGCTCTCCGGCCTGTCTGCTTCACTTCTCTGGCCGCTGGTACCCGGAACACCATAAAGTCTTTCTGCACTCTCATCCCCATCAATGCGGGGCCGCTGCTCCCTGAAGTTAATCCGGGAGGGGTACTGCATCTGCTCTCCCTCGCTTCTGCCAAAACTGTGGCCTGTATGCTGCGAGCCGATCTGATCAAAACTCAGATCAAAATCACTCGTCATTCGCTCCGATCCCTCAACTTCGGGCACCACAAAATATTGATTCAGGGCTTTCTTGACAACCGATCGGGCCAGCTGTATGACGCTGCGTTCATCATCAAATTTTACCTCCATCTTTGCAGGATGGACATTCACATCCACCTGAGATGGATCCATCTCTAAAAAGATTGCATAAAACGGATATTCGTTCTGCTTGGTCCAGGCATCAAACAGGCTCAGAATCACGTAGGTTAGATACCGATGCTGAAAAGGGCGACCGTTTACGAACAGAAACTGTTCACCCCTGCTCTTTTTGGCCAGCTTGGGATCGGCCAAAAGTCCGTGAATCTTCACATAGCTGGTCTCCTCTTTAAAAGGGATAAGACTGGCACGGTACTGTTTCCCAAACAGATCGGTTACCCGCTGTTTCAATGGCTGAGCCGGTAGATGGTAGATTTTATCCCCATCGGCGTGAAGCTCAAACTCAATATCGGTATTGGCCAAAACCGCATTTTGAAACACCCGGATAATGTGTTTCAGTTCTGTGGCATCCGTCTTTAAAAACTGTCTCCGGGCGGGTACATTGTAAAACAGGTTTCGCACGGCAATGGAAGTTCCATCATCGATAGCGGCCGGTTCAAACCGCTTCTCCTCTCCTCCCCATATTTCGAGCAGTGTTCCGGCCTCATCTTCCACGCGCTTGGTCTTCATCTCCACCTGCGAAATGGATGCTATAGAGGCCATGGCCTCACCACGAAAACCCATGGTTCGAATTTTGAAAAGGTCTTCAATCGATTGAATTTTGGAGGTTGCGTGCCGCTCAAAACAGAGCCTGGCATCCTCCTCCGACATTCCTGAACCGTTGTCGATGACCTGAACCAATGTCCGGCCGGCCTGTTGAACAATCAATTTGATACGGTCTGCTGCCGCATCCACAGCGTTGTCGAGTAGTTCTTTGGCAACCGAGGCGGGTCGCTGAATTACCTCTCCTGCTGCAATTTTATTGGTTAACTCCGGGGGCATTGTTCGAATGATAGTCGTCCCCGTCTCAGCGGAATGTTTCAATATCTTACCGTTATTAAATTTTTTACTTACTTAGCCTAATCAGAGGATAGAAATTATATAGATTACAATTCCGAGGCCTATGGCGTAGATCAAAACACGAAGGGTCTGTCCATCCTTGCGGCTGTGTTTTGTTTTAATGCGAATTCGGCGGCGACGCTTCTCCTCTTCTTCAGGGTCGTGATACCTGAGCGGCATATCAAACTTCTTAGGCTTGGCCCGACGGCCCATCATGGGTCTGATCATAATAAAACTCCGTTTTTAGCCTTTAACGAACGTGATGCTCAATTCGTTTAAATATACAATTTGACTTGGGAAAAAACGAATTCAGGAATTAAAATGAGCACGCCAATGTAAGTCAATTCTTAGTTAGTGCCGTTAAATGGACGATTGACAGCAGCCTGTTTGCGGGTATTCTCTATCTGAGTTTTACTTATTCGTGTTCGGTTTCCCTGAAAGCATCCCGGAGCCATCAGATTACCGGTCAAAGTACAGGGTACATGCGGCAAACCGAGTGAATGCCCCAGTTCATGAGCAAGAATTCTTACCAATCCGCCTTCAAGGGCAATTCCACCCATTGGATCCACTTCCGGCTGAAGAACTGCTGCCAAATCCGGGAAATAGACTCCTCCGATACCACCTCCAAAATCGTGAATCAGAAATACATCCCATGTATCGGAGGATAGTTTATCTCCCGGAATAATGCTTCGCAACAATGACATCGATCGGGGAAATTCATTATTCATCATTAACTCAAATAATTCTGCATTTTGAGCTTCTTCTGTTGACAATAGAGTGATATTCCACTGTATATTCGCCTGAGACCAAACTTTGTTAACCCCCTCAAGTAGTTCTTCAACCTCAACAGAATTCAGCGTTGCCGTTATATTTTCCGATTTTGAAGACTCCAGCAGAAATACCCTCACGTCTAACTCTATCAGCTGCCCACTATCCTCAAAACCGGGTGATGTTGAATCGCAGAATGCAAAAATAGTGGCAATTAAAAATAATTGAAGGACGCGTACACCTGATTTATAATATTTGTTAATCGCCATTTACATTTTATCTCATTCAAGGCTGCTGCGTAAAAACTAAAAACAAGAGTTGCAAGGAGTATCACAAAAAGATCATAATCCAATGAGGCTGCTGTTGAACATATCTCAACTATCATCACATTCTGATAAGGTATTTCTACATCCCCATCTATCTGCTCTTACTTACGAGAATTGCCTGTTCACTAAAATCAATTCAGAGAGGCCATGGAGAAATTACAAGGGCTTTAAGCAGTCAGAATACAAAACTGTCATTCAACAGCGATCAATAGCAGAACACAGTCGAAGCGTAACCAAATTTTCGTTATTATTAGCGGATATATAACTGCTAACCTAAAACCACTGAGACGAATGAGTTTTGATAAATTAGAAAGACCTGCAAAGGGAAGTGTTATTAAGAAAAATAGCGACGGTTCACTAAACGTTGGTAATGATCCGGTTATCCCCTATATCGAAGGAGATGGAATTGGAATTGATATTTCTCCGGTGATGAAAAATGTTGTAGACAGCGCTGTAAACAAAGCATATAACGGCGAAAAAGAGATAAACTGGTTTGAGGTTTATGCCGGTGAGAAAGCACTGGAAGTATATGGAAATGATGACTGGTTGCCACAAGATACACTGACGGCTTTTGAAGAGTACCTTGTTGGAATTAAGGGCCCGCTAACGACACCTGTTGGGGGCGGAATTCGCTCTCTAAACGTAGCGATTCGTCAGAAACTGGATCTCTATGCATGTGTTCGACCTGTAAAATATTATACGGGTACCCCAAGCCCTGTAAAGCAGCCCGAGCTGACCGACATGGTCATTTTCCGCGAGAATACGGAGGATATTTATGCCGGTATCGAATATCAGACCGGTACACCGGAGAACAAAAAGCTGAAAGACTTTTTGATGAATGAATTGGGCACAAAGAACATCCGATTTCCGGAAACCTCTTCGCTGGGTATTAAGCCCATCTCAATTGAAGGCACCAACAGGCTGGTTCGTGCAGCCATCAACTATGCCATTGAGCAGAAGCGCGACAGTGTGACCCTGGTTCACAAGGGAAACATTATGAAATTCACTGAGGGCAGCTTTAAGAACTGGGGATATGAGCTGGCCAAAAAAGAGTTCGGTGCCAAAGAGATCGATGGCGGGCCGTGGTGCAAATTGCCCAACGGTATTGTGATCAAGGATGTAATTGCTGATGCATTTTTACAGCAGATTCTGACCCGTCCGGCCGAGTACGACGTGATTGCCACCATGAACCTGAACGGCGACTATATCTCAGATGCCCTTGCCGCTTGTGTGGGCGGAATCGGGATTGCGCCCGGTGCCAACATCAACTACGATACCGGAATTGCGGTATTTGAAGCTACCCACGGAACCGCACCGAAATATACAGGCCAGGATAAAGTGAATCCCGGTTCGCTTATACTATCTGCCGTTATGATGCTCCGCTACCTTGGATGGGGAGAGGCGGCCGATCTGATTGAGAAAGGCCTCGAAGCAGCCATTAGCGATAAGCGTGTAACCTACGATTTTGAACGATTGATGGAAGGTGCCACCCTCCTGAAATGCTCTGAATTTGGCGATGAGATCGTTAAAAACATGTAGTTTTAAAACGTAAAAATTCATCTTTTCAAAAGCCTTCCCGCAGAAATGCCGGAAGGTTTTTTTTATGATTGATTGCCCCAACACAGGTTTAAAAAATATCTCCAAACAATTTTAAATCTCCCGAAATCGTTTAAATTACATAGAATAGTTAATTCAATTCGAGCTCATGAGACTACTCCTCCTCTTCTTTATCTCTGTATCCATACTTGGAGCCTGTACTTCAACCGAAAACATGCATACAGAAAACTTTGAACGCGGGCCGGATATCACTGAAATTAACCCATCGCTGTCCATTCTTGACCACCTTAAAAGAGTACCCGGGTTAACGATTTTTCAGAGAGGAGACGACGTCGGAGTTTTTATGCGTGGAATAAGTACTATATACGGTGAAAACAATGTTCTGTTTGTGGTTAATGGAACACCTATAAGCAACAGCTACTTTGATCTTATCCAGGCTGTAGACGTAAACGACGTGAAAGATATCAAACTGCTGCGCAGTTCTATGGGATCCCAATTTTATGGAATGCGTGGAGCAAATGGAGTTGTGGAAATCACAACTAAATAGTGCCAAAAGTTAAAGAATCCTCCTCGCACCCAGGTATCTTCCTGCCCAATAGTTCTGAGAAAGGTTTGAGATCATAACACCACGCGAGACGGAAGCGTGAAGGAAATCACCATCTTCGATAGCAATGCCAACGTGAAGTACTCCCCTGTCTGTCCGGAAGAAGATAAGGTCGCCGGGCAGGATGCTGTTTCTTCTCACACCCGACCCCTCCTGAAGCTGTTCACGTGTATTTCTTGGGAGATCTTCCCCAAAAAAGTCCCGAAATACAATCTGTGTAAACGACGAACAGTCAACTCCGTTTATTCCGTTGCCACCCAGAATGTAGGGTGTTCCCTCCCACTCACCATGGGCACCGTAAAGCTGCTGAACCACCTCGTCAAAACCGGATACAGTTGCGGAAGCAGCAACCGGAACGGAACCCGGTCCACTGCCTGATGACGGAGCAGAATCTCTCGGCACAACACCACAGGCATAGAAAAATATTCCGATAAACAGGAACATGGAAACGATCTTAAACCGGAAGAGATTAAACACAGCGTTCACTATTTGCAGATGGATATTGTATCTTTTACGAAACGAATTTACGAAAACATGAGATTACTTGTAAACATTGATCATATTGCCACGCTCAGAAATGCACGAGGCGAGGGTTACCCCGATCCGATTGAGGGGGCAGCCGTTTGTGAAGAAGCCGGTGCAGCAGGTATTGTGTTTCACCTCCGGGGCGACAGGCGCCATATTATAGATGAGGACGTCTACAGGCTAAAGAAGTCAGTAAAAGGAACACTCGATTTTGAGATGTCTGCATCAGAAGAGATGATCCGGATCTGCAAAGAGGTAAATCCACATCTCTGCACGCTTGTTCCCGAAGGACGTGAAGAGCTCACTACGGAAGGCGGACTGAACATGAAAACAGTCTATAGTGATTTCGAACAGAGAGTTTTCCCGGAATTTAAAGGTACCGGAATTGAAATAAGTCTCTTTCTTGATCCCAATCCTGAAGATATTGAACTGGCACATAAACTCGGAGCAGATACTATTGAACTTCACACCGGAACATTTGCCAATGCAGTGGATAAAGAAACACAGTTAAATGAACTTGAACGCTTGAGAAAAGGAGCAGAACTTATTCATGAAGCAGGCATGACCGTAAACGCCGGCCATGGATTGAATCTCGACAACCTCCCTATACTTATTGAGCATGTACCACATCTTTACGATATCAGCATAGGACATGCGCTTATCTCGAAATCGATTTTTTGGGGTTTGGAAAAAACGGTAAAGGAGTATCTTAAAATTATGGACGTGTAAATCTCTCATTGATGAGATGATTTTTTAAAAACCCGGACGCTTCAAGGTTCTGTGAACGCTTGGAGGTCCTTAAATCAACAGAGGAAACATTTTGACTACAGAAAAACAACACAAATCAGGATACGCGGCCATTATCGGTAAACCGAATGCGGGAAAATCTACGCTGATGAACCGCATATTGGGCAGTAAAATCTCGATTACCACGCACAAGGCACAAACCACAAGGCATCAGATTGTAGGCATCTATTCAGATGATGATACTCAAATCGTTTTTCTGGATACACCGGGCGTGATTTCGCCCAAATATGAGCTTCAGAAAGCGATGATGAAAACGGTGGAAAGAGCCCGAAGCGATGCAGATGTAATTCTGTTTATCTTTGATCCTACCGACACCCATCCCACCGACGAAGTGATTGAACTTCTTCGATCCATCAATAAACCCATTCTGCTGGTTGTAAATAAAATTGACGCCATCGACCGGGCACAAGCAGATCAAAAAGTTTCTCTATTAAAGGATAAGCTAAAGTTTCAATCCATCCACTACGTTTCAGCGACCGTTGGAATAGGTGTTGAAGAGCTGATGGAATCGATTCGGACGCTCTTGATGCCGGGCCCTCCGTTCTATCCGAAAGAAGACCTGAGTGAGCATCCGGTTCGGTTTTTTGTTTCTGAACTGATACGAGAGCAGGTCTATCTGCAGTTCCAGGAAGAGATTCCCTACTCCTGTACCGTTGAAGTGATCAGTTATGAGGAAGACATAGATATCGACCGAATAAGTGCTGAAATTATCGTAAACCGAAAATCACAAAAAGGGATGCTGATCGGTAAGGGTGGTGTTGCGATTAAGAACCTGGGAATAAAATCCAGGGAATCGATTGAAGAGTTTATCGGCAAGCAGGTATTTCTGGATCTTCACGTGAAGGTGCGTGAAAAATGGCGCGAAAAAGAGAACTGGGTGAGGAATTTGGGCTATTAATTAATGAAACTGCACCTGTTCTTCCTGCTCATCTCAGCTTTTTTCTTTACAGAAATTGTTGCTCAGAATGCTCAGCACACTCCTGAGATGCGAATAGTGTTGATGGCCGACATCAACGAAAGCTACGGATCAACCCACTATGGAGAGTATGTAGACTGCGCCATGGTTTGGGTGGAGAGATGGCAGCCAGATTTCATTCTCTTTGCGGGCGATATGATTGCCGGGCAGAGTCTGGCCCTGTCTGAAGAGGAGATTCGCGGCATGTGGGCCGGCTTTGATGAAACCATTGGTCAGCCCCTGCGCGATATGGAGATCCCGTTTGCGTTCACACTTGGAAACCATGATGGTTCGGGCAGCGGCAATTTTGACCACGAACGGGAACTGGCCAAAGAGTACTGGAGTCCGTACAAACCGGAACTCAACTACGTAAACAACGAGCACTTTCCCTTTTACTACAGCTTTACCTTCGAGGATCTCTTTGTGATCAGCTGGGACGCCTCCAATCACATCATCACGGAAGAGGAGATTGAGTGGATTGAACAACAACTTACTCAGGATGCGGCTAAGGAGGCATCCAAACGAATCATGCTGGGCCATCTGCCGCTCTATGCCGTAGCCGAAGGCCGTAACCGCGAAGGAGAAATCCTCAGAGATGCCGATGACCTGTTCGAAATGATGAAGAGAAACGGAGTTGACTACTATTTCAGCGGCCATCATCACGCCTGGTATCCGGCCAAAAAAGAGGGTCTGAAAATGATCCACTCCGGAGCGCAGGGCAGCGGCCCGCGTCCGCTGATCGGTTCCGATCTGCCGCCAAGACGAACCATCACCCTGCTGGAGCGGGATTTCGGATCAGATCGATTCTCCATTACCACCCACGATTTGGAAAACAGTATGGAGGTGATCTCCCCCGATGAACTTCCAAAGGTGATTGAGGGAATTAACGGGCGCATTGAGCGGTATGATTATGAACCGGATAACCGGAATTAGATCATAGCCGTCCAATAAACGAATGACGCGATAACTGCACTTATAGGGAGAGTAAGTATCCAGGAACCAAGAATTGAACTCAACACTTTTTTATCTGCTTTGCCCGTTATCATACCAATTCCGGAAATTGCACCCACAGATACGTGAGTCGTTGAAACGGGCAGTCCAAAACGACTTGCAATGATGACCAGGAAAGACGTAACTAAATTCGCTGAAAGTCCCTGAGTTTCATCCATTGGCGTAATGTTTTTACTCATTACAATCGCCACTTTTCGCGCATTCAGAAGTCCGCCAACTGCCATAATGGTTGCAACCGCAATCATTCCGTACTCAATCCTGAATGATTGTACTACAAGAAGTAAAGCCACAATTTTAGGCGTATCATTAAGTCCTCTGGCAAAACTGACCATACCCGCACTAAAAAAATGAAGTCCTCTTTTCACGCTTTTTAGTCCGAAGCCGCTTATGCTTTCTCCGTAGTTCGTTTTACAGCCCGATAGCGAATCGATGATCCACTCTCTTTGAATGGCTACCGACTTCAAGGGCCCCGATGCACTCACTGCCATAGTTTCGCAATGGTTTACACAAACACACGGATCATCTATAACTTTTTTCCAGCGATGAATAAAGTAGTAGGATCCGCTTCCCATGCTAAGTGCAATGAGCGGACTGGCCAGTAAAGGAAGGAAAAACAGGCCGCCTAAAGCAGCAATATTAATATCGCTCCCGGCTCCCGTAAACCCCGCTCCTGCAAGAGCACCCACCAATGCATGTGTGGTTGAAATTGGGAATCCGAGTACGGTGGCAAGCAAAACAGTAATGCCCGCACCTGCCGCAACAGCCATTAGAAACTCCGGTGACTGAGTCATCATATCCGGAACCAATCCCCTGCCGGTAAATCGGTTTAAAAGTTCCTGAGCAAGAAAAATAGAGGCTATAGAACCAAGAAACGTTGTAATTGTAGCCCAGCCAATGGCTACATTATAGTTGGTTGTATTGCTTCCGAAGAGTGTGGCAACACCTTTAAAGTTATCGTTTGCTCCATTCGAATAAGCAAGCAATAGAGTTGCCGCAATTAATAAAATGAAAACGGCCATAATTCGATAGATAATTACGGGTCTGCATAAGTTAGCAGCAACTCCCCTGGTTCTCCCCTTGCGAGGCTGATGCAGGCTCACAATCAAACGCTCCATAGTGCACGGTTTTATCACCGGTTACTTTGAAGTGCTCCCCGAACCGGGAGTCCTGAACCATGGCAGCCGAGTTGCCACAAACCAGCATCGGTTTCCCTTTGTGGAAGGTGTGATGATCGTCCAGTATAAATCTGTGCGGTACTTCCGGAATGGTTCCAAGATAGGTTGCCACCTGGCCGTAATCCTCGCAGATATCCTCGAGTGAGTCGAGTTTAAACGCCCGGATGGTGAGCGACCGGAAGTTGATCATCCCCACTTTTCGCTCAATTTCAGAATCTTCAATCTCAATATCGTGGCCGGTTACCACCCGGTAGTCGGGACAGCCGATTTCGCGCAGAATCCGGCGAAAATCTTCAATATAGAGTGCTCCCGAAAGGCATTCGCCATAGAGAACCGGATCATCCATCAGATTACGGGGTACCCTTCTGTCGGCAAATACATCCGAGAAATAGAGTTCACCTCCCGGTTTCAGCACGCGGAAAATTTCGCTGTAGACCGATTTTTTGTCCGGTGAGAGATTGATCACACAGTTGGAGATGACTACATCCACCGAGTTGTCTTCAATGCCAAGGGTTTTCAAGTCTTCGATGTACCCTTTTCTGAAATCTACGTTTGGCTGATCAAAACCAAACCGCTCCATTTGTGTATCAAGATGCCTGCGGGCCACATCCAGCTGTTCGTCGGTCATATCCACGCCGATTACATAGCCCTCGGGGCCCACAAGTTTTGATGCAAGGTAGACATCGCGCCCGGTACCGCAGCCCAGATCCAGCACCGTTTTTCCTTCCAGTGCTTCAGGTATTGGAGATCCGCAGCCATAAAAACGGCTGATCACTTCATCATCAATTTGGGCTAATATATTTTTGTGATAATCCGGAAAACTTTCCGTTGTGCAGCAAGCCGTTGTTTTCAGGTCTTTTGTGCTTTGAAGTACTCTGCCGTAATACTCTTTTACACTTTCAGAGGTTTTACCATTTAAATAACTCATATCCAGAGTAGAGTTTTGTCAGTTTGAATTGCCTTTCCCTAACAGTACGTAATCTATGGATGAATCGGATGGAACCGGAAGAGATATGATGGAAATGTTATAATTCAAGGGTAAGGCGCAAGTTGCAAGG
>Ga0207421_10008478_pt1 | contig 10654 bp, 11 predicted proteins | sample SodLakKL_010_SED_4_FD_187542 | JGI IMG/M metagenome (GOLD analysis project Ga0207421, IMG submission 187542) | Alkaline sediment microbial communities from Lake Tanatar, Kulunda Steppe, Russia - 8KL_010_SED (SPAdes) (version 2) | ecosystem: Environmental > Aquatic > Non-marine Saline and...
AAGGTGCGGCGACGGGCGGTTTCGTGGCTGAACGACATGGGGACGGACTCGAACGGGAAAAGCCCTCCATTGTACCCGTCACGGGGATTGCGCGCAGGTTCGGTAGGATAATGGGTTGGAAAGAACTTCGGCACAACCCCCCGTTGGGCGTTGAGTCAAATATCTGAAAGAATTGCCTGTCGCTTCTTGTTGTACTCTTTCTCCGTGATTAGGCCTTGTGAGCGAAGTTCATTAAGCTCTCGTAGCCGCCGAACTACCGACGTTTCTACTGGTTGAGTCGTAGACGTTTGAGCCTGAGCAGAAGGCGGACTCACATAGGCCGATGCCTCTGTGTCTGTCATATCTGTCCCGCGGCGTGTATCCGTTGAACTCTCAATTACGGGAGAAAGCGTGTCAAACAAGCCCGATTGCATTTTCAGCAATGCATCTTCCATTGCACGCCTTCCAGCAATACCACGTTCAGATAATCGCTCGCCAGTATCAGCGTTTCCTATTCCCACAACGCGTGGACTGGCGACAAGCTCCCCATCCGCGCTTCGTACTTGACTTGTTAGATCGACGGAAAAGTGCGTTGGCGGCCAAGTAAGGAAGGCGGACCCACCTGAGGTTGTAACCATTGTAGGAACGATAACGTAGTTGACTCCCTCGCGATCAAGTGTCGGCTTATCCGCTGGCGAATCCAATTTTACGACGCTCGCAAAAACATTCGACAGCATCTTATGGAATCCCTCCGCCATATCACGATATGGGTAGTATCTCACGTTGTCGCCACCGCCGCCTGGGGTCGTGACTTCTAGGGACTCGACTTCCGGTGGAATGTAGTAGCCGACGTGAGTTGTTAGTCGAGGCTGCGTCGGCGATACTGGCTCCAATCGTGACATGTCAGGAGCGATTTTGATTGGGTGAGCGCAACCTACAAGAAAAAGCCCGAGAACGGCCGCAAGAAAAATTCCATTGAAGTTCATATTCAACCCAAGTGTGTGTGCGGAAGTGAATTGTGATGCCCAACAGATTAGCGTTTATACAACATGCGCCGAATGACGGATGAACGTCTGTTGGAGCGGGCCGCCTATGGGCTCGCGCACACGTTCAACAGTTAGGCCGCGTCGTCAGCATTGGTAATGGTGCTGGCGCGGCCTATTGTCTGAGCGGGACTCACCACGCCTTTGCCTTCTCCAAGTATGCGGCCCGCTACTTGGCCGCGTTTGCCTAGCGGTTCAACCGGCGCTTCGATCTGGCACCCTGCCGCAGCGCCTGCTCATTGCCGTGGTGCACTGCCGTAGGCGTCCGAAACGTGAATTACGGCGTGCGGACCTTCCGTGCTAATCAGAAGCAATCAAGGATTAAAAGACGCATCGAGACTACCCTCATCATTCAACCGTACTATTGCGAATGACCTATAATCACCACCGCCTGGAACGTGAGTAGTGCTTGACCCTCCCACAACTACCTTGCCATCAGGCTGCACTAGTATAGCGCGGGGTGTATCCCTCATCTTTCGAAAATCCACTGTCTTCATTCCGCTGTTACCAAATGAGCCATCAAGCTCGCCGTCCACGGCGTACCTCACAATAGCAAAGTCCCTAGCAGTCGAGCTGTACACTTCGGGGTACGGGTGCTCGCCATCAAGGGGAAAATTGGTTCGGTTAGTCGCCACAAGGCTTCCATCCGGCTGTAGCGCAACAGACGTCTCCCGGTTCGCGGTGTCAAAACCCTTAATAACATATCCACTATTTCCGAAGCCACTATCCAAACCGCCGTCCGAATTGTACCTGACGACTAAAAGTTCATTGTGGCCATATCCAACTCGAGCGTTCCCGCCTAACACTATTTTCCCGTCGGGCTGCAAAAGCATATCTGTTACAGAACTTCCAGAACCGACATCCCAGCTTATAACCGTTTCGACCCGACCGGAGGCACCGAAATTTCTATCAATGCTTCCGTCTTCGAGATGCTGCGCAAGAACTATATATGACGCAAACTCGTCCCCGCTAAATCGACTGACTCCAGAAACGAGTATCTTTCCATCGCTAGTCACTGCCACGCGCCGAGCAAATTCCATGAGGTTGTGCCAGACGAAACCGTTGGCTCCAAAACTGGGGTCAATACTACCGTCCGTATTGTAACGTGCAAGAAAGTATCCACCCCATGGATCGCCCCCGGCTGCCAAGATCCCACCATCATCAAGAAGCACGATATTTCTTATCCTAGTATCTACACCTTGGGTAGTTATGCTTATACCTGTATCAGAAAACGAAGTATCGAGCCTTCCATCAGGTAGATATCTAGCGAGATAGAGATTTAAACGCGGATCCCCGTGTTCAGCAGTATATCCGGCAACAACAATTTTTCCATCGCCCTGGATCTTCATATCAGTAACCCAGTCAGTACTAGGCCTGATCCTATGAATGTTAGTCTTTACGATACCAGCATTGCCGAAACTTTCATCAAGGGTGCCGTCATGATTGTAACGTGCTAAAGCCACGTCAGACCTTAGTCCTCTTTCTTCGTCGGTTGCCGTCCCAGCGGCAACAATTTTTCCATCGGGCTGGAGCGCCAGGGAAACTATCCCGGAGCTAGTGCCTATTCGCATCGTTAGTTTCCCACTATTTACCGAGAACGCGGGATCCAAAGTAAACTGGACACTAATCTTGCATGCGTAAGTAATAGTGCCCGTGGTGTAAGCATTAGCACTTAGGCTTCCGCCACAACCACTGACGCTGTCAATGGCGTAGCCGGTATCCGGAGTGACAATGAAAATCGTCTTCGCGCCGTGATCCACCGTTTGACTGGCCGGACTGATATCCCCGCCAGGACCCGCCGTCGCGGACACGGTGTAGGCATCCAAGAGGAAGCTGGCCTCGACGGTACAGGCCCCGGTGATTGCCCGTGTGGTGTACGTATTGCCGTCCAGGCTGCCACCGCAACCAACAACGGTATCGATGCTGTAGCCAGCATCCGGGCTGACCGTGAAGGTGGTGGTTGCTCCGTGAGCCACCGTTTGATTGGCCGGGCTAATGTCCCCGCCGGCACCCGCAGTGGTGGTCACCGCGTATGTCTCGGGGTCGGGGACCGGATCCGGGTCGGGAGTGGGACCAGGATCCGGGTCGGGAGTGGGACCAGGATCCGGGTCGGGAGTGGTACCAGGATCCGGGTCAGGAGCGAGGTCAGGCTTGCCTAGTCCCGGCGGGTTCTCCTCACTTTCGCCAGTTGCCCACTTAACCGCGTCATCCACCCACGTAGACAAACCTTCTCCAAGGGAAATCGCCTGGCGAGCAGCATCAAGATCGAATATCTGCGCCGAGACACCGACAATAAAGGGGTCGACATCTAGGTCTGAGATGGCGGCTATCCGACTGGCGGCGTCACCGGTGTTAAATCCGTGTTCATCGACCAGGCGGATGAGAACAGTTGTGTACGGGGTAACATTGCAGCCTGACCCCGTATCGCAGGAGGCTTCCAGGACTCCAGTGTAATCGACACCACCTACCGTGCCACCGCTGGTCCGCACCCGATACGGGCCGCCACTGGAAACACCGGCAGAGTAGCGGCCATCGCCATCGGTAGTGGTCGATTCGAGAAGACCGGCCCCGTTTGCGTCGAACACCTGCACTGTGCTCCCAGCCAATGGCCCGTTCGAAACTTTACCCTCGACAGTGAACGTCTGCGGCGCATGAGGCGAACCGCCACCGGACGAACCTCCACCACCACACGCTGACAAGACAAAGATGACCATCAGCAGGGTCAGCGACTGAACGAATCGAGAAAGAACAGGCATGATCTTTGTATCCTGGGATTCGGGATTTTCGGATTTCAAGTTGCAGGCAATCCCTCCAAGTATAGGACACCGCCATGTGCTTTTTGGCGGAATCGACGGACCGTTCTGGATGTCAGCTATCCGATCGACAGTTGTCGGCCGTTGGTCCCAGCGACTGCCGGCTTTTGGTCCGTCTCCTGCTCTCGATGGACACTGTCCAGCGAATGAGACTGAGTCACCGATGCGGCGCGCTTGAACGCACTGCCGGAGTCTTCCCCGGCCGGCGTGACGGTGTACCAATGAAGCCCCACCTGACTTAGCCCCCCATTCTACGCCCTCCCTCACGCCCCGCCGGCCTTCCTGGTCCGCGGGGCTTTTTTTCGTCCACCCGTAGGAGGTCCCCATGCGCGTACTGCGTCACCCGGGCGAGCTGTCCGCTCTGCCCAATGAACTGCGCCGGCTTCTGGAGCGGCGTTTCCGTCAACTCCAGTCCGATGATTGGGGCGAGTTCGTTCTGTTGGAACCCGGCGACGGCCTTCTGGAGCTGGATGATCAATTCGGCGGCTGGCTCGTGTCCGAGTCGGGTGAATTCGACCCGCCCTATGAGTGGCTCGCCCATCACCCCGGCGCCCGGTGCTACGAGCTCGTCCTCATCCTCAGCGACGACGGGCATGCCGGTGTGTTGATCGTTCCCGACCATTCCGGCGTGCATCCGGAGATCCGCGCGTTCTGTCGGGCTCGCGCCGAACCGCCGGACTGATCCCTCTCTCGCAGTCATCAACCGCACCCGCCGTCGAGCGGGTTTTTTTGTGTCCATTGAAAAGGTGAACCGCCATGATCGTCCTGAAACGTCCGTCCGATTTGCCCCGAGCGCATCCGGCATACGAGATCGTTCGGGAGCTCCTGTCCCGCATCCAGCCCGGCGAGGGTTATCTGGTGCTCATCGAACCGGAAGACCTCGACCGGGAGTTGCCCCTGCCCGAGCTTCCCTTCCGTCTCGACCGGATCGACTGGGAAGGCGTCTCCCGCCGTCCCGGGTATTTCCACGCCGTCCACCTGACCAACAACGAATTCGGGATCGGCTTCCTGATTCCCGATTCCGTCGACGGGCCCCTGCGCGCTCGCCTGGAGGAGTGCCTCCGATAGCGCGCGAAATTCACCATCTTATATGAACCCCGTCGGGGTTCCTGACAAGGAGACATGACCATGAATGCACGCCCCAAGCAGCAGTCCGTCAAGAGCCGTCCCACGCCTCGCACCTCGAAGGGGAAGAGCCCATCGACCGCGAAGCATCCTCCGAAGGCGAAGCCCTCTCCGGTCAAGGAAGAAACGCCGATCCGCATCCTGAAGATCGCCGAGTGTCCCTCGGTCTCTGGGCAATCCACCCTCACCTACCACGTCGGCGCAGATCGGTCCGACGAGCTTTTCCTGCGGCTGTACGGGAACAGCGGAGGCGGTCAGTTCAACCGTGACTGGGTCCCGCTCTCGGCACTGCGAGATCGTCTGAAGGAATGGCCCGAGGACCGGCCGATGACCACCGCCGTGCTCCGACCCTTGTTCCGGGCCCGGTCGGTGAATACGCCGTCATTCCTGTTCGCCGTGCTGATCCAGGAGGGTCTGGTGAGTCGTGACGGGAAGGCCTTCGAGACCGGCGACGCGGAACCCTTCCTGACGTCCATCAAGAAGCTGATCGACGAGAAGGTGGACCTGTCGCTGGAAGTGGCCGTGTCACCGAAGCCATGACCGCGTACGCGGTGACCCTCGCCTTCCTGGTGATGCTGGTGCTGGCCTTCAAACACAGTCCGGCTCACGGCGTCGGGCTGATTCTTCTGGTGGGCTTCATCGCGGCCTATCCCGGAGTGGCCACCGCACTGATCCTGGTGGCTTTGGGATACTGGCTGGCCATGCCGCGGAAGGGGCGGAGGAGGAGGTGACCACAGGTGCCGACCTCGATGTTCGGGGCCGGTGCCTACTCTTGACTCCGGCCGAACTGAGTGGGTACGCTGTTTCCAATCGCCCAGACGGTTGGCCCATGGAAGTGGCCGCTGAACAGATAGAAGAAGCGACGGATTCGCGCCAACTTTTCAAGTAGATAGCTCACCCAACAGACTCGGTAAACGACTTCGAATCTGGGCGACGGGATCCTCAGGGGAATACCACTGAGGCCTTCGAACTCGTTTTTCGGAGTTGTTCGTGAGCGAAAAAATAGTAAAGCGTCCGCGGATCACATGTCCGGCGGATCTTCCCTCCCTTATACGCGCCCTCTGGCGCAACCCCGCGAATAGCCACTTCCTTGCGAAGCTGGAGCGCGGCCAGTTCTCCAATATCCCCGTCCAAACCATCGACGAAGCCGTCGACTCGGCGCATCGATCATTGGACACCTCGGCACGCGGAGCGTCGGGCGCCTTCTTCGTGAGGAGGGTCTGATCATGCCGAAGCGACCATACACCGGCCCGCGACTTCGTCTTCGGGACGATCTCGAACGGTTTCTCCGCTTCGTCTGGAATGACGCGACGAAACCCCATTTCCTCTGGATCAGGAAAGATAACTCGCGCCGAGACATCCCGGTTCACTCCATCGAGGAAGCCGTCGCCGAAACGCGTCGATGGGTGGACGCGGGTTGGGAAGTGTTTTTCGCACCCAGCGCTTTCAAGTCCCACGAGAACCGCAAGGCCGAGAACCTCGCTTCCGTCCCGGGCTTTTGGTTTGACGTCGACGTGGGTCCCCAGAAGGCCGCCGAGGGCAAGGGGTACGCAACCACCGAGGAGGCCGAAACCGCGCTCGCCGAGTTCTACGCCGAGACCGGAATCCCGAAACCCAACCTCATCGTGCCGAGTGGCGGCGGTGGCTTCCACGTGTATTGGATTCTCAAGGAACAGTTGGATCCCGAGACCTGGAAGGCGTATGCCCTCAAGCTCAAGGAGGTGACCAAGAAATGGCGCTCCTAATCGATCACAGCCGAACCGCGGACTCCGCGAGCCTTCTCCGGCCACCCAATACGCTGAATTGCAAGTACGACCCACCCCGGGCGGTGACGCTGGCGGTGGCCACCTGGAAGTACTTCGACAACGGAAAACTGCTGCTGGCGATCGACGAGGCGTACGCGCGCTTCTGTCCCGCTCCCGTCGTCGTCGCTCAGCCCCGCGCGATGGTTGGGCCGAATGAGCGCTTTCACGGACCGCCGGATATGGATCGACTTCGCACGGTTTTGTCGCATCTCGATCCGGATGTTGACGAAGAAATCTGGAAACTGCGACGGATTGCGCCGCTGGCTCGCGCTGCCCGTGATTACCCCGATTTCGCTGAAGATCTCCGGAAATTGGCAATCGAGTGGAGCGGTGGTGCTCTGCGGGGTGCTCCTTCGCGGAAGTGGACTGAGCCCGGCGGCAACGGTCTGACCGGTGAGCAGTACTTCGACCAAGTCTGGAACCGCTTCTTGCGTGAGGGAGACCGCGACGGTTCGCTCATCACCCTGGGCACCATCTTCCACGACGCAAGGCCCGCGGGCGGACCGACGGACGTACTCCCGGCCGAGCCCTTGAGCCATTTGCAGAGCCGATACGGACTGATCCTTCAAGGGGGTGACCTGTATGGGGTGCGGCTGATCGACGGCGACTCCCACCAGTTGTTCATCAAGGAACGGGCCTTTCGGCGGCTAATGCGTCGGGATCTCAAGAAGCGTTTTCCGGGCCATGATCCGCACCCCATCGTGGACGAGTTCTTCGACAGTCCGCTCACGACCTTATTCCAGGGCGTGTACTGCCATCCCACCGAAGAACGCCCCGACCGCTTGAACCTGTGGCGTGGACCGGTTCTGGAACCGAAGCCCGGTGATTGCTCGTTGATCACGGCATTCCTGCTGGACGTGATCTGCGACGGCGATGAGGTGTTGTACGAGTACCTGCGCAACTGGCACGCCCACCTGCTCCAGCATCCGGAAGAGAAGCCGGGCGTGATCATCATTCTGATCGGCGGTCAGGGCATCGGGAAAGGCACCTTCGGGTATCTGCTCAGGCGGATCTTCGGCGACAGCTACCTGCACGTGGGGCGAATCGAGACGGTCTTGGGCAATTTCAACGGCGCCCTGGAACGAAGCTATGTCGTGTTCCTGGATGAGGCCTTCTTCTTCGGCGATCGCAGGCACACGGAAGCCCTGAAATCGCTGGTCACCGAACCCACCGTCACCATCAACGAAAAGCACCAGCCGACTCGCCAGGTCGAGTCCTTTCACCGCTTTGTGATCGCGACCAACGCTGGGCACGTCAAGCATACCGACAGCGACGACAGGCGAGATCTCGTGCTCCAAGTCTCCGATCGGCATCAGGGTGATTCGGCCTACTGGAACGCCCTGTATGCCCAGATCAAAGGGGATGGAACTGCCGCGTTCATGCATGACCTGTCGCAGGTTGACCTCTCCGACTTCGACGTGCGGCAGCGTCCGGTGACCGCGGCCCTGACCGACCAGAAGATGCAAAGCCTCGATGACATCGGTCAGTGGTGGTACCAGTGCCTGCAGGATGGTCACATCGAGGGGTACGGCACTGGTTGGCCCGAGTTTCTACCGAGCACGCGAGCGCTGGAGCTGATCGTGGCTTTCGCGGGCGGCCGACTTCGCAAACCTGTGACTTCCCAGAAGCTCAAGCGACGCATCCCGGAGCTCTGCCCGAGCGCCGGCCACCGACAGCGCCGAATGCACGGGGAACGGCCGCAGGGGTACACGCTGCCGTCACTGGAGGTCGCCCGGAGCGAGTTCGAGCAAAGCATGGAGGGTGAGATCGACTGGGGCGACTGAGGGCGCGTCTCGGACGGCTTGGGCCGGCTCGGTGGCAGTGAGCCGGAAAACTCGATCCGGGTCATGGGGTTAGGGTGCGCGTCTCGGACGGCTTAGACTTTTTTGGAAAATATGCAAAAGGAGCAGGGGAGAGGGTGTCAGCCTGCCTCTCTCCCCCCCCTGCGGCTCTCTCTCGGGGGGTCGCCGGGGGGTCCCCGAAAAAAATTTTCGCGATTTCTTCGAACCGTCCAAGCCGGCCGCCCGCAACCGATGCCCCGCAAGGAAACGCCCGGCCCGGCGGCTTCGTGCCCCAGCGAGCCGCCTCCGAGCCGACCTCCCGATGGCCTCCGACCCACCCCTGATGCGACTCCCGACCGGCCCCCAAACGCGCCCCCCGGGGCCCCACTCGGCACGCCTGGGGGTGCGATCGACCCGACCCCATGCCGCCCCCCATGGGCCCGCCTCGCCGGCGTCTCTCCGGTGCGGAGCTGGGGCAGCCCCTCATTAATTCAACCTTTTATGGTCCATTGATGATCCATTTAAATAGAAAGCCGAAATCCACAACACGAAGAGGAGTGAATCGTCCTCTGTCCGCTTTCCCGTTCACACAGGAGGACCGCAATGCCTAACGTCTCTCTCGATGCCGCGTTCGTCCGCAATGCGGTCTGTCCACCCGGCAAATCCAAGATCGACTACTACGACACGTCAGTCACCGGCTTCATCGTCGAGGTCCGCTCTTCCGGGGGCAAGACCTATCACCTGCGCTACCGCGATCGGCACGGCAAGCTCCGGCAACACAAGATCGGCGATGCGAAATCGCTGACCTTCGAGAAGGCCCGGCAGGCCGCCCAGAAGCTCCGCGCCCGCGTGGTGCTGGGGGAGAATCCCGCCGAGGAAAGGACCGTCCTGCGCTCGGTGCCCACCCTGGAGACGTTCGCCCGCGATCGCTATCTGCCGTACGTGAAGGGCTACAAGCGCAGCTGGGAGTCCGATGATTGTTTCCTGCGCAACCACGTCCTGCCGGCGTTCGGGAGCCATCACCTGGACGACATCAGCCACGCGGACGTGATCGCGTTCCATCATGACCTGCGCCATCGCGGCTATGCCCCCGCCACCGCGAACCGGATGGTCGTGCTGCTGCGGTACATGTTCAATCTGGCCCGAAAGTGGAAGATCCCGGGATCGGAGCAGAATCCGGCCGCCGGAGTGCCGCTCTTTGAAGCCAACAACGAACGCGAGCGGTATCTGTCGGCCGAGGAGACGCAGCGACTGTTGGCGGCGCTGGAAAAGAGCCAGAACACCCAGCTTCGGTTCATCATCCCGCTGCTGCTCCTGCTGGGCTGCCGCAAGCGGGAACTGCTGAATGCGCGTTGGGAGGAGTTCGACCGTGGCCGGCGCCTGTGGCGGATTCCCATCACGAAGTCCGGCAAGGCGCGTCATGTGCCGTTGTCGGCAGCCGTGCTGGAGATCCTCGATCGGGTGCCGCGTTGGGAGGGTTGCCCGTACGTGGTGCCCAACCCGAGGACCCGTCGGCCGTTCAACACGATCTTCAAGGGCTGGGATGCCGCCCGCAAGGAAGCGGGAATGCCGGAGCTGCGCCTGCACGACCTGCGTCACTCGTTCGCGAGTTTCCTGGTCAACTCCGGCCGCTCGATCTACGAGGTGCAGAAGATCCTCGGCCACTCGCAGTTGAAGACCACCCAGCGCTACAGCCATCTCGCCCCGGAGACCCTGCTGAACGCCGCCGACGCCGCGGCTCAGGCGGTCGGTCTGGGTGCGAAGAAACCCTGACGAGACGGGGTTCCCGGACACCCGGGAGCCCCGGCATTGGGTGGGAGATGGGTGGGTCAGACCCGAGGCCGCATCGCCGTTGTTTTCATTGCGCCCTTCCGCATCGCGGCGCCCTCCCAAGAGAGCACCCCGGGGGCCCGGCGCAGTTGGGGTGGGTGTGGGTGACGTCCGAGAAAACGCGAAACAACGCCCATAGGCTCTTGTGTTCGCTCGGCTTTTCAGGCCGCTTTACAGGTTCCCTCGGTGAAGGTGTCTCCGATGCGGACGGTCCCGTGGTTGTGAATCCCGATGATGTCCCCGGGATAGGCCGTCTCCACGTGCTCCCGGTCCGAGGC
>Ga0207421_10008479_pt1 | contig 10654 bp, 10 predicted proteins | sample SodLakKL_010_SED_4_FD_187542 | JGI IMG/M metagenome (GOLD analysis project Ga0207421, IMG submission 187542) | Alkaline sediment microbial communities from Lake Tanatar, Kulunda Steppe, Russia - 8KL_010_SED (SPAdes) (version 2) | ecosystem: Environmental > Aquatic > Non-marine Saline and...
TTTAAAACTTCTCATAATCATCATCCTTCGCTTTACCCATATCCAGGTTTACGCCTGTGTTTTTATTTTCTTCTGTTTTTGTGTCAGCGGCCGGTTGTGCCGGTTTTGGTGCTGCCTGTTTTTGGGCGGGAGCTTGTTGTTGCTTTTGCTGTTGTTGATGTTGTACGCCACCGCCATCACCAGCTTTAGGCTGTTGTGCTGCTTTTTTGGTTGTTGAAAAAGCATCCGAGGATTTTTTCATCGATTTTGCTTTGTCTTCATCAATTTTAAAGAATGAAACCATATCAAGAAGCTGGTCAGCCTGGCTGGAAAGTTCTTCACTGGATGTAGCCATTTCTTCACTTGCAGCGGCATTTTGCTGAGTAACCTGGTTAAGCTGTTGTATAGCCGAGTTTACCTGGTCGGCACCTGAATTTTGTTCAACACTTGCTGCCGAAACTTCCTGTACAAGCTTAGTGGTCTTGTCTACTTCAGGTATCAGGTTTTGCATCAGGCTACCTGCTTTTTCGGTTACGTTTACACTTTGTGATGCCAGGTCGTTGATCTCGTCAGCAGCTACCTTACTGTTTTCAGCAAGTTTGCGTACTTCTGCCGCTACTACTGCAAATCCTTTACCATGCTCACCTGCACGAGCTGCTTCCACAGCGGCATTAAGAGCAAGGATATTGGTTTGTCTTGATATCTCGCCGATAATAGATATCTTATCAGCAATAGTCTTAATAGATTCCAGGCTTTGATTGGCAGCGGTACCTACTTCCTGTATGCCGTCAGAGACTTTTTTGGATATATTTTCTGTTTCTTTAGCATTGTCAGTGTTTTGCTGTATGTTAGCCGCCATTTCTTCCATAGAAGAGCTGGCTTCTTCTGCCGAGGATGCTTGTTCTGTGCTTCCCTGCGACATTTCCTGTGAAGTGGAGGACATCTGCTGGCTGGCAGCGGCAATATTGTTAGAGCCTGTCATCACGCTTCCAATTACTTCGCGGAGCTTTTCAGCCATCCTTTGCATAGCATTAGTCAGTTGACCTATTTCATCCTTACGATCCAGGTATTCATTTTCTATGTTTACTGTAAGGTCTCCGTCAGCTATTGTTTCTGCAATACCTACGCTCCTGTTTACTCCTTTTGTAACCATGCGGGTTATAAAAATACCAAGGCTTATGGCAATAATGATGCCGATAATTATACCGGCCGAAACCATCAAGTTGCTGGCTTCTATGGTCTCATCACCCGCCTGAACTTCTTCATCTGCAATAGCTACGTTTATGTCTTGCAAATCTCCAAGCAAAGCCATGGTACGTCCATGAGCAACTAAAGATTCATCTTGGAGAACATCACTCATGTCCTGGAATTGGTTTACAGCCACTTCTGCCTCATCAGCAAGAAGATTGAAGTATTCGAATACATTATCCTGTGCCGGAATCATATAATTTGCATATTGATCCATGGCAGCATCCTCGTTACCTTGCTGTATATGTTGTTGTATGGCACCTACAGCATCGTGAAAATCCCGGTGATGTTCATCCATATCATCAAACAACCTGTTAAATTCACGGTTATCCGTATCAAATTCTGGTAACCATTGTCCAAAGTTACAAGCCGTATGATCGTCACCATAATGAAACTCTTCCATATTAAGTATAGAATTTATTGCTTCCACCTGTAATGCATAGTGGTCTTTCATAAACAACTCAAGGTCTCTGTCTAACCTCATAGGATTCATGATATCCAGTTCCACAAGTTGTTCATGTTCCTGATCAACGTTTTGCATGTTTATTTGAGCCCATTCTTCAAGCTCTTCTATCATTTCCTCGTACACTATAGCCTCTTCCTCGGTTTGATCAAGAGGCATAAACAATTCGTGATAATGCTGATATTCCGACCTGTAGTCTTCAATATCGTTAAGTATCTGTTGCCTGTCATCACGTGTTAAGCGTTCGTCAAGCAATTGCACATATCCCCTTTGAAGAGCTTCAAGGTTTGATTCCATATTACCAAGATACTGGATTGAGGGCATTCTAACATCAGATACTTCATGAAAAGAATTACCTACGTTTCTGAGACTCATCAAACCGATAACGCCGATAATCACGGCTATCAATACTACCAGCAAAAAGCCGGTCAGTATTTTTGTTCCTGTTTTTAAGTTTTTAAAATTCATATTTTATCTTGTTTTAATTAATAAATAATTGTTATTTTTCTGCTTTTTCTGTTTTTTTAGTTCCGGTTTTCTCTTTTTCTGCTTTTTTCTCTTCTGTTTTTTCTTCCTTGTTTTTTTGATCTGCAGCTTCTTTGGCAACTGTCAGTTCATCTGTTGAGAAAACCTTGTCAATGTCAAGGATCATAATAAAAGTATCTTCTCTTTTCACCATTCCATGAATATATTCCGGGTTAAAAGTACTTCCCAGTGAGGGTGGTGGTTCTATATCTTTTTCACCCAGTTCAAGGACTTCATCTACTGAATCTACAACAGCCCCGAGATGCAGGGATTCTCCATCCATATTAACATCCAGAACAATGATACATGTATCAATATTGTCTTCTGTTTCAGGTAATCCAAACTTACTCCGGGCATCGAGGACAGGTAGGACTTTACCTCGCAGGTTTATCACTCCACGCATATATGTGGGTGATCGTGGTACTTTGGTAATAGGGCACACTTCAAGTATCTCCAGCACTTTTCCCACATTTGCAGCAAACACTTCATCCCCTAAATGAAATGTAAGATACGATGTGAGAGTACCCGTGGTTTCTGTTTCACTCATTTTTTACTCCATTTTTTAGTTTATAAATCGGTCATTTGTTATTTGTCATTGGTTATTGGTTATTGGTTATTGGCTATTGGTTATTGGTTATTGGTTATTGGCTATTGGCTATTGGTATACTGACTAGTTCTCCCTTTCTCAGTGCTCAGCGCTCAGCACTCATCATCTCACCCTCGCCTCTCCGTTTCATAGTTTTTCTATCAAAAGTGTTAATTATCTTTCCTGAATCCAACACCAGTGCAATTGTTCCATCGCCGAGGATAGTTGCGCCGGAGACAATCTCCAGGTCTTTGAACATCTGCCCCAGCGGCTTTAAAACAGCCTGGTATTCACCTATTATATTATCTACTGATAGCGCTACATTTGAATCTTCGTGCTTCACTCTTATTACTTGTTGACTATCAGGTAGATTTTCTTGTATATCAAACTCTTCACGCAGGCTTATATATGGTACGAGGTCTCCGTCCAGCTTAATTTTATTATTGAAATTGTTATTAAGCTCGTTGGTTTTAATTTCAAAGCATTTGTCAACTGCTGTCAGTGGAAGCACAAAATAAGTTTCGTGAATTTGTACCAGCATACCGTCAATAATTGACATTGTAAGCGGAAGCTTAATGGTGATTGTGGTGCCCACGTCTAATTGAGATTCAATTTCCACATCTCCACGTATATCCGAGATTTTTTTCACCACAACATCAAGCCCTACACCTCTTCCTGAGAGTTCTGTGACTTTTGAAGCAGTGGAAAAGCCCGGCAGGAAAAGTAGGTTTAGCAGCTCTTTGTAAGACAGGTTTGCATCCGGGGGAATAAACCCCCTGTTGATAGCTTTTTCCCTGATTTTTTCCACATCGAGTCCGCGGCCATCGTCTTTAATCTGTATATATACATTAGCGCCTGAATAGAAAGCTTTGAGTATTATCTTTCCCTGTTTTGATTTGCCTTTTTTGAGGCGCTCCTCACCACTTTCTATGCCATGGTCGATAGCATTGCGGAAAATATGCATGACCGGCTCAGTAAGTCCTTCTATTATGCTTTTATCCAGCTCTGTTTCTGTGCCTTCAGCTATGAACTGTATATCTTTGTCGAGCTCAACTGACAAATCTCTTACCAGCCGCTTGAAGCGTATCATTATTGTGTCAAGTGGTATCAGACATATTTCAAAAGTATTGTCGCGCAACTGGCGTGATATCTTTTCAATATTTTCGGCAATGGTTGTAAGCTTAGGGCTTTCATTGTTTTCGGCGTATAGGCTCAGGCTTGCCTGGGTAGTAATTAATTCACTTACAAGGTTCATCAAATCGTCCAGCTTGTCGGAAGCAACCCTGATATTGTTGATAGCAGTCTTTTTTGCAAGTGATGTAACATTTTTAGCCTCGGAAAGCTCTACCACTTCATCATCATCTTTGCCCCGCTCAACAATATTATTAACAATTTCATTAAGTTTATCCTTATTTATAAAATCATCATCGGGTATTATATTGTTAAGTTCACTTAAAAATGATGATTGAGCCAGAAGGTTTATATCAGCTATTTTTGTAATTTCAATATCGCAAATGTCGTCAACGAAGATAAAAACGTCATTAATATCATCTATGGATTTTTCAGTAGCAAGGAAAACTTCCCATGACAAGTAACATAATTCGGGGTCAAGCTCTTCAAAATCGGGTATCTCGTGAGTTTTGATGTATGCTTTGCAATGCCCCAGGGTGTTTAATTCATCAATAAGCAGGAGGGGGTTCGTGCCGTTTTGGAATATCTCTTTATACGGTTTTACGATTATATGATAAGTAGGTACTTCATCAAAGTTTTTTGAGTCATCAGCCTTTGAGTCTTCTGAGTGTAAATCTGATTCTTCCGGCTTATCTTTTTCACCGTCTTTAGTATCAGAAATACCTTTGGTAATATTGGATATTTTGTTTAGCAGGTTGTTGTGGGCTTTTTCATCTTCAGGACTTAGTTCATCACCGCTTTCTAAAAGTACTTTAAGGTGGTCAACAGCTGCTAAGGTTACATCAAGTATTTCTCTGTTTAAGGTAAGTTTACCGTTTCTGATCAAATCATAAATAGTTTCCAGGTCATGGGTGAATGCATCCATTTTGTGAAAGCCAAACATGCTGCTTCCGCCTTTAAGAGAGTGCATAATACGGAATACTTCTTCGTTCATCTCTTTATCACCCATGTTTTCTTCCAATGCCAATAGTGCTTTTTCAAGACTACCAATAAGGTCTACTGCTTCTTCCAGGAATTTCTTTTTAAACTGTTCCATTATCGTATAACTTTATTCATAGCTGCAAGTAATTTTTCGGGTACAAATGGCTTTACTATCCAGCCTGTTGCCCCAGCCTCTTTAGCTTCATTTTTTTTGGTTTGTTGTGATTCGGTGCTGAGAAATATTATTGGAACGAACTTATAGTCATCCTTTTTACGGATTTCCTTTATCAGCTCAATTCCATCCATTTTTGGCATGTAAAGGTCTGTTACAACGAGGTCAACCTTGCTGCCGTCGAAATATTTCAAAGCATCTTCACCATCCACCGCAACTTTTACACTATTGCCGGCGTTGGTGAGGGTGAACTCCACAACTTCCCTGATGCTTTCGGAGTCATCTACAATTACGATGTTTTTTTCCATAGTGACTTTATTTTGTTGTTAGTTTTTCTGTATTGTTTCACTGTTGCATTGTTTCATTGTTTCATTGTTTCATTGTTGCATTGTTTCATTGCTTCATTGCTTCATTGTTACATTGTCGCATTGTTATCTGAATATTCTTTTATTGGCAACCGGCAACCAGTAACCAGCAACCGGCAAGCAACCGGCAACCTGTTATTTCAATATTTTCGAAATGGCTGCAAGCAGTTTTTCCGGTGAGAAGGGCTTTACTATCCAGCCGGTTGCACCTGCATCTTTTGCTTCTTGCTTTTTGCTTTGTTGTGATTCTGTGGTAAGGTAAAGAATAGGTGTATATTTATATTTATCGGTTTTTCTTACCTCCTTTATAAATTCCAGTCCATTCATATTGGGCATATGCAAGTCAGTAATGATCAAGTCGAACTTTTGACCATCAAGCTTCTTCATAGCATCTGCTCCGTCAACACATGGTATAACATTATAACCGGCTTTCTCCAATGTGAAAATCACTACTTCACGTATACTCTCCGAGTCATCTACTATTAAAATGTTTTTGCTCATCTTTTTAAATTGTTAAATTGTTAAATTGTTAAATTGTTCTATTGTTTACCCCGTGAAGTCAGACGTTAGGAGGTATTTCACTGGGGTTAAATTGTTCTTTGTTTCATTGTTAAATATTTCCGGAAGCTGGAAATTCCTATCGGAAGTTTCCAGTTCCTTAGTCTCTTAGTTCTCTTAGTCTCTCAGTCTCTTAGTTTCTTAGTTCACCCCCTCAACTTTCCCCTTCTATCCCGGCATTTGCCAACAAAGTTTTGACATCATAAGGGTATTTAATATTTGTTGTTATTTTTTTACCTTTATCTGTTAAGTGTCTTTCCAGCGATTTTAATATTTGTATAAAAGTGATATCGGCTTGAGTGATATTGTCAGCTTTAATGTTGACAGATTCATAGCCTGCAATGTTCTTTTGAATTGATTTTTTCAGTTCTTTTGCGTTTTGAAGTGTTAGTTCGCCTTCAAGCGTTAATTCAACATGTTTTTCATCCATGTTTTTGGGTACTTTTTTGGAAACTTTTATATTACTCATGATTGCTTTGTTTTGATAGTCAGTATTTTTTAAAAGAATTCTATCTCGTCGTCCCGATCTTGTGCTTCATTTTCGTTTGATTGAGTTTGTTTTTTAAGCAAATCGGATAAAGTTTTATTATGAATTATTCTTTCGGATTTCATGGTGTAATAATCTTCGAGTTGTTTAAGGTTTTTCTCATCACCATCGGTTTTTAGATCTGCCAGTTTCCCGCTTTTTACTATGTTGCTTATTTTATTGAACTTTTCTATTATTTCTTCAATAGATTCTTCGAAATAATCATAATATCTTGCCTCTTTTATGGCATTTTTGTTTTGCTCATTGATCTCTTGACTGTTTTGCTCAACCAGGTTTTTGTTTTCATTCAAATAATTAAAAAATTCCTTAAGGCTTAAAACTTTTTCATTTGCATCATTAACAATGTTTTGCAAAAAATGTATTCCTTGTTTTTGATTTGAAATATCAGAGTTGTTATTGTTTACTTCCTCTATTTGTCGTATAGTTTCATTAAAGATTTCCTTGATCTTGTTTTTTTCAAAGCGGTTATCGGAATATATTTTAAGTATCTGCTGAGCTTGAGAAGCTGTTTCTTCACTTGAACTTGACAGGTAGTTGCCTACGCTGATTTTTCCAACAGCCATTTGTTCAATTGAATTGTCAAGGTAATCCGTATTTAAAAACTCATCTTTCATTTGAATTATGGCGTTGTTTACGACGGTGGTTTCTTCATTGAGTTCTTTAATTTTCTCGTGACTCTCTTTGCATTTTTCAGTTATATTATAAAATACTGTATCTATTTTATCTATATTTATCTCTTCGCCCTGGTGTTTGAAAATAGCTAGTGAGTCATATATTCTTGCTGCCTGGCTCATGTTTTGCCCTATTTCATTCATTTTTCCTGAAATCTGGTCAATAGCATTCTGAAATTCTTTATTGGTATGAAGCAGTTGAGCTGTTTGAATTTCAGATATCTGGGGAACTTGAATTACATAAGACAGGACTTTCTTGTTATCCTTGTCTTTTTCATCAGTATTATCGAGAGTGTATAACTCATCAATGATCAATTTATGTGTTTCCTGCACATGTTCCATCTTTTGCCTGATAATGTCATGATACTGAAGGTTTGTTATAATGCTTTCCACATTATCAGAACATTGTTTGGTTAGGGTGTTTATTTGTTCGCGGTTTTTTAATGCGTTTTTGTTGTGTTTTTCAATTATATCAATATCATTTTGGGCTTTTTCAATGTTTTGAGTAAGATTACCTAAAAAGTCGTTTTTTATGAGAGAGAGTTTTTCGTATAGCGACTTTATAGTTGATTGAAGAGATAGATTTTTTTCCTCTAAAGGCTGGCAATTATCCTTTATTGTTTTAATGGTTGATTCAATTTTTTGATTATCGTTTTTGTTAAAACTTTTATCGGGATTGTCAAAAAATGAATTTGTAAGCTTGATATTTGAAAACAAAAGCTTTAATACGCACAAGTTTTGTATAAAATTATTTAACGGAACCGGCAACATATTGAGCTTAGCCAGGATATTGTCAAGGTGATCAAGCGAGCTGTCAATTTTTTTATCAAGGTCATTGATTTTCTTAGTGAGTTTGGAAAGGTCTTGTTTTAACAGCTTTAAAGTATTGATATTCCCTGATTCCCCTATTTTGTTGAAAGTATCTGTAGTTATATCTGTAATTACCTTTGCTTTTTTGTGATTGTCTTTTAATGCAGCGTTTAAAGCCAGGAAATCATCAGAAGAGCATTTATGTAGATCTGCTATTTTCTGGTCGATTCGGGAGAAAATCTCCAGTACTTCATTTAGGGAAACTTTATTGTTTTCGCAAGAATCGTAACTGTTTTTCTGCATAATGTTAATTTTATATTATTTATTGCCTTGTTTTTGGCATTTATATTTGCAAAAAGAAGCTTTAAAAAATAGCTTTAACAAAGTACTATAATATTAACATTAAGTAAAACAGTTAATATGCTGTATATCTCTAAGTTTTTTTACCTGTTTTTTAACAAGTATTAATTATTATAGAGTTATGGGTTATAGCATGAATAGGGTGATTTAATGAAGGGAAGCTTAAGTATAGTTAAAGGATTTTTAAGTTTTACAACTCAACAATTAACAAGGTTATTGTTTATAGCAAAACTTACAAGTGCCGGAGTATTGTTAAATCCTGTTTTATTTATCATGTTATTTCTGTGGCCATCTACTGTGCGTGGACTAATAGACAATTTTTCGGATATTTGTTTAGTTGAGAAACCTTTGCATATTAATTCCAGTATCTCTAATTCGCGTTTTGATAATGAATCTATTATTTGTTGTTTTTCAGCATCTTGTTTGTTTTTTGTTACTTTTTTTGTGGCAACCATAATCATGTTTTCACAAAAATATGATCCTCCGGCAGTTATCTTTTCAATTGCCTTTTCAAGGTGTTCTTTGCTAATATTTTTAAGCATATATCCTACAGCGCCTGCTTGAATCATTTCTTCCAGGTATTCTTGGTCATCAAACATGCTTAATGTAATTATTTTCAGATCAGGATGTGTTTCTAAAGCTCTAAGTGTAGCCTCTAAACCATCCATTACCGGCATCTTTACATCCATTAATACAATTTCAGGAGGCTTTCTTTGTATTTTTTCAAGAAATTCTTTGCCATTTGAAGCTTCACCTGCAAATTCTGCTATTGGTAATTCATCTAATAATGCCTTTAAACCTTTGCGGAAAATTGCATGATCATCGACAATAAATACTTTGATGGACATGTGATAAAGGTTTAAAAATATTTATACGAATTTTTGAATTTTGTAGGTAAATATATTAATTTATTTGTAAATATTAAATATTGATCAACAATATTTTGTTAATATTTTTGGTTAATGGGCTGAAGGGATATATTTCCTGAATTGGTCGGGTTTATATGTTTTTTACGTGTTTTTTTATGGCGGGTTGCAGCGGATGGGGTTATTGTTTTAGTATTTCAACTTCAATCTCTTTTAAAACATTATTTATTTCAGGTTCTGAGCTTTCTACTATTTTATGAGGTAAATGTTTGTGATGTGGAAATGTTTTAATTTCTTTATGATGTTTTGCATTGTCATATCTAAAAATTACATTTTTTTTGCTATCCATGTAATGATAGTGATATTTAATTTTTGATTTTTGTTCTGTATCTTTTACTTCTGCGAAATCTAAAAAACTTTCATCAATAAACAACAATACCCCTTCTATATAACCTCGTTCTTCACTGTACACTTTTTCTTTAAGTTGGTAAGTTTCAATTATATGAGAATAGTTGTCTATATATTTTTTGATTTTATCAAAATAATTAGAAATCATGATAATTCTTGCAATTTTTCCTTCCTGGAAATTAACATTTCATAAATCCCCGCCCATAAAATGAAATCTTTGCTATCACCTAATTTACCATTTTCAAATTCCTTATAAAATTTTTCAGAAGACATATTATATTTTTCTTCAAATTGTTTAATATCTATTTGCATAAGTGCTATTTCTCGTTTAATTCTATTGACATGATAATCAATAAATTTATCAAACATAATTTCCTTACTACCAAATAATTGAAGATATTTTTCAATTCGATTGGCGATATTCGATTGTAATTCAAATTTTACTGTTTTCATAATATCCGTAAGTTGTATTTTAACACAAAATATGTTTTTTATCAAAAACAAACATATATTTTAATTATTTAAAATTTTGACATTTTATGCATAGTATACTGCTATAATACAAAGATAATCAATTTTTTTTAAACTACAGGTTATACCTGTGGCTGTTGTTATTCGACCACAGGTTGCACCTGTGGCTATTGTTATTCAACCCTTTCAGGGTTGTGATCTGGTGGTTGTTTTAAATTTGTATAAACATGTCTTCTGGCTGATTTAGGATCACAATTACCTACCTAATCACCCTAAGAAAATTATCCCAAAGCCGCGTTAGCGGCGATATTATGGTAGAATAGGTGATAAACACATCCCAAAAGCCGCGTCAGCGGCGACAGTAATTTTTAACAAACTATATCCAGGAGTTTTTTATATTTACAAAACAATTGAAAACTATTGTATTAACTCAAAAACCTTAGACTATGGCAAATACATATACACAACTCAACATACATACGGTATTTTCAGCAACCATACTGTCGCCGCTGA
>Ga0207421_10008480_pt1 | contig 10652 bp, 21 predicted proteins | sample SodLakKL_010_SED_4_FD_187542 | JGI IMG/M metagenome (GOLD analysis project Ga0207421, IMG submission 187542) | Alkaline sediment microbial communities from Lake Tanatar, Kulunda Steppe, Russia - 8KL_010_SED (SPAdes) (version 2) | ecosystem: Environmental > Aquatic > Non-marine Saline and...
CCAAATTCCCCATAACCAGTAAGGACTTGCTTGCAACCAAGCATACTTACTATATTGTGGAAAAGCTTCATTGTACCATCTTGCTCTTTCTTTTAAACTGTGTACTTTCATTTAATCAACTCCTACCTGAATTTTCTTTTCTGTTCTAAGACATGTAAAACTCTTTTAGCCATCTCAATATAACCTGAATTTTTAAAATGTACTCCATCTGCATAGTGTTCTTCTGCTATCCCTCTTAAATTTACTCTACCCTTAACAACATCAGGATTCATATGTATTACTTCGTCTATAATGTCATTGTAGTTGTCTATTCTCATAGCTGATGATTGGTCATAATCAGGTGCTCCAAACCCTTTTAAATCTGGTATATTACAAAGTAATACATCTTTTTCATGAACAGCACATACCCTAACAATACCATCTATATTTTTCCTGAAGATGTTTAAAGGCATATTAACTGTGCTTTTGCTATCGTTTGTACCACAAAGAACTACAACCTCTTTAGCTTCTGGATACTTCTTCATTACAGAGATAGACCTTCTTAAAACATCAGTAGAAGTATCTCCATTTACCCCTTCATCTGCACAAATCCATCTTTGCCCAAATTTGTCCCATAACATATCTGATAGCTCAAAAGGATAGCATCTGCCATATCTATCTCTTGCTCCATGAGTTAAACTATCTCCTAAACAAACTATTGTTCCATATACTGCCATCTATTCACTCCTCCATTCCCCAAACGATCCAAGATCTAAAGTAACTACAAAGTCTTTAGTATTATTTAAAACAAATTGAGCATAACTGGTATCTTCTTCAAACAATTTTACAGCGGTTTTAATGTACTGAATAACCGATTTATCTCCTGCAATAAGTGCTTCTGCCATAGGAATAGCAGAAGGACATTTCATATTAAGGATAACTCTTTTTTCTGAAACCATTCCTACATTAATCTCTTTAAGCCTTACAGGAAATACCAGACAGGAAGTTGGTCTGCGTTCAGCTTCTAAGCTACAGCAAGAAAACTTCCTGTCAAAGTATATACAGTAACCATCATGAAAACGATCAAGGAAGAACATTCCTTTTTTCTTGTCTTCTTTTAAATATTTTTCCTTCAGCTTCTTCTTATGAGCATCATAATAAGAAACAGGTGTCTTCATATAAGGATGGCAACAGGATGAAATTTTACAGGTAGTACACTCTAACCCTTCTACAGCATGACAACCCATGTGCCTTAAATCCATCTGTTTACCTCCTATACTTTGTTCTTATCATACTCTCCAACCAAAGGTAGTCCTGTATCTGCATCAATAACAGTATCTTCTTCGGTCTTTTCATAATGCCCTTCATGATCATAGTAATAAAAATCATCAGCATCTTCCAGATTATATTTTATCTCGTCTCCACGTCTAAAGGCAGTTTCATATTTATCGCCAGAAATTTCTACTTTCTTATCTACCCTTAGTCCTTCTGAATACCAGTGGTTTCTACCTCTGCCCATTTTCTTACCTCTCTTAGTATGAACATCTAAGGCATAATCTGGTATTTCTATTTTCCAATCTAAATATTTCCTCCACCAGTTTACAACCATTGGAAAATAAAGAACCTCATGATTTTTAGGTGCTCTACATAAAGAGAGAACTGCCATACCTAAAATATGAGATTCAGGTTTTTTACCTTTTGCCATTTCTTTCATTTTTTCATAAGTGTCCCACATTGTTTTGACAGTAGTACAGACAGAAGGATCAGCTATACCTACATCTTCAGTAGACATGATCATTAGGCGTTTCCATAACCATGAAGGATTAGTTTCCTCCATTTCTAACGCCCAAAACATAGCAAATTCTTCTTGTCCTCTACGGATTGATTTTTGGAGAGCAGACATAACTTCAAAAGCATCATACCCACCTTTTGTGAGTACCTGATTGCTTTTAGAAGAACTTTTCTTAGTTTCCTTACTTTCCTCTTTAGTTTCCTTAGTTTCCTCTTTTTTATCTTCTTTCTTATCAAGCGACTTTCCTTTACTTTGGTTCAGTATGTCTTTGAAACTTGGTTTGGTGTTAGACATTAATCCCTCACCCTTTCCTTGAATAGTATGGTCTTCGTTATTATTGTATCATATACTCATTTAAGTGTCAATTACCAATCTCGACTTATGTAGAAAGCAATAGCAGTTATTTCCTCTCCTTCAGCATTCTTATTAGACTTAAAACCCATTTTCAGGTTGAATTCTAAAGCCGAAGCAGCTATGTATGATTGAGATACTATAATGCCTTTTACAGCATTAGTTACTGCCTTATCTCCCATGGCTAGAATAACAATCTTAGGAGATTCATTCAAGTAGTTTACAATTGCTCCACCCAACTTACTAGGTAAAGTGGTACTAGCTACTCTAAGTTCTGGATATTTATGTTCTGCTAATTCCATCATCTGATACCTCCAAATAGTTTTATGTCTATTATTAGTCTAGTGCCATAATGGAGCTAAATCCCAACCATAAACTGTTTTATCCTCCTCCTTCCAACTAATCCTTTCTAATTCTAAAGCATTTTTTTCAAACCATGAGTATGGAAAACTCTTTCTTCCTTCAGTTTTTTCCATCTTATCTTTTTCATTAACGAATTGTGTTACAGGTAAAGCAAAGCATCTATTAGTGCCTTTAGGTATGGCTTTTCCTCCTGCTTTTTTAGTAGCTCTAAAATTAACTAGAATAAAAGCTTCCCCAGAAGGACAAGCTATAAAATCAAACCCTGTTTTCAACTGGAACCGACTTTTACCTCCTACACTAGCAGATACCCTCATTTTATGATGAAAGGGAAGAAACATAAAATCTGCCAATGCTTGTAACTGATGATCTTCTACTCTATTAAAAGCAAAAGATGTTCCAGTTTCTTTTTTGCATTCTATAGCAACAGGAAAAGCTATAAGATTACTAGCTCTTTTAAGTGATCTGCTAATCTCTGGTTCAAAAAACTTATCTGCCATTATTGACCTCTCCTAGTTCCTTGAGGATTTATCTGTTTAAAAACTCTACCAGACATTTTACCAGTTATACGTCTTAAGATTCTACGGACTACTTGTGGAGAACCTCCTCTAACTGCTGAAAAGTCTCCCAATAACCTCCCTGCTCTATATAATCTTGTCCTTAAGTTACCTCCACCAAGGAGAGAACCTGTCATAATAAGAGCATTTGCAACTTCCATAGAATCTTGAGCGTTTAAATTAACTCCTGCTTTACTTAGAGCATCTCTTACAGTAGATCCTGCATCAGTTTTAGAGATAGACATATCTTTCTGCAGGGCATCTTCAAGTGCTTGTCTCATTGCAGCACTACCTCTTTTTTCATCTAAAATCTTTTGAACCTCATCAGGACTAAGCCTATACTGACCATCATCCGTAAGTTCCATTACCCCTAAGAACCTACCTCTGCTATCGAGCATTGCTAGTCCAACATGAACTCCTCTACCTCCCATTTTTAGCACTTCCTTTCAAAGCTTCCCTGATACCCTTCCAAATACTAGGATACCACTTTATACTAGTATATTCCTCTAATTTAAAAGGCGAACCTTCCCCATAGCATAAAACCAGTTCAGGCTCTATTTGCTCAAGCATTGCAAGAAAACCTTTCTTAAAGAGTTCATGTGTCTCTTTTCTTTTAAGTACTCCTACTGTAGAGATAGCAACATTGCTTCCTTTTTCTACTCCTTTAAAACAAAACTCAAAAGAACCTTCATCTGCCCAAGTAATAGTAGGTATGACTTTAACTCCTTTACTCTGCCAGAAAGCTCCCACCCATCTGCTACGATAAATATTCCATATCTGTACTGCTCTGGGAAACTCTACATAGACACTAAAATCAGGACTAAGTGCTGCTCCTACCTGCTCTACTGCAGTAAAGGTGTCAAATGGTCTGTTCCATATCTGTTCAAACCTGTAATCATCTAGAAAGGTATGAACTGCTCCCTCTCCAATATCTTTAGATGAACGTATTCTCTGCCTGTAAGGAACCAACCAATCAGGAACAAAGTTTTCCTTTTTGATAGTAGGAATACCTAAATCATTATCCGATTCAAAAACTCTAAACATATTTAATCTATCAAAATTTCCTGGAATAGTTGTCCAATTATGAACTGATCTAGTCATTCTTTATCTCTCCTTTTTGTTGTAGAAAACTACTACCATACTAGGAAAAGGAGCAGGAGAAGCTGTTAATAATGACCTATTAATAAATTTTAATCTACCTCTTAAAAACCTGATTTCATCTGCATCATAATAAATATAATCATGAAAATATCTTGTATCTGTTCTAGCTGGCATTAAAAGAACAACTGTTGCGTGTTTAGATTCTTCGTAGCATTTCTTAACCCATTCACCAATAACCCTACCATAAGGAGGATTAACAAAAACCGTTTCCCCTTCCCAAGACTTGCTTAATCCATCATCTTCTATAGTGTAGTATTTACTGCATTTATGATTATCATGGGTAGAACATGGATCAAGAGTAAAATTAAATTCTTCATGTAATGCTTGATAAAAATCTTCTGGTGTCTCCCATTCATCAGATTGACTACTAAACATTAAGTCTGTATCCATCTCACCCTCTCCTTTCTTGACAGTTGTGCTAAGATTGTCCATAAAGTTAGCACGAATGTCAAAACGCCATCCACACCGCATTTCCCACCTTGCGAATGGCTTTAACTCTCTAGGAACATTAAAGCACAGATCAAATGCAAGGTGGGTGCGGTAATCTTTACTTACTTACAGGCTTGCATACGACCAAGTAAGCTGTTTTGACTTTGGTACAACTGTTCTACAGCTTCAACCAAGCATTCCTGAGTATTACAGATATAAGAATCTGCAACATAAACCATGTCTTCCTTAATCGACTTCTCTCTGTCACATACCCAACACATAGCTTTTTCCATTAGTGTGTGTCCTCCTTTTTTTGTGTAGTTTTATTCTGTACCCCAAAAATATCTGGGGGATTACCTGTAGGAGATTTTTTAGCCTTCTCCGCCATTTTACCTACTATCTTATTTTTGAGTTTTTCTTTTTGAAACATCTCAATATAACTCTTAATTAAGGCAATAATGAAAAGACAAAGAAGTAAAACCCCTGCGAGTACTAAAAGAATCCTGAAAAGTAACCAACTTACAACTAAAATAATTTCAAGTGGTCCCATTCTATTCTCCTCCTTCACCATTCATAAGATTTCTTCCTTTTTTAAACCCTTCACTTAAATCTACTTCATCTTCTTCCTCTGTTCTGGGAGGTCTTTCTGCTCCTACAACTCCCCTGCGTGACAATTCTCTAGAGAAAGCGTTGAAGTATTTGGAATAGGAATCATATAAAGCTTTAATTAAAACATATTTTGCCCTTGCCAATTCACTATCACCAAGTAACTTAACAATATTAGGATCAGCTTTAATAGATGCCTGTCTTTGTGCTACTGTTCCTTTTCCATCTTGGGATAGCTTCATAAACATTTTACTTCTTTCATACTCTAACTTATTATGTTTAGCAGTGTTTTCAATGTCTGCCATAGCTACTTGATACTGAGTGTAGGCAATTACAGAAGTCCATATCCCCATCTGCTTGCCTAGCTCATCATAACTCAACATCGTTAAGTCGTTTGGAAACTCTAATTGCTCTAATTCTTCTGGTGTCCAATGTTTCGGTTTTGGAAACGATTTCCTCTCTACAAAAGAATTTGCTTTCTTCAGTGTGTGAGAGGAAGGTTCTAACTCATCAAACTCTTTGACTTCTTTCATCTTATCTACATCAGTTCCCATTTATTCAATCCTCCTTAAAACATGGTGTTGATGCCAAGCATATTTTTGCCCTTCTTGCCGATTTATCATCACATTGATAAAGCCTTTCAGGTAGTGTTCCTTCCTTGAGATGAACTAGTGCTTTCTTTAGTGTTTTCTTCTTCTGCTCTATTATATAGTGAAGATCCTCATCTTCAGGAATATCAAAAGAACCGTCTTTTGACGTTTTAGCTGAGACAAGAAACTCCCTAAATTCCTGCGTATCTTTATTCTGGTAAACAATAATAGTACCATCAAAAGGTTTATCGACATAAGGCTTTAATTCTTCTATTATGTCTTCTACCCCCTCTGTTTTGCAGAAATCGTTCCATTGCTTAAAGTGATTACGTGAAAGTAAATCTAAATACCAAAAAGCTTGCTCTTTATGATTATATAAAGGAGCAACCATCGTCTTAAAAGCATCTGATTTTGTAGTTTTGAACTCAAATCCATATTTATAAGGAGGTTTAATAACAATCCCATCTACATTCCCATAAATATGTAATTCTTCATCATAAACAGTAGGTTCTTTATACTTCCATAAAGCTTTCTTGCATACTTCTTTTTTAGGCTTAAATCCTATGTTAACACAAGCTTGATCTTCGCAATGCCTTAAGCATTCCCAAACACCAAAAAGATAGCCTGAATTTCCCAACTTTTCCTGCATATAATCATGTATGACATGTCCTACATCAAAACGCCTTTGCTGATCAATTGAGACTTTTCTTTTCTCATTTAGTGCAGGATCTCTTTGGCAAAAAACCCATTCTCTGGAACAAAAAGTACCAAAGCATAATTCAGACGGATGAAATACATCTCTCCGTCTGCTTTTACTGCTCTTCATAGCATCTACTATAATCTGTTCTTCTACTATAGGGATAATATAGCCAGTTTCTTCTGCTTTCTTACGAACCTTTAAAATATCAGCAATGTTCATTAAGCTCTCCTTCCTCTTCGTCACGTATTCTTTTCTGCTCTTTCAGCTTTTCTTGGGCTGAATACAAAACTTTTCTTGTATAGTTTGGAGAATAGCCTATTTCTAAACTAAGTTCTTTAATGGGCTTTCCTGACAAATGTAAAGACAAACATTTTATTTCTAAATCAGTAAGATAGCAAATAGTCTCATCTAATATCTGTATAGCATCTTCTAAAAGAAACTGGTCTTCCAGACAATCTTCAACCGAGCTTCCAATATCTTCTATAATACTAGCATAATCTAAATCTTCAGTTGGAGAACCTCCACTACCATTATTCCTGCCAAATCCTTGAACATCTACAGACATTGGTTGATCTAAAGAAAAAGCACTTCGTTGTCGGTTCCTACGTTCCTTTCTTAAAAACATTCTTATTTCATTATGAACTGCAGTACCTAAATAAGAGGTAAACTTTATACCCCTTGTTTCATCAAAGGTTCCTTTTGTTACACATTTCATAATAGCTATATTAGCTAAACCAACAGCTTCAGACTCTTCGATCTGTCCAGTTCTAGCCCATTTATGAGCTATCTTATAACCAACTTTATAATACTTGGTAACAATACGATCTATTTCGTCTTTATCTCCCTGTCTAGCTAACTCCCAACAAACTTCAGACATTAGAACAGTCCTTTCTGGGAAAATTTGTAGCTATTATTAGTGTTATATAGTATGATAGCCCTTACAGGTTTTTAGTCAGGCACACCTTTATGTAAGGGCTATTTTTATCATTTATCTTTATACGGAAGAGCAAACTCTTTTTCTATATCTAAGTATACTCTTCTTCCTAAAATTTTTTCCATAAGCGGTAAGATTTTTTCACTTGCTTCTACATCCTCATCTTTAACTTTTATAATCAAAGAATGTCTAGTAACTTGAATGTCAATAGGAATAACATTCGTATGGTAAATAAACAAATCTCTAATTTTTTGCTCTTTAAACTTAAGTTTCATTTTTTTCCAGCCTTTTAATTTCTTTATTTAAGTACCATAGTGCCTTTTTTAAATCCTCTACCTCTGTTTCTTTGTTTTTAATCCCTGCTCTAGCAATATACTTTACTACATTACCACGACAGTAGTTTAATTCCTTGTCCTCTATAAAGTCATAAACTTCAATCTTACCAGTGTTATAATGAGCAGGATGATTTACATTATCTTGTTTTATAGTTTCTTTTTTCACTATCTTTCCTCCTATTATACCATGTTATTATTTTTCTTTCAACTCAATCAATTCTTTCAAATAACTGAGTGGAATCAATGCCCATTGTTCTGGACAAAGCTTCTTTTTTAGCGTCTCAAACTCAATTACAACAGCAGGTACTCTATCATTCTCAAAAGCAAGACGATCAATCTTACATAAATAATCCTGCTTAAGAGAAATAGATTTACCTTGCGTTGACTTTTTTTCTACTAAAAGATCTTCATACTGTAAATCTCCAACTCTACTTCCAGGAGTTAACTTTCCACCTAATTGTTGCTGAAGGTGTTTTTCTCCAATTTTTCCAATATGATTAGGAGTTGCCCTATTCTTCATCATTATCCTCCTCTACTCCTGTAACAACACCTTTAACTTTCTCCAAAGTGTACATTTTAAGTTCTTCTAAAAGCTCTACATCATCAATAAGGGCATCTACTAGATGAGTTTTTCCTTGGTATTTTTCTCCTTTATAGTTTAGCCATGCTCCACTTTTTTCAATAACGCCATATTTTGTTGCATAAGCTACTACCTGATCTTCGTTGTTAACAGCTCCTTTTTCTCCATGATCAGAATTATTTACGTAGAGAGTAAACATTCCATTTTGATGTGGAGTAAACGTTTTATTCTTTTCTACATGAAAACGTATTTGAACTGCTACCAAATCTTCTTTCTTAGTAGTATCTTTATAAATCCTTTCACTAGGTCTTGCTGTAAACCTTACTGTAATACTGGAGGCAAATTTTTGTCCCAAACCTCCTGGATAAGTAGTAGTATCACCAAACATTACTCCAATTTTGCTTCTTATCTGATTAATAAGGATTACTGAAGGTTTACGTTGAGTACTCATCCCTAAACTGTTCATACCTGATTGAATAGACCTCATCATTCTATTCATTAGTCTGGCATGTGTTCCTACCAGTAAATCCTCAGAAGATTTTTCAATCTCATCAGCAGGAGAAAGCATAGCAATAGAATCTACTACCAAAATATCTACTTCACTGGATCTAATCAAAGCTTCTGCTATGTCTACAGCTTGCTCTGCAAATTCTGGCTGAATAAGCAAAAGATCTTCTACATTTCCACCAAGAGTTTTAAACCATTGGGCATCAAAAGCTCCCTCCATATCTATGAAAACAGCTTTATGAGGTTCTTTATTTTCACAAGTGCAATCGTTTAAAGGAAGTAAACAACCTTTACAGGTGTTTTGAAACTGTGCCATTGTAAGCTTTGCTACAGTAGTTTTACCTGCTGATTCATTTCCTGCAAAGATACATATTCTTCCTTTTGGGACTCCTCCCCCAATCCCTGCATCTAATGCGAAGATTCCAGTAGATATTCTCCGCAAAATAGGATACTCACCTGCCGATCTAATAGTCCAATCCCCATATTTTTTATTAATACTTGTAACAAGTGTATCTAAATTGTTTGACATTGCCTTTCCTCCTTTTCCTTCCATGCGTCTATCAACAATTGAGAACCTTTAGGTTTCTTTTTCCTTTTTTTAAGTTCATCATAAAGATAATCTAATTCATTTTCAAACATATTTATTTCACCATCTAAAGCATACTGAGCCATATCTCCATTAACCATATGGTACATCTTATAAGCGTTGCTTAAATTAGTCTCATGCTTAAAAATAGTTTTTAATAGTTGTTTATCAGACATCTCCTCCACTATCATATTAATCAACTCCTTTAATACTTTTTACCATGTAAAGCAGGTCTTTGTGCATTAATCTTCATCTTACGTGCGACTTCTGCTTCGATATCTATTTTTTGCTCTCCACAAAAATCTCCTAAACGAATAAAAGTATCAGCAATTTCTTCTCTTAACAATTCTTTATCTCCTTTTCTATGTGCTTCTAAAGCCTCTGCTAATTCTGAAACAATAAGCATTAGTGAAGTCCCGACTTCTCTTTTAGCATCGTGAAATCTTTTCACCTTTGCATTATAGTATGCTTCATCTCTTAATTGATTTAATTTCATAGTAACAGCTCCTATTCAAGAGTATTTCTTGCTTCTTCAACTCGTTTAAACATTTCTTCTCCTGCCAAATCAAATGCTTCTTTTTGTGCCTGTTTAATGTTGTCTTTATGGCAGGGAAGAGTAACTCCTGCATCTACCCTTAAAAACTCATAATTTCCTAACGAAACAGTCATTCCGATTTTACCTGTAGCTTGAGCTAATACATCTTTATCCATAGTAACTTCCTCCTTTAAAAAATATTCTTCGTAATCTATGCCCATTGATTCTCCACTAACTCTATGTTCTGTCTCTACAAAAAATTTACCTTTAGTAGTTACTGTTTCCATCACTCACCCCTCGCTTTCTTTAACACTCTTTCAATATCATTCATTGTGCTAACCCAAAAGTCACCACTAGTAAGAGTTAGCTCGCTATCACCAGTATCATCATTAATTTCTTCCTTACCTGTTTTAATTAAGTGCAGAGCCTTATCAAGAACCTTATACATTTCTTCTGCTATTTCAACTTTTACCCATTCACCATCAGGCACGCTTATCATGCGGTTTAAAACTTTACAATGTTCATACCGCTTCATTCCCCTTCCTCCTCCATGCCTGAAATATACCGATCCCTTACCTTTTTATCCTCATGCCTTGATACAACCATTAAATAAGAGATCGTGAACATGGCAATGATAATCAATAATAATA
>Ga0207421_10008481_pt1 | contig 10652 bp, 7 predicted proteins | sample SodLakKL_010_SED_4_FD_187542 | JGI IMG/M metagenome (GOLD analysis project Ga0207421, IMG submission 187542) | Alkaline sediment microbial communities from Lake Tanatar, Kulunda Steppe, Russia - 8KL_010_SED (SPAdes) (version 2) | ecosystem: Environmental > Aquatic > Non-marine Saline and...
ATCCAATGATCCTAAAGAAAAACTACCTGAAATTATCCCTCCCCTTTTATTAATCCCCACCAGCCCTCCAGCTTCACCCGCACCATTGATAGAAACATCCGTATAACAATCTTTAATTTCCCCAAAATTCTCTCCAACCAGACCACCCAGGGGATGCCATCCATAAATTTCCCCAGTAACATAGCTCCCCGTTATTTTCCCATAATTCCTTCCGGCAATTCCTCCTACTACAAGATAACCATTTAAATTTATATCTTCTAGTGCAATATTTTTTATAATTGCGTTCTCTCCTAAATGATAAAATAAACCTCTGTAATAATTGAAATTTTCAGGAATTCCTAAATGCTTAATTTTAAAACCATTTCCATCAAAGCTCCCATCAAATTCTCCACCAATAGGATCCCAAGCTTTTTCTGAAAGGTAATCAGCCAGATCAATATCAGCGATTTGCAAAAAGTTTTCATCAAGATTTTCCCTGATATTGCTAAGTTGCTCCGGGGTTCCAACCCGGAAAGGATTTTCCTCTGTTCCATCTCCTCCTGCAAAACCTGTTTCTTCGTCGTGGCCTATTTCAAACACTGCAGTTATTTCAAAATCTTTTTCAATAACAATTTCTACAGGATTATCTTTGCCCGTAAAATCTCCAAGCCATTCCTTGAAAACCCACCCTGTCCCACCGAAGGCTTCAAAAACTACTTTATCTCCGTCTTTAAAAAAATGAACTCCTTCTTCTGGGGTGACTGTACCGTCTCCCTCTACCATAATTGTGATGGTAAACTCACCCAATCCCAAAAAATCAACACTATTGTCTTCACCAGAAACTTCTTTAATAAGAGGATCAAAAACCCATCCATCTTTTTCCGGGGTTATAGTAACCGTGCCTACTAAATCGGTTTGAACCCATGTTCCATCACTTTCTGTAAAAACGGGGTTCAGGTCCCCGCTAAAGGAAATTTTAACTCCCTCAATGCCTGCTCCGGTTTTGTCCTCAATAGTTCCCGATACTGAATAAGTCACCTCTTGTTCGGTCCCAACAAAATTAACCTTATTACTTTCATTTTCCACGTCTTGACTCACAGGGTCAAAAGTCCAGTCCGCTTTTACGGGGGTAATTGTAACAGTCCCTACTAACCCGCTCTTAGTCCACTTCCCATCTTCATCCGTTGTAACCGTTTCAAAACCATTTTCAAAATGAAGAGACACTCCTTCAATCCCAACGCCTTCGCCTGTTACTATTTCTCCAGAAATATTGTAAGTTTTCAATTCTACTGTCCCGTCACATCCTGTAAAGAAAAACCCCAGACAAAATGTAAGAGCAACCAAAATAACCTGGATATTTTTCCTGCTTAGGCTAATTGTTTTCAATATTTCTCCCCCTTACTCGGATTTTTTGAAAACCTTTTTGTTTTTCTATTCTCCTTCGTGTAAAAAAGACAAGCTTTTAAATGCCTTGCGAAATTTTCCTCTTTTAACTTAGCACAATCTGAAACAAAAAAAATCACCCAAATGGGTAATTTTTTGATTTTTCTCCTGAAACTAATGTTTTATTGAAGGAAAACTATTATCTTTATAAAAAATCCGGTCAAAAATATTCTTTTACCACCTGGCTAATAAAATAATCAAAGTCTGAGGTTTTGTCCTTTAAGATCCTGTATATTTCTTCAGGGTTAAGTTGATCATAAAGATGGACCACTCTGTTACTGAACTTTGCCATGTTTTTAAAATCTTCTTCTTTTTCCCTGGAAATAAGCCCATTTTTTGTAGCAATCTGAATTGTTTCCAGGTATGTTTTGGGAGTTCCCCAGCCTTCTCGGGCAATTATATGAGCACAGATATCAAGAACTGCCTCGACCATAACCTGTATAGCCCTTGTTGCAGCAGCCTCATAAAAATCATTTTCCTTAAATTCTTCAAAAGTTAGCTCTTTTAGTTTCTCTATTTTACTTTTTCTACCCTGATGAGTTAAATTTTCTGGCGGAGTTTTTCTTTTTCTACCATTAAAGAAATTCCTCCCTTAACCCTTCATCATAATCCTTGTAAAAATTCCTTAAATCCGTCTCAAAATCACAATAAACTTTGATAACCATTTCCTTAAAATCTTCCAGCTTATTCTTATCTCTACAATAAAGAAGTTTGCCATCTGAAATAACTTCCATTTGCAAATCATTTGAAGCCTTTCTTAAATTTCCAAGATTTATATCTTCTGACTTCCCAATTTCTTCTAATTTTGCTAAGAGGCTCAGTCCTTTTTCAATCCAAATTTAAAATAAATTTGGCGTTTCCCATGAGAACAGGTTTTTTAAATTACTTCAAAAACACCCATTTTCCCTTCTAATTTTTTAACTCTCAGGCCCATGCAAGGATGGGTAATCCTGGTCCCCTCCAAAATCCCATATTGTAATGTCCCAGTCCATGTACATAAGATTATTCGAATCCTCACCTGTATCTGCCAAACCTTCAGGGGTAATATAAGCCCCTGGAGTACCTTTTTGCAATTGCGGAGTTGTTCTTCCTTCACCTCCATCAGAGTTTTCCATTTCTGATGCTAACTTATCCCAATAGCTGGAAATTATTTCTGCTTCTACCGAATTTGATCCCACCAAACCACCCAAATGGGGTCCATCTCCTGATATTAATTTAACCGTCCCTGTTGAAAAAGAATTTTTTATAGTCCCCAAATTATAACCCACAAGACCTCCCAGAAAATTTTTCCCTAAAACACTCCCTCTGGAATAGGAGTTTTCAATTTCCCCATAATTTCTGCTCACCAATCCCCCCGCATTATTAACAGCTACTTCTACTGTTCCAATTGCATAACTGAGTTTTATTTCTCCTTGGTTCTCCCCAGCTAGCCCTCCAGCAAAATAATAGTTTGATTTTGATTCTACATCAGCCCTGCATAATTTAATTATTCCCTCGTTTAATCCAATAATCCCCCCCGCCCAATACCCATCTGCAACTACCATTCCAGAAACAAGACAATTTTCTATGGTTCCATTTCCTCTTCCAGCAATCGCCCCCACACATGAATGTCCCTTAATATTGACCCCCTCAAGAACAATCCCTATCAGTTTAGAATCTTCTCCCGAATACCCGAATAACCCTATATTACTATTATCAGGAGTCGTGTGGACAGTCCGTTCAATTTTAAGGTTGGTTATGGTAAAACCATTGCCATCGTAAGTTCCTGAAAAAGGGTTATCCCCATCTCCGATTGGCTTCCACCCTAAACCTCCGCTGAAAGCAGTTAAGTCAATATGAGCAATCTGTTTGAAATTTGCAGAGAGATTGTTTCTAACGTTATTTAATTGCTCTTCATTTCCCACGAGGAATGGTTCATTTCCTGATCCATTCCCTCCCGCAAATTCTCCATCTCTATCAAAATCAAATTCTGCTATTATTTCCTTGTCTCTGTCGAGAGTTACAGAAATTGCGGGGCTGGTTCCATCACCATCTCCACTCCAGCTGATAAATTCCCATCCTTCACTTGGTTCCGCCCGCAAAAAAATAACAGAATCCTTTTTATACTCCTCTGTTTTTGGTTCAACAACATCAATAACTTCAACTTCACCTTCTCCGATAATATTTATATTAAAGGAAAAAGTTTTCTTGCCTGAATCAAAACCCCCACAACCGACTAAAAAAAATAACAGGAAAGCTATAATAAAAAAGGAAATTGCTTTAATCCAACTCATTAGGAGCCCTCCTCTTCATTTTTATTTTCTAAATAAAAATTCAACTACCGGCATAGTTTTACCTCTTTAAATTTCATAATTTTCAGTTAATTTTTATTGTCCTTTCCTAATGAAAAATATTCCGGGGTGGTTTAATGTTTGGGGGTTCCTTTTTTTTCTAAAAAACCGGTCGAAAATATACTTAACCCCCTGGTTATGAAATAATCAAAATCTTAGGCTTTGTCTTTTATGGGCCTATATATATCTTCGGGTTTAATCTTTTCATAATTGTCTTCCCTTTTTCCTCCTTATTCGGGAGCTCAAAAGTCCAGTTATGTTTTCAAGGGTTACCTTTAGCCCTTCCTATACTGACCAAATCTTACTCCATTTCCAATCTTCATCCCCTGCAACTTTTTCCAAGTCATTAACAAAATGAAGATATAATTCAGGAAAACCATTGCCTTCATTGCCAAGTAATCTTCCAGAAAAATTTTAAGCTTCCAATTCAACTACCCCTGCGAATCTCGCAAAAAATAACCCAAGATCAGGTGTAGGATATACTAGAGCAACCTATCTTTTTTCTCCTTTAGCTAACTGATTTGAATACTTTCACTTCTCGTAAAAATTTCTTCTTCCCAAAGTAATTATATTACTTTAAAGGAATCCGGGCACAAGTTCTTTAACTTATTAACTTGTAATATGTGTAGTGTTCTAAAACCCCTATTTCAGTTTCCACTTTTCCAATAAGCCTTTAATTTTGGTTTTTTTATCAACAAGGTTAGAAATTTTCCTGTTTTTGAATTAGAGAAAGGGTGGTGCTAATGTCCGACCAAATATATATTCTTTTTAGAAACGGACTGAAATGGTGCAAGGTAATCGGAAAAGAGCAATGGTATATTCAAATAAGAAACTTTAAAACACTGAAATGGGCTCCGGAAAAAATACTTGAGAATAATGATATTCCCCCCGATGAAGTTCCCCTTTTGGGAATACTTGAAAAAACCAGGGAATTAGACAAAATAAGTTGGGAAGGGGATGAGTTAATTACAAGCTGGGGGGCGCACTACAAACCGGAAAATTCTATTGACAGTCAGGAAAAAACTGTTATTTGGGCAGACCGGAGTGACAATCCTTTAGATGTTGTTGTATTAGATGATGTTCCTGTGGCCTATATTTTTACCAATTTCTACGGCTGCAGTATTCTGGTTAAAGACGGTTACCAGGATTATACCCCCCTTAAGCTCTGGAAAGACCCCCAGTTACCTGAGGGCGAAAGGGGAATTGAGCACCTGGGCTCTTTTATGGTCACTCTTCGAGATAAGGTTAAATTAGCAACTGATGTCTGGCTACCCGCCACCAGGAGCGGGCCAGTCCCCATCGTACTTATTCGCACCCCCTACGGCCGCTTAAAACAAAGAAACGCCCACCTTTACCTTGTTGACCGTGGTTACGGCCTTGTCATCCAGGATGCCAGGGGCCGTGATGATTCGGAAGGCCGGTGGAGTCCTTTTATTAACGAAAAAGACGATGGAGAAGATACCCTTAACTGGCTTGCCGAACAGGACTGGTGTGATGGAAATATTGGAATGATAGGGGCTTCTTACAGCGGGGCTGTCCAATGGCTGGCTGCAGCAACTGGCCACCCCAACCTCAAGGCCCTGATCAGCTTGGTAACTGCTGGAACTCCTTTCAACGATATCCCCCAGCGCGGTGGGGCTATGCTGTCGGGAATTCTGGCCTGGGCATTCCAGGTTTCAGGCAGGCAAAATGATTATTCAAAAACCCAGCGAGAAGACTGGGCAGAGTTGCTGAAAATAAGGCCGATCAGGGATATACCCAGAAAAGCTTTAGGCCATGACATCCCTTTCTGGCTGGAGTGGATGGACCATTCCCATAACGATGAATACTGGCAAAAAGCGGACTGGACTAAATATGAAGAAAAAATTAAAGTCCCTGCTCTTTTTGTCTCCGGTTGGTACGATGATGATGGGATAGGTACAAGCCAGGCCTGGGAGCTTTGCCAAAAAAACAATCCGATGCCAACCCGACTTATTCTGGGTCCCTGGAAACACGTTTTTAATACCACCCGGGAAATCCATAATATTAAGTTTGGCAACAATGCGGTCCGTTATGACCTGGAAACCCTCTATGTTAAATGGTTCGAACGCTTTTTGAGAGGACAAAAAAACGGGGTGGAAGAAGCACCCCGAGCAGAATTCTATATGGTTAATGAAAATAAATGGTTGCAAACCAGCGGTTGGCCCCCTCCAAAAGTAAAGCAAAAGAAGTTTTACCTTTCCAGTGAAGGTAATGCGAAAACCAGTGGTGGAAATGGCCGATTGATTACTCAACTCCCGGGTAATGAACCCGCCGATCATTTCACTTTTGATCCTCAAAATCCTGCTCCTCACATTATTGATGTCTCGGAAAATGAGCTGAATGTTCCGGAAAACTACAGGGAAATGGAACTTCGAGACGATGTCCTGGTTTTTACCTCCCCTCCTCTGGACAGAGATATGATCCTGGCAGGTTACCTGGAAGCAGAACTTTATGCCTCAACCAGTGCTCCTGATACCGACTGGGTTGTAAGATTAACTGATGTTGACGAAAAAGGCAACTCCATCCGCCTGGTTGAAGGTTTAATCAGAGCACGCTTCCGGGAATCCTACGAAAATCCCAGGGCTTTAACCCCCGGAAAAGTTTACAAATATAATATCCCCATGGGAAAGATCGCAGTCCGATTCCCCCGGGGCCACAGGATCCGGGTCCAGGTTACCTCAGGAGCTGAGAATCTTGTTTTTCCCAATCATAATACCGGTCGCGATCCCAGTGATGATATTGAAATGGAAAAAGCAAAACAAAAGGTTTACCACGACGCCAAAAGACCAAGTTCAATTTCTCTTCCCATTTTACCCGATTTTTCTAAAAATATTTAAGTCCGAAAAATTCTTTTCCAGCCTCTTCTTTCCTGGGAAAATTGCTCCACCGTCTAATTCCAGGAGACGAAGGGGTTGTTTTTTTAATGAACTTATGTAAAAAAGAAAACCCTGAAAACCCCAAGCAAGGGTAATCCAGGGTAAGGAAAACAGTACCAACAAAATTAATTATCGATATCTCTAAAAAGCAATTTGAACCTTTTTAAACAACTTCCTTTATTTACGAAGTCTGGGGTCAAGGGCATCCCGCAAACCATCCCCCAGCATATTAAAAGCAAGCACAAGGACCATTATTGCCAGCCCAGGGAACATTGTAAGGTGAGGAGATGTGTGGATATGCTGCCTTCCCTGGCTCAACATTGCACCCCAGTCTGGTTGGGGAGGTTGGGCTCCGAGTCCCAGAAAACTCAGGGCTGCAGCGCTGAGCAGTGCTGTTGCCAGGCGAAGTGAACTCAAAACCAATATCGGCGCCATAATATTGGGTAGAATATGGTAAAAAATAATATGGGGGTTACTTCCTCCAAGTGCCCGGGCCGCAGAAACAAAGTCATTCTCTTTAATCGAAAGAACTGTCCCCCTTACCAGCCTGCTGAAAAGGGGTATTGACCAGATCCCCACGGCAATCATAACATTAAAAAGCCCAGGACCCAGGGCAGCTACAAGAGCAATGGCCAAAAGAACTCCTGGAAAGGCCATCATTATATCCATTAACCTCATGATAATATTATCAATTACTCCCCCGAAATACCCCGCAATTATTCCCAGCAAACCCCCACCAAAAAGTCCTATGCTAACGGAAATTATTCCGATTGTAAGAGAAATCCTGGTTCCGTAAATAATCCGGCTCAACTGGTCGCGCCCATGTTCATCAGTACCGAACCAGTGCTCCCTTGAGGGAGTTTGCAAACGGTTTCGCCAGTTTTGTTCAAACGGATCATAGGGAGCAATTACTGGGGCAAAGATAGCGAGGACAATAGTCAAAAAAATCAGGAGTAAACCAATGATTGCTCCTTTATTGAGCAAAAACCGCCGTAAAAAACTTTTAAACATTTCTTTTCTTGGGCTTTCGAAAAACTCTTTCCTTTTTTTCATTTCCGTCACCTCACTCATAGCGAATCCTCGGGTCAATAAAAGCATACATTATATCAACAATGAGGTTGATTAGGACAAAAGTCAGGGCAAAAAGCATAATCCCCCCCTGAACAACGGGGATATCACGAAAATGAATGGCCGTAACTACATAACGGCCAAGCCCGGGCCAGGCAAAAACCGTTTCAACTACTACTGCCCCACCAAGGAGATAACCCAACTGTATACCTGCAAGGGTAACCACTGGAATAAGGGCATTTTTTAGGGCATGACGGAAGAGAACAACCCGCTCACTCAAACCTTTTGATCTTGCGGTTTTAATATAATCCTGGCGTAACACCTCCAGAACACTGGAACGTGTCAGGCGAGCCAGCACAGCAATTGAAGCTATTGAAAGGGTAATTGTCGGTAAAATAAAGCTCTTTAAGCCCTCCCAGGTCCAGAACGGTCCGGCCATACCAGAAGGTGGAAATAACTGAATTCTATAAGCCAGGTAATACATGAGCATTAACCCCAACCAGAATCCAGGGGCTGATAGACCAAATATAGCAAAGAACATGCTCACGCTATCCCAGATAGAATACTGTTTGGTTGCAGCAAAAATCCCCATGGGAATACTGACCATTACGCTAAAAATAATCGCCATTAAAGCAAGACTTGCCGTTGCCATATATCTCTGTTTTATCTCATCCAGTACAGGTTGTCGGGTCCTGAGAGATGTGCCCAGATCACCCACAAAGATTCCTTTCAAAAAATCTAAAAACTGGATATGAAGGGGCTGGTCTAGTCCAAGTCTTGCTCTTAACGCGGCAATATCGGATTCACTTGCCCGCATTCCTGATAGAATTTGCGCAGGATCACCGGGAATAAGGTGCATGATCATGAATGAAAAAAGGGCAACTCCAAGTAGGATTGGAATTAGCAAAATTAATCTTTTTACTAGAAACTGCATCATCGTCTTCTCACCTTCTCTCTTTAAAAAGAAGGTCTGGGGAGATTAACCCCCTCCCCAGACCCAGCAAACCATCTCTCAGGTTATTTATTCACCAAGATATAGCTTGGAATAATCCATGGGGCGGGCCACACCAAAGGTGTAGTTTTTAACTTCGGTGCGGTAGGCCAGAAGATAAAACTCGTTCATTATAGGAATGGTCGGGGCATCCTCCATTATTAAATCCTGGGCGATGGCGTAAATCCTCATTCTTTCATCGGGATCTCCCGTCCTCTTGCCCTGATTCAATAAATCATCGATTTCCGGATTATTGTAATCACCCCAGTTAGCCCATCCTTCGGAGTGATACATGAGATCCAGGTGTGCAGTGGGATCTCCGGTCCGCTGCATTAAGCCGATATAGGCGAGATCGAAATCTCTGGCGCGGAGCTTGTCAATAAGGGTAGCGAATTCTACGATTTCGATATCTACATCAACACCTATCTGGCGGAACTGGAAGTGGATGGCTTCGTTAAGTTCCCTGTCCTTGGTATACCTTCCAAGGGGAGTTGTCAAAGTAAATTTTAATGTTTCCCCGTCTTCATTGCGAAGCATACCATCGGAACCACGGGCCCATCCAGAAAGGGCCAGTGTTGCCAGGGCCTTATCGGGATTGTAGGGATACTCCAATACATCAGGATTGTGGAAAGGAGACATATTCGGTAGTGGGCCGTACGCCCTTTCCGCAACTCCCTCCAGGAATATTTCCACTAACTCTGTAATATCAAGGGCATAGTGCAAGCCCCGCCGGACATTAATATCCTGGAAAACTTCCTGGTTGAAATTAAATACCAAGTAGCGAACATTAAAGTCAGGCTCTCCAATTACATTAATATTGGGGTCTGCTTCAATAGCAGCTTTTTGCTCAACAGGCACCACTGTCATAAAATGGATCCGGCCGGTTCTTAACTCAGTTAACTGGGTAGTAGGTTCGGGAATTGGCCGAAATACGATCTGGTCAATATTGGGAGCTCCATCCCAGTACTCTTCATTCCGAGCAAGGACCACTTCTGTATCAGGGGTCCAGGAATGGAATTTAAAGGCCCCGGTACCTACAGGATTCCGGGAGAGATCTTCACCGAGGGTCTCAATTGCAGTAGGACTGGCAAGGAAGGTTGCGTTTTGAATCAGAACATCGTCTATAAAAGCTGCATTGGGTTCTTCAAGGTAAAAGACAATGGTATAGTCATCTTCGATTACTATCTCGTCAATATTATTCCGTAATAACTCGCCAGCATGCGAGGCAACCTCGGGGTCCATTATCCGATCAAAGTTGAATTTTACTGCCTGGGCGTTGAAATCAGAACCATCATGAAATTTAACACCCCTCCTGAGATTGAAAGTGTAAACGTCTGCATTTTCGGAAATTTCCCAACTTTCCGAAAGGCCTGGGGAAATTACTCCGTCATGGCTACGGGCAACTATATGCTCATAAACCGAAAAAGAAACACCACTGGTTGTAGCGTCAACAAGATAAGCCGGGTCAAAGTTCTGCACATCATTCCGGATGGCCACTCTCAAGGTTCCCCCCTGAGGAACATCGGCAGTTACCGATACAACTCCTACTACTAGGACAACCAAAGCCAGGGCCAATCCAAGATTAATAACTTTTATCCTTTTCATGTTAGCCTCCTTTAAATTTATTTTTGAACCCATTTGATTTCCTTTGGAAAAAATCACCTCCAAATTTTTTTATGATAATAACACGTCAAAGTAATAAAGTTTAATTTAATTTATTCTATAAAATTTAAAAAACTCCTTTTTATTATCATTTTGGTAGGAAAAAACTTCGGAGGAAAATAGAGCCTAAATTAACAAATTTATTACTCCAAAACTTAAGGATATCATTAAGCACATATAAAACCGAAATACTTTAATTTAAGAAAGTATGGTCCCCCAAAAAAAATTGCTTCTTTAAAAACAAATTTCAACAAAATTCTTACGGATGAAGTTCGCAAAATG
>Ga0207421_10008482_pt1 | contig 10652 bp, 8 predicted proteins | sample SodLakKL_010_SED_4_FD_187542 | JGI IMG/M metagenome (GOLD analysis project Ga0207421, IMG submission 187542) | Alkaline sediment microbial communities from Lake Tanatar, Kulunda Steppe, Russia - 8KL_010_SED (SPAdes) (version 2) | ecosystem: Environmental > Aquatic > Non-marine Saline and...
CGATCATGCTGATCGTGATCACCTCGGTTTCTGCGCTCGTGCATATGTATTCCTTTGGCTACATGGCGCATGACGAAAACTTCAAAGAACACGAAAGCTATCGCCCACGGTTCTTTGCCTATCTGTCATTCTTTACCTTCACGATGTTGATGCTGGTCACAGCAGATAACCTTGTGCAGCTGTTCTTTGGCTGGGAAGGCGTGGGCGTTGCGTCTTATCTGTTGATCGGCTTCTACTATCGCAAACCCAGCGCCAATGCCGCCGCGATCAAGGCGTTTGTGGTCAACCGGGTGGGTGATTTCGGCTTTTTGCTGGGTATCTTCGCGCTGTATTTGCTGGCTGACAGCATCCGGTTTGACGATATTTTCGCCGCTGTGCCGACGATTGCCGACACCACGATCACCTTCCTGTGGCGCGACTGGAATGCTGCGAACCTGATTGCCTTCCTTTTGTTCATCGGTGCGATGGGCAAATCCGCGCAATTGTTCCTGCACACATGGCTGCCCGACGCGATGGAAGGGCCGACACCCGTGTCCGCACTGATCCATGCCGCGACGATGGTAACGGCAGGCGTGTTCCTTGTCTGCCGGATGTCGCCGCTGATGGAATATGCACCCGAAGCGATGAGCTTTGTTGTCTTCCTTGGTGCGACCACTGCGTTTTTTGCCGCGACCGTGGGTCTGGTGCAGAACGACATCAAACGCGTCATCGCTTATTCGACCTGTTCGCAGCTTGGCTATATGTTCGTGGCCGCTGGTCTTGGCGTCTATTCGGTCGCCATGTTCCACCTGCTGACACATGCTTTCTTTAAGGCGATGCTGTTCCTCGGGGCAGGGTCCGTCATTCACGCGATGCATCATGAACAGGACATGCGGAACTATGGCGGTTTGCGCCACAAAATTCCCAAGACGTTCTGGATGATGATGATCGGGACTTTGGCAATCACCGGCGTTGGTATTCCGCTGCTTTACGTGGGCTTCCCGATTGGCTTTGCCGGCTTCGTGTCCAAGGATGCGATCATCGAAAGCGCCTATGCCGGCACCGCAGGCGGCTATGCCTTCTGGATGCTGGTGATGGCTGCGGCGATGACCAGTTTCTATAGCTGGCGTCTGATGTTCCTGACATTCTACGGCAAACCGCGCGGGGACAAGCACACGCATGACCACGCGCATGAGGCGCCCAACAGCATGATGATCCCGCTTTATGTGCTGGCCATCGGTGCGATCTTCAGCGGGATGGTCTGGTACGGCAGTTTCTTTGGCACCAACGCCAAGGTCGGCCAATTCTTCGGTGTGCCTTATGCGGCTGAAGAAACTGCTGATCCTGATGCCTATGCCCATTACAACCTGACTGGCATCCCGGGCGAAGGTGCGATCCACGCCCGCGAGGGTAATCACGTGCTGAACGACGCGCATGAGGTGCCCACTTGGGTGCGCCTTGCGCCGTTTATTGCGATGCTGGGCGGTCTGGCACTGGCCTATCAGATGTATATCCGGCGGCCTGAACTGCCCGCTATTTTGGCAAAGCAACAGGCGCCGCTGTATAACTTCCTGCTCAACAAATGGTACTTTGACGAATTGTATAACTTCATCTTCGTCCGGCCCACGCTGGCCTTGGGGCGTATCCTTTGGAAACAGGGCGATACCAACACGATTGACGGCGGGATCAACGGCATCGCGCTTGGGATCATCCCGTTCTTCACACGGCTCGCAGGGCGCGCGCAGTCGGGGTATCTGTTCACCTATGCCTTTGCGATGGTGCTGGGGATCGCGGTGCTGATCACCATTGTCACACTCTTCGGGGGGGCAAACTGATGGGCAATATCCTGACGCTGACGACCTTCCTGCCTTTGCTGGGTGCGGTCATTCTTGCGCTTGGCCTGCGCGGCGATGATGCTGCCGCACAGCGCAATGCGAAATGGGTCGCACTGGTGACGACGGCGGTGACGTTCATCTGTTCGCTGTTCATCCTGACCAATTTCGACCCCGCGAATACCGATTTCCAACTGGTCGAGACGACCGATTGGATTTTCGGTCTGCAATACAAGATGGGCGTTGATGGTATTTCGATCCTGTTCGTGATGCTGACCACATTCCTGATGCCTTTGGTGATCGCGTCCTGCTGGAACGTGACCACACGGGTCAAGGAATATATGATCGCCTTCCTGATCCTCGAGACGCTGATGTTGGGCGTCTTCCTCGCGCTTGATCTGGTGCTGTTCTACCTGTTCTTCGAGGCGGGTCTGATCCCGATGTTCCTGATTATCGGTATCTGGGGCGGCAAAGACCGGATTTACGCATCGTTCAAGTTCTTCCTTTATACCTTCCTTGGGTCTGTCCTGATGCTGGTCGCGATGGTGGCAATGTTCACCGAGGCAGGCACCACCGACATTCCCACGCTGATGACGCACAGCTTTGGCACCGATAACTTCCGCATCTTGGGTATCCAGATTGTCGGCGGCATGCAGACGCTGCTTTGGCTTGCGTTCTTCGCCAGCTTTGCGGTGAAGATGCCGATGTGGCCTGTGCATACATGGTTGCCCGATGCCCACGTGCAGGCACCAACGGCGGGGTCGGTCGTGCTAGCCGCAATCCTGTTGAAACTGGGCGGCTACGGCTTCCTGCGGTTCAGCCTGCCGATGTTCCCCGTCGGGTCAGAGGTGATGGCGCCATTGGTTCTGTGGCTGTCAGCGATTGCGATTGTCTACACTTCGCTGGTCGCACTTGCGCAGTCGGATATGAAAAAACTGATCGCCTATTCATCCGTCGCCCATATGGGGTTCGTGACGATGGGCATTTTCAGTGCCAATCAGCAAGGCGTCGATGGCGCGATCTTCCAGATGATTAGTCACGGCTTCATATCTGGCGCGTTGTTCCTGTGTGTCGGCGTGATCTACGACCGGATGCACACCCGCGAGATTGACGCCTATGGCGGTCTGGTGAACCGGATGCCCGCCTATGCGCTGATTTTCCTGTTCTTCACCATGGCCAATGTCGGCCTGCCGGGGACATCGGGCTTTGTCGGTGAGTTCCTGACGCTGGTTGGTGTGTTTCAAGTGAACACCTGGGTCGCATTGTTCGCGACATCGGGCGTGATCCTGTCGGCGGCCTATGCGCTGTGGCTGTACCGCCGCGTGGTGTTGGGCGATCTGATCAAGGAAAGCCTGCGGTCGATCACCGACATGACGGGGCGTGAACGGTTGATCTTTGCGCCTTTGGTCGTGATGACGCTGCTGTTGGGTGTCTATCCGGCGCTGATCCTCGATATGATCGGGCCAAGCGTTGCGGCGCTGGTTGATAATTATGATGCGGCCTTGGCGGCCTTCCATTCCGCCAGCCAATTCGCTGCGAATTAAGGAAGCTGACGATGATTGGCGCTGATATCCAGATCCTGTTGCCCGAGATCGTGCTGGCGGTTTACGCCATGCTCGCCCTGATGGGGGCGGTTTACACGACCAAGGACGGGGCCGCATCCTTGTTGACATGGATGACCGCGGGCATGTTCGTGCTGCTGGCTTTGGTCATCGGGGTGAACGGGCAGGGCTATAACGTCGCCTTTGACGGGATGTTCGTCGATGACGGTTTTGCGCGCTTTGCCAAGGTCACGATCCTTCTGTCCGCCGCGATCGTCCTGCTGATGAGCGAAGGCTACATGCAGCGCCGCGGCTTGCTGCGGTTCGAGTATCCGGTGCTGATTGCTTTGGCTGTTGTCGGCATGATGGTGATGGTCAGCGCAGGCGACCTGATGGTGCTTTACATGGGTCTGGAGCTGCAATCGCTTGCGCTTTACGTCGTTGCATCATTGCGCCGCGACAATGCAAAATCCACCGAGGCTGGTCTGAAATACTTCGTGCTGGGTGCCTTGTCCTCTGGTCTGCTGCTTTACGGCGCATCGCTGACCTATGGCTTTGCAGGCACCACATTGTTCAGCGGTATCATCGAAGCGGCTGAAGGTGGCGCATCGCTTGGCCTGCTGTTCGGTCTGGTTTTCCTGATTGCAGGTTTCGCGTTCAAAGTGTCCGCCGCACCATTCCACATGTGGACACCCGACGTCTACGAAGGGTCGCCGACACCTGTCACCGCGTTTTTCGCCACAGCACCTAAAGTGGCTGCTATCGCGCTGTTCGCCCGTGTGGTGCATGACGCATTTGGCGGGATCGTCGGGGAATGGCAGCAGATCGTTGCCTTCCTTTCGGTGGCGTCGATGTTCCTTGGCGCTGTTGCCGCTATCGGGCAGACCAATATCAAACGGCTGATGGCCTATTCATCGATCTCTCATATGGGGTTTGCGATGATGGGTCTGGCGGCTGGTACCGTCGGCGGTGTTCAGGCAATGCTGGTCTATATGGTGATCTATGTGACGATGAATGTCGGCACCTTCGCCCTGATCCTGACGATGGAAAAGGACGGTCGTCCTGTGACCGATATCGCCGCGCTGAAATCCTATGCCAAGCGCCAGCCCCTGTTGGCGCTGGTGATGCTGGTGATGATGTTCAGCCTTGCGGGTGTGCCGCCGATGCTGGGGTTCTTTGGCAAATATGCCGTGTTGCTGGCGGCGTATCAAGGCGGGCTGGCATGGCTGGCGGTGGCGGGTGTGATCGCATCGGTGATCAGCGCCTTCTATTACCTGCGCATCGTCTATTACATGTATTTCGGCGAAGACACGCAGGCCCTTGACGGGCGCACGCCGCCTGTCTTGTGGGTCACTGCGGTGGTCACAGGCGCGATCATCGGTTTGGCGTGGATCCCCGGTGTGAACCTTTTCGGGCTGGACCCGATGGCCGCTGCCGCGGCTGCGACGCTTGTCAACTGACCTGACCGGACACGGCCATTGGCCTGAGGGCTATGGTCGTGTCGTGCTGGAAACTGTAGACAGCACAATGGCAGAGGCCGCGCGCCGCGCGGCCCTGATCGACCAGCCGACATGGATCATGGCACATACGCAAACCGCTGCGCGCGGGCGGCGCGGGCGGGCGTGGCAATCGCCTGTGGGCAATCTGAACGCTACGTTGATTTTTAGACCCGACGCGACACCAGCCGAGGCCGCCCGACGGTCATTCCTTGCCGCCAACGCCTTGTTTGCTGCTTTGGCGATTTATGTGCCATCGGAAAAGCTGGCCCTGAAATGGCCCAATGACGTGCTGCTGTCGGGTGGCAAGGTTGCGGGCATCCTGCTGGAAAGCAGCGGGCAGGGGCCCTATATCGATTGGTTGTCCATCGGCATCGGGGTCAATCTGCGCCACGTTCCGTCAGGTGTGACCGACGCCGCTTTTGCGCCCACCAGCCTGATGGCCGCAGGCGGCTGGGAGGTCGAGCCGGGTGATTTCCTTGCCACGCTTGCCGACGCTTATGCCACGCAGGAAGCCAAGCTGAAGGAACTGGGTTTCGCCCGTATCCGGCAGGATTGGCTTAGCCATGCCGCACGGCTTGGCGAGATGATTACCGCCCGCACCATGCGCGAAGAGATAACAGGTATTTTCGACACCATCGATGATGATGGCAATCTGGTGCTTATCACCGGCACCGGCCCGCGCGCCATTTCAGCCGCGGATGTGTTTTTCTGAAGGGGAGGATGGCACATGCTTTTGGCCATTGATTGCGGCAATACCAATACGGTGTTTTCGATCTGGGACGGAACGGATTTCATCGGCACCTGGCGCACCAGTACCGAATGGCAGCGGACGGCAGATCAATATTACGTCTGGCTGAACACGCTGATGAAATTTCAAAACGTCGATGTGGTGATCGACGAGATGATCATCTCGTCCACCGTGCCGCGTGTGGTGTTCAATCTGCGGGTGCTTGCGGACAGGTATTACAATTGCCGCCCGCTGGTCGTGGGCAAGCCTGATTGCGCCTTGCCGGTGCCGCCGCGCGTCGATATCGGCACGCAGGTCGGCCCTGACCGGCTGGTCAATACCGCGGGTGCTTTTGACCGGCACGGTGGCAATCTGATCGTGGTGGATTTCGGCACGGCGACAACTTTTGACGTCGTGGAACATGACGGCGCCTATGTCGGCGGTGTGATCGCGCCTGGCGTTAACCTGAGCCTTGAGGCGCTGCACAGCGCCGCCGCCGCCCTGCCGCATGTCGATATTACCAAGCCGCAATCCGTGGTCGGATCGAACACCGTTGCCTGCATGCAGTCGGGCATCTTTTGGGGTTACATCGGTCTGGTCCGTGAGATATGCGCAAGAATTAAAGCTGAACGCGGCAGTCCTATGCCAGTGATCGCGACCGGGGGCCTTGCTGCCTTGTTTCAACAGACCGAAACCCTGTTCGACGCGTTCGAAGATGATTTGACGATGCACGGGCTGACCGTGATCCACCGATATAACAAGGAAAATGCATGAGCAGCGCGAAGGCTACCAACCGATTGATTTATTTGCCCCTTGGGGGTGCCGGTGAAATCGGCATGAACTGCTACGTTTACGGTTACGGCCCTGCGGGCAATGAACGGCTGATCGTGGTCGATCTGGGCATCGCATTCCCTGATATGGACACGACACCGGGCGTGGACATTATCCTGCCCGATATCAGCTGGCTCAAGGCCCGCCGCAACCAGATCGACGGTATTTTCATCACACACGCGCATGAAGACCACGTCGGCGCTGTCGGCCATTACTGGCAGCAACTTGGTGCGCCGGTCTATGCCCGCCCGTTCACCGCCAATATCGCACGGCGCAAGCTGGAAGAACACGGCGCATCGCCCAAGGTTGTCAATGTCGTGGACCCTTACCCGCATGTCATTAGCTGCGGCCCGTTCAAAGTGTCCTATCTGCCAATCAGCCACTCGATCCCTGAAAGTGCCGGTCTGCTGATCGACACACCCGGTGGCCGTCTGATCCATACCGGCGATTTCAAGATCGACGAAAACCCCGTTGTCGGCGATCCTTGGAACGAGGCGTTGTGGCAAGAAGTGTCCAAGCCCGGGGTCAAGGCCCTGATCTGCGACAGCACGAATGTGTTTTCCCAGCATGCTGGCCGGTCTGAAAGCACGCTGACCCCTGCGATCACCGAAATGATGCGCAATGCCACCGGCATGGTGGTCGCGACCACTTTTGCATCGAACGTGGCCCGTTTGCAGACGCTGGCAACAGCCGCGCGCGATGCAGGCCGGTCCATCGTTCTGCTGGGCCGCGCGATGCGTGCGATGGTCGAAGCAGCGACCAACGAAGGTCTGCTGGAAGGTTTCCCAGCTGTGGTTTCCGTCGAAGACGCGCTGTCCTTGCCGCGCCAGAACCTGATGTTGCTGGTGACAGGCAGTCAGGGCGAACGCCGTGCTGCATCGGCGCAGCTGGCGCAAGGGTCTTATCTGGGCATGAAACTGAAGGAAGGGGACACGTTCCTGTTTTCCTCCAAGATCATTCCTGGCAACGAACGCGGTGTCATCAAGATCATGAACCAATTGTCCGAACTGGGCGTTGATATCGTGGATGACGAGGGTGGCAAATACCACGTCTCTGGCCACGCCAACCGTCCCGATCTGGTGCGTATGCATGAAATCGTGAAGGCGCAAATCCTGATCCCGATGCACGGCGAACACCGCCACCTGCGCGCCCATGCAAAACTGGCAGATGCCAATGGCATGACGGGTATCGTCGCCGTAAACGGCATGATGATCGACATGTCAGGCAACCGCCCGAAAGTGGCCGAATACATCGAAACTGGTCGCACCTATCTGGACGGGTCTGTGCAGATCGGCGCGCTGGACGGTGTCGTGCGCGACCGGATCCGTATGGCGCTGAACGGGCAGATGATCGTCACCGTCATCATCGACGAAAATGATGAAGTGTTGGGCGATCCGTGGGTCGAGATTTCGGGCCTGCCCGAAATTGGCCGCAACAACGTGCCTTTGGTCGATGTTGTAGAAGAGGATCTGGGCCAGTTTCTGGGTCGCGCGCATCCCAAGACCTTGGCCGATGATGACAAGCTCGACAAAGAGCTTAAGATGATCGCGCGCAGATCGGCGCAGGGTGAGATCGGCAAAAAGCCCGAAGTCACCGTGATTATCAGCCGTTTGGCATAAGTGACAGGGTGGGTCGGGGTGAACCCCGACCTACGCTTTCAGATCTTGCCGGTGATTTTTGCTAGCCACCAGCGGGTGCCGACAAGCAGGAATCGCCAGTCTTTCAGAAATTCCGGCGGCTTGCCTTCGATGGCATGGCCGACGAATTGCAAGACCCAGCCGATGACGAACAGCCAGATTGCCGCGGCCCAAAGCCCGGCACCAAACAGGCTAAGCAGTCCAAACACGATAGACACCAGTATCATCGGAATACCGATGGTATGGGTCAACTGGTTCAGCCGGTTTTGGTGGCTTTCCTGATATTTGGCGATCCAGTGATCCCAGCTTTTGCCTTTTAACATAGCAAATCCTCCCCCCTTGAAGGGTGGATGCGCGGGCAGGTCTCTGTCAAGATTGACGCTAGGTAGGTCGGGGTTAACCCCGACCTCTATTCACCCTTTGGCGCGTTCTTCAAAGCTTTTGGCGATGAAACTGGGTGTATCGTCACCCATACCCACAATTTTCGGCCCGTTATCGCGCCGGTCGTTGTTGCGGTTGTGCTGGTGCTGGCGTGGCTGTTCATCACGCGGCTTTTGCGGCTCGCGCGGTGGACGCGGCGCGCGTTCCTGCGGTTGCGCGGCAGGTGTTTCGACCACAGTTTCGACCAGTGCGGTGGCGACTTCTGCTGCCGGTGCCTCTTTCGCGGGGCTGCGGCGGCTGCGGCTCCGAGTCCGCTTGGGCGCCTCTTCGGTTGCGGCGACTTCATCCGCCACAGGCGCTGTCACGCCCAAAGGGTTGTCCAGCCGTGGAATAGGATTTTGCACCAACCGTTCGACATCTTCGAGGTTCTTTTCGTCGCGGCCCGAACAGATCATGATCGCAACACCCGACCGACCGGCACGACCGGTGCGGCCGATGCGGTGCACGTAATCTTCGGCATGGCTGGGCACGTCGAAATTGAACACATGCGTCACGGCAGGGATATCAAGGCCACGCGCAGCCACGTCAGAGGCCACAAGGAACCGCAGCTTGTTGTCGCGGAAGGATTCCAGTGTGCGTGTCCGGTGGCTTTGGTCCAGATCGCCGTGGATCGGGGCGGCGTCATAGCCGTATTTGTTCAGCGATTTTGCCACCACATCGACATCGGCCTTGCGGTTGCAAAAGATGATCGCGTTGGAACAAGCCTCGCCCTCGGCATTGATCAGCGCGCGCAGCAGGGCGCGCTTTTCTGCGGCTTCTTTGGTTTTGGTGCTGGCTTTGAAGATCACCACGCCTTGCTTGATATTCACATTGGTCGTGGCCGCACGTGCAACTTCGATCTTGGCGGGGTTCGACAGGAAAGTGTTGGTGATCCGCTCGATTTCCGGCGCCATTGTCGCGCTGAAAAACAGCGTCTGGCGGGTGAAGGGCGTGCGTTTGAAGATTTCCTCGATATCGGGGATGAACCCCATGTCGAGCATGCGGTCAGCCTCGTCCACCACCATGATTTTCACATCGGTCAGGATCAGCTTGCCGCGTTCCAGATGGTCAAGCAGCCGGCCGGGTGTAGCGATCAGTACATCGACGCCTTTGTCGATCAGTTTGTCCTGATCCTTAAAGCTGGTGCCACCGATCAGCAGCGCCTTGGTCAGCTTGGTATATTTGGCGTAAGCGTCGAAATTTTCCGCCACCTGTGCCGCCAGTTCGCGTGTCGGTGCCAGCACAAGGCTGCGCGGCATGCGCGCGCGCGCGCGGCCACGGCCCAGCAGGGTAATCATCGGCAGAGTGAAAGCAGCAGTCTTGCCAGTGCCGGTCTGGGCAATGCCCAGCACGTCGCGGCCTTCCAGCGCGGGCACGATCGCCCCCATCTGGATCGGGGTCGGTGTATCATAGCCGGTTTCGGCGACGGCCTTCAAAACCTTGGCGTCAAGGTTCAGATCAGAGAATTTGGTCATATGCGTCCTGTGGTTGCGGATCGGTCCGCAAGAAATGAAAGGACGCAATGTTCCGGCGTCCCGGCGTCGTGAGGCAAAAAAGCCCTGCCAGCGCGGTAACGGAAATGTGGCGTCTGGTCAAGACAAAGGGGCAGGACGCGCCTTGGATGGCAGATGTGTCATCGCATGTTCATGCCAGTGACGGACCGTTTCATCCGCCAAAAGCCGCGCCATTTGTGCATCGGTTGCAGGCACATGGCGCAGAATGCGGTCGTCGTGGTGGCTGTATTGGTTATAGGTAGCGAAGTAAGCGTCGGAATGACGGTTGGCGAGGTCTTGGTAGGCTTGACTATTTTCGTCGACGGGCACAACGGTACTGCCACGCCCACGTATGCGACGCATTTCGGCAAAATCGGGGTGGCGCGTGGCATAGTGGTTAATCTGTGCCCATTTAAAAACTGGAGTTCCCGAGCTGGTATTAGCTACGCCCGCCATGAACTTGATCCGTTTTCGCGGCCAGGCGCGCCGCCGCAGCACTTTGCCATCGCCACCAACCCAAAGCGGATTTGCTGCAATGTTAGCGTCGTTCATGATCGGACCGTGATGATAAAACTGCATCCCGTCACGGTGTCTGTTCAACGATTTGAAAGTTGTATGATCACCGCGACCTTCAAGCCGGAACTGTTCCGGCGCACATCTGCACAAATCCGCATGTAATTGGCGCCCCGGCCA
>Ga0207421_10008484_pt1 | contig 10650 bp, 7 predicted proteins | sample SodLakKL_010_SED_4_FD_187542 | JGI IMG/M metagenome (GOLD analysis project Ga0207421, IMG submission 187542) | Alkaline sediment microbial communities from Lake Tanatar, Kulunda Steppe, Russia - 8KL_010_SED (SPAdes) (version 2) | ecosystem: Environmental > Aquatic > Non-marine Saline and...
TTCCACGAGTTTGGGATCGTTGAAATCGGCACAGAGCACGAGCACGCCTTCGACTTGCTTCCGCCGCGAATGGGCGAGATAGGAGCCGTTCTGATTGCCGGTGGAGCGAGCGAGGAACATGATGTCATAGCCCTTCTCTTCGAGGACATAGCGAAAACGCTCGAGAATCCGGCTGAACAAGGGGTGTTGCAGCCCCTGGTTCGTGATCTCTTCGTAGACGACCCCGATGGTGTAGGACCGAAGCGTCTTCAAAGAACGCGCCGAAGAGTTCGGGATATAGCCGAGCTCGTCGCAGAGCGCGAGGATCTTTTCGCGTGTCGCTATGGAGATGTCGGGATAGTTGTTCAAGGCCTTGCTCACGGTGGTGATGCTGAATCCGCTCGCTTTGGAGATGTCTTTGATGGTGACCATCGTACCACTCTCTCTTCTTGGTCAGTTGTACTTTTGGATGTGAGTGACAGATTATCATCCCACTCTACCCTACCATGATTCCTTGGAAATGGGAAGTTTTTGTCAAGGACTGTCGGTCTCGACGGTGATACTTTGGGCATCGGAGCGGTTCTTGGCGAAATCGACGGCTTGGATAGAGATTTCGTACTCCGTGGCCGGATCCAGGTTTGTCACATTGAAGGCGTTGAGGGTCGTATCACCCACCAATTCGTCGTCGACGAATATCTCATAGCGGTGGACCATCACATCGTCCTCGGCATGGTCCCACATGAAGCGGATGTGGTCGGGACCGGTCTTTTGGATGGTGATCTCCCCGGGAGGCGTGGGGGGCTCCTCATCCATCGCGGCATAGTCCTTTTGGAACACCCGGACGTATTTCACTTCCATCATCTGGGGGAAGATCGAATCGTCCACGCCCTGGGCGCCGCCCCATGTACCGCCGATAGCGAGGTTCAATATGAGATGGAAGGGCTGGTCGAAGGGCCAGGCGGCGTAATTTTCGACGTCGATGTTCGTCAAGGGGTTGTAGCCGAAGATGGCGAAACGTTCCCCGTCGATGAAGAGTTCGATGCGTCTGGGCTCCCAGATCATCTCATAGACGTGGAATTCGTCTTCGGCGGTCGGGACCTCTTTCGAATAGCCAATCTGGGTCCCGTGCATGTGATTGTATTCGTCGGTGTGGATGGTGCCGTGGATGAGGCCGGGATTATAGCCGACATATTCCATGATGTCGATCTCGCCGCTTTTCGGCCAGCCGCCGTAGCGGTTCTCCGTCGGCAACATCCAGATCGCCGGCCAGACCCCCCTTCCGGAAGGCATGCGGGCTTTCACCTGTATGCGGCCGTATTCCCAATCCCCCCGCCATTTGCTCACGAGTCGCGCGGAGGTGTAGTCGTTGCCGCCTTGTGAGGTCCTAAGCGCCCGGATGTGGAGAATGCCGTCCTCGATGAAGGCGTTGTTGGGGTCGGCATCGGTGTAGTATTGGAGTTCTTGGTTCCCCCAGCCGTGACCGCCGACGTCATAGCCCCAGCGGTCGGGATCGGGAAGGCCGTCTTCTTCGAATTCGTCGCACCAGACGGGCTGCCAATCGCCGATGTTGCCTAGGTGGGCGCATTCGTCGGGAACGAGGGAACGGTTGTCATAGTCGCCCCTTTCGCAAGCGGCGATGACGAGGGATACAAAAACGATGAGGACAAGGATGCATATTCTTTTTACCATGTTGTCACTCTCCTGTGATTCCCGTGCGGTCGATGCTTTCCACGAAATAGCGCTGCGTGAAGAAATAGAGGATGAGAAGCGGCAAGAGCGTGAGCACGTTGCCGGCGAGCTTCACGGCCTGCATCAGTTCGCGGGCGGTCGAGCCTTCGGGATAAATGCTTGTATAGTTGAGGATGTATTGCTCCAAGAGCAAGGGCAGTGTGGACATCTCGCTGCCGCGGAGGAAGAGCCCCGAGAGATAGGTCTCGTTGTAGTACCAGACAAAACTGAAAAGGAAGACGATGATGATGGCGGGAACGGCCAAAGGCAGGGCGATGCGGGTGAAGATCTTGAAGGGGCCCGCGCCGTCCAATTTCGCCGATTCCTCGAGACTCACGGGCACCATCTTGAAGAAGGAATAGAAGATGAGAATGAAGATGGCCGCGTTCAAGCCTTGACCGAGAATGGCGGGATAGACGAAAGCGCGGATGGTGCCGAGAAGGCCGTAGTTCGCATACATGCGGAAGGTCGGCATCATCGTGATCTGCGGGGGGATGATGAAGGTCATGAGCATGAGGACGAAAAGTGTCCTTTTCAAGGGGAAGTCGTAGCGGGCGAACCCATATCCCACAATCGCGGAAGAGACGGTCGCGCTTATGGCCGGCAAAGCCGCGAGGATGAAGGCGTCACGAAGAGCCTTGGGATAGTTCATCTCCTCCCAGACCAGCCGGTAGTTCTCCCAGTTGAGACTTGAAGGTATCCAACGCACGGCGACATTGATGATATCGCTCATGGTCATGAAACTGTTCGTCACCATGTAGAGGACGGGGTAGAGATAGACATAGGCGAGGCTCACAAGCAACGCATAGATCAACATCTTGAACAAGAGTCCGTCGGTGAAACTCATGCCGAGAAGCGTCCGTCTCAGTCGACTCTTCGCTTCCTCGAATTCCTTCTTCCTCACGAGGACCGCAATCCCATGAACATAGCGGACGGGACGGAGGAAAGCCTTTTTTATGCGTTTGCCGATTCTTTTCGGCATGTCCTTCAGGCGTTTCATGCGCGCTCCCTCCCTTTGCGGATCCTGAGAAGCCCGAGAAACAGGAGGATGATCAAAGACATGACGATGAAAAAGACCCAAGCGAGCGTGGCGCTGTAGCCATAGCCCGTGGTGAGGGCGGGCGTGGATTCTCCGAGCATGATGTTTCTGATATAGACGATCACTTCGTTCAGGCTGAACACGCTCATCGAGACCACGGTATAGACCACGGCGACCATGATCAAAGGCATGAGCGAGGGGAGGGTGATTTTCCAAAACGAGGCCCAAGGACCCGCACCGTCGATTTTCGAGGCTTCATAGATCTCTTTGTCGATCTTTTGCAAGCCGGCGAGGAAGATGAGAATCTGGATGCCGGCGAACCAGAGGATGAGGAGGATCTGGTCGAAAAGGGCTTGCAGAGGCGTGGCGAGGAACCCGCCGACATTGCCCACCACCACATCGACGAAACGGTAATCCGAAAGGGCGGGTAGCGTGGTCGCGCCTTGGTCCATGAGTTCGGCGATGACCGGTCCCGAGGTGATGACGACGGGAAGGAAGAAAATCGTCCGCCAAAGCCCCTTGCCCTTGACGTTCTGGTTGATGAGAAGGGCGATGAGGAGGGCGAATGTGATCACCACGGGGACATTGATGAGCGTCTCCAGAATGTATCCGACGAGGATCTCCACAAAATAGGGATCGGAGAGGAAGACCGCTTGGTAGTTCGCGATGCCGACGAATTCAAGATCGAGTAGGGCGCCGTCCATGCGCACTTTGAAGAAACTGAGATAGAGCGTGTTGAAGAGCGGATAGAGGGCGAAAATCGCAAACCCCACGATCCAGAGCATGATGAAGGCATAACCGGTGATGCTTCTTCTTTTCTTGTTGGTGAGGGGAATCGCGAGCCGGTTGCAGAGGACGAGTTTTGTCGGGCGGATGAAAATGACCCGGTTGTGGGTGAGACGATGGCGAAGTTTTCGCAAATGCTCGAACCATGTGCGATCGATTTTTTCGTAGACATCGACAAGTCTTCTTCGCCAACCGGCCAGACGTTTCTTCATGCGTCCTCACCCCCGATGTGATAATGCAGGGGTTCGATTTCCATCTCGTCAAGGGTGAAAGTCCGCGAGGTGTAATTGATGGTGATCTCGACACCGTTCTCATAGGTGACGCGGACGATGCCCATCGCCAAGACACGCCTGTCGGTGATGGCCTCACCCGCGACATGTCTCAGGGCTTCGTTCACGAAATGGTATTCTTCCGCGATGCGTTCGCCCCACATCTTGTGGCTCGTGGTGTAGAAATGCTCGATGTCGCTCCCCCGGAGTTCGCCGGCCCGCTCTTCACTCAAGACATAGGCGGGATTGATGCCGAAATCGACGAGCATGAGCAGTTGTTCGCGACCGAGGCCGTTGAAGTTCATGAAGGGGCTGAAGAGTTCCATATGACCGCGGAGGACGATTGAAAGGAAGGGGACGAGATCGTCGAAATACTTGAGCTGCGAGTTGTAGATCGGTGCTTGGTAGAAGTGTTCTGTGTAGGGATAGGCATAGGCGTTCGGGAACATGAATTGTCCCGTGCCGTGATAGATGTCCATGATTTCCAGATAATGGGCCAAAGCGTCTTCGCGTGTCCGGACGTCCCCGTCGTAATAGGAATAGAGCATGGAGCCCATCGACTCGAAAAGGAGGTCCGCAGCAATCTTTTGATAGTCTTCGAGATGACGGAAAGCCCTGTCACGGCTCTTTTCCGGGTAGAGATAGTGGATGTCACCGTGCACACAAGCATCGCATGCGGTTTCGAGTTTGAAACGGTTCACTCCGCGGGCGACATCCCTCCTGTAACTCACGTTGGGCGTGTTCTGGCTGGCCCGGATGTAGTTGTTCAAAAGCATGACGGGCTGGTCTTGGCCGAGCTCTTCTAGGAGTTCCAAAAACTCATTGCGCGATCCCAGGTTCCGCTCGAAAGCGACGGGGGCCGGGAGGTGACCGCTGTAGCCGCCTTTGTTCCAGCCCATGAGCGAGGTGTGCTGGTTGACGATTCCCGCCCGGGCGAGTTCTTCATGGATGCGGCGGACATCTTTGACGGAGGTCATCTCCAAAAGACTTTCACCGATGAAACGGCTGCGTGAATCGCTCATGAGATACTGGATGTGGATGGGGATGTCTCCTTGGTCCTTTTCGAGGGGCGAGAGGGCTTGGCTATCAAGAAGGTGTTCTTGATAATGCCGCGCCATGCCGGGATAGTTCGCCTCTTCTTCGACAAGGAAGTTGTAGCGGACACTGATGTCGGAACGCGCCACTTCCGCCCATCGTGGGGCGCTCGCGGCACCGTCGCTAGTGAAGGGTTGTCTGTATACCTGCTTGAAATCGAATTTCGGGAAGATGAGGTTGTAGGGGGTGTTGCGGGCTCCGTTCGGAAACGCCAAGAGACGTGCGGAAAGGTCGCCCGATTCGATGATGCCCAAGAACGCATTCTGGTCTACGCCGTGAACGGCGCCGAAAACGGGCATCGAAAGGGGATAGTTCGCAACCGAGGCCCGCCCCGTGCGGATGCCGATGTTTCCGCCGTAGAAACGTTCTTCATAGGGGCTTCGGTACATCCCCTGTTTGTCCTCGTAACGGATCAGGGCTCCCACCCCGTCGGGGATGAGCATATAGCCCGGAACATGGTCCATTTCGGTGGCCCCGAGGGCGGGAAAGAGGATGATCGAGGAGAAGACGACCCTGTCGGTTCCCCGCTCGACAATGCTCTCATAGGGGATGTGGGCATGGATGCCATCATCTGTGAGCCGCACTTCGAGGCGGAAGTCGAGGTCGATCTGCGTGTAGCCGGCGGCTTCCATCTCTTCGAGGGTGTGTTCTCCTTCGAGATAGCCCTCATAGAGATTCTCACAGGCTCTCGTGGCGCAATACCCCCCGATTTCGACATCGACGGCGATACCGTCATCGAGCGTGTGGAACGTGAGTTCGTGCTCGATGTCGATGAGTCCCACGTTCTCCCGCAAGGCCATGTTCTGGGGGATGTTGATGTATTCGATGCCGATACCGCTCTTGAGCAATCCGTCATAACGACCGGCATCGGAATCCTCCATGGCCGTCGACCAGACATAGCCCGTGCGTTTGTCCTCCGTCTTGAAGTTCAAGGTCTTCTCGTTCAGATAGAGACGGAACCGTTCGTTCTCATGGACGAGTCCGTCGTCTTCGGTGATCGGGACGAAATGCGCGGGATCCAGTTCGCGTTTGTCGTCTTCCCGGGTGAAGCGGCTCGAAGCGAGTTTCTCCTCTTCGATGTAGTTGTAGAAGGGGGGCGTCGGAGGAGTGTCGGGGTCGGTGTCGTTTTGCGCGTGGACAATGACGAAAGCGAAGGTGCCCAGAACCAAAAGAAGAATGAGTTTCCTCGATATCTTAGACACGATAGAACACCTCCATGAAGATGTCACGGATGAGCGTGACGAGTTCGTTGAGAAGGATGTAGACGATGAAGGTCCCAAGGACGAGCAAAGCCATCGTGAAGGCCGAGATGAAGATTGATTGCACAGTCTCCTTGACGGAATAGAAATGGACCTCTTTCACCATGAAGAAGAAATAGAGCGCGGTCACCATGACGGCGAGGCTCATGATGAAATCCACCAAGAAGGCCTCGTTGTAGGTGAGTCCCCAAGAGAAGACCGTCAACAGAGGCAACGTGAGGAAAAGCGGGGCCAAAGCGAAGATGCTGGCCACATACACATCCTTGAAACGTCCTTCCCCTTCGCGGATGGAGCCGATGAGGTAGTTCGCGAATACCCAAATGACGATGGGCAAGAGCACTTTCGCCGTTTCCTCGATCATGTTGATCTCGGTGAGGATGCGGTGGTTGAAGAGGAAGTTGAGGTTGTATATGTAGAAGACATAGAACACGAAATAGAGGATGAGGAGGATGGTGGCCGGTACATAGCCCACCCTCTCTTCGCGTTTGATGGCATAGGTGGAATCAGGCGGATGACGGAGAAAGCTGAATAAAAACATCATCTCGTCGAAAATCGAACTCTTCTTGCGCAAGAAACGAAAGCCGTCTTTCAAAGGCTTCTTCACTGTCTTCATGAAACGGAGTTTGAGATTGACGACATAGACGAAAAGGAACACGAACAAGCCCACGAAAAAGCCGCCGGCGTAATCCATCAACCATTCGTTCCTGACTTCCCAGAACGCTTCGCTGTAGCCGTCGCGATCATGCGCCATCCGATAGGATTCGAGCGCCTCCTCGTATTCGCCGAGACTGTAGGCGGCATTGCCGATGCCCTGATGGGCGAGGTCGAAGAAATCGTTCATGCGGAGCACTTCCTGCCAGGGTTCCATACTCTCGAGATAATGTCCCTCCTGATAGGTGGAAAGCGCAAGATGCACGAGATTCGCGAACTCCGTGGGCGCAAAGACCTGCAGTTCGCCCGAGGCGCGGTCCACGGTGAAGATGTTGAAGTCGCTGTCCACGGCGATGCCGGAAGGCACGTTGTGGAGACCGCTGATCTGGTTGCTCACGTCCTGGCCGCCGAAGGCGAAGAGCAGGTTCCCCTCGCGGTCGTATTCGTAGATCATCCCCGATCGGGTGATCACATAGATGTTGCCGATCGGTCCGACGAAAACGTCGGCGAGGTCGGAGGGGTTGTGCATCGCAGGAAGGAGATTCTCCCCCGAGATGTTCAACCGTTTCACCCCGCGTTCTTCGACGCCGAGGCTCACCGTGTGGATGAGGCCGCGCCCATCGATCGTCATGTTGCTGATTTCGGGGGGCGTGAGGGCGAAGAGTCTCTCGCGTTGTTCCCGGGTGAAGAAGGTCTGTTGCAAGACGGTCCTCAGTGTGGGGGTGATGGTGTTTGTACCGAAATAACCCAGGAATTCGCCCTGCGGGCCGAACTGGGCCAGCCCTCTCGTGCCACGGTTCAAGACATAGACATTGCCGCGGTTGTCGGCGACGACTTTTCGCGGGCGGTAACTTTCGGCCCCGAAAAGCGGCGAATCCGGACGGGTGTATTCCATGAGGATGTCGCCCTCGCTGTTCAATCGATACACGACAGCGCCGTCACGGTCGGCGATGAACATGTCGCCGTGGTCGTTCACATGGACGCCCGTGGGGTTGACGAGATAGTCTTCACCGAAGACACGCACGTCTTCTTCTTCGAGGTTGAACGTGACGAGTTTTCCGCCGTCATCCCCGGTAGAGACAATATAGATGTTGTTTTCGCGGTCGATATGGATGTCGTTCGGGGTCTTTAATGCGACACCGTGGATGTTGTCGGTCGCGGTGATGGGGATGTAGGCGGTCTGTGTCCGCACAAGTCGGTCGTTGCTCATCGTGAACGTCGGATAGCGCACCCCGGTCTCCGCTTGAACCTCTGTGCCGAAAGCAAGGAAGGTGAGGAGCGCGAGTGCGAGAAGCGCGAGTCGTATTCTCATATCACTTGATCCCCGAATGGGCCATGGTGTTCATGACCTTGTTCTGGAGCCAGATGAACATGATTATGTTCGGCACAAACATAATCAGACTGGCGGCGGCCAAAACCCCCTGTCCGGCAACGGGGTTGTGATGTTGTTGGCCGGGTATGGCGCCTTGGGCGACGGTCTGGAAGAAGAACGGCAAAGTCTTCATCGATTCATCGTCGATGTAGAGGTTGGGACCGATGACATCGTTCCAGATGAGTTGGAAAGCGAGGATGCCCACTGTGGCGATGGCCGGTGCGGTGATGGGCACGATGATGCGCAAGAAGATCTGCATTTCGCTGGCGCCGTCGATTTTCGCCGATTCGATGAGTTCATCGGGGGTCTGGTCGATGAACTGTTTGACGAGGAAGAGGCCGACGGGTATCGCGATCAAAGGCAGGGCGAGACCAAGATACGAGTCGATGAGGCCCAGTCTCGCGATGGTGATGTAGCGGGGGATCATCACCGCGATCGGCACGAACATGAGCGCGAGCGTGTTGATTTCGAAAAGGAACTTCTTGCCGCGGAATTTCAGTTTCGAGAGTCCATAGGCCGCAAGCGAGGTGAAGAGGATGGCGAGAGTCACCCCGATGCTCGTCACGACAAGGCTGTTGAAGAGATAACGGGAGAAAGGCACGCCCGATTGGGCGGCGAGTTCGACGAGGTCACGGAAGTTCCGTAGCGTGGGTTGTCGGACGAAAAAGCGCGGCGGATAGGCGAAAAGTTCGTTCAACGGCTTGAACGCGTGGTTGAAGATGAAAAGGATGGGCAGCGCCACAAAAGCGGCCATCGGCAGGAGGACGGCGAAGAATTTCAACTGACTCCTGTGGAAACGTTTCGGATTGATTTTCATTCCGGTGAATTTGGCCATGTTCTTTCCCTCCTACTCCTTCTCGCCCAAGAGGTTGAAGGTGACTTTGCTTATGGAATAGATGATGATGAGCAACACTACGGAAACGGCCGAGGCGTAACCCATGAGATAGCGGATGAAACCGAAGTCCTCGATGTGGTTCACCAAGAGCTGTCCGGCGTATTGCGGCGTGGGGTTGGCGCCGGACAACTGCACACCGATCATGCCGACTTGGAAGGTGCCCACGACGGCCATGACGGCCCCAAAAAGCATCTGCGGCTTCATCGAGGGAATGGTGATATAGAAGATTTCCTGCCAGCGGTTGCGCATGCCGTCGATATAGGCGGCTTCATAAAGTGACTGGTCGATGTTCAATATGCCGGCGAGCATGGCCAAGAAGCCCACACCCATGCTCGCCCAGAGCGCGACGACGATCATGATGTTCATGAGATGGTCGGGAGAAATCAGGAACTGGATCGGCTCACTGATGAAACCCCAGTTCAGGAGCATCGCGTTGAGATACCCCGCGTGGTCGCCCGAGAAGAGCACCGTCCAGACGACCGCCATGGCGATACCGGCGGTCATGGAGGGGCTGTAGAGGATGATCGCGAAGACGGTCCTGGGAAGATGGGGGATCTGAGCGAGCATCCAGGCCAGGAGAAAACTCATGAAATAGCCCACGGGGCCCACGATGAAAGCGAATTTGATGGTGTTCGGCAACACGTGCTGCATGAAGACCTCGTCCCGGGTCAAAAGTTCGATATAGTTGCGGAGTCCCACCCATTCGGGCGTCTCGACCGTGTTGAAATAGGTGAACGAAAGCCCGAATGCGATTGCCACCGGAACGATGATGAACACCACGAAAAGCAGGACATAGGGCATGAGAAACCATGCGGGATGATTCATTCTCCTAGTCATCATCATGCTCCTTCAGCCAATAATCAATGTTTCGGATTGTCGGTACGCGGTAGTCTCGCAACGGTTCGCCCCGCCAAGCGTAGCCGAATTCCTCCATGCGGTAGATGATTTCGCGATTGGACACCCGCACCGCCTCATCCAAGGCGATCCGGGGATTGACGTCATCGAAGACGATCTTGTTCCAGGCGTTGGAGATTTCCCTCTCCACCATATAGGCGCCGGGCACACGCGAAGCTTCCAGGGCGAACTCCCATTGTTCGAGGATGACATCGATATGATGGGGCGGCAACGGGATGTCACGGAAAGCTTCGAGATTCGCCGTGTTCCAGAGGAATTCGGTCCCGAACGCCGTCTGCAACCGGTGGGCGAATTCCGTCTGTATTGTCGTCGACATCCACCAACTCAGAAATTCCCAGGATTTGTCGGGTTGCTCGGTGTTGGAAAGGATCATGGACGATTGGGCGCCGCTTGCGGCCCATCGTATGATCTCACCATCGCTCTGTTCGACTCCGGGATGCAGGGCGATCTCCCATTTGCCCTGTAGTTCCGGAGCCGCGACGGTGAGCTGGAGATAGGTCGCAAGATCGGAAATGCCGATCGGGAGGGTGCCGAAACGGAAATGGTTGTAGAAGTTCGGCACCTGCTTGGGAAGGTTGTAGATAGTGAAGAGTTCCGTCATCAGATTCATGCCTTCGAGCATCTCCTCGGTGTTCAATGCCGCCCGCATGCCGTCTTCGCTG
>Ga0207421_10008485_pt1 | contig 10647 bp, 8 predicted proteins | sample SodLakKL_010_SED_4_FD_187542 | JGI IMG/M metagenome (GOLD analysis project Ga0207421, IMG submission 187542) | Alkaline sediment microbial communities from Lake Tanatar, Kulunda Steppe, Russia - 8KL_010_SED (SPAdes) (version 2) | ecosystem: Environmental > Aquatic > Non-marine Saline and...
TTTAAAATCACAATATCTCCAGTTAACTCCTCAGCCAATTTTTCAACAGCTTTCTTAGTTGTACCATGCTTGGAAGCATAGGCAATTAATGTTCTCATTTTGCATTTTCCTCTCTCATTAATCTTTTTTTATTACAAACTCAGTCTCTCTCATTATCTTTTCTGTCACTGCGTTACTGAATAAATTAATCTCTTTTCTTAATTTTTAGAACACTCATATAATAAGTATAATTTATTATAGTTCCACTCAATTGTCAATAACCTTTTAATATATTCCTCATTAAAAAACATAACCTGTTAAAATATTGCTTTTGCATAATTCTTGAGCTATAAAATTTAATAAGAAAAACCCCAGGAAACTAGATCTATCATTAGAGAATCTCCTGGGATATAGGTTTATTAAATAAAAATTATAATAAACCTCTGTGGTTAATTTTCATAGCTGTCATAGAGACTAAAAAGCCTTATATTGTCGGAAATATTATCTATCTCTGCTCCTTCTTCTCTTGCTAAATTCTCTGCACGTTCAACTCTTTCTAGCATTATCTCTCTCTTTTCTCCACCGGCCAGGTGAAAAAAGTTATCAAGAGGACGATAACTTTCATCGATAAACTCAATATTAACATATTTAGCCAGATTTTCAGATGTAATCTCCAGTTTTAAATTCCTGTCATCAGAATCAGCTGCCAGCAGCCGACAGGAAAGCCCTGGTGATAAAAGTTTAAAGTGTTTGGAGCGGACAAAGAAATGAAAAACGGTAGTACCTGCTGCTCTTGCTGTTCTCGCTGTTTTAGCTGTTCTTAAAGATTCAGCAGAAAAACTGCTGCCCTCATAAGTCTTAGCATCCTGACTTTCAGAATCCTGTGAAAGCTGCTCTGCTTTTATCTCGGCAGAAGTAAATCTTGCCCTTAGATAAATTTCCTGTTTCCTATCACGATAATCAGAAAAATCCAGAGTTTTTGCTGGCTGACTGGTTCTTTCTGGAACCTCAACGCTAAACTGTCCTTTTTGAAGGGTTTTTCCGCTGGTAGTTTCCAGATACCAACTGACCTCTCCCTGAACCAATGAAAGAGTATCGTTGGTTAGATGCAGACTAACCCCCATTTTACTGTTAAAGTTACCCGCCTCTATTTTCCCAAGTTCTTCTCTCTCCGGATTGTTCTGACTTGGTATACCAACTGCTTCAGCCGACAACAAAATCGGAGAATAAAACCGGCGGGCCAGATAGTGAAGTGCTTTCCAGCGCCCAAAATAATCTCTGCTGGACCAGGAAGCCCCAGGCCAACAATCATTTAGCTGCCAGTAAAGACTACCCATACATCGCCCCCTTAAACGGCGAAAATGTTCGATTCCAGTTTTTAAACCTTCAGCCTGAATCAACTGAGAAAGGTAAAGTAAGGAAGCAAAATCTTTAGGAAACTTAAAATACTGACCAAGATAATGAATAATTCTAGAGTTGCCTCCGGCATTACGTTGATGATGCTCCATGATTTGAGAAAAAACATTGCGATCTTCAGACTCAGTAAAACTCTCTACTGTTTTAAGTTCAGGGAAAGACTGCAGGCCAAATTCAGTTATAAACCGAGGATAGATATTCTTATATTGGCTAAAAGGTTTAAGACCATGCCAGACTTCCCAGTAATGAACATTGCCTTTATCTTGACTGTTAGGCTCATGATAGCCACCTCCAGAGGAAGGAGATGAAGGCCAGAAAAACCTGTCCGGATCCAACTCAGTTATCAGTGCTGGAATCAGGGTTTCAAACTGCTTGACATAATCTATTTTATGTTCAGGAAATTTCTCCTCGATTCCCCACTCCTTCATGCCCCACTCAATTTCATTATTTCCACACCAGATAGCCAGGCTTGGATGATGGCGAAGTCGACGAACATTATCTCTAATCTCTCCAGTAATGCTGGCAGCAAAACTTTCAGTCAGATGATAACCTGAGCAAGCAAACATTAAATCCTGCCAGACCAGAAGGCCTTCCTCATCACAAATATCATAAAAATAATCAGATGGATAAATACCGCCACCCCAGACCCGAATCATGTTAAAGTTTGCTTTGAGACAGTCCTGGATCAGACCAGCTGATTTCTCCGGTGAGATGCGAGAAAGAAGGTTATCTTCAGGAATATAATCAGCACCTCGAATAAAGATATCTTTTCCATTAATTTTAAAATAAAAACTCTCACCCCACTCGTCAGGCTCCTGAATAACTTCAATTTTTCGTAGACCAATCCTCTGCTGCTTGCTGTCAAGCTCCTTTTCACTATAACCAGACTTAATATCTTTACTTTCCCCATCATTAACACTTTCTCCGTAATCCACATTTTTCTCATTATTCACACTTATACCATTATTATTCCCAATATGCAGCAACTTAACATCAAGTTGATAAAGAGGCTGACTGCCATAATCAGCCGGCCACCAGAGCTGAGGATTTTCCAGATGAAATTTTACTCTTAGCTTCCGTTGAACAGTATCAACTCTGGTTGTTTTCTGACTTGACATAAATTTTTGCCAGAAATCATTACAACAATCAGGCAAAAATTCAGCATCACCTTTACCAGGCAGGTTACAATCCATCTCATCTCCAGAATTTAAACTACTGGCCGACTGAGATAGTTCAATCCTTTGAGACCATTCCTGGCCGTCAGGGGCGGTCAGAGTTACCAGCAATCTTAAATTACTGCTCTCTTTTCCGTCAGCAATATTCTGATCAAAGTCATCAGACCAGATATCTACATCCGCTATAACTTCCAGTTCAACCTGATTTTCAGAAAGATTATGATGCTGCCTGGAATATACTTCAGCCAAGCGGGCCTGGTTATACCCAATTATTTCAATCGGACGCCAGATTCCAAGATCAGGCAATACCGGCCCCCAATCCCATCCCAGCATATAATGAGCTTTTCTCAGGTGGGGATAACCGGCAACAGTATGATCCACCCCAAAGGCAGGCTTTTCTGCCTGACGACAGTAAATGTACTGCAATGAAGAATAAAATTCAATTCTAATAGTATTTTCACCTGTTTTAAGATACCCTGAAATATCAAACTGATAATGACGATGCATATTGGCAGTTTTAGCTAGTAAATCCCCATTAAGAAAAATACCTGCCAGAGTATCAAGACCCTGACAGGAGAGAAATATTTTATCACAGCCAGCCAGTTTTTCATCGACAATAAAAGTCCGGCGGTATTCATAGGTCTTTTCCGCCAGCTCTTTAATTTTATCAGAATTATCCTGGTAAAAGGGATCAGGAATCTGATCGTTCTCCAGCAGATCTTTAAAAAGACTACCTGGAATTTCCCCTAACTGCCAGCTTCCATTGCCCTTTTCTCTGAATTCCCAGCTGCCTGAAAGACTCCGATTTATCATTTAAAAAGCCCTCCTAATTTCTTGCAGAATCCTATTATTTATAATTTTCCGTTTCAAGTATACTCATCAAAACAAAATGATTCTCCTCTACCTCTTTATAGCCCTCTTCATCGTTATTTTGATAAAACTCTTCAACAGCTTCAATAATTTGCTCAGGAATAAACTCCTTACTCCGATCCCATTTTTCCTCGATATCAGGAACAGAATCAAATAACATCTGAGTATAGGGATGATAGGGGTTTTCATAAACTTTGGTAGTAGCGCCTCTCTCCACAAGGTTTCCTTCATGGAGTATCAGGGTATCATCACTGAGATAATAACCCAGGTTCAGATCATGGGTAATGAACAAAACAGCCATTCCTTTATCCCGGCAAATATCTACCAGCAGATTTAAAACCCCCATCTTGGTTGAAGCATCCAGCATACTGATAATTTCATCAGCTACCAGAATATCAACATCCAGCAGCAAAGCCCGGGCAATCAAAAGGCGCTGCAGTTGACCGCCGCTTAACTGATGGGGATATTTATCTAAAATCCGATCTGGATTTAAGTTAACTTCTTCAAGGGACTGGCTAATCAACTCTTCCCTATTTTTAGTTTCTGGCTCAAATTCACGGAAGAGTATATCAAAAATTCGATTGATTTTAAAAAGAGGATTAAAGGAAGAAAAGGGGTCCTGAAAAACGCCCTGAATCTGTCGATAATATTCCTTTTTAGTATCCCTATCCTCAATATCCGTAATATCCTGACCTTTAAAGAATATCTTTCCTGCAGTAGGCTCAATTAATTTTAAGATCAATCGGCCAACAGTAGTTTTTCCACTGCCGCTTTCACCCACCAGAGAGGTTACCTTGCCAGGATAAAGTTCAAAAGAAGCATTATTAACAGCTACAGTATACTCTTTATTGATTATTCCACTAGAAAATATTTTAGTCAATCCTTCAGCCTTTAGAATAGCTTTATTTTCTTCACTCATTTTTATCACTTCCCACGGACTCATAGTTCCAGCATCTAATATAATGTCGCTGGTGAGTCTTTTCCATTTTTGGCGATTTATCACACTCTTCAGTGCGATACTGACAGCGAAATCTAAAACGACATCCCTCTTCAATATCTGTAAGATCTGGAGGAGTGCCTTTAATACCAGTTAATCTCTCATCTTTATGCTGAATACCTATCCGAGGCAAAGAGTTTATCAGAGCCCGGGTATAAGGATGACGAGGGTTATGAACAATCTCATCAGCATTCCCTAATTCAGCCAGACGACCAGCATACATAACCATAATTCTATCTGCAATCTGATATAAAGTAGCCAGGTCATGGGTGATAAAAATTGCTGACCCAATAATTCCTTCATCTCTGAGATCGGCCAGCAGGGTAGTAACATATCGCTGAGAGGTAACATCCAGAGCTGAGGTTATTTCATCGGCAATTATTAAATCTGGATCCAGCAAAGAAGATATCAACATAACAACTCTCTGTTTCATACCCCCTGAAAGCTCCATAGAATAGCGATCTAAAACCGAATGAGAAAGATTAACAATTTCAAATCTAGTTTTGACCTTATCCATAAATTCTTTATCTGCCCGACGTCCATGTTGTTTAACCATATCTTTAATAAAAGTTTTTATTTTTTTTGTAGGACTAAAGGCATCCAAAGCATATTGAGGTATAATAGAAATATTTTTCATTTTAAGTTTTCTTTTTTCCTCTCTGGAAAGTTTCATCAAATCCTGCCCCAAAAGATTGGCCTCTCCAGAAATATGCTGTAAAGGCTTATTTAAAGAAATGAGAGAATAGGCCAGGGTACTTTTACCGCAACCTGATTCTCCTACAACTCCTAAAATTTCACCTCGTCTGACTGTAAAATTCAAACCATCTACCGCTTTAACATCACCCTTCATAACCCGATAATAAGCTTTAAGGTCTTTTACCTCCAATACAGTTTCTTCAGTATCTGCCATAACTAAAACTCCCTTAATTTAGGATTAAAAGCTTCATCCAATCCAGTATTAATAAAATAGAGAGAAACAATCATAATCGTAAGAATTAATCCAGGAATAATTCCCCACCACCACATGCCTAATTCCAGGGCATTCCAGTTAACCGCTTGCTGCATAATCAGCCCTAGAGAAATACCGCGGGTGGGTCCAAGCCCGATAAACTCCAAACCTACAGTAGCCAGAATTGTTCCCAAAAATTGAAGAATAAAGACCATAAAAATATAAGAAAACATATTAGCAGCAATATCTTCAAAAAGTATACGGATTATATGATTAGATGAAATACGAGAGAGATCGACAAATCGAGAATTTTTTAATGACATAGTCTGAGACCTCACCGCCCTGGCTGTCCAGGGCCAGACAGTCAGTCCCACCAATACAGCCATATTGACAATTCCCCGATAGGGCAGATAAGCCGCCACAATTATCAGCACTGCCAGCGTCGGAAAAGTAAGAACTACATTAGTCAGCATCATTAAAAGTTCATCCAACCATCCGCCTTTATAACCAGCTATCAATCCAATAATAACACCTATAATACTGGCAATCAGACCTCCAATAAAACCAACCAGAATAGTAGAGCGAAGACCAAAAACAGTCTGAGTAAAAACATCCCGTCCCTGAATAGTCGTACCAAACCAGTAATCACTAGAGGGAGGCTCGTAACCAGGACCGGCAAATTCTGTATAACTATATCTGGTGATCATTGGCCCAATAATAGACAACAGCAAAATCAGTAAAAAGAGGACAACTCCAATCTGGACTTTAGTATTAGTTACAGCATAATAGATATTTTCATTTTTTTTGATTTTATTCCAGAAAGACATCAATTAGCCCTCCTCCTCATAGGAAGCCCTGATACTAGGATCAATTATCATGTAGACTATATCCACGATAAAATTAGCTGCTAGAGCCATAGTTATCAAAGCCAGGAAACAACCCTGCAGCAAGAAAAAATCCTGAGTCTGAACTGCCTGGACCATCCGATAACCTAAACCAGGGTAGGAGAAAACCATCTGAACTAAAATAGCCCCAGAAATGATGGTGCCTAGCTGAATGGCAAGTCCTGTTACCTGAGGCAAAACCCCATTTCTGAAAGCATATCTTCTAACCAGTTTATCTTTTGCTCCTAAAGCCTTCATGTATTCTGAATAATTAGCTTTCTTTTCATAGATAATCATATTTCTCATTCCGATGGCCCAGCCTCCCAGTCCAACCAGAAACATTGTAAAGAAAGGAAGGAACCAGTGCCTGATAAAATTTATAATAAAGGGCAAAGTAAAACCAGGTGTCATGCCAGTGCCGTAAGCGTGACTGGTAGGAAAAACACCAAATCGAAAACCAAAAACATAAACAACCACTATGGCAAACCAAAAATATGGAGAGGAAGCTAGAAAATAGAAAAAAGGCATTACAAAAGAGTCAGCCTTCTTATTGAAGCCGGAATAGGCTCCTGCTTTATTCCCAACAATCCAACTTAGAGAAACAGCCGGAAACACTATAATAATATCATAAATAATAGAACTTTTAATAATATCAAAAACTGGACGAGGATATATCATTAAACTAATGCCAAGATCGCCTCTAAAGAGAGAGCGCCAAAATTCAAAATACTGAATTATTAAAGACTGGTCCAGACCAAAATTCTCAATAAAACGTTCCTGAATTATCTGTTGACCACCTTCCAGCCCCTGAAACTGAGCTATCATACTTAAAATTGGATCTCCAGGCATAAAGCGGGGAACTGCCCAGTTAATTGTAACGGCCACAAAAAAAGTTGCCAGATAAATGACTAGCTTTTTGGCAAAATATTTCCCCATTAATTATATCTCTCCTTCCTAATATAACTTTTTATAATTCAGGGCCAAATACCTGATAGTATTTGGCCCGAAATAGATACAGATTTGCCAGAGCACTGTTTCTGATATAGCTTTAAATAAAGCTTCAGGACAATCAGTTTAGCTGTTATTTGCTTTTTAAAATATTTTACTAATTGTTTAATAAGTTTATTCAACCTTCTCAATTTCAATCAACATGTCTAGGGTACCCATTGTCCACATGCCTCCCCAGGAACTCGCTATACCAACTGGATTATCTTCAGTAGGCCAGTTGGTCCACCGAAGATTGGTAGACTGAGCCCACATACCGTTATACCACAATGGTATAGAAGGCATATCTTCTAATAGAGTCCGCTGTATATCAACAGCAATATCTTCAGCATCCTCATCTCCCATAGGGGTCAAACTTAATTCATCAATTTTATCAAATAGCTCAGGATTGTCATAGCGACCAAAATTTCCTTCAGTTACATGATCTTGATCAATTTGATGATTAGCCACCCAGTTCCAGTAACTAAACGGAGTTGAACTTAAACCGGAACCAAAGTTATTAATCAACATATCAAATTCGCCACCGAACATCTGGTCTTCATAAATTGAAATATCTGGATAATCAGACTCGGCATTTATACCAATTTCATTAAACTGCTCAGCAATTACATCAATAGACTCCATCCAGTCTGTCCAGCCACCAGGAACTATAATTGTAAATTCTAAATCATCTCCATCAGGAGTATTTCTCCAGCCATCTCCAGTGGTATCAACATAACCTGCTTCATCCAACATTTCCTCAGCAGTTTCAGGATCATAATGAAAACCATATTCATCTGCTACCTCTTCACTGTGCAGCTCCATCCAGCCTTCTCCAAATAAGCCAGTAGGGTCAGCAGTCTCAACCATACCCTCAAAGACCCTTTCAACAATAATTTCAGGATTGATAGCAAAGGCTAAAGCCCTTCTGAATTCTGGATCATCAAGGCCAGGTCTATCTGTATTCATGAAGAGCAGAGCAGTATTTTCTGCTAGCATATATGGTTCGTCTTCAAAATAGGTGGTAATATCATAATCAGGACTTTCTTTCAACCTTGGTATTCCAGGAAGGAAATAATTACTTAAATCAAGTTCTCCCTGCAGCAGCATACCAAGAGCAATATTATTTTCATAAACAATTATATTTTCAAGATACTTAGGGGTTGGCTCACCAAAATACTCAATCCCCCACCAGTCATCATTTCTTTCCCAGATCATCCGGTCATCTTCAGCAGCATAGTATCTATAAGCACCACTGCCTACAGGTTCCTCATTGGCAGTTTCTAAAAGCTCATCGGCAGGTACTTCGCTCCAGATATGCTCAGGTATCATCAACAATCCATAGAGCATCTCCTGCCATTCGTGATATGGAGCCTCATCAAAGATAAAGGAAAGTTCCGTGTCATTGTGTATCTCAATTTCCTCCAGCCAGTTCCAGATAGGTGAGTAGGGAAGGTCATTCTCTCGGGCTAGAGTAAAGGTGAATTTTATATCCTCAGCATCAAGGTCTTCTCCATCCTGCCAGTAAAGATCTTCTTTCAATTCTAGATAATAGGTATCTTCATCTTCTATCCAATAGCCATCCTCTGCCAGCCAGGGAGTGAATTCATCCTCCAATGGGTCATAATGAAAGAGAGTTTCATAAACCAGTCCATCGGTTCCAGTTATCGCATCCCAGTGGATTGGATTCCAGTTAGAAGGTGGAACCCAGAGTCCTCCACCATAAACCATGGTGTTTTCCCGAGTTCTTTCCTGGGCCTCCGCTGCCAGACTAAAACTAAATACAAAAGCCAGCAGTAATAGAACTGTTATTACTTTTCTCTTTGACATAACAATCCTCCTTATTTTTAATAATTTTTTGAAATTAACCATTTACTCTAGATTACAACCTTTACCACACCTGCAAGCCTTATGATTTTAAGTTTTCAAAAAGCTTTAAGAATTCACTTGTAATATGCCGGTAATCCCTCCTTTTTATGATTATACTTATTTTTAATATATGCCTACTGCTAATTGGCTTATTATTTAAATTGTTTATATTTTTTATAATACAAAACATTTTTTTATAAAGCAAACTTAAAAAAGTGGCTATACTTACTTTAGCTACTTTTGTTATCATATAAACAAGCATAAATATTTAAAACATGCTTCAAATTTATAAATATTGGAAGTTTTCCTGATTTGATTCAATTATAATAAATTAAATAATGAATGTCAACGATTATTCATAATATTTCAAATTATTGCATGATGCATTTCTCTTATTAATTTACTAAATCATGTTTTGAAATTTAAAGTTTTATTTTTTATATCATCTTGATAAGATTTCCATATTAATTACATCAAATAAACAAAATACATCTAAATATTGATAGTTTTTTATTCCCCAATCATATTTTATGATTTTTGAAGTTAGCTCCGATATAAAACTATGGACTTCCCCCATTAAATTAGACACATAGTTTAGTTAGTTTTCTCTCTTTTTCGTAGTTTTCTGGGCTTTTATAATTCAGAGTGGAATGAATTCGGATTCTATTATAATAAACTGCGATATATTGAAAAATATCCTGTCTTGCCTGTTTTCTATTTTGATATCTATTATGGTAAATTAATTCGGTTTTCAATGTGGCAAAGAAACTTTCTGCTACTGCATTATCCCAGCAATCACCTTTACGACTCATTGAAGATCTAAAACCGTTCTCCCAGAGCTTTCTCTGGAATTTATGGCTGGCATATTGGCTGCTTCTATCTGAGTGGAAGATCAAGCCTTTACCAGGAGTTCTATTTTTAATTGCCATATCTAAAGCATCTATAACCAATTGTTTTGTCATCCGTTTGTTCGTTGACCAGCAACAACTTTGCGAGAGTACAGGTCAATTACAACAGTTAAATAAAGCCAGCCCCTTGCTGTGAGAATATATGTAATATTTGATACCCAGACTTTGTTAGGTTGAGTTACATTAAAGTTTCTTTTTAATAGATTATCTTTTATCGGTAAATTATGATTTGAGTCAGTTGTTCTTTTATATTTCTTATCTCTAACTGCTTTAACGCCCAGACAGACATTAATCTTGCGACTCTTTTAATATTGCATTTATAGCCTTTTTTCTTAATTCACGGTATATCCTGGGGCTCCCATAATGACCACTATGCTTCCAGTATATTTTAGTTATTTCAAGCTTTAGTTCTTCATTTTCTAGCTGTCTTTTACTGGGCTTTCTATTAAGCCAGTCATAATAACCTGACCGGGAAACTTCTAAGACATGGCACATTTTCATCACAGGAAACTCATCGCTGTGATCCCGGATAAAACCATAGATTACTTCGATTTTTTTGAAAAAATGCCGACTGCTTTTTTTAATATATCACGCTCTAATTTAGTTTCTCTAAGCT
>Ga0207421_10008487_pt1 | contig 10644 bp, 8 predicted proteins | sample SodLakKL_010_SED_4_FD_187542 | JGI IMG/M metagenome (GOLD analysis project Ga0207421, IMG submission 187542) | Alkaline sediment microbial communities from Lake Tanatar, Kulunda Steppe, Russia - 8KL_010_SED (SPAdes) (version 2) | ecosystem: Environmental > Aquatic > Non-marine Saline and...
GCATAATACGTTTGAAGACAATGCAGACGCCCATATGAAGCGGCAGATCATGGGCCGGGAAGTAGTAGTAGCTATTACCGGAGGAGCCCTTGATTTCGGCCCCTGGGAGCAGATTTTCTACGGTGAATTCGACGGGAAAAGAAAGAAACGGGTACTCGTGAAGATTATTGGTGAATAATCTGTCTTGTATTAAAGCATCTGCCAGGAGAGCTCGTTATCTGCTCTCCTGGCAGATAAATAAGCAGTATAAGCTTACCAGCTGCAGCCGGAGTAAACAGTGAAAGGCAAGCTGCATCATAAGTAAGCTGACTCTGCTTAATCTGTTTTATTATTGCATTGACAGAACAGTATTTATTTTTTAAGTTTTTCATAGATAAAGCCTTTGTTAGGTGAGGCTCCTGTATGGACATATGCCGCTGCCCTGAAATGTCGAAAGACACCAAAGGGTTGAACAGGCAGATTCGGGTTAAGGATCTGCATAATGCGGCTCATGCTACGTCATACAGTGTCAAAGCTTGAACGAGGAAGGCAGACTCCTGTTTATCACGCAAGGTAATCAGGGCAGGGGCATAGGTCCCTGGAAAGGCCTTTCTTGGTTCATCGAGCCGGGGAAGGCTTTTCTTGTGCTTGAAGACAACAGCACAGTCGGAGACATGCCTGCAGCATGCTTTCTAAACCAAAACCGGCGGTTCTTAAAGTAGGAGGAGGTATCATGGAATCAGATGTTGAACCTGGATCGCGGCGTGAAACAAAACAATGCAGCCGGCCTCCTGCTGAACTGTCTGTCCCCAGGTAATCTTTCAAAAAACACAAAGGACATGCAGGCAGGAGCACGAAGGATCCTTTACAGGAACACAGCTGTACCCTGCATAATACTTCCAGTCAGCAGTTTATGATGCAGGGGAAGCCGATGGACGTGCATCAGCACTCGCTTCAGCGTAAGGCTAAAGGAGAAAAACATGGAAGAAGAAATCAAAGAATTTCCTGAAATTGTAAGGGAGTACATACAAGAAAAGAACTTTGACGGAATAAAAAATTATATAGCTCAGCTGAGTCCCCCGGAGATCATAGAAGGGATGTATCAGTGCAGGGATGAAGATCAGCCCATTGTCTTTCGGCTGCTGCCGAAGGACCTGGCGATCAAGGTATTTGACATCATGGAACCCCCTATGCAGGGTGCTATTGTTGAATCCCTGAGAAACAAGGAGGTAATCGATCTGCTTGGAAGTCTGGACCCGGTGGACCAGGTACGGCTGCTTGATGAAATGCCGGCAGGAGTGGCTAAGCGGCTGCTGAGTGCATTGCCGTATAAGAAAAGGAATATCGCTGCAAAGCTGATGGGCTATGAGGACGGCACGGTAGGACGTATCATGTCCCCGTTGTTTATTGACCTGAAAAAGCATTTGACCGTATCACAGGCATTGGAAAGAATCAGGCAGAAAAAACGGGGATATGAAGGTGATATCCATGCCGTCTATATTACCGATGCAACACGGCAGCTGGAAGCGGTGATTCACATTAGTGCCCTTGTGACAGCAGATCCTGAAATAAAGATTGAAGAGCTTATCCCTGAGGATCCTCCCAATGCGGTATATGCTTCCCAGGACCAGGAAGAGGCGGCAAAGCTGCTGCAGAGACTAGATGTGGTGGAACTTCCTGTCCTTGATAATGAGAACCGGCTGATCGGAGTTATGAATGTAGAAGATGCGATGGATGTCCTCAGTGAAGAGTTCACCGATGACTTGTACGACAAGGTCGGTCTTCTTGATATCGCAAAGGTTGAATCAGACAGAAGCTACCGGCTTCTCCATGGGAGTTTCCTCCATGTCATTGCAGTCAGGGTTCCTTTCCTGCTGATTACCCTTGCAGGGGGAATGCTTGCAGGTGCAGTGATTGATGCCTTTGAACAGGTGCTTGAAGCAGTAGTGGTGACTGCGGTGTTCATTCCTGTCATTATGGATATGGGAGGAAATGTGGGCACCCAGTCATCCACAATTTTTACCCGCGGTGTGGTTCTGGGCCATATAAACCTGAAGCAGTTCTTAAGGCATTGGGGAAAGGAAGTACTCAACGGTGCCGGAATGGGAGCAATCCTTGGAGCGGTCGGCGGTTTTGTAGCATTCCTCTGGCAGGGATTAGCCCCCCTCGGCTGGGCAGTAGGGATTTCAATGGCACTGACAATAACCCTGGGAATAGCGCTTGGGTTCCTGGTTCCCTTCTTCCTGATAAAACTTGGATTTGATCAGGCTGCAGGATCAGACCCGATTATTACCACCATAAAAGATATGAGTGCACTGCTGATTTATTTTACCAGTGTTTCGCTGTTCCTTCCCCATGTGGTGTGACAGATTAATTGATGCAGTGCAGTCAGCTCTTTTGTTCATCCGTGGATGTACGGTCGGTTCCTGTAAAGAGCATCTGCCGGTAGTAGTATCCAAGGGGCGGAACTGCCCTGATAAGTGCAGTATCGAGTCTGTACGCGAAGCGGGTAAGCAAGTTATCCTCTGAACGGAAAAGCAGCCGGGAGAGGATTCCCAGCGGCACTGAAAAAAACTGTTCAAAATAGAACGTGCCGGAAAAATACGAAGTAAGTATGTTGATCTCTTTTTTGCGGAAAGGCTTTTCATCCTTTGTACGGGCTGAAGGGGTAAGCTTTCGTACAATTCTTCCCACCGGGTTCATATCCAGCGGTTCGTGAAACACGCAGATACCTCCGGGCTTCAGTACCCGTGAGATTTCCTTCAAAGCAGTTTCAAGGTCCAAATGGTGAAGAATGTTTCCGCCGATGACTGCATCAAAGGAATTATCAGGAAATTTCAGCTTGTGTGCATCCATCACATAAAATTCAGGCGAGAGAAGAGATTTTTTTGCACGTTTCTTTCCTGCAGACAGTTCTTTCTCTGATATATTAATACAGATTAATTGATTCGGCAGTATGCCGTTTGCTCCAAGCCAGGAGTACCATACCCGCGAACCAAGTTCCAGAACAGCTCCATGATGTGCAGGTTTCAGGACAGTTTGTAATACTGCACTGCGGTTTTTTCTGTACTGATATCTGCAGTGTTTGAAGAACCTGTCATATGCAGAGCGTTTTAGCTGGTTTTCATGGGCTTCCCGTTCTCTTTGGGGTTTGGATTTAGCATCCCCTGGCAGCATATTTCGCTCCGAATCTGCAGTCCTAGTAAGTATGAGAAAGCCTATGCCATTGTGTCTGAACTGTCAATAAGAATGAAGTTTTCAGTCAGCTTTGTAATGCGGTACTCAGTGGATGAGGTCCGGGGAAAAATGTTCCAAGGGAAGATAGAAATGGATGATGCTTCGGAAACGTAATGAATTCCCGGCTGCTTATCTATGCTTCTTCGGGGATAAGGAGGTATGACTGGATGCTGCACAGGATAAGAGAAAATAGACAAATGTTCTTTTATGCTTCCTGCTTTGAATATATATAATAAGAGAGTATAATTGCATGTATCTGATAATTTCTTAAATTTAATAAAATTATGGAGGGCGGGGCATATGGACGGCAAGGGTGGCTGGGTGTGTATGTTTTTTGGGATCTTCCTAGTAACTTTAATGATTACTGGCTGTGCTCATACCGCAGCTGGTGCTCCAGAGTCAGTTTTCTCACTCAGCGGGGAGTTGATGGAACTTACTATCGATGAAGATCCTCTGCCTGGTGAGGTTAACTTATCGGATTATTCGACAGGATGGGATGAAGGATATGATGCAATAGAAGCAGTTGTTTTAGATAAGGACGATGAACCGGTGTCATCAGGCACAGGAAGTATATCCGGTTCTGCATTCAGCATTGAAATCCGTAAGCTTACTGCAGAGGAATTAATTCCGGCCCCTGATCTGAAGTTTGATGAAGGAGTAACTATTTCTGATGAGGGTGCCTATGTTAATGTGCTTGAAGGGCTAATAATTAACGGCAGCTTCGCAGTTAAGATGAAAGGAGCATTAGTCTTAGATGATGACTTGGAGCCGGTTTCCATGGATATTACACAGCTGCATTGGATATATGCTGACAGAGAAGTCTCTATCACAGGAAGCTTTGATGATAATGAGATAACTTACAGGTATGATCTTCATTTAGATGAAGGCTGGAATCAAGTTGTTTTTACAGGAGATGCCGATTTCTTAGAAGAACATATGGATATTACCATGTTTACAGGTGATGAGCCGGATAATCTCGAATGGATGGTTGATGTGTGGTTGTGATGTTCTTATAAAAAAAGAATCCTAATGTACATCATGCATGAACCCCTGGTAATGCATGTGTTCCCAGGTCTTCAGCTGTATCAGAGATAGTACCAGCCTATCCATGATGCAGGATTTCAGTTACTATGCGAATACAGCAGATAATTGAACTCTTATGAAAGGAAACAGCCCATGAAAATTGTACTTTTTGGAGCAGGGAGTGCACAGTTCGGCTACGGAATGCTTGGTGATATTTTCCAGAACAGGACTCTCCAGGACTCTGAAGTTGTTCTTGTCGATATTAAGCCTGATGCACTGCAAGTTGTAGAGGATGCAGCCCATAGATATATACAGAAACACAATCATCCTGCCAAAGTGTGGGCAACCACAGATGCGGAAAAAGCCCTGCCTGGTGCAGATTTTGTGATCATCTCAATTGAAGTAGGGGACAGGTTTGAACTCTGGGAGCAGGACTGGCATATTCCCCTCCAGTACGGATTCAGGCAGATCTACGGGGAGAACGGAGGAGCCGGAGGGGTTTTTCACGCATTAAGAATCATCCCTCCTATTCTTAGGATCTGCAGCCAGGTGGAGCAGCTGTGCCCCGATGCATATGTCTTCTGTTATTCCAACCCGCTGACTGCAATTGCAACTACTGTCATGCGGAAGTTCCCGGAGATGAAGTTTATTGGAGTCTGTCATGAAATTGCTTCCCTTGAGCGGTATCTTCCGGATATCCTGCAGACTCCCATAGATAATCTGCATGTAAGAGCAGCGGGTCTGAACCATTTCAGTGTAATCGTTGAAGCGAAATACCTTGCCAACGGAAAGGATGCATACCCTGATTTGATTGACCGGGCAAAGGAATTTTTCGCCAGTGAACCGGGATACAGTGAAATTTGGGAATATGTGCAGAAAACAGGGGAGCTGCCCAGGACAGAGGGAGAGAGGAAACGTATGGACCTCTCGTTTATAGAAGCCCGTTCCTGGTCTGACCGGCGGCTGTTTAAAAAATTCATCGACTGGTTCGGCCTGGTTCCCATCACCGTTGACAGCCATATGGGTGAATATGTGCCCTGGGCTTTTGAACTGGCGGACCACAGGGGGATCCGGGATTTCTATACCCTGTATAAGTATGCATTGAGCCGAGTGGAACCGGTCATTGAAGAAGAGTCGGTGCATGAACGTGCGGGACTGATGATGGAGGGGATTATTACCGATTCCGGGTATGAAGAACCTGCAGTGAATATACCGAACAAGGGCCTCATCCCCGGTCTTCCTGAATTTATTTCCGTGGAAGTTCCTGCAAAAGTAGGCAAAGACGGCTTTACCGGCATTCCTTTCCCGGATTACCCGAAAGCCTTTGGTGCTCTGCTGCGCAATTATGCGGGGGTTAACGACATGGTTGCTGAGGCGGTTATCCATAAAAAGAAAGAATATGCATTCCAGGCGCTTTTGGTGAACCCTCTGATTACTGATGCGAGGAAGGCATGGGAACTCCTTGAGACCATGATAGACCGCCAGAAGCAATGGCTGGGGTATCTTTCTTAGAGTAAAAGTGCGGCATTCCATAAATTACTGAGTTATGGGGCAATTTTGCAAATTATCTCCTTGTTGACATATAACTTTTCAGCATCCATACTGTTTTCAAATTATGGAAAAGGATTTTCATGAAAACACAGAGGTACAATGTGCGGTCAGCTTTTGTGATCATGGTATACGGTAATGGAAGGCAAGAAAGAATATAACAGCTTTGTGATCAAAGTTATTACGGATACTTTCTTTGTACTGCTGGCATGGTTCACCGCTTACTTTCTCAGGTTCTATATTATCCCCGGCGGTGTAGGGGAGCCCTTCGAGTTATTTGCAAAGCTGTCTCTCATTGCACTCATCACGATGATCTATTTCCTGAACAGAAACAAGCTCTATGACAGCTCCAACCATACCACCTGGCTTGAAGAGATCCAGCTTGTGTTCTACAGTTCCCTGCAGTCATTCCTTGCACTGACAGTTATTCTCTACTTTTTCTTTGATGTAAAGGTCAGCCGTGTTTCTATAGCTCTGTATTTTGTCTTGGCAACAATATTCCTGATCCTCGGCCGGATACTGGTCAAGAATATTTTGAGTTCAGTCCGCATGAACCACCGGATAGAGAAAACAGTGCTTTTAGTTGGCCATGCGGAGGCACTGAAGCAGTATGTAGACACAGTGGAACAAACCCCGAACTGCGGATTGAAGATCCTCGGTCAGGCGGACGGCAAGCATAATGCCTTGGCAGGGTATCCGCAGTTTGAGGGCGAACTGATGGAAGTAATTCATGAAATGAATCCGGATACGGTAGTAATCGGCTATCCTCCGGATTCCCATCAGAAAGAGCAGGAAGTGGTGGCAAAATGCTATGATCTGCTGCAGACTGTATTTGTCATCCCGAATTTGCCCTTTTCCTATATCGGGTCAAAGATCATTGAATACCAGGAAGTGCCCATAGTATATCTGAATCATTCCAATATTTCCTACTTTCAGAAGCTGGGGAAACGGATTTTCGATTTTTTCGTAAGCCTGATTTCTATTTCAGTCATCAGCCCTCTGCTGCTGCTCTTAGCTTTCCTTGTCAAAATCACCTCTCCCGGCCCTGTCTTTTATAAGCAGAGACGGGTGACTGAGCACGGGAAAGAGTTCACTATGCTCAAATTCCGTTCAATGGCCTGCAGCTCCCAGCAGGATGAGAGCGAGCCAAGCTGGACAGTGCCCAATGATTTTCGGGTTACCAAGCTCGGCAAGTACATGAGAAAAACAAGTCTTGATGAGCTCCCCCAATTATTTAATGTCCTTGCCGGGGATATGAGTCTTATCGGGCCGCGGCCGGAACGTCCTGAGCTGGTGGGAAAGTTTATCGACGAGATACCGGGATACCAGCTTCGCCATAAGGTGAAAGCAGGTTTAAGCGGCTGGGCTCAGGTAAACGGCTGGAGGGGCAATACTTCTTTGCTTCGCAGAATTGAATTTGATCTGTACTATATTAAAAACTGGAGTTTCATGTTAGACATTAAAATAATTATTCTGACCTTTATCAAAGGGTTTGTGAACAAAAATGCATATTGAGGCGTAAGGAGCAAACCGTTTATGAAATTAAAAACAATGATTCTCTCTGTATTATTCATCTGTGGTGCTTCTGCTGTGATCTTTGCATATGATCTTGAGACGGTTCTGCCGGACCTTTCAGAAGAAGAATATGAAGATTTGCGGGCAGGGGAAATCCTTGAAGCCAGCACCCTGGACGGGGAAATTAACCATTATGCCCCGAAGGGATCCATGGCCTATTACCGGACCATTGCTGTTGAAGGAAGGGAGGACGGGTTCACCATCAACAGCATTTCCCTCATTCCTTACCCTGAATCATTTGCGCAGATGGATTTGGAGGAACGCCAGCTGGAAATATTCAATACAATGAGATCGATATCTACCCAGGAAGGGATAACATATATCTCATACCGGAGGGGGAATGAGCCCCGAACGCTCATCCGGGATTCATGGTACCTGGAGACACCAGGGAGCAGATCCAAACTCCCGGACCCTGTGGTTGACGAACTGCCCAGACGTGCTGAGAGTTATGTGTACCAAAGGGATACTTCCTTCGGAGGGAATGTATATAAACACAGATATACAATTTCGGAACGCGAAATTTACCTTGATATAGATAATGTGGAGACCATGCGCATATTAAGCATCATCCCTGTCGTCCGCCCGGGGAACCTGACGATTACGATGGCTTCGCATCAGACCGATGAGGGACTGCTTGTATATGCACTGGCAAATATTGCAGAAAGGGAACCCCGCGTCTCTTTTTTAGGAATTGAAGTGTATCTTCCCGGTGCATTCAGCCGGAGAATAACTTCCTTGCAGGAATGGTTTGTCGATCAGTTGTTAAACTAAAACTGGAGTATGTCAATATGAGAAAATCTCTTCTTATATGTGTTCTTGTTCTGCTGTGTGTATCCCCTGTTTTTGCCGGACAGCACCGCTCTGTTCCCCTTGGCCACAGGGTGTATCCCGTAATCCGCTCGGCCGAGCTCAGGGGACTGATTCCCCATCAGATATCGGTAAAACCCTACAGTGCATCAAAGGTGGTCTCCCTGCTGGAAGAGGTTAAGTCACAGCCGGAGAAACTAACGGAAGCTGAGCTGACTAAACTTGATGTGCTGATTGATGAGCTCACCTACAGTTATGAAACTGAAGATTTTCTTCATATGCTCCGGCAGGGTTCATACCGGTCATATAATGAAAACTTAAATATTGGAGTATCCCTCGGAGCTGCTGCAGACAGTCAGCTGACACTTCCTGTAGGGGATACGGATCATTACGATCTAAGAAATTCCCTCAGGGTTGTCCTGAGGGGCGACATACTGGATTTTGCATCCATCTATATGGATTTCGGTGTCCGTTACGATATCCTTGACAACAGGGCGTTTATTGAAAGCGATTTTACCATTCCCGGCGAGGGGTTTTATTTTAATCCCTTACTAGGTGCTGCCACCTTGGAAAACATTCCCAGTGAGGATAAGGAAACCTACAATGTAAGCGTGGATTATTTTCCCGAAATATCATTATCCTTCCTGGATCATGCTCTGCAGTTCCGGTTTGGTCATATCAACCGTGACTGGGGGGTAGGGTCAGAGAATTCACTGCAGCTTTCCGGTACAGCAAGGCCCTTTGACGGGATTGAAGGGCAGATAGAGTTCACCGACTGGATGCGTTATTCGTTTATAGTCGGCTCCCTGGGTGTGTTTTCATTAAATCAGCTGGGTGACCGTGATTTTTTCTCCGATCATCTCCGGGACCGGGATGACTACCGGTTCAGTAATAATTTCAGTGCAAAACGGGCAGAGGCAGATCTTCCGGGAAATTTCACCTTTGGAATATTTGAATCCTGTGTTTGGCCGAAGCGTTTTGAAATCGGATATCTCAATCCCTTCGGCATTCTCATGTTCCAGCAGAACCAGCAGGGTGATTTAGACAATATGCTTGCCGGGGTAGACCTGCAGTGGAGACTGCCTGGGGTGTTGCGTCTGCACGGAACCTGGGCTACTACGGAGATGAACGAAACCTCTCCGAGCAGATTCCTGCAGGAGCCTAGGAATATCATGGGCTTTCAGGCCGGTGCTGATATCTCCCTGCCGGCAGGCGTGTTTTCCAATCTCTCCTTTCAGTATACGCACCTCGGACCGTTCTTTTATACCCATTACGTCCACGAAGACGGACACCTGCCGCTTATGTACAGAGGAGGGATTAGAGAAAAATGTGAAGAGTGCGATGGTGAAAATGATAATTGCGGGAATTGTGAAGATGGATGGATTTATATTCCCAATAAACTGGAAACCGCTTATGTGAATAAGGGTGAGAACCTGGGGTATTCCCTTAACCCGAATTCAGATGAGTTCCTCCTGCAGACCCATATTGGTCTCTCTTCCGGCTGGGAAAGCGTACTGAGGTTAAGATACCAGAGGAGAAGCGGTCAGTACGGGTTCAGAATAGATGAACCTATGGATTACAGCAAACAGGATGAATATGAAGATGTTGATTTCTTTGGCAATATATTTGAACGCACTTTGTCCTGTGAGCTCGGTCTCTCAAAGACCTTTAGCAGTTTCCCGTTGAGATTATTTGGTTCCTATCAGTACAGTATGAATATGAGGCGAGAAAGGGAGACAGAGATAGGTGAGGATATAAACCATACCTACGATGATTCCTGGAGTGATCCAAAGCATAACCATGTAATTCAAGTCGGGTTTGAAGTGTTTAAATAAGTTCCCCTAGGAAAGCAAATGAAAAAATCAGCTTTGTTTCTGTTGTATGTATTCGTGTGTGTTGCCGCTGCTTCAGATTATCTGTCGAAGATATATTCCGCCGATGATCAGGTGTATTATTGGATAGAGCAGCTGTCCATAGAAACCGGAATTAGCCCTTTGAGTTCTGCCTCTCCATGGAGCGGATATGAGCTTTCCGCTCACATGGAGAGGATCAACTATGATGCTCTTTCAGATCAAGGAAAGAAAGTATTCGATGATGTGTATCATTCCCTTCATGGTTCTGATACCACCCATAAGTTTTCAGCCACTGGAAAAGTCACTCCTGAAGGATATCTGAACTTAAATAATGAAAACTTTTCTCCATTCAGGGACTGGATATATGATTATTCTCAGAGAATGCCCTTTTGGTATCTTGAAGCAGATGCTGTTATCGGAGAGCATTTCTATGGGATTTTCAGCGTTGAGGCAAGAAGGAGAAGCCGGCTGGGGCATATGTTCTCTGATCCGGGTGTAAAGAATGCAGGGCCTGTAGATATTAATCATAATGCGGTGATAACTTTTGACGGAGCTGAACACGGGATGCCCTATACAGCCTTTGCCGGACATTCGAAGGACGGTCATACCTTTTCCATGGGAA
>Ga0207421_10008488_pt1 | contig 10643 bp, 5 predicted proteins | sample SodLakKL_010_SED_4_FD_187542 | JGI IMG/M metagenome (GOLD analysis project Ga0207421, IMG submission 187542) | Alkaline sediment microbial communities from Lake Tanatar, Kulunda Steppe, Russia - 8KL_010_SED (SPAdes) (version 2) | ecosystem: Environmental > Aquatic > Non-marine Saline and...
CTTTCTGCTGGTGCTGGTCGCAGGAGGGGTCTTCTCCTTCATGACGATGAGCAAGCTGGAAGACCCGGAGATCGTGGTAAAGCAAGCCCTGGTGGTCACTGTTTACCCCGGTGCCTCTGCCCACGAGGTAGAATTGGAGGTCACCGATGTGCTTGAAAAGGCCATCATGACCATGGGGGGATTAAACAATGTGGTGAGCCGCTCCGAGGCTGATTACTCGGAGATCACGGTAGAGCTTCATCCCACCGTCAGCCTGGAGGACGTGGAACAAAAATGGGATATGCTGCGGCGCAAGGTGATCGGCGCCACACCCGACCTTCCGCCAGGCGCACAAAGCCCGATGGTCATCGATGATTTTGGGGATGTATACGGATTGTTTTATGCCATGACATCGGACGGGCACTCCCATGAAGACATGTACGACTATGGCAGGATGGTCAAACAGGACCTCGAGCACATCGATGATGTGAAACGGGTGGAGATTTATGGCAACCGGCAACCGGCCATATACATTCACATCGATCAGGCACGGATGGCCGGGCTGGGTGTCCATCCCGGCGAGGTGCTGATGACGCTTACCGACCAGAATGAGAAGGTCTATGCAGGCTACTTTGAATCGGGCGACGAACGCATCCGCATCAGGGTGGACGATGCCTTCCAGAGCCTGGAGGATATCGAAAACATGATCATCCAGGGACACGAAGACGACCAGGTGCGCTTATCGGATCTGGCCACGCTCGAGCGCAAACTGGAGGAGCCCTACCGCGAAGCCATGCGGCACAACAAGCTGCCGGCGCTGGGCATCTCCATTGCCATGGAAAGCGGCGGCAACGTGATTGAGCTGGGTGAACGCGTGGATGACAGGCTGGCTGAGCTCCAAAAAGAACGCATCCCGGCCGGAATCGACTTCAGCAAGGTATTTTTTCAGCCCGACAAAGTCCAGGATGCCATCACCACCTTTATGACCAACCTGATCATGTCTGTCCTCATTGTGGTCATCATCCTGATGATGGCAATGGGTTGGCGCAGTGGCTTTATCATTGGCAGTGGCCTGCTCCTCACCATCCTCGGCTCCCTGGCCATACTCAACCTGTTCGACGGCACCCTGCAACGGGTGTCGCTGGGCTCTTTCATTGTGGCCATGGGGATGCTGGTAGACAACGCCGTGGTCATTGTGGATGGCATCATGACGGACCGTGAACGCGGGTTGCCAAAACAGAAAGCCCTGGTAAATACCGTGAACAAAACAGCCACTCCCCTGCTTGGTGCCACCCTGATCGCCATCCTGGCCTTTCTGCCTATATTCATGTCGCCCGACACCGCCGGCGAATATGTGCGTGACCTTTTCATCGTACTTGCCGTTTCGCTGCTGCTAAGCTGGATACTCGCCCTCACCCAGGCGCCCGTGATGGCCAGCTATCAATTTGACTTTTCGGAAAACAAGAATAAAAGCAAAAAGAAACCCTATTCCGGTCCCGTTTACCGGCTGCACCGCAACTTGCTCTCATACCTGCTTTGGCATAAAAGCCTGGCCGTGGCCATGGTCATCCTTCTACTGGGCGTTGCGCTTTTCCTGTTCCGCTTTGTACCACAAACCTTTTTCCCCGACATGAGCTATAGCCAGCTCTACATCGAATACCGGATGCCCGCCGGAACCCGCATCGAAAAAGTGGATGCTGACCTGGCTGAGATTGAAGAATATCTGCTGGAAAAAGAGGACATCACCAGGGTGACCACCAGCCTGGGAGGCACCCCCTCACGATACAACCTGGTGCGATTCATCGCCACCCCTTCCATGAGCTATGGCGAACTGATCGTTCAGTTTACTGACTATGAAAGTCTGATGGATCACGTGGAAGAAATCCAGGATTACCTGAACACCTATTACCCCCAGGCCTATGCACGTGTGCAGCGGTATAATTTCATGTACATGGAGTTTCCCGTAGAGGTCATGTTCACCGGGCCGGATCCGGGCGTGCTCAAAGACCTGACCACGCAAGCCACGACTATCATGGGAGAAGAGCCCACGGCCATGCTGGTGCGCCACGATTGGGAGCCCGCAACAAAATCCCTGGTGGCAAGGTACAATCAGAAAAGAGCACGTTCGGCCGGATTGGCGCGATCTGATGTGGCAATGTCCCTGCTAAGCTCGTCCGAAGGCCTGCCGATAGGGAGCTTCTATGAGGGAAGAAGATCCATACCCATCATCCTGCAGCTAACTGAATGGGACGGCACACCCGTACAAGACCTGGAAACAGCCCCGGTCTTCCCAATGACACCCGCCACCACGGGGCTGGACCCGGAATTGATCGCCGAACTCATGGCCGGTGTCATCGAGCCGGCCGACATACTCCGGGCCACAATGGGTGCGGTTCCCATGCGGCAAGCCGTGGACGACATTGTAATAGACTGGGAAGAACCAGTGGTAAGGAGGTATAACGGGCAACGGGCCATGCGGGCACAAAGCAACCCAGTCCCGGGAAAGACAGCAGAAGCTGTCCGGACAAACATCCGGGACAAGATAGAAAGCATCCCGCTGCCACCCGGTTATCGCATGCAGTGGTATGGCGAATACAAAGCCAGCTCCGAATCACAGGAGTACCTGTTTATGTATCTTCCGCTGGCCGTCGTACTGATGATCGCCATTCTCATTGCCCTGTTCAGGGATTACCGCAACCCCTTGATCATCATATTGAGCCTTCCGCTCGCATTTATCGGGATCGTACCCGGGATGCTCATTACGGGCAGGGAGTTTGGCTTTGTGGCCATCGTCGGTGCACTTGGGCTGATGGGCATGATGATAAAAAACGGGGTCGTGCTCCTGCGCGAAGTGGCCTTACAGATCGAGGACGGCAAGCAAAGCCACCAGGCCCTGCTGGATGCATCTTCCTCGCGACTGCGGCCGGTGATGATGGCGTCACTCACCACAATTCTTGGTATGTTGCCCCTGATAAACGACGACATGTTTGGATCCATGGCCGTGACGATGATGTCCGGACTTCTCCTGGGTTCCGTAATTACCCTGATGATGATGCCGGTATTTTACGCAGTATTCTTCAGGGTGGGGTTTTCAAAAGGGATGGATCAGGGATACCGGGATGGGCCGGGTAATGATGAGGAACCGCATGGTGATACACACATATATTCAAAAGACGCGCAAAAACATGATGATCGGGGCGAAAAAGAGCATGACGGTCCTGATGAAACAACACCTGGCGGTGAACATCGCCATGACGACGATATCGTTTCAGAGAAGGATTTGATCAGGCGCACCGGGCGGAGAAGTAAGAAGTAAGAAGTATGTAGTATGAAGCAAGAAGAATTGGGGCCGACGAGCAGCAGAAATTTTGACTCAATGATATGTTGACCCGCTAAAACATTTTATACATGATATTACGACGATTATCATGCTGTCTCCTGGGCGTTTCGCTACTGGGCCTGACCAGCATGGCCGGTGCCGCGGAAACCGTGAGCCTGGACAGGGATGAAAGCCGGCGCATGGCGCTGGAGTACTCCAGGCAGGTAAAGATGTCTGAAAACAGGCTTGACCAGGCCTTGCTCCAAGAAGAGATTGCCAGGGCGGCTCAGCTACCGGAGTTAAAAGCATCAGGCCTCTATTTTTACTCGCCCGATGAAATTGGATTCATGCTGGACCCTGTTTTCCTGCTAGGGATGGAAAGTGGCCTGCCCGAGCTGATCGGGGAAGTGCTTACAGAAATCGATCTGGAGGTCGGCCTTGAGGGCGTCACCATGGTCGGTGTGGAAATGGACCAGGTGGTGTATGCAGGCGGACGGGTGCGCATAGCCAGGCGCATGGCGCAAACCGGCACTTCACTTGCTTCCCTTGACATTGACCTGCAAAAAACGGAAGTGATCGCCATGGCCGATGCCGCATTTTATCGGTATATCTCAGTTTTGGAGATGGAGAAGGCGGCTGAAAAATACCTGGAGCTGCTGGAAGAGCTGGTGGAAAGCGTTTCGGACAGCAAATCGGAAGGATTGGCCACCCGCAATGACCTGCTAAAGGTAAAGGTCAGGCGCAATGAGGCCAGGCTGCAGGTTCAGGAGGCAGGGAGCGGAAGAGAACTGGCGCGGATGGACCTGTGCCGCATCCTGGGTTTGCCGCTGCATACATCACTGGAAGTAATGGGGAAGATATCGATAAGCGAAGAAGATATCATGCCCATAGAACAGTACGACCAACGGCTATCCCAAAGGCCTGAATACAAAATGCTTGAAAAGGCCATTGAGATCAGTGAGCAACAGGCACAGATGGCCCGGGCTGAAATGTTTCCGGAAATCGGGCTCAGGGCAGGCTATAATTATCTCGGCGGCATCGAAATTGGCGGACAAACAAGCGACAACACCAGCCTGTCTGCAATGGCACTGGTACGCATCCCCATTTTCAACTGGAGTGAAAGCAGAAATAAGCTGGCTGTGGCGCGCCTGCAAGAAGAGGAGGCCAGACTGGAAAAACAAGATGTGGCCACGCTGCTTCATCTGGACATGGCCAGGGCACGCCTTCAGCTGGAAGATGCCCTGACCAGGATGGAGCTCACTGCATCAGCACGCGATTACGCGGAAGAAAACCTGCAAACCAGCCAGGATAAATATAAGGAAGGAACAGAAACATTGACCGATCTACTGGAAGCTCAAGCACAATGGCAGGCAGCCCTAAGCGACCACATCGATGCAGAAACTGCTGTCAAAACCAGGAAAACGATGTACCTGAAAGCCATCGGTGAACTGACAATCCAATAACTTACCGCTGTGTGATGATCTATGCCTCTGCTGTTGAACTGCATTACCTGTGGCTGCCCCTCTTAGGCTTCATTGTAGGCTTACTGGCCACCATGGTAGGGGGCAATGGTGCCTTCTTTTTCCCTCCGGCACTGATCCTGCTATTCCAGGTGGAGCCCAGGGTGGCCATTGCCACATCCCTGGCAGCGGTCATCCCCATCGGCCTCATCGGATCCTGGGAACATTACAAAAGACAAAACATCAACCTCCCCATTGGGCTTAGCTTTGGTGTTGCAGGCTTAACCGGGGCCCTGGTGGGCGCGTGGATATCCAACCGCGTCGACCCCACCACCCTCCTCACCACCTTCGGCACCTATTGTGTGATCCTTGGCCTTTTTACCATGCGCATGCCGCGCAAAAAAACCCGGGAAGCAGCATATACGCCACCGGAACACTTTGCTGAAATCCGCAAAGATCAGATTCCCAGCATCATCATTTTCGGCATCATCTCCGGTGTGGTGGCAGGACTGTTCGGAACCAGCGGCACGGCCCCCGTGCTTGCAGCACTCCTGATCCTGAAATTCCCCATCAGGCTGGTCATCGGCACCTCTGTGATGATCGTATTCATCAACGCACTTTCCGGTTTTGGCGGACATTTGATTTTAGGTGAGATAGATCCTTCGCTCATCGCATGGCTTGGATCCGGTGCGGCACTGGGCGCATTCATCGGCCCCAGGCTGCTGGTCAACATCCGTCCGGAGAAAAAGGAAGGCCCGTTGAGATACCTGTTCTCCGCCATAATCATCGCCATGGGGCTGATGCTCATCTTCCGTTGAATCCAATATTTGAAAGGGATTGACAGACAGGGGAATGGTTTGTATCCACATGTTTTCCCTTTGCAGGACTCAGCGAAACCATCAGCGAACATCTGTGAGAAGCCAACACCACAAAGCAATGCAGGTTACAGGGGATGAGAGACATAAAAGGTACTGCCCTTTCCCTTCGCGGATTCTACCAAAATATTGCCGCCCAATTTATTAATCAGGCCCTTTGCGATCGCCAGGCCCATACCGCTGCCTTCATGCCCCCTGGTAGTGGCTATGTTTTCCTGGCTGAAAGGCTCAAACGCCTGATCAATAAAATCAGGGTCCATGCCCACACCAGTATCCCTTACAAAAAATAACAGCCGCCCGGATGATGCGGACACCCCGGTTTCCACACTGCCTTTTATAGTAAACTTGATCGCATTGTCAATCAAATGGGATAAGACTTTATGCAATAGGATGGAATCTGTATCTATATTCCTTTGATCGCGGCCGTCGGGATAATGAAATATCAGCTGCAAACCCTTTTTCTCAGACATATACCGATGACGTCCTCGCAGATCATCAAATAACCGGGCAATGTCAAGGTTTTTCTTTCTGATTTGCACGGTACCGGAGACAATCATCGACAGATCTATCATGCCCTCCACGGTTTCAATCAGCCTTTTGCTGCTCACCTGTACGTTTCTTATGTGGGCAATGCGATTGGCACGACTGACATCTTCCTCAGTCAAGAGCCGGCCGAAGCCCAGTATGCTATTCAAAGGCGTTCTGATTTCGTGGCTTATGTTGTTCAGAAACGCAGTTTTCAGTTTGTCGCTCTCTTCTGCTTTTTGTTTGGCGATTTTTAAATCCTCAATGTATTGGCGGAGTTGGACCGTAAGTCCAATCTGGGTGGAAATGAACTCCAGCAGGGCAAGGCTGTTTTCGTCAAAGGCATGGGGGTCATCATAGCTTTGCACCGACACAACACCGGTAATGTCTTTACCTGTGGACAAAGGCACGCCCATCCATACCCCACACATCGATCCGATCTGCTTTACCACACCCTTATCGATCAGGTGTTGGATTTCCTGGCGGGAGAGCAACAGCGACCTGCCAAGCCTTACAACCAAACCCGTAATGGAGCTTTCTGCATCCCATTCCGATATGGAATCTTCCTGGTCGTGCGCATAGGGCGAATAAAAAATGCCCCTCTCCTGGTCATATAATGCAATGTAGAAATTTGAGGTGTCGATGAGCGTAGCCAATTCAATACGAATCATCCCGATCAGGCTGGCCATGTCCGGCATTTCAGCCACTGCGTTGGCAATGTTGAATTGAATACGCCGGATGGCTTCAGCCTCGCGCCGCTCAGTGACGTCTTCTCCAATCCCCCAGGAAGACCAGCCCGGAATTTTGATTTTGTGATACGTGTCGTCCCAGGTGATAATCCTCTTTTTCCCTGATTTGGTGATCAGCGTCGCTTCAGTATCCGTATTGTCCGGGTCCTGCGCTGCCTCCCATACTTCTTTCCTGTAATGGTCATCTGGATACATCCAACGCATGGCCTCCGGGTTTCCCACGACCTCTTCTGCAGTAAAACCTGTGACGCGTTCACAGGCTTTGTTCCAGAATACGATGTTGCCATCCTCGTCAAAAGCATTGGCCAGGTTGGGCATGTGTTGCATCACCATCCGGAATCGTTCCTCACTCTTGGCCAGGATCTCTTCTGACTCCTTGCGGGATGTAATGTCAAAAGCAGTACCTATTACGGCCTTCTCTCCCTGCCAATCAGTGACGGCGGCATTGTATTCTATCCATTTTACCTCGCCCTGCCTGGTGATCAGCCTAAATTCATAACCTGCAGGAACATCTTCCCCACTCAACCTTGCAAAAGCCCGGGACTTCACAAACTCCCTGTCATCAGGGTGCGCTACATCCCAAAAATTCAACTCATGAATCAACTCCTCCCGTGTGTAGCCTGTTAGCTTCGAACAAGCAGGGTTGACATAAACGAAACGTTCGCCTTTATAAATAAATACACTTGTGGTTGTCGTATCCAGCATTTTCCTGAAAGACGCTTCATGCTGAATCGGGTTAATTTCATGTGCCTTATGCCGCGAAATGTCCACATAACAGGCAACAAACTGGTATGGAGCAATGGCATTCATCTGCACCTGGTAATGCTTCCCCGTATGGGTAGAATAAAATACATAATCAAGGACAGGGCCACCGACTTCAAGTTGCGCAGCTTTCGTCAAAATTTCATTTCTGCCATCAAAAACGCCAGGTATGATCTCCGATAACTTTGTCCCGGTGATTGCAGATTGATTTACACCCAGAATCTTTCCCAATGCCGGATTGCCATCCAGAAAAACAATATCTGCCGGCTCACCCTCATGATCGAAAACAAGCTTTTGCTCAGCCAGCCCAAAAGCCGCATTTTTTAGCAGCAATGTGTTATTTTTCATACAAAACAACGTATATTGTCACCTGAAAATATGTTTTTACACATTAGCTTACTTTGCCAAATTACGCCTGCAAGATACAAAAATATTTTTTCTGATATTTGCATCTTGATGACATTCCTGGCAAGACAACTTTTGCAGGCGAAAAAATCATAAAGAGCGACTGAGATTTTCAAACCTATTTTGCATAAAAAATGACCCTGGCATGTATCAGACCCGGAAAACATACATAAAAGAGCAAATGAAGCTTGCAGACCTGCTATTTGAAAACCCCTACCTGATGCTGATGATGCAGCACTTTGGGATCAATTATGTGGTACAGGACAGGAGTGTGGGACAGGTATGCCAAGAAAATCATATCAACAAGGAGGTGTTCATCGCTTTTGGCAATCTTTACAATGGGTTCCAGGAGCTTGATGAGAAGCGCTTTTCCTTCTCTGACATGCATTCCATCATTTCCTTTCTCAAAAACAGCCATCAATATTACAAAGAAGAAAAGTACCCGGAGATCAAAAACCTCATCGATGAAATAGCCCGCATCAACAACACGCCTGAAATCATGATGATTGCACGTTTTTTTGATGAGTACTTTCAGGAAGTGCTGGAACACCTGGCATATGAGGATGAGGTGGCTTTCCCGTTTTTCATGGAGCTGGACAAAAATAAGCGCAAAGGCAAAGAAGCAAAGGAATACTCAGCCCAGGTGTACAAGGATCATCACACCGATATCGAAACCAAGATCATGGAATTGAAAAAGCTTTTGTTGAAACACATCCCGCTCAAGGAAGACAAAACCTTGCGCAGAAGACTGATTATCAGCCTGTTCGAACTAGAATACGACCTGACGATCCACTACGCCATTGAGGAAAACTTACTGATTCCACTCATTGAAAACCTGGAGGAATAACCCGGACGTGTCTGAATGCAATATCCATATCGCCATCATTGAACCCTCACACCTGATCCATGAGGGACTTTCCCATATTTTACTCAAAGGGAACCCCCACTGCCGCATCCTTCGTTTTGAACATCTGGATGAACTGAAGGAATACCGGCACAAGGAATGCCTGGAAGTCATCATCGTCAATCCCACCATCATCATGGGCGACCCGGGCGCACTGGGTTCCGTAAAAAAACAATTCAAAAAGGCGCAGTGGGTAGCTCTTGTAACCACGGTGTTCAGCGAAAGCTTGCTGAACCTTTTTGATGCCAGGTTACAGATTACCGACAACCCGGGCAGCATCAACAGGACGATCGCGAGGCTGACAGAGGAAAACTGCATCTGCACGGATGACTCACCCGGAGAAGAACTGTCAGAAAGGGAAAAGCAAGTGCTCATTGAGCTGGTGCATGGCCTTTCGAACAAGGAAATCGCTGATAAACTGCACATCAGCACGCACACCGTGATCAGCCACCGCAAAAACATCAGCCAGAAAGCCGGCATCAAATCGCTTTCCGGCCTCACCATTTATGCCATTACGCAAAAAATCATCTCCATGAAAGACATTCAGTCTGGAATATAGATATTTTATGTGTTTATATATATTCAACTGATTAATTATCTGGCACTTGTGTTTCCAAGCGAAATGCTATTGGCTATTGCTGGTAGCTTTTGGCTTTCTTGCCAATAGCTAACAGCCAAAAGCCTACTTAGTCCATACGCCCCCGTTAGAATAATCATCTCCTTGTATGTATATTCTTTGGTATGTAGGTTTCATGCCATACAAATTTTCTCCCCCAAAAACAGCTCCAATACCCAAAAACAGGGATTACCGGCACCGATAATACCTGATTTTGGGGATTGCAGGGTTTTAGCCACATTCCCATCTTTGCAGCAGTTTTTAATGGGAACAAAAAAGGTGCTGATACTATGTTTATAAACTGCCACGCACCTGCTTCGTTCCGGGTTATTACACCGGCCGCATGAACATCAGATATATTGTTGCGTTACTGTTTTCTATTCTTCTCACAGGCTTGGCTTTCATGGCTTACGCCGATACGATCACTATCAGTGGCGTGATCTTGAACGACCAGCGCGAAACCCTGCCTGCTGCCACGGTGCAACTCAATGACGGCGAGCATGGAGTGGTTACCGACCTGGATGGCCGTTTTGAGTTTTCCGGACTGCCTGCACAAACTTACAAGCTCAAAGCCAGCTACATGGGCTATGAAACCTATACCAGGATGATTGAGCCGGACCAGGTTTCAGGACCACTGGCCATCAGGATGGAGCCCTCAGAACTGTTGTTGCAGGAAGTCCAGGTAGCCGAAAACCGCAGACAAATTGCCAGGCGGGTGAACTCCATCTCGGTGGAACATCTGCAGGAAGATTTCTTTTCCGGGAACCAGGCCGGAAGTTTGATGCGCACCCTCAGAAGAATCCCGGGGGTGCATTCAATGGATGCGGGCACGGGCATGTCGAAGCCCATGATCAGGGGACTCGGTTTTTACCGCGTGGTGTTTGCGCAAAACGGGATCAAGCAGAGCGGTCAGCACTGGAGTCATCATACAGGGATCAGCATTGACCAGCACGCCATCAGCCAGATGGAGGTCATCAAGGGGCCTTCTTCCCTGCGATATGGCTCGGATGCCATCGGGGGCGTGATCAACATCCTCCCTGCCGCAATCC
>Ga0207421_10008489_pt1 | contig 10643 bp, 9 predicted proteins | sample SodLakKL_010_SED_4_FD_187542 | JGI IMG/M metagenome (GOLD analysis project Ga0207421, IMG submission 187542) | Alkaline sediment microbial communities from Lake Tanatar, Kulunda Steppe, Russia - 8KL_010_SED (SPAdes) (version 2) | ecosystem: Environmental > Aquatic > Non-marine Saline and...
GGCCGGCAATCATCGCCATGAGTATCCAGCGCAGCAGGCGGTCCAACTCGCCCCCCCTCTCCCATCACCGTCAGCGACCAACATCGTAATCATATTGCATGACTTTGTTCGGCTCCAGCCCCCGTGGGAACCGTAGGCGAACTATTGCGTGTTTCCAACGCTGCAGGGAGTGTAGTTTCCTTCAGCGAATACCGTGGAGTAGCGTATTGCTTGTCACGCGTCTTGGATTCCGATTTGGGGGGATGGACATGCAACCAGATATGCGGATATGCGGCGGTACCGTCGTCACCTCGGAGGGTGAACATCGAGTGGATCTACTGATTGCAAATGGTCGTATTTGCGGCTGGGCCTCGCCGGAGAGTCGTTTTTCGGCGGATGAACCGCAAACGATCGATGCCACGGGGAAGTATATATTGCCGGGCATCGTCGATCCGCACGTCCATTTCAACGAGCCCGGGAAGGACGCGCGAGAAGATTTTCACTCCGGCAGCCGGGCCGCCGCGGCCGGGGGTGTGACGACCGTCATCGAGATGCCGAACTCTTTGCCGCCCTGTCATTCGCGGGAAATTCTCGATCGGCGGGTGGCCTTGGCAGAGGAAAAGATGCTCGTCGACTTCGCCTTCTATGGTGCGGCCGGCGGGAGCAACCTCGATTCCATCGAAGACCTGGCGGCGGGTGGTGTCATCGGATACAAGACCTTTCTCACGCAACCGCCTCCCGAGCGGGCCGCGGAATTCGAGGGACTCAACGCAGATGGCCCCGGTGAGCTGTGGGACGTATTTCGTGCCATTGCCCGCACCGGGCTCGTGTCCGCCGTTCACGCGGAGAGCAGCAGGATGGCTCGCCGTCGACAGGACGAACTCGTTGCCGAGGGGCGCGGGGATTTTATGGCGTATGCCGAGAGCCGACCGGAAGTTGTCGAGCTGGAAGCGACCGCCAGCGCCTTGGTGCTCGCGCGTGACAGTGGGTGCCGGGTACAGCTCTGTCACGTGAGTAGCCCGAGGGCGGTGCTCATGGCGGCCACCTACAAGGAAGAGGGAGTCCCCATAACGGTGGAGAGTTGTCCCCACTACCTGACGTTCACGGAGGAAGCCCTGCGCGAATGGGGTCCGTACGCCAAGATCGCGCCACCACTACGCAGCGCCGAACACCGAGAGGGCCTTTGGGATTTGGTGCGCCTTGGGGAGATCGACATGTTGGGCTCGGACCATGCCCCCTACCTTCCCGAGGAGAAGTCGGACGGGATGGAGGATATCTTCAAGGGTGCATCGGGCCTGGCCTGCATTGAACTGATTCTCCCGATCATGATGGATCATGTTGCATCGGGTCGTTTGACGCTGGAAGATGTTGTTCGATTAATGTCGGAGAACCCGGCACGCGTATTCGGCCTTCATCCCAAGAAAGGACACCTGTATCCGGGGGCGGACGCGGATCTTGTCCTAATCGATATGGCCGGGGAGACGGAGGTCGACGTGGATGGTCTGCATACCCGCGGCAAGGCAGCCGCCAAGTTGTTTGACGGGATGCAACTGCAGGGACGCATCATCCAAACCATGGTCCGTGGCAAGACGGTGATGGAAGGTGACGCGATATCCGATCACCACGGGTGGGGAGAGTTTCAACGTCCCTCGCTTTAGCCTATTCGGAGGACGCCCGGTTTCTCAGCAGCACCAGGATAAGCAGGGGTATCCCGAGACTTACCGCGACGGTGAGCAGGAAGATCGGTTCGGATTCCAACAGGTGTAAGGGTGGGGGCCCCTGCAGCACCCATCGGGTGAACTCGCTGGATAGACGCATGGCAAGGAGGAAGAGAAGCACCGGAACAGACAGTCCGATGACCAGTCCAAAGGCGGCCGCCAGTACCCGGTCCGCGCGTTTGCGCGTAAACTCAGCCAAAGCGGTGATTGGGCGAAGGGCGAACAGGCCAATGACGGTCAGTACACCCACGATGAGTATGGAGATGATCACCCGTTGTAGATTCGCCAAGAGGCGTCCTCCTTGCTAGGGGGTTTCGCCGAAATACAGGGGATACCCGTCGCGTTCCCAGGCATGAATTCCACCGGTGAGGCTATAAGTATAGGAGAATCCCGCCTGCCGGAGGCTTCGTACGGCTGAGATGCTTCGAACTCCCGATCGACAGTATACCACGACCGGAGCGTCGGCTTGGAGTTCGGGGAAGTGGGCTATATCGGGGACACGGGCTCGCAATTCCCCGAGTGGGATCCATATGGCTCCCGGGATGCTCGAGGCCCCGATCTCCTCCTCGGTACGAACGTCCACGAGTTGGACGCGGCTGGTCTCAAGGAGGGATGCGACCAGTACGGCTTCGATCTCTTCTATGTCGAGGGGCAGGTCGCCGGGAAGACGATCGACGCGGTGATCAATACGTGCCGCAGTCCAGTGGGCGAGCACGAGGGCGGCCAGGGCGAGGACGAGCAGGATTAGCAGGCGGGGTCGAGGCATCGGCTGGGCGCCCCCTTTCGGAAATCCACCATTCATGATCGGGATTGCCTCAATTCTATTGCGCGCCCCGGCGAGCGTCAATCGACCGATATTGAAGAGAATGCCAAGCGAGGAGGGTACATGTTTTGATTATTCACAGCAAGGGTCCGGAGGCTCTGGCGGGCTTGATCAGGCGACTCGGTATACGGGCAGGACCGGTATGGGTCAAGGTAAACTGGACGGCACCGGCACCGGGTATGTTCACGAGCCCGGCGGTGCTCGAGGAAGTCCTCGACGCATTGCCTCGTCCGGTTGTGCTCCTCGAGGGACACAGTGTCGGGCGGCTATTGGTGCGGATTGCCGACCTGCCGGAGGATGAAGAAGGCTTTCGAGCGGCGGTCCGGGAGGGGGATCGCGCCTTCTTGAAGCGCACGGGGCTCGAGGAAATCGTGAATCGGCCGGACGTGGGCTACCTGAATGTCACCGAGAGTTATTGGTCGGGAGATGTGGTGAGTCCCGCCGATGTTCAGGCCCGCGTGCAGACACGATTTGGCGACCTTCATTATGAGAATCTCACCGGGGTCGTTCCGGATGCGCTCTATCGAGGTGCGAGAAGGGGGACACTGGTGAATCTCGCCAGGATGAAGGTGCCGGATCAAGATTCGGGGGACTGGAGTCTCGCCCTCAAGAACATGTTCGGCCTGATCCCGGATCCCTATCGAATTCGTTACCATCGCGAGGGACTCGCGGAAGCCATTATCGACATTAACCGCGTATATCGTGCCCTGTTCCAGGTGGTTGACATTGTCGAGGGGCTGGAATCCGTCGTGGTTTACTCCGAGGAGGGGGCTTACCGTGCACCATGGGGGCATTACGACTTGATGGATGCCCCTCGCTTGCTGGCCTTTGGAGAGAATCCGGTCGACCTGGAGAAGGAGATCGCCGCACATTTTGGGCGGGATCTAACCGGAAGACGTCTATTGCAGCTGGGGGCTGAGATATTCTAGCCGCTGAAGGTGGCCGTCCTTTCGCGCGAACGGACCGGTTTCGGAGCGTATGGATGCCCGGAGATGACGGAGGGACCTACGGCAATCCCGGCGTGCGCGATCATCCAGCCGGGGCAGGATGTCACGGCGAAACTCTTCTAGGTCGCGCACCCGAAGACGTTTCTTGGGATTCACAAATACATCCAGAGCCAGGTCGCGATATGTGAGGGCGACGGGTTGTTTCATAGGATCGAGTTGCGGGGGAAAACAAAGGTCGCAGTACCATCCGAGCAGTTGGGCATGAGCGTCCATCAGTCGAATGACGCTGTACCATAAGTCGGGTGAGAAATACTCGATTACCGGGTTGCCCGCGGTCATGCGGAAGTCACCGAAGTCACCCGTGTGCGTCCACCGGGCCCCGACTACAAGTTGCTCGTCCGTCCAACCGAGAACTCTCCCGGGATAACTGATGCGAACCACTCCCCCGGCGGATGCCTTCCGAACCAGCAAAGGGCTCCCTTCGTCGAGGTGGTGATCCCATGCGAGTGGATCAGGCAAGATTGTAACCCCTTTCTCTCAGACTCAAGATGACAATTGCTAAACAGCATCGGTGATCGGGTTTTCGCCCGTATTGCGCCCGAAGACGTCATGGATCCCGCGGGAGGCTCGGGACAATCCAACCGCTCTTTCGGTTGACAAGAAGGAGGCTCGCGGAGTTGAGGATGGCGAGAAGCGTGACCCCGACGTCGGCGAAGACCGCTGCCCATATGCCGGCCATCCCCAGGGCTCCCAGGGCCAAGAATGCAACCTTGAGGGTGAGTGCACCGACTGTATTCTGCACGACCCGTCCGCGCGTCTTGCGCGCGATCGCCAGTGCCGCCGGTAGCCGATCCAGTCGATCATCCATGATCACCATATCGGACACCTCGATCGCGGCGTCGGATCCCAATCCCCCGAGGGCCACACCGACATCAGCCGCGGTCAAGACCGGGGCATCGTTAATCCCGTCCCCGACAAAGAGAACGCCTCCCGGTGATTCGTCCGAAATTTCATCCACGTGGCGCACCTTGTCTTCGGGCAGAAGATTGGCTCGATACTCGTCGATGCCGACCGTCTTGGCGAGGGATCTCGCGGGGGCGGCATCGTCTCCGGTTAGCATGACGATACGATCAATACCCAAATCTCGCAGGGACGATACGACCATCCGGGCCTCGGGCCGTGGCCGTTCTCCCAGCAGAATACTGCCTGCGAGTTGGCCGTCATGCGCGACGAATACCGTGGCGGACTCGGCATCGGGAACCGATATCCCTTCCTCATGCAAAAGGCGACTGTTACCCACCAGGATCCTTCCCATCGGACCTTCGTGAACCACTCCGCGCCCGGGCTTTTCCTTCGAGAATCCTGTGGCGGCGTGGTTCGCATGGGCGGGCACATGGTCTAGGATGGCCCGGGCGATTGGATGTGTCGACTGGTCTTCTGCTTGCACCGCCAGCTTCAGCACGGAGTCCTCGGGGTACTCGGCGGTCCCGGTGATTTCCAAAACCTTCATCTTGCCATCCGTTAACGTGCCCGTCTTGTCCATGACCACTGTACGGACATCCACCAGGGCATCCAGCGTATTGGCCCCCTTCACCAGGAACCCGTTTCTGGAGGAAAGGCCGATGCCGGCGAAGTAGCCCAGGGGAATCGATACGACGAGGGCGCACGGACAGGAAATGACCAGTAACACAAGTGCGCGGTATGCCCAGGTCGCGAAGTCGTGGGCGGGTAGGATGAGCGGAGGAAGGACGGCCAGAGCGATGGCGGCCAGTACGACTGTCGGGGTGTACCATCGGGCGAATCGCGTGAGAAATCGCTCGACGGGAGCGCGGCGACTCGCAGCCTCCGTCACCAGGTGGAGTATTCGAGCCATCGCGGAAGAATCGTGACCACGCGTTACCCGGGCCGTGAGCGTTCCCGACACGTTCACGCTACCCCCGTGAATCTCATCACCCTTCGCCACGGGGCGCGGAATAGATTCGCCCGTCAAAGCAGAGGTGTCGATATCGCTATCACCTTCGATGATTTCACCATCCAGCGGGATACGTTCTCCCGCATAGATGCGGATGTGTTGCCCCGGCTTTACATGTTCCACGGGTATGCTCGCGGCGTTTGCGCCGTCCCATGTTCGTGCAGTCTCGGGCGATAGTTCCATCAGCGAGGTAACCGCCTTGCGGGATCGATCTACCGCGACGGATTGAAGCGTCTCTCCCACGCAGAAGAAGACCATGACCGCGGCTGCCTCCGGGTATTCCCCGAGGCCCAGGGCACCCGCCGTGGCAATAGACATTAAGACGTGTTCGTCGAATACCATGCGATTGCGGATACTGTTGAATGCAGACCGGATCACCGGATATCCGGAAACGATGTAAGCGAGCAGGAACAGCATCGTTCCCCAGTGTGGGGCGAGGTTCAGCACGTATCCGGGTAACCAACCGAAGGCGAATAGGGTGCCCGCGACGCCCACGCGAACGTAATGGTAAAGTCGCCCACGAAGGATGTCGTCGTGTTCACGCCCTGAGCGAGGATCCGGTTTATCCATGGGAACGAGTCGGAGGCTTGGATCGACGCCCTGAACGACCAAGCTGGCACGTTCGATATGCTCCGGGGGGACGTCGATCGTCGCGGCTGCATAGTTTACTGTGACCTCCTCGAGCCCCGGTTCGCGCTGCAGCGCGTTTTGGATTTCCTCAGCGCAAACGGGGCAGTCGAGCCCATCTATGCGAAATCGCATGCGACTCCCTCCATGGTCTTATCCTAGGCAGATTATGCCTCCAATGCAACGCAATTGCTACCATGACACATCAGCGAATTCCCCCGATGGCGGTTGGATGTTGGATGTTGGAAGCGCATGGTGATGTCGTTCACCCCCATCTTATGGCCTCGGTTGGAGTGCACGATACACACGTTGGCAGGAGCGGTTGCTGGAGACCTTCCATGGGCGATGTAAGGTCCTGTTTGAATCAACCCGCGAGATCACTGGCGTTCCTGTACGAAGATTTACACGCATGTACAAATTAGAATATCAAATTACATTCCATATTGGGGAGGAATGCACTCTGGCACCGAGAACTAGTAGGCCACGCCTCGACAATCGTCGGGGCGCACTTTTTTGGGTAGTGGAAGGATGGTAATTCTTGTCACGAAGTCACTTGGCGATACTTTTGGCACTGTTGCTGGTGGTCGGCCTCGCCGTGGTCGGCTGTCCTGCGGACGACCCGGAGCCGGCCCCGGACGACGATGACCCAGATGTCGTCGATCCGGATCCGGATGACGATGACCCAGATCCAGATCCCGTCGAACCCGAGGACCTGGTGATCGGATACTATAACGAGTTTAATCTCATGGATCCGCACAAGACATCGGCTGCCATGGATGGGCCGCCGCTGTTTGCCCTCTTCGACGGCCTAGTTGACGCGGACGGAACGACCGGTGAGCTGCATCCCAATCTCGCGACGGATTGGTCCGTGTCCGATGATGGACTGGTCTGGACCTTCGAACTCCGAGATGACGTCTACTTCCACGACGGCACGCACTTTGATGCCGACGCGGTGGTGGCCAACTTCGAGCGTATCGTAGACCCCGAAACCGTGTCCGAGGCGGCGCGTTTCGAGATCGGGCCCTTCAAAGAAGCCCGGGCGATCGATGATTACACGGTGGAAATCGAGCACGAGCAGCCTTATGGTCCATTCCTGCGCGGTCTCGCGCACTACTCCGTCATGATGGTGTCGCCCGCGGCAGCCGAGGAGTACGGTGAAGACTTCGGGACGGAAAATCCCGTGGGCACGGGCCCATATGTGTTCGAAGAATGGGTCGGTGGAAGCCACGCGGTTTTCAGCAAAAATCCCGATTACCACGGTGGCCCGGAGTTCACCAGTAATCAAGCATTCTACGAGAGCTTGGAATTCCGCTTCATCGAAGAGGATTCCACCAGGGCAGCGGCCCTCGAGACCGGGGAAGTCGACGTGGCGAGCAACATGGAACCCGCGGACTGGCTCCGTCTGAGAGACCAAGGCTTTGGCGGGCACCGCTATGACCGGCTTGGTTATCCTCCGGTCGGCTTGTTCATCAATGTGGACGGTGAGCCGACGGATGACGTCCGCGTGCGTCGGGCCTTGATCAAGGCCATCGATGAAGAGACAGTCATCGCGGTGGACGGGGAGGGAATTCCCGAGCCATCTGGTGGTGTCGTGTCCCGTCACGCCTGGGAATACAATCCCGACGCTGGAGAGATGTATGACTTCGATCCGGAAACCGCAGAACAGCTTCTCGACGATGCCGGTTGGGAGATGGGTGACGATGGATATCGCGAGCGTGACGGTGAACGCCTAGAAATCGTCTACCTGACGCTTACCGGTGCACGCTCCACCGCGGAGATCGTCGAGCCCATGTTGCGCGACGTCGGTATCGACGTGGAGATTCTGGTGCAGGACAATCCCATGCAGCAGAACACCGCCCAGGACGGGGAACACAACCTCGTGTGGACGCAGTGGGGCGGTACCGATCCGTCTGCACTGGCCGGGAGATACCACTCGGAGAACATCGGTGACGGGTGGAACTTCGCACACTATGACAATCCGGAGCTGGATGAACTCTTCGCAGAGGGAGAACTGGAGACGGATCTGCAGGCGCGCGAGGACATCTACCATGAGATCCAGATGATCCTAATGGAAGATGCCACTATCGTGCCGCTGCATAATGCCGCGATCTTGTGGAACTACCGCGAAGGCATCTCGGGCTGGGAGCCCTGGGATAGTACCGGCTGGTTCGGTTTCTTCATCAACCTCCACGAGTAGAGTAAGTAGAGAGTACCTTTCACCAAGTCACCAAGGCGATCGGAACCCTCGTGGTTCCGATCGCCTTTCCTCATGCTTTGCCAGAATACTTTCAATGCCCCGGACCTGGTACCTCGTTTGCATTGGGTTATCCTCCGAGGAATGATATCTTGATAACGTGTTTGCGGAATGTTGCCGGCATTGCATCATACGCGCGATATCCGCAAACCCTTGAGAGAGGGTGAGTTGGTTGGTCCGAAGAACTCCATTTACACTGGCCACACGTGCCGTCCCGCGCCTGGCGATCCGACCCGAAAATACCGCTTTCGTAATCCAGGACATGCAACGGTATTTCGCCGATCCTGAACTGGGCCTGGCGCAAACGGCGGCGGCGCGCGGAGTCGCCCGGGAATTTCACTCCTACTTCGAGCAATTGGACGTGGCCCGGGACAATATTGATCTGTTGATGGGCGAGGTGAGAGCACGGGGCATGCCCGTCCTGTTTACCCGTTGGGCATACACCGAGCCGAGATACCTTTCCCCGCTTCAGCGAAGCATCGGGGCAGAGATCGGAATGGACGATCCCGAGGCCGAGCTCCTTTATTCCCCCGATGTGGATGCGGGTGACGCCGTGATTAGCAAGACGGGCCTGGGTGCGTTTTCGTCCGATGCCTTCGAGGAGGAGCTCAGAATACGCAAGGTGGAGAATCTCATCCTTGCCGGCGTGGTGACCGAGTTCGGAATTCGCTCGACGGCGCTGGCCGCCATCGATCGCGGCTATCGCGTGATCATCGTCGGGGATGCCTGTGCGGGAATTACCCTCGAGACCCATCGGCACGCCATATCCGAGCTCACCATCGGCACGATGAAGGTGCGTTCAACCGGAGAGATTCTCCGCTATGCCGAGGGTCTGGATCATGAGGATCTGATCCTGGTCTGAATGTCGGGGTTATTGAAGGGATGAAGATGTATGGCAGTAGTGCGTACGGTGCTCGGAGATATTTCCCCGGATAGCCTGGGGAACTGCCAGACCCACGAGCACATCATTTGTGATCAGCGTAAAGCGCCCTTCGCCCAGATCATTGACAGGGCGCGTTCGGTGAAGAAGACCTACATGATACTCACCGACGAGGAGCGGGCGATAGAAGAACTGAAGAAGTACCGCGCGGCCGGTGGTTCGGCGGTCGTTGACGTTACGACGCACGGATGGGGTCGAGATCCGGAGGCGATGGCCCGCATCTCTCGCGCATCGGGTGTACACATCGTGGCCACGGGTGGGTTTTACACCGAGCCCCACATCCCTACCTTCGCCGAAGAACGCTCCATCGGCGAACTGGTGGAATGGATCATCTCCGAGTTCGAGACGGGGATGGACGGAACCGACATCAAGGTTGGCCTGATCAAGTCGGGTATCTATCACGGGCGAATCGAGAATCTCGAGAGAAAGTGCCTGCGGGCGGTGGCCCGGGCGTCTTTGGAAACGGGACTCGCCATCACCACGCATACCAGCGGCGCCAGGAGATACGAAGTACCCGGCGGCAATCTCGGGATGTATCATCTCGAGGTGCTTTTGCAAGAGGGTGTATCCCCTCATCGGCTAATCAACGGGCACGTTGATGAACGTCCCGACATCGGCTTCCTCAGCGAACTTTGCGAGATGGGTTGTTACATCCAGTTTGATGTCATCGGCAAAGAGCATTGGCTGCTCGATGCGACTCGCGTAGACCTGTTGAAGGAACTGATCGCACGCGGTTACCTCGACCACATCCTGATGGGCACAGATCGCTGTCGCCAGCACGAATTGTACGAGGAGCTCGGTGGCAAGGGTTACACCCACCTGCTCGAGACGTTTGTACCCATGATGAAAGAGGGAGGCATCGCGGAAGGGGACATCTGGACCATGCTCTCGGAGAATCCGGTCCGTGCCCTGGGTGTCGAGGCCTGAGGGAGAAGAGCGTGACGTCTCTTGAACATGAACGGGGGTTCGAGTACGATATCGGTACACAACATGTATTCACGCCATGGCAGGCAAAACCATTTGGCGCATGAGGAGTGTTATAAGGTGCCGTTGAGTCAGAAGGCATACGAGATTCTCCGCCGAAGAATCATCACGCGTGAGCTGGAACCCGGGACCGTGTTGAGCGAGCAGCAAGTCGCGCGGTCACTGGAGATGAGCCGCACCCCGGTTCGGGAAGCCCTGGCGCGGCTGCAGAACGAGAAGCTCCTCAAGTATGTACCGCAAAAGGGTGTATCGGTCCGTGAGCTTACCGTCCGCGATTTCGTGGATGTGGCCACCTTGTTCCGCGCGCTTCAGACTTTTTCTGTGACGGAAATGATTCGATTGGAACGGGAGTTCTGCTTGGATGCCATCATTGCGCTGCACGAAAGGCAAAAGGCGAAC
>Ga0207421_10008490_pt1 | contig 10642 bp, 9 predicted proteins | sample SodLakKL_010_SED_4_FD_187542 | JGI IMG/M metagenome (GOLD analysis project Ga0207421, IMG submission 187542) | Alkaline sediment microbial communities from Lake Tanatar, Kulunda Steppe, Russia - 8KL_010_SED (SPAdes) (version 2) | ecosystem: Environmental > Aquatic > Non-marine Saline and...
GGCACCACAGACACCTTTCGATGCTTTCTTGGTTATACGGCAGGGCCCCTGCAGGCAAATCCGGCAGCAAACACCGGTCCGCCCGAAGTTACACTGGGGTTGCATATTAACATAACGTTCGTAGGCGGTTTCATGCTGGCCGTTTTCGCTGTTTTTATCGATTACCGCCAACGCCGCCGGGTCAATTGTTCTTCTGTTGTCAACTTTTTTCTTGCCTTCGGACATTATTTGGTCTAACCTCCTTGATAGATTTGTGAGATAAGGATCTTGCTGGTCATGCTTTTCTGTCCCCTTGGTACATTGTTTATTTTACAAAACAATAAATCTAAACGTTAAACATTTAAATGCGGTTTTTTCACCTCCCGGCAGTAGTCATTTCATATATTTTCTCCAGCCCGGGTAAAAGGTCTTCTTTTTCTGCCACCAGCGGTTTTTCGCGGCGGGCCTTCTCCAGGACTTGCTCAGAAAATGGAATCATCCCCACAAAACGCTCCGGGGGAATTTGGGATTCTAAGTAAGCGCGATCTTCAGCGCTGCGGATCTTGTTGCCGACAAAAAATATTTGACCGATGTTTAAATCAGCAGCAAGTTTATCAACAGACTTTGCGGTGCTTACGCCGGCCCGGGTTGGCTCGACTACTACCAGCATCACTTCAACACCACGGGCAGTGCCGCGGGTCAGGTGCTCGATGCCGGCACTCATATCGAGGACAACCCCTTCCTTACGATCGAGAAGCAGGTCGGTCAAAACGGCGTTTAAAAAAGAATTTTCCTTACAGTAGCAGGCTGAACCGCCCTGCTTGATACCGCCCATTTTCAGAAACCTGAGTAACCCATCATGAAGGGTATAGTTTTCGAGGACATCATCAACGTTGGGATTTAAGTCTACCAGCGTTCCTCCACCGGCATTTTTAGCCTCGATTACATCCTGCAGTTCAATTAAAGGTCTAAGCTGATCGAGTTGATCCGGATCCAGGCCGAGCACCAACCCCAGGTTGGCATCGGGATCTGCATCAACCGCAAAGACCGGCTTTTCATTTAGCGTAAAACAGCGCACTAATTGCGCGGACACTGTTGATTTGCCCGCGCCGCCTTTACCGGAAACAGCTATTTTCAATATATACACCTCATAAAGGGGAAAAAAAATATACCCCTTGAATTTTTACTGACACAATCCTTCTCATTCGACAAAACCCGCTAAAAATCCTTTATAGAGCTTAAAGTTGGTACATTCATAATTTTTAAAAAAAACCCTCCCTTCAAGAGGGAGGGTTTTATAAGCTACTTTTTATTAAAGGTCAGTTCATCTTCTTCATCTACATTGACCGAAACAGTATCCCCGGGAGAGATCTTGCCCTGCAGCAGCTCTTCGGAGATGCCGTCTTCAAGCTTTCTCTGGATAACCCTTCTTAAGGGGCGGGCCCCGTAAGTCGGGTCAAAACCTTCCTGCAGGAGTTTGCCCTTAACATCATCTGATACTTCAATGTGCAGGTCGTACTCCTCGATTCGTCTATTCAGCTCATTTAGCATGATGTCGACAATTTGCCTGATATGCTCTTCGCTGAGCGCATGGAACACAATCAGGTCGTCGACACGGTTCAGAAACTCGGGACGGAATGTCCGTTTCAACTCATCCATGATCCGCTCTTTCATCTTGTCGTAATCGGCCTCTTCATCGGTTGTTCCAAAACCGACAGTTGACTTATTGATGAAGTTTGCCCCGACGTTTGAAGTCATGATTACAACAGTATTGCGGAAGTCAACAGTGCGACCCTTGCCGTCGGTCAGGCGTCCGTCTTCTAAGATCTGCAGCAGGATGTTAAATACATCCGGGTGTGCTTTTTCCATTTCGTCAAGCAAAATGACCGAGTAGGGATTGCGGCGAACTTTTTCTGTCAGCTGGCCACCCTCTTCGTAACCGATGTAGCCCGGAGGCGCCCCGATCAGGCGGGCGGCGGTATGCTTCTCCATGTACTCGGACATATCGAGACGGATCACCGCATTTTCATCTCCGAACAACGCTTCGGCCAGGGCCCTGCCAAGTTCGGTTTTGCCAACTCCCGTTGGTCCGAGGAAAATAAAGGAGCCGATCGGCCTCTTCGGGTCTTTTAAACCGGCCCGGGCCCTGCGCACTGCACGCGATACCGAGCGGACTGCTTCATCCTGCCCGATAATCCGGTTGTGGAGGGTATCCTCTAAGTTCATCAGGCGCACAGATTCTTCTTCAGCCAGGCGCTTAACCGGCACGCCGGTCCAGCTTGAAACGATGTAAGCAACATCTTCCTCGGTGACAAGGGACAGATCTGATGCCCCCACTTTCTGCTCCCACTCTTTTTTCTGTTCTTCAAGATCTTCTTTCAGTTTATGCTCTTCGTCGCGCAGTTTGGCTGCTTTTTCAAATTCCTGGTTGCGGACCGATGATTCTTTTTCCGTGCGCAGGTTGTAGAGCTTTTCTTCAACTTCTTTCAAATCGGGCGGCACGGTATAGTTACGGATCCGCACCCGGGAGGCGGCTTCGTCAATTAAGTCAATCGCCTTATCCGGCAGGTAACGGTCGGATATGTATCGGTCTCCAAGCTTAACCGCGGCCTCAACTGCATCATCTGTAATTTTAACCTTGTGGTGTGCTTCATAGCGGTCGCGTAGCCCCTTTAAGATTTCAACACTCTCCTCGCGGGTCGGTTCACCAACAAGGATTTGCTGGAACCTTCTTTCCAGGGCCGGATCTTTTTCAATGTGCTTACGGTATTCATCAAGGGTTGTCGCCCCGATACACTGCATTTCACCACGGGCCAGGGCCGGCTTCAGGATGTTTGAAGCGTCGATCGCGCCTTCAGCGGCGCCTGCTCCGATCAAGGTATGCAGTTCGTCAATAAAGACCATGACATTGCCGGCCTGGCGAAGTTCATTCATCAACTTACGCAGGCGCTCTTCAAACTCACCGCGATACTTGGTTCCAGCAACAACAGCAGCCAGCTCAATGGTTACAACCCTTTTATCGCGTAGAATTTCAGGCACTTTGCCATCAATAATCTGCTGCGCCAACCCTTCGGCAATGGCAGTTTTGCCAACACCCGGTTCGCCAATCAGACAGGGGTTGTTTTTAGTTCTGCGGCTTAAGATCTGAATAACCCGCTCGATTTCTTTCTCCCGTCCGATGACCGGATCGAGTTTGCCTTCTTTTGACAGCTTGGTCAAATCACGACCAAAGGTATCAACCGTTGGAGTCTGCGGCTCCGACTTTTCGCCTTCCGCAGACCTCTCGCTGGTTTCTTCGCCACCCAGAAGCTGTATAACTTCCTTACGGGCCCTTTTTAAATCAAGACCAACGTTGGAGAGGACCTGAGCGGCAATGCCTTCACCTTCTCTGACCAAACCAAGCATCAGGTGCTCGGTTCCCACATAGTTATGCCCAAGATTCTGGCTTTCTTCAATAGCCAGCTCAACCACCCGCTTAGCCCGCGGGGTATAGCTGATGCCCTGCTGAATAACCTTGTCGCCTTTCGGGGTAATCCTTTCCACTTCCTGGCGGACACGGTTTAAATCAACAGACATATTTTGCAGGGCCCTGGCAGCAATACCCGAACCTTCCCGGGCTAATCCTAAAAGCAGGTGCTCGGTGCCGATAAAGTTGTGATTCAAGCGCTTGGCCTCTTCCTGGGCCAGGACCAAAACCTGCTGAGCTCTTTCAGTAAATCTTCCAAACATAAACATTTAAGTTCACCTCTTTTATTAAGCTGTCTATCTTAACAGCTCGTTGTTGTTTTATGCAAAGTGGCGGTTTAGCGCCTCCCTGACGCGAACCGGCCTTTCGAGATTTTTTTCACGGTTACTCAACTTCTTTCTTGCCATCAACTGCAGGCAGCCCGGACGGACCAGGACCAGCAGTTCGTTTAACAGATTCTGATCCACCTCTTTAATCAGCCCCAGGTCATGGCCGAGACGCAGATCAGAAATAAGCTGGATTGCTTCCTGGAAGCCCATTATCCTGGCATGCTTTAGAAGTCCCAGGGCACGCCAGGCTTTATCTGACAACTCTTCCCTCTTCTTGTCAAGTAAAGTCTGACGTGCATTTTGCTCCTGCTCAATAACCTGGCAAATTACACTGGACAAATTGGTTATGATCTCTTCTTCATTCTGGCCCAGCGTGACCTGGTTTGATACTTGCACCAGGTTGCCGACAATTTCGGTTCCCTCCCCATAGAGACCTCTCACCATTAACCCGACCTGTGACAGGGCACCCAGGTAGCGGCTCATCTGCCTGGTCATCACCAGGGCAGGCAGGTGCATCATTACAGATGCTCTGAGCCCGGTACCGATATTAGTGGGACAGGCTGTCAGGTAGCCATACTTTTCATCAAAAGCATATTCAAGTTCACTTTCAAGAATATCGTCAAGTTTTCCTGCCTCAGACCAGGCTTCTTCAAGCTGCAAGCCTGGCAGAATAGCCTGTATGCGCAGATGATCCTCTTCATTTATCATCAGGCTTAAATCTTCGTCCGATCGAAGAAACAGGGCTCCATGCTTTGCGTCTTTAGCCAAAAAGAAACTTATCAGGTGCTTTTCAACCAGGGCCTGCCTCTCAAGTTCGGAAAGCTGATCCATTAGTAAATACTGAAAATCAGAAAAGCAAGCTTTGTCCTGTGTGACAGATATTATCTTGTTTAAAACCTGCTCTGTCTCATCCCCTGAAGCAAGGCAGGGAAAAGGGTAATGCTGCAGGTTTCTCGCTGCCCTAACTCTTGAGCTGATTACTATATCATTTTCCGGGCCGCTTCCCACCATCCAGCGGCTCAGGTTAAACTCGAGCTGTTTCAATTTTAGTCTCCTTCTTGGTTGTGATCGTCATCTTCATTTTCTGTATCTTTCCTGTCAATTTCCTGCTCTATTCCCCTGATTCGATCACGAAGCTGGGCTGCCTTTTCAAACTCTTCATTTTGCACCTTTGTCTGCAAGTCATCCTTTAGTTGATCTAATTCTCTTAAAATATTAACTCGTTCTCGTGCTTTTTCAGGCACTTTTCCGGTATGGCTGCTGCCTCCGTGAATTCTTTTCAACAGCGGCTTTAACTTATCCTCAAAAGCAGGCACACAATCACTGCACCCCAGGCGTCCCAGCTGGCCAAACTGGGCAAAAGTCAGGCTGCATGAAGGACACTTCTTATCATCTGCCAGCATTTCTTCCCGTTTTCCATATAACCCCTGGTTAAGCATACTAGAAAACAACTTATGCAGTGAAAATTGCGGCTCAAGGGAAAAGTCAAGTTCATCTTTTTTTCGCGCACAGGATTCACAAAGGTTTAACTCTGACTGTTTGCCGTTCACGTTTTTTACTATATGAATATTTGCTTCATTTTGCCGGCATTCCTGGCATAACATGCAAAACACTCCATTAACTTTTAATAACCCGGTTTAATTAACTTCTGCAGAGCTTCCTTGAATATCCTGTGCCTAAGCTCGATACTCTGCTCCGGGTTCAATCCCAGGGTCTCATAAATATCTTTCCCTGTTAATATCTGCAGTAAAGCAGCCTCACGCCTGGAGATTATCTTTTCTTCTCTCATACGTTCTATCAACTGCCTTAACCTTTCAGAATCAAAGCTGTTTTTGCAGGCATCCTCAATTAGTTCTTGAAAAATCTTTGCCTGTTCGCCGTTAATGCGATAAATTTTGATACAACCGCTTCCACCTCTTCTGCTTTCAACCAGGTACCCTCTTTCCGGCGAAAACCGCCTCTCAAGAACATAGTTGATCTGAGAAGGCACACAAGAAAACTTCCCGGCCAGTTCACGCCTTTTGACTTCAATACATTGATCCGCGCTAAGTGCCAGCATTTTCTTAATATATTCTTCAATGTAATCTGTTAGATTTGGCATTTTAACGGGCCTTTCCTTGAATCTGACCTTCTCTGACCAATATTATGTTACCTCAAATATCGGACTATAGCAAGGCCAAATTTAGGCATGAGGGGTTTCTGTGATGTTTATTTGGAGGTTTTTTGCCTCTTTGCTTTAACTAACGGCGCTATGCTGGCATTTATGTTTACATCTGTTGCACAAGGCCGGTGCATTTTAACCTGATCAATAAGTGAGCGCAATTTTATCAGCACGCAAAGGCAATTGAATATTGCTGAGCAACCATGAACGGCTAAAGAATCTGTCCATCAGCATAATCGCTTCTTACCACTTCGTTTCTCCAGACAATTTCCCTGATTCCATCTAAGTCATATAAAGCATCAAACAGTTCGCTGAGCTGCAAACCTGAGGGCATTTCAACCAAAAAATCAATGGTAATAATTTTTTCTCCGCTTTTTTCATCTTTATCCGGATCTCCAAGCTCACTTTTCCTGATATTAATCATTCTTTCGCCAAGTTCAGCTCCTATGCGGCCGAGCAAGCCGGGTTGGTCAACAGCCCTGATACGCAGATTGTTCAAACGGCTGCGGGAGAAAAAAACAGCTTCGGCTTTTCTGAGCAGGAGGAGGCTGATCAAGACAAAAACCGTGGTCAATGTCGCCCCCAGGTAAAAACCGATTCCTGCAGCCAGACCGACCCCGGAAACGACCCAGATGGTTGCTGCCGTAGTCAGGCCGCGTACACTGCCGCGCTGCTGCAGAATGGTGCCGGCGCCAAGAAAGCCGATCCCGGTAACCACCCCGGCGGCAATCCTGCCAGGATCAGCCAGGAAGCCCTCGCCCATCTGCCCGGTAAAACCATAGGCCGACACCATCATGATCAGGGCAGAGCCTGAACAAACCAGGATATGGGTACGAAAACCGGCCGGACGGTTATGCCTCTCCCGTTCAAAACCGATCACACCGCCTAAAACTACTGATAGAATTAATCTTGCAGCTATTTCCCACGCTTCAATAAACATCTTTCGTCCACACCTTTAAGTAAAAAGATACTGAGCTGCAGCAGTAGCGGCAATAGCTCCATCCGAAGCGGCTGTAATAACCTGGCGCAGGTACTTCTTGCGAATATCGCCAGCAGCATATACCCCATCAATGGAAGTTTCCATTTTGCCGGAGGTTATGATAAAGCCCCTGTCGTCTCTTTCCATTTCCAACCCTTCAAGAAAACCGGCCTTCGGTTTACGGCCGGCATAGATAAAGAGCCCCTGCACATCAAGATCACGATCCTGGCCATCCTGCTTTATTTTTAAACCATCTACTTTTTTTTCTCCCTGAATTTCGCTGACAGTGGTATTCCAGAGAACTTCAACAGATGGGATTTTCATTACTTTATCCTGCAGCCAGCTGCAGCCTCGAAACTGATCGCGGCGGTGAATAAGGTATACTTTTTCGGCAAAACGGGTTAAAAATATAGATTCTTCCAGGGCTGCATCCCCACCGCCGACCACAGCAACGTTCTTGTTCCGGAAAAACGCAGCATCACAGGTGGCACAGTAGGATACACCGCGCCCGAGCAGTTCTGTTTCTCCTTTTACCCCAAGCAAGTTAGGCTCAGTGCCGGTAGCAATCAACACGGTTTTTCCTGCAATACTGCCGGAGGTGGTTTCCACTTTCTTAATTTCCCCTTCAAGGTTTACATGTTCCACCTGGGCCATTTCAACGGGAACATCCAGGCTTTCCATTTGCTGCTGCAGCAGCATACCGAATTCGGCTCCAGAAATTCCTTCCGGAAAAGCCGGGTAATTATCAAGGCGGTCTGTTGATACAATTTCTCCACCTATATTCATCTGTTCAATAATTATTGAAGTAAGACCGGCCCTGGCAGCATAAATAGCAGCCGTTGAACCGGCCGGCCCACCGCCGATTATAACCATATCGTAAATATTTTGTTCATTCATTACATTACCTCCTGCCGGCTGTTTAATGGTTATTATCCGTCATATGGCCAAGACTGTCAATAAACTGAGACCTGCAAGTATAGAGATTTAGTGATGTTGTGGTATAATGTTCTCAGAACAATTGCAACCAAGTTTATGGAATTGGAAGGAGGCAGAAAAGATGAGAGAACAGGTAGAAAAAGCCCTGGATAAAATTCGCCCGGCCCTGCAAAGGGATGGTGGCGATGTTGAACTGGTGGAAGTTGGGGACGACGGAATCGTTAAGGTTAGGTTAACCGGCGCCTGCGGCGGATGCCCCATGTCCCAGGTTACCCTGAAACAGGGGATTGAAAGAGTTTTAAAACAGGAAGTCTCGTCGGTAAAAGAAGTAGTTTCTGTATAAGTTACCGGATTTTAAAAAGCCCGGGGCAACCCGGGCTTTTTATATGTTTTTTGGAGGTTTTCGATTTGACTGAAATATACCTCGACAACAGCGCAACAACCAGGCCCTACCAGGCTGTAATTGACCTGACCGGCACTATCCTGGCTGAATCTTTTGGCAACCCTTCTTCCATGCATTGCAAGGGGATCGAGGCTGAAAAGCTGATTGCCACGGCCCGACGGCAAGTAGCCGCAATTTTTGAAGGGCACGAAAAAGAGATATTTTTTACTTCGGGAGGCACCGAAGCTAATAACCTGGCCATAAAAGGCGCCGCTTATCGTAACCGTCGCCGCGGCACACACCTGGTAACGAGTGCTATCGAGCATCCTTCCGTTTTAAGCTGCTTTCAATTCCTGGAGCAAGAAGGTTTTAATGTAAGCTATTTAGAGGTCGACCGGCAGGGGTTGGTTAACCAGGAGCAGCTGGAAGATGTTGTCGGAAGTGAAACTGTGCTGGTCAGTATTATGCATGTTAACAATGAAATTGGTTCCATTCAGCATCTTGAAGAACTGGGTAGAACTATTAAAAACAGCAGCCGCGAAGCACTTTTCCATGTAGATGCCGTACAATCATTCGGCCGCTTGCCGCTAAAACCTGATACCTGGCAAGCTGACATGGTTACAGCAAGCGCTCATAAAATTCACGGTCCCAGGGGTGCGGGATGCCTGTGGGTTAAAAAAGGCACCCTGCTGCAGCCTCTGCTACATGGTGGTGGCCAGGAGTACGGACTGCGCTCCGGCACTGAAAACACGGCTGCCATAGCAGGTTTTGGATTAGCCGCAGAGATTTGCAAAACCGGGCTTAAAGAAAAAGCTGCTCAACTAGATGATTTGAAACAAGCTTTTTATCATAAACTGCTTGAGGTAGGCGCATCATTCACAATAAACGGGCCGAAACCGGAAGAGAGCGCGCCGCATATTATTAATCTATCTTTTCCGGGTCTCAAGGCGGAAATGCTGCTGCACTCTTTGGAAGAGAAAGGTGTTTATATATCTGCTGGTTCTGCCTGCCACTCAAAACATCCGGATCCAAGTCATGTTTTAGAAGCAATAAGAACGGACAAGGAGAATTTAGATAGTGCCCTGCGTTTCAGTTTTTCCAGTTTTAACACCATCGAAGAAGCAGAGAACGCCGCATTAATTACAGCAAGAGTAACAACAGAGCTAGAAAAATATATTTCCTGATCGGCCTGAACTGCTATGATAATGTGTGGTTTTCTAAAAAATTACTATGCAGCTGCGAAATGTTTAGTTTCTGAGATTGGAGACAGTATAATATGAAGACAAAAATTCTGGTCAGATATGGTGAAATCGCTCTAAAAGGTAGAAACCGTAACGAGTTTGAACAGCAGCTGCAAAATAATTTAAAAAGCGCCGTAAGCAGTTTAGGTGGCAAGGTCGCCCGCCTGCACGGTCGCCTGCTGGTGACCGGCCCTGAAGAAAACTGTGACAAAATAATTGACCAGGCCAGCAAAACCTTTGGCGTCATATCTGTCAGCAAAGTCCGTGAAACCGAACTTGATTTGGAAAAGATAAAAGTTCTTGCCGCAGAAATTGTAAATGAGTTGCCACCGGATAAGCTTGCTTTTAGAGTGGACACCCGTCGATCAAATAAAAAATTTCCCTATGATTCGCAGGAAATTAATCACTCGCTCGGAGCTTACCTGCAGTCAGTCAGGCCGGAGCTTGTGGTTAATTTAAAAAATCCTGACTTTACAATCTCGCTTGAAATCGGCTTCGATAAGGCTTATCTCTACAAGGATCGGGTTTCCGGTCCGGGAGGCTTGCCGCTGGGCGTCACCGGGCGCTGTCTGCTTTTACTTTCGGGCGGAATTGACAGCCCGGTAGCCGGATGGCTGGCTATGAAGAGAGGAATGACCATGGAAGCTCTGCATTTTCACAGCTTCCCATTTACCAGCCGCCGTTCCCAGGAAAAGGCCGTCGATCTCTGCCGTAAGCTGGCCGCTTACGGTAACGAGATCCAGCTGCACCTGATCAGCGTTACGAGCATTCAAAAAGAAATCAATGAAAATTGCCCCAAGGATTACAGCATCATCCTGCTGAGGCGCATGATGTACCGCCTGGCCGAAAAGTTCTCTCGCCAGCATAATTTACAGGCCCTGGTTACCGGGGAGAGCCTGGGACAGGTCGCCAGCCAGACCCTGGAGAGCATCGAAGTTGTAAGCAAAGCTTCCAATATGCTGGTTCTAAGACCACTAATTGGAATGGATAAAACTGAGATTATAAATAAAGGGATTGAAATAGACACCTATGAAACTTCAATTCTACCTTACGAAGACTGCTGCACCGTATTCCTGCCGAAAAATCCGATAACAAGGCCCAGGCTTGAAAATGTTTTACAGCATGAAACTGTCCTGGATATTGACAGGCTGGTTGATGAGGCGCTTGCT
>Ga0207421_10008491_pt1 | contig 10641 bp, 14 predicted proteins | sample SodLakKL_010_SED_4_FD_187542 | JGI IMG/M metagenome (GOLD analysis project Ga0207421, IMG submission 187542) | Alkaline sediment microbial communities from Lake Tanatar, Kulunda Steppe, Russia - 8KL_010_SED (SPAdes) (version 2) | ecosystem: Environmental > Aquatic > Non-marine Saline and...
CTTTGGAGGGTACCAGATATTGATGATTTTTATAATTTTGAAAATTATTTGTTTGATTTTCATTCATTAACCGTATCCAATATTGGGGTCACATTAAAATCATGCAGACAAGTTAATTCACCAAACGAAGTCTGTAACACAGAAGAACATCCAAGATGGAATGAACATTATGAAAATAATGGATTAGATTTGTTTAATTTTTCTGGAGTTCCTGGTGGTTATCGTAATGCGACCAATGAAACTGATTTCCAGGGTTTGGGTGTTCGTTCTTTTTTATGGGTGAATACTGAGTATACAAATCAAATGGGTTACGCTAAAGGTCTTTTTAATGAATTGGGTAATTTTCCACTAATGCAACGCTTAAAAAATATGGGTTTGAATGTTAGATTAGTAAGGGATGCAACTCAGGAGGAAATTGAAAACAAAAACGATGGTGATTTATGTGAAGAATATATGGGTAACGATAAGAAAACATACTCAACCATAAAAATAGGACAATTTGTTTGGTTAAAAACCAACCTAATCGAAACTAAATCAATGGATAAAACCGATATACCTAATATCGAGGAGATGAATGAGTGGAGAAACGTAACATCGAAAGGAAGATGCTCATATGGAAACAATGATTCTTATTCTTTCTATTTAAAAAGAACATATAGATATCTTTACAGAAAATTAATTAGTATATTTGATAAAACATTTAACGACCCATTTAATTAAAATTTTTGTATATTTGAAAAAAAATAAATGACAAAAAACAAGAAAAATCCAGAGGATTTTAAAAAAGAAGAAAAAAGTAAAATATTGAGAATGAATGGTTGGTATGAGTTACAAAAAACCAATAACTGGGTTTATGGTAACGATGTACCAAAAAAATGGAAGGGATTGGATTTGGAGGGTGCATTTGAAAAATTTTATGAAAAAAACAAAAAAAGGATTCAATTTTACGATGGAAAATAACACAAATAAAGAAAAAAATAATATTTCATATGAGAGGGCAATTGAATATGCAAAAATGAAATACGGGGATAGGTTTGATAAACCCGAATTTGAAATTGATGTAAATGTTACGATTTATGATTTTATGCTTGGTCATATGAAAGGATTGGAAGATAAAAAACAAAAAAAATGAAAACAAAACATGGTTTTAATTTAATACCCTCACCACATGATGAGAGAGATTTTAACATTGATTCATTATACAAAACAAAGTTAGAATTACCCAACGTTTTAGATTATCGTAGTGATTTAAACCCAGTTAGAAATCAGGGTTCACAAGATTCTTGTGCTGCGATGACTGCTGCTGTTATGAAAGAATGGCAAGAACATAAAGAATTGGGGTTTGAAAAATATATGTCACCACAGTTTGTTTATAATCTCCGCCCAAATAAGTCAAATACAGAAATGACTGCAAGAGATGCAATGGGTATTTTGAAAAAAAAGGGGATTTTACCTGAGACAATTTACCCGTATGGGACCACAAAAAAAATTACAGATAGATTATTAGATGCAGCAGGTAATTTTAAAATTCAGGCATATGGTAAGATTGATACGCTTTTTACCGCAAAAACAAATTTATTAACCAATGGTCCTTTATTTGTTGGGTTTCCTGTTTATAACGAACATAATGGTGAATTTTGGAAACAAACACATCATAATCAAGAACTTTTGGGTGGACATGCAGTAGCCATTGTGGGGTGGTTAGAGAATGCTTTCATTATTAGAAATAGTTGGGGTAAAAATTGGGGGGATGGTGGATATTCATATTATCCTTTTGATGATTGGGGTGTGCATTGGGAAGTTTGGGGAACAATTGATGATGAGTCTTGTGATGAAAAATTAGAAGAAATATTAAACAACGTTAAAGATTATAAACCTAAAGGATGTTTGACAAAAATTTTTGGAATATTTTAAATAAAAAAATAAATGAGAAGTAACATGGAAAATATATTAAAGAAAAAAGCAAAAAAACTTGCCATGCTCATCATTGAAGATTATCGGTCTAATTTTGATGAAATCATGGATTTGGCGTATGATATAAATTATGAAACAAAGAACACCGAAATAGAACTTTCGGGTCCGTTAATGAAGTGGAATGTGGAAGATAAAACTGGTAGAACTTATAGGGAACAACCTATAGATGGGGATTCCAATAAAAAATTGGATGACGATGTCCATTTAAGCACCTGATTAGTAATTAACATATACAAACTCTGTGATTCTAAACCGTGCTGCGGGATTAATACTTGCGTCCTTTTCCCACACACCACCACCTGAAAATTCACTACCTGCTGAACTAGGTGGTGAAGTGTTTCCTGATATATACCTACCATTTTGTCCACTCCAATCTTCCGTTATTGTACCAATATGCCCAAACCTTGTTTCATCCCTTTGATAAATCGCAAGAGAACCCTTTGGCATTGTAACCACACCAGCTAAAACCCTTCCTGCAGAAACTTGCAATCTCGTGGGTGTTTGATATACATAATTTCTTGCCAGTCCTGTTTTGAGAAGTGGTTCTTTAATACCACCCTGATGAAGCCAGGCAGATTGAGATGCTGCACACCATGGATTATTGGGTGGTAATCCAACAAATCCTAACCAAGCATTTATTGAATCGGTTGATGGGACCCCAATATTTGCCCTTGCGATTTCAATATGGGGAAAAGTATCCACCCCCAAAACCGGTTCTTTGGGTTGGTAAATTGTGTCGTTATCAACATCACCATTATCCTTTATTGTGTCAATATCACAAATTGGAGGTTCGGTAACATCGTTAGAATCATTATCAACGAATTCAGAGCATTGCTGCAGCGAAAATATAAGCAAAAGCAAATATATATATTGCATAGGCTATTGGATTGTTTTCAAGTATTTTTGTCGTTTCTATTTGAGGAAACAACATTTCTTCGGTTATTTTTAATGCCCCACATACTGCGAAACCTGTTGATAATGTATAAATTAATCCACTGTATTGTGGTAAAAAGTTAACCATTACTATTTGAATACCATATAACATGATAACTACCATCCAAAACAGTAGCATTAATCTTCCTTTTCTTCTTAAATTAAGTTTCATGATTTTTTATCATAAATAGATTTTTTTTCAAAACAAAAAATAAGTATATTTGTGTCTTGGTTGACCATTAAACCAAATAAGAAAAAAATACACAAAAAATGTAACCTTTTTCTAAATTTTCCGTATAAATATTTGGTATTAAGAAATTCTTTATTAATTTTGTAATTCAGTTAACCAAATTATTAACCTTTAAATCATATTTAAGATGTTTGACAGCAAAAAAGAAAAACTTTTCGATGTGCCAAAAAAAGCAACATCTGAAACAAAAAATTCCTTTTTAAATCAAGGAATGAAAAAATCGGCAGAAACCCTATCAGGTAACTATGCAAAAAAGTATAGTACAACTGGGGATGAATTTGTTGACCAATTTGGTAACCTTTCCAAATACAGGGAACCAAGAAAGTTTTCAGAAATTGAAAGCGACATGTCTGTACTTTGGTCTGTAAATCAAAGATTGTGTGTTATGTTTATCCTTTTTATTCGTATGATTACACGTGTAACTTCACTGTTCAATGGGGAGAAAACCACATCAGTACAACGTGGCGGTGGGTTGAAACACGAAGGAATCATGAGAATGATTTGGCTACACACAAGAAAAGAAGATGTGTTTTGGAAAAACATTGGACTCTTTATTTCTGTTGGTTCTTGGAAAGATATTTTTAAAATGCTATCTTATGACCTTCAGTATAACGGTTGGGAAGGTAGAGTTTTGGATTGGGAAAAAATGCTTACTTTAATTGCTGCGGGTTTGGAGAATCCAAACACAACAAATTTAGTAAAAAAATATCTACCTCAAATCAAATCAAATAGCAAATGCACCACAATTGAGTCACAAGCAAATAATATTATTGGTAAATGGATTGCATCTAAGTTGTTTGATGGAAAAGAGAACGATTCCTATAGAAAATATAGGGCATTAAAAACAAACGGTAATGCCCATACTTGGCAACAATTAATTTCTCAGGGGAGGTTTCTTGACATTGATTTTGATTCAGTACATGGAAAAGCACTTCTTCAAATGGTTTCAGGTAAATTCTTAAAAAACCAAGGACTTGAAGATAAATATGCAAAATGGATTGAAACAAAACCCGTTGCAAAATTTAACGGATTTGTTCATGAACTATTCCAAAAATATACCGTATCAGAAGTGTGGAGAAGTTCTAAACTAAAAAATATGGAACCATATCAAATCAAAACGCTTCAAAAACAATTTGATGGGTTGGTTGAAACTGCGAAAAAAAATGCAAAGACTGATACGTCAATGATTGTTGTAAGGGATACATCAGGAAGTATGTCCTCAAATGCTGATGGAATTAATATGCCTGCAGGGGATATCGCAAAGGCACTTGCACTGTTTTTTAGTGAAATGTTACCTGATGGTTATTTTGCCGACCATTGGATTGAATTTTCAGACTACGCCAAATTGAATAAATGGATGGGTGAAACTGTTTATGATAAATGGAACAACGACAATAGTAATTATATTGGTGGAACAGATTTTCAATCCGTAATTGATTTGTTTGTTAAAATCAAATCAAAGGGTGTTCTTGAAGAAGAATTTCCAACAGGAATCATTTGTATTTCGGATGGTGAATTCAATCCAAGTGATGATCTTAGTGAAACAAACGTTGAAAACGCATTCAAAAAGTTAAGATATGCTGGTTTTTCACATGCCTTCATTGATAAATTTAAAATTGTCCTTTGGGACCTGAGAAACAATTATTATGGTTATAGAAACCCAAATTTTGAAACTTATGGTTCTGATGTAAAAAATGTGTTTTATTTTTCAGGTTATGAACCATCAATCATTGCGTTCTTAACTGGGGTTGAACACCAAAAAACGGAACCTAAAACAGCAGAAGAACTCTTTAATGCTGCTATGGATCAAGAAGTACTTCAAATGGTTGAACTTTAAAATAAATGCTTTATGTGTAACAAACAAAGCGATGGGGGTCGAAATACCCCCATCGATTTAAAAAACGAAAAAACCTCATTACCATACACTTATATTCATAATTGGATAAGGGGTTACGTTTATTATCAAGGAATAAAAGTAATGAAAATCATTCTTCTCCCAGAATATGTAATACGAGGAATCACACAAACACTAAACACTGCTTTTTATAATGGTTGGTGTTCTAGTAAATCAGATTCTTTTTTTGTTGATGAGGGAGAGATTGAAGAAGAAAACTAAAATAATTATTAATATTAAACTACATTACAATGGAAAAAACTATTTTAGATGGTAACGGTAAATTCGTTGAATCCTTAAAAAGAAACTTTAAACAAATTAAAGATGATAGGGCGGTTGCTATTACCGAAGACACCGAACTATTTTTTAAACGAATGGTTGAAGATCTTGAGGTTGACATTAAAAAACTTAAAAGAGAAAGAGACACACTTTTTGATATTTCACCCTCAACCGCAGGAACCATGATCACCCCTTCAGATTTTCCCGCAAAGGATTTCGTGGAGAAGGATTTGAAGTTGGGAATTGATATTCGTAATCTTGAAATCAAACTTGAGATTGCCAAAAAAAGATATAATTATCTTTTTGTTGATGGAAATGAATAATATTTAATTATAAAAAATAAACAAAAATGGGATACGCAAGTTACTCAACAGAATCAAGAGCATCAAGAACAGCGACATATATGAGCCTTTCTACTAATGAAATTTTCACCCAAAACCAAAAAAGAACGATTCATGAATCAATGGTTTGTGATGGGTTGAAATTAAGGGAGGCAAGAGATTCAGAAAATCACCCCAACACAATACCAATTATACTTAATTTGGACGTAACGGGTTCAATGGGTTCAATTCCAGATCAGTTGGTTAGAGAGGGGCTTCCAAAATTAATGAGTGATTTAATTCAAAGAGGTGTTGAAGACGCTTCTCTAATGTTTACCGCAATTGGTGACCATGAATGTGATCGTTACCCCCTACAAGTAGGGCAATTTGAAAGTGGTGATGAGGAGTTGGATATGTGGTTAACTCGAACATATATTGAAAGTGGTGGGGGTGGTAACTTTGGAGAAAGTTATCTTCTTGCATGGTATTTAGCCGCCTTTCATACAGAAACAGATAGTTACGACAAGAGAAAAGAAAAGGGTTTTGTGTTTACTGTGGGTGATGAGCCAGGATTACCCAATATTCCCGCTTCCGCTCTTAAGGAAATATTTGGTCCTGGTCAATATAAAACATGGACAGATAAAGAACTTTTGGAGGAAGCATCAAAAAAATGGAATATTTATCACCTTAATATCCCAAGAGGAAGGGTTAGGGATTCAAATAATTATTGGAAACAGTTAATTGGTGAGAATTGTATCGATGTTGATAATATTAACGACATACCCAAAATAATTGCTGAAATAATTATTGAAAACAAAAAAACAAACAAAAACAATTCTTCTAATCAATCTATTGTTGAACCAAAAAATGACGACAATAAAAAAGAAGATGAACAAATTCTATAATCAAAAGGCTGATATTGTTTTAGGTTTATGTTTTGGTGATGAGGGAAAGGGTAGGACAGTGGACTACCTTCTCTCTCAAACCAACAACCCTATACAGGATTCAATCGTTGTTAGATTTTCGGGGGGGCATCAAGTTGGTCATACAGTTATGATTGAGGGGTTGGAATATAATAAACACGTACACTCAAATTTTGGTAGTGGAACTTTACGTGGTGTTACCTCCTATTATACAGAAAATTGTACCTTTTATTTAAACACCCTTTATAATGAACATCAACTTCTTCTTAGAAAGGGAATTATACCAAAACTATTTTATCACCCTCTAACAATGGTTACAACACCCAATGATGTTGCATACAACAGGGTTCTTGAACAAAGAAGGGGGTCATTTAAACATGGAACAGTTGGTCTTGGTTTTGGTGCGACAATTGAAAGAAACCTTAAAACAGGCTATAAATTATATGCAATTGATACATTTAATATTGATATATTTGCAGAAAAATTAGAACAAATAAGTAACTATTATGATAAACTTATTGAGGGTTGGTCTAGTGCAGATATAAAAAAATACCACAATGAGTTGATGAAGGAAGAAATGAGGTTTTATGGTTTGCTTGATTATAAACCATATCGAATAAAAAATTATTCATTTTTAAAGAATTTTAATTATTTGGTTTTAGAGGGTTCTCAGGGGATTTTGTTGGATAAGGATCACGGTATCTTTCCCCATGTCACATATTCGAATACCACATCTAAAAATGCATTAAAACTCTGTAAAGAGTTAAATATTGAGGATGTTGGCATTAATTATGTAACCAGGTGTTATCAAACAAGACATGGTGAGGGTTGGATGTCAAACACAGAAAAAATTAGTTTAATCAATGATGAACATGAAACTTGTTTACCGAACGAATATCAGGGAACTCTGAAGATTAGGGAGTTGGATTATGATTTATTAAATTTTGCACTTGATGTTGACGATATTTATTCAGAAAATTTATCAAAAAAATTATTTGTTACTTGTTTGGATCAAAGACCTGATTTTCAATTAGATCCAAATAAGTTTAACAGAAGATTTCAAAAAATTAAAGAATTTTCCACTTTTTTTAATGAAAAATTTGGTTATTAAAAAAAAGGTATTACCTTTGTACTATACAAACAACGCTCTTTGATATTAGTTCAATAACAACAAATGAGAACAAACAGCAAACACTATTGGATAATTTAATTTTTGAAATAATTAATAAAAGGTTCAAATCCTTCAAATGTTCTCAGTATAGGGTGATATACAGCAAAAAATATAAAAATCATACCAAGACGTGATGTACCTTCTGGTGGAGGTAGTAATTCGGGGTTCGATTCCCCATTTTTCACCCGCAATTAAAAGATAAGTAACAGCAATTTTTTTATACACACATACTCCATATTATTGTATATTTGTAACTACACTTATCTGTTCAATAAGGAAAGCGACAGCAACAAACAAAAATTTTTTTAGCCAAGTATGGAAATCTCTAAACCTCAACAAATTTTTTTGGAAACTTTCATTCCTCAAAAAAGATTTTCAGTTCTTCATACAGACTTTCAACCGCACCAAATCTTTCAAGAGAGCTTTCAAGCTGGTTCAAATTCGTTTTTTGGTATCTATTGATCAACTCATCGTAGGCATCAGATACTTCAAGGATGTTTTCGTGCAGATACTTCTGTTCCTTGGTTGCGAGTATCTCTAATATAGGTGTTCTGATGTTCTCACGGATTTCCTTATAAAAATTGTCGAATTCGTGGTCGTAAAGTTCCTCCCTGTAGAGATCTCTCCACTTTAGACCCGATTCTTTTTCTGTGTAGTACTTGTTTTCATCAAGTATCTCTTTCCTGTTAAAAGCTCTTACATGGTTGTACTCGTGGAGAATAGTGCTCAGAAAGTCATCTTCTTGATCCAGTTCGAATGCTTTAGGAGTTATAATCATAACGGCATCCACTTCTTGGATACCCTTGTATGCGGGGTTGATAGAGGAGTAGGCCACTCTCATTATGTAGCTGTTATCCGAGGGAAAGTCCTCCCGATAGAGGTAACCCTTCAGGTTTTCAGGTTTTTTTATGTAAGAAGTTTTTTCCAGCCTTTTTATCTGCGACTCTATGTATTTACGTCTTACCCAGTCTTTTTCAAGGTCTTTAGACACGTCGTAACCTATCTCAGGGATGTCATCTATATCCAGGTCTATCTCTTCGTATTCTAAATTATAAGGCCATCGATCCAGGTCTTCAGAGCTTTTATTTATCATCCGTTCTGCTAGAGACCTACCGGTAAGATGATGTTTAACTTCTTCGAAGGTCAGAGGTGCATCGGAGTTCTCCACGTATCCAAGTGTTAATCCGATCGAAACGGTCAGTATCGAAGCGATCTTCGTTATTTTTGAATCCATTAACTTGGAGAACAGGCCTTTGTCTTCTTTTTCTTCCAGCTGGTAGATAGGTTTCTTTTCCATACGAACCACACAATCATGGTTACTTTGATATAGTAACAATAATTTTTGGTTATTTTATACTTAACTGGAGATGAACTTTCGATTGGTTTTCAATAATCAATGATTAAACGTGTACCGGATTTTTTTCCTTTACAAAAGACTAAAAGATGTTTGTTTGGAAGAAATATGGGAGAATTTTTATATAGATAGCAGGGATTGTGTAAACATGGAAGATGAGGAAGAAGCTGACCGTATAATAGTAAACCCGGAGGACATACACTTCCATTTCCTAGATCATCATGAGTTACAGAACCAGAGGAACAGAGAACTGATAAATTTAGCAAGGGAGAATTACCAGGGAGAGGTATGTGTTCATTTTAAGGAATTAACTTTTATTTCCGACAATCCTGAGATAGATTATTACGAAAAAGCGGACTGCGTCATCATAGGAGGTCATCTACCCTACAAATACCATGGAGTTGAAAACGATGTGGAATCCTTTGAAAGATTTTTTTCAGATTACTTCAACAGTGATTTCTTCTATCAAGGCCTTGATGTCTACCAAATGATTTCCACAATGAGTTATGATGATTACATAGAGAATCAGTGGTTCGAGGTGTTTGACATGGAAAATATCGGGAGAGATCACGAACCCGATTTCAGGCTTCAGGCGAACGCATACGAAGGAATGTTTAGAAGTCTTCAGAGAGAAAAACCAGATATAGAGGGTGTTTTCCATTACGGTTACTGGTGGGACGATGTCAATTTTGAAAGAGACGATTTCGATGTGGCTTTAATGAACTCTATTAGAAATAAGGATGCTGAACACGTTTTCTACAGGTGGAACCAGGTTATCGGAAGATAGCTTAAATCCTTTTTTACAATTCTTCTATAGTGATCCCTGTAAATAAATATATTAATGCTTAATTTTTGGTTTTTAGAACCTCTCATCCACAAATTTTCCATCAATAGGTCTTAAGAAAAATTTTTTGAAAAAATAAAAAAAAAGGGAATGGAGGGGTTCAAATGTGTTTCTTCACGTCTTCCGGCAAATCAATGTTTTCGAGTTCGTCCCCGAAATCATCCTTGATCTTTTTGGATATCAGAGCAACCGCTACAGGCCCCGTCTTCGACTTGTACTGCTCCAAAACTCTCTCAAAAAGTTTTTTCAGATCTCCATTGAATGACTTTACATCTCCTTTTTCGGAAACTTTCAGGCCTTTTACGTTGTTGGCATGGCCTACACTGACTTCATCGCCGAGTATGTCCATCTCCCTTTTGACCGCGGCCTCTATCAGTTCGACATAACCTACCATGTTTTTATCTACCGAAAACCTGCAATACTACTGTTTCCTCGTTGAACCGGGCTTTTTTGGTCGTTGTGGCTATCTGTCCGAATCCGTAAACACCGGCAACTTGTTCTACACCTAGTGTTTCTTTGATCCGTTCCACTTCTTTCGCTGTGAGTTCCATGTCATCGTATATAGCGTGTCTTCCCACGCAGCTGAAAATAATTGCTGATGAAGGTTTTGAGTCAAGGTTTTCTTTAGCTATTTTCGCAGATAATTCCGCTGCGTCAAGCAACTTGTCCTTTTCTCCTTTCATGATGCTGACTTCTATG